>Ga0256835_1001460_pt1 | contig 14214 bp, 16 predicted proteins | sample PIR30metaG_FD_185972 | JGI IMG/M metagenome (GOLD analysis project Ga0256835, IMG submission 185972) | Hydrothermal vent microbial communities from East Pacific Rise, Pacific Ocean - PIR-30 | ecosystem: Environmental > Aquatic > Marine > Hydrothermal vents | place: Pacific Ocean: East Pacific...
CAGAAATCGTCAGCCTCCTACTGATCCTGTGAACTCACTGCTGTCTTATGGCTATACTCTGCTTTTTTACAATATTTACTCATTTCTTAGGGCAAGAGGCCTTAATCCCCATGTGGGTTATCTTCACCCTATAAGGGCAGGCCATCCTGCTTTAGTATCTGATTTAATAGAAGAATTTCGGGCAATTGTGGTAGATGCGGTAGTCTGGGCCTTGGTTCTCAATAGGCAGATAACTCCTGATTCTTTTATATGGCCGGAATCCGCTGGCAGCCCTTGTCTTATAGGCGATGATGCAAGACGTAGTTTTATTAAAAGGCTGGAAAATAAATTGAATACCTCCATTCGTCACCCTGTAACAGGCCTTAGGCTTGACTACCGCCGCTGCATAGAGCATCAAGTCAATCATCTTGCTGCTGTAATACGTGGCAAACAGGCTGTTTACAAACCAATGGTATTACGCTGAAAAGCATAAATGGAGACTGCAAGTGATAAAACTCTGGGTAATCTCTTATGACATTAAAGATGACCGAATACGCCGGAGAATTCATGATATTTTGCAAAATCATGGAGAAAAGGTGCAATATAGCGTCTTTGAGTGCAAGTTGAACAATAAAGAATTTGAGTTTCTACGCTCTTTGGTGCAGCCAATGCTGGACAAAGATGACAGCATTCGCTGGTATCCCATCTGTAAATGGTGTGCAGATAAAATAATATGCCGAGGCAAGGCTCAAATGTTAGAAGACCACGGGTTTTGTATTACATGAGCACTTTTTATATGGTCTGTTTTGATGTTTGTGATCCTAAACGGCTAAGGCTTGTTGCTAGAGAGATGAAAAATTTTGGAAAGCGCGTTCAACTTAGTGTGTTTGAATGCAGACTTGATGAAAATGAACTCAATAAATTGTTAAGACGCATTGAAACTTTGATTGATAACAATGAAGATAATATCCGTTGCTATTCACTCTGCCCAAAAGACATAAAGGGACTTATTATAGATGGCCCTGGGAAAATAACAGCAGATCCAGACTTTCATGTTATCTAAAAAGAATAAGGGATAGGATAAGCTACGCCAATCAGTATAACATCTCACACACCTACCAAACTCTATACAGGCAGACGCCTTAAAAGTTCATCAACAATCTCTTCTACTGGTTTAGCAGTATCTATCTTTAAAAGCTCAGCGCCTTCAATTATATCAGGCTCTTTAAACCTCTCTTTTTGCTTTAGATAGATCTCCCATCTTCCATCTGAAGGCTGGGTTTCACTCTGCCTCTTTTCAAGGCGCTGCTTTATCACTTCATCGGATGCCTTGCAAAGCACAAATATTACTCTTGCCCCTAATGATTTTGCTAACTTTACCATGCGCTCCCTGTGGCTTTCATCTTGAAAGGTGGCATCTACTGCCACAGAATAACCCCGTGCAAGCTGACGCCCTGCCAAACGTGCCAGGGCTTTGTAAGTTTTCTGGGTCATTTCAGGGCTGTAAAGGCCTTTGCCAAAGGGATCATGATGTTTTTCTGATGCTGGAATGCCGGCTACGATCTCTTTGCGCACTTTGTCTGAATTGAAATAGGGAATAGCTTTTTTTTGTGCGAGCGTTGAAGCAATAGTTGTTTTTCCTGTGCCAGAGAGCCCGAAAAAGACTAAGAGGGTAGGGGACGGCAGGCCTCCTGCATAGAGGGCAGCTTGCCTGAAATAATCATCGGCCTGCTGTTTCAATTTGGTCTTGGTTTCAGGATCAATTCCTGGGTCTGACCATGTGAAACAGGCAATCTTGCCCCTTACATAGGCCCTGTAGCATTTATAAAAGTTGAGAAGTTTAATAAGGTCTGGATCAGGGTAATCCTTCTGAAATTTTTCAACAAAGTAGAGTGATAAGTCTGCCAGGCCATTGAAATCAAGATCCATTGCCAAAAAGGCAATATCTGAGGCTACATCGCCGCAGCGGAAGCGTTTATTGAATTCTATGCAGTCAAATATGTAAACGTCATTTTTTTCACGGTCAAAACATATATTTGCCGAATAGAGGTCACCATGTCCTTCACGGATAAAACCTTGCTCAATCCTTTTATTAAACAGCTCTTTATTTTCCTTTATAAAATTCCTCGTATATTTAACAATGCTATTGTATAAATTTTCTGGAATAAGCTTGTTTATGAAATCAACGGTTTGATCAAAGTTTTCTTCTGTGTTTTGAATTATTACATCAAGTTTTCCATATTCATCTACCCCTGGACCAGTGGCTGCCTCTTTATAAAAAGTTACCAATTTTGACAGGATGTTTTCGATATCTTTTTCATATATTTCATCTTTTTCTATCAATTTACCCATCATGCCTTGTTCAGGCATGCGTTTCATTACCAGGCACCATTCCACAACATGGCCATCCTTGTTCCCCAGGCGGAATCCATTGTCCAGTTGAACAATAGGTTCAACTTTTAGATAAATTTCTGGACAAAGCCTTTTGTTAAGCCTCAATTCCTCCAAACAATAAAAGTGCCTCTTCTCCAAGGTGGTGAAATCAAGGAATCCGAAATCAACGGGTTTTTTAATTTTGTATACAAAAGGGCCTGCCAAAAAGACCCAGGAAATATGGGTCTGGACAAGCTCAACCTTGTCAACAGGATGTGGATAAAATGACGGATTCATAAAGTCATCAAACCATTCAGGCTGAGATATCATAAAGCACTCCTCTGGTTGATTAGTGTGGCTATGGGGTTTATAAACATAATAGTATTTTATGTTAGCACAAGGAGGGATATATGGCCGAAATAAAGAGTGCATTAGAAATTGCCCTGGAAAAGGCGGACAAGCTAGGGAAGCTGGACAAGGCAGAGCTTGAAGAGCAGAAATGGATTGACGAAGGAAAGAAAAGGGCAGCTAAGTATTTAAATGATCAGGAGCAGACAGATATTTCCAGCCTACTTGATGATGCCCCTCCTCAACATATTCAAAAAATTCTTACAGGCGTGATGGATGTCCTTTTACGCAATATCATATTGCCAAGGGAAGATGAACAGTGGGCGCTGATAAGGAAGGCAATGGATGGCATAAGGACTATTAAAGGTTCTACAGGAGAACAGGCCCTGGCACAGATGGAGCAGCTGCTCCAGGCTTACCAGCAGACCCGCAATCAATATTTTGAACAGATTAAGGCGCAGATGCAGGGCAGGCTAGGGGATTTGAAACAGGCCTTTGCCCAGCAATATGGAATGGATATGGCTGAACAGCTTGATGTGGAGGCAATACCTGAATTCCAGAAGGAATGGGCCAGAATCTCATCAGAGATTCAGAACCAATTCGAGCAACAGCTCCAGCCTCTCAAGGAATATCTGCGCCAGTTATAATTGTATTGTTGGATTTATTTTTTCCCAGAGGAGTCAGGAGGCGGGAGTAATCCTTTAGCACGGAGTTTTTTACGTTTTTCTCTGCGCCTTCTCCTTCTTTCTATTTCACGTTTGCGTTCTATTTTTTTGTGTCTGGCCATATGGCTTAATCCTCCTTTTTTTGAACAGCTTATTTAGGTTCTTTAGGCCATTGTGTCAAGAAGCTCTTTTCACCCTTGCTTACAACCGGACACTTGCCTATGATGGGTTTGTGTATTTAACGGCTTCAGCAAGGAGTGAAAAGGGAGTGAAAGTAAAAAATTGGATGGCAAAAAATGTTGTGACCATTGACCCAGATGCCACACTCCAAGAGGCCATTGAATTAATGCACCAATACTCCATAAGGCACTTGCCTGTGATTGAGAATGGCAAAATGGTTGGATTGGTCACAGAAAGCAATTTGCGCCAATATCTTGTTTCTGAAATAGTTGAAGATCTTCTGTTAAGGGATGTCATGATCATGAATCCAATAACAATAGACCAGAATGCCAGCATAGACCTTGCTGCAAAGCTCATTTACAATTACAAAATTGGAGGGCTTCCTGTTTTGGGAAAGAGAAAGCTGGTTGGTATTCTGACTATTAGTGACATCCTTAATGCCTTTATAGAGCTATTTGGACTTTTACAGGAGAGTTCACGTATTGATCTTGTGCTTGATGAACAGACAGGCGGCCTTGATAATGTTATACGTTTGATTAGGGAATATGGCGGTAATGTAATAAGTGTAGGGGTTGAAACTCAGGCTGCAAGAAAAAATAAAATTTATTATATACGGCTGGAAAAAAGGAAATTAGGGCCTATTATTGAGGCAATTGAAGGCATGGGCCATAAAATTGTATCGGTTTTGGAATGATTAAAGCAGATGGGTAATTTTCAAGTCTCAAAAACATATCAAGAGATCAATGAGAAGATTAAGGCTGGCAAGGCAGTTGTTGTTACAGCCCAGGAGATGATTGGGATCGTCCGGGAAAAGGGTGAGGTGGAGGCTGCAAAGACAGTTGATGTGGTAACCACCGGCACCTTTTCACCTATGTGCTCTTCAGGCGCCTTTATAAACTTCGGCCATTCAGTGCCTGGGATTAAGGCCTCAGAAGTATGGCTTAATGGCGTGCCAGCCTATGCCGGGCTGGCTGCTGTAGATATATATATCGGTGCCACAGAGCCAAGGCAGGATGATCCATTAAACAGGGTCTATCCTGGTGAATTCCTGTATGGGGGAGGCCATGTAATCCATGATTTGGTAAGCAACAAGCCTGTGCATTTAAGTGCACTTGCCTATGGAACCCACTGTTATCCCAAGAAAAAGCTTGAAAAGCGGGTGGTGTTGAAAGATCTGCCTTTTGCCCAGCTGTGCAACCCTAGAAACTGTTATCAAAATTACAACTGTGCTGTAAATGCAACTAATAAAACTGTTTATACCTATATGGGCACCCTTAAACCCAGGATGGGCAATGCCAACTACTGCACCTCAGGCCAATTAAACCCATTGTTTAATGATCCATATTATAAGACCATGGGAATAGGCACCAGAATATTCCTGGGCGGCGGGGTAGGCTATATTGTGTCACCAGGAACCCAGCACAATCCAGATGTGGAGCGGAATGAAAGGGGAATACCCAAAAGGCCTGCAGGCACCCTCATGGTGCTTGGAGACCTCAAGAATATGAATCCACGCTATTTGGCAGGGGTAAGCCTGCTTGGTTACGGCTGTTCATTGGCAGTTGGCCTTGGGGTTCCTGTTCCAATTCTGAATGAGGAAATGGCATATTACACAAGTGTTTCAGATGAGGAGATTATCACCCAGGTCGTTGATTATGGCAAAGATTATCCCAGCGGCAATGCCACCCCCCTTGCAGAAGTGAATTATGCCCAATTGCGGAGCGGAACCATAGAGATAGAGGGCAAAAAAATTACCACTGCACCATTATCTAGTTATTCCAGGGCACTTGAGATTGCAAACCTGTTGAAAGGTTGGATTGAAAAGGGTGATTTTTTGTTAAGCGAACCGCAGGAACTGCTCAAAGGGCCTGAAAAATAAAGCTGATTACAATCCAAGGTAGATATTAATTTTTAAAATAATCCTTAAAAAACGCTTGATTATGGACATTGTTATGATATTATCAAAGCGTTTTTTGGGCTTGTATATTTGCATCCTTTCTTTTTCAGTGCTTAAGGATTTCAAAAATCATCCTTATAAGGGTGAAATTATTAATTATATTGGGAGGGCCTTATGAATAAAGGTGAATTAGTTGAAAGGATGGCTCAAGCTGCTGGTATTTCCAAAACTGCAGCTGATAGCGCCCTGAATGCATTTATGGATGCAGTTACGGATGCTCTGGAGTCAGGTGACAAAGTGGTCCTGGTAGGCTTTGGCACATTTTCTGTTTCAGAAAGAAAGGCCAGGACCGGCAGAAATCCTCAAACGGGTAAGCCTATGAAAATTCCTGCGAAGAAAGTTGTCAAATTTAAGGCAGGCAGCAAATTAGCTCAAGCAGTAGCCTAGTTACGGGAGATATTTTCTTAGCACCCCTTCATACCCCATTTTTCAGGTATTGACCTTGTACCTTTTTTAAGTTGAGTTTTGGCAGGGCCGATCTTAAAAATAAAACCAAGGAAAAAGGGTGTGAAGGGGCCATGAATATAGCTTCCCATCAAATACAGAATGTAATAAGGGCCTATGGTCACAGATTAGGCCGGAGCAGACTAATAAAATATAGTGGCTCAACTTTTCCATCCTCAAAAGATACGATTTCCATATCCACAGAAGCAAAAAGACAAATTGCTGAACAGATAGCTGACCAGGTTGTGTCAATAGCCAAAAGGGGTAACCTAAAAGGCGGATTGCCAAATGATGGTGGGGAAAACGTGGGCCGAGCGCTAGAAAATGATTCCCAGATGTTATCTGCGGATGGCGAAATTAAGGGATTTAAGTTTAAAATATTGAATGCCGATAATAAAAGTGAAGTAAAAACTTTATCAGTAGAGGATACACGCAAACTTCTTGCAGAAGCATATTATAAAATAAAAGGGTTTAGCGAGGAGCCCTAGAAGGAGATCTCAAGAAGGAGAACAGACATGAAAATTTCTGATAACAGTTCCAAAATACAGATGGATGCATATTTGAATCAAACCAAGGCCACTGGCCAAGGCAAGGTTCAAGAAGAACAGTCAATTCAAACTTCTGGCTCAACCGCTGTAAAAAAGGATAAGGTAGAGATTTCAGAAGGCTCCCGGCTTTTAAACAAAATTGAACAGGTCTCTGCCTCTGAACAAAGTGTCAGGGCAGATAAGATACGCAAGATCAAAGAGCAGGTTGAGGCAGGCACCTACAAAGTGGATGCCTCCAAAATAGCAGACTCAATGCTCAAGGACTTGATTAAAGATCTAGGCTAAAAAACCTCCTCCTCTCCTCCATATCTCGAAAGAGGGGCATCAGCCCCTCTTTTGTTTTTCTGTTGTCACCATCTCTAAATCTCTAAAAAATTTTCTTTTCCCCAATAAACAGCTTTGCACTGAAAGCTTCACATGATGAGGGCCAAGGCTTTTATTGCAAAGAGGGGTATCATTGGGCAGTAATTGAATGTCGCATAAGATATATTATGTAAAATAAACTCATAAAAAAACTGGCAAGCCCATCGGGATAAGGAAGTTATTTTATTCGGGAAAATCTATATTTGGACTAGACGTGCAATTTTATGATTGATTTCTGCAGCCTTTAAGGCCTGCTTGCGTATTTCCCTTAATCTTTCAGCCAGTTCAGGATGATCCTCTTCATAATCCAGAACAATGATCTCTATCTTGCCTAAAATCACCTGAAGCGGCTGGTTCAGCTTATGGGTGGCCTTGGATACAGATTCACATATTCCTGCCCATTTCTGTGCCTTAGAGGCCTTACCCTGGAGCCAGCCTATTCTTGTTCCCAGTCTTAAAATTTGGGCTACTTCGGCAACAGAGTCATTTTCCAAAACAACATCAAATTCTTTTCCAAGGCCGATGTCACCAGCTTTGCTCACCAAAACCTTAAAAGTTGAATCTAATTTGCGATCAGACTGTAATATTTCAGTTATATCTTTAACTTTATCCAAGTCAGAAAAAAGGACGGCCACAGCAGAAATTGTCTTACTGGACACTACCTCTTTAAAGGATACGATGTCACTGCATATCCAGACATCGCAATCTCCTTCAATTTGAGCCTTTAGTTCCACTGCTATATCGAAGTTATCTGAAGCTATGACTACCTGAGGTCTACTTTCCTGAATTTGTTCATGTTTGCATGAAACTATCTCATCATTTAGCTCTCCACTTAATTCCTGCTCCAAACATTCTATATCCAGCTCCAGATCGCGCTTTAGAAGATGGAGAATCCTCTCTGGTGCAATTTTCTCATTTGGTCCAATACTGACGACTCCTACAGAAATTTGCGGCAGAGAATCTCTTTCTAAATTTGTTAAGGCGCGCTGGAAAAAACGTTTCAGCCTTCTAGCAGCTGCCTCACCTCCTGCTTCATGGGTATCAGGCAGTATTGCGCCAAAAAGGCCGTTTCCTAAAGAATAGAAAGAATCGTCTTTTCTAAGGGTGGATTTTACAAAATCGGTTGCCTCATTAATCGTTGTTTCATCCAGCGGGGAAATAAGTTTTAATAATACTGCGCTGACTCTATAACCAAATTTCTCTGCCCTTTTCTGTCCATCATAAATGGCCTCAAGAAAATCTTGCTTTACATCACCTATCTTCGTTTCCATTTCCATAGCGTTTTTTTGACTTTCTCCCACATTTGATGTCTTTTTTAGGGAGGGTAAAACGTATGATAGTGCCCTTATCTACTTCACTTTCAATCCATATCTGGCCGCCATGGGCTTCAATAATACTTTTTACTATTGCCAAACCAAGCCCAGAACCGCCTTCGTTTTGTACCTTCCCTTGTTTTACGTTTCGGCCACGATAGAAAGGATCAAAAACATAAGGCAGATCTTCTTTGCTTATTCCTTTTCCAAAGTCCTGAATCTCAAACACCAATTCGTCAGGGGTTTCCCAGGCCCTGATAATAATCTTTGAACCTTTTGGAGAGTATTTTATGGCGTTATCAAGGAGGTTTGCGATTGCTCTTTGAAGTTTTTCTTTATCTACCTCAACCAGTGGTAAATGATCAGGAATCTCTGTTTCAATGGTAATATTTTTTTTCGCAGCCTCAAGTTGAAAAGCCTCTGTTATCTCATATAATGCTTTGTCAACACTGCATTTTTCTATAGATAGAGGCACCCTTCCAGCTTCCAGCCTCAAAATATCTAAAAATTCCCTTATATATGAATCAAGTTTTTTAATCTCTTTATATGCAGCATCTACATATTGTTTTTGTTTTTCGGTTAATGGAGCTGGCTTTCCAGACAAAAGCCTTGCCAGAAAGCCACCTGCAATGGCAAGAGGAGCCTTTAAGTCATGGGCAAACATGGAAATAAGGATATTGCGCTGCCTTTCCAACCTCTCTGCCTCGGAATAATCCCGGAACATTTCTATAGCCCCTTTAACTTCGCCCTTTTCATCCTTTAAAGGCGCATATGTGAAGAGGATTGGCACAGTTGTGCCACTTTTGGTGTGCAAAATCCCTTTTTGGGCAAGTAGAGGTGCCTTCAATATCTCGCCATCATCATTAATAGGCGAACTGGTGCCACATAGACATGTTTTGAGGACATCTTTGCACTTTTTTCCAAGTACTTCATCTCGGCTGTAACCAGTGATTTGCTCGGCTGCTGGATTAAACTCAATAATTCTACAATCCTTGTCCACCACCATCAGGCCAACAGGTAAATTCTCAAAAAGGAGCTGGCATAATTCATCCTTACTAATGGAAAATTTATCTGGGAGGGCTTCAAAGCTATTCTTGCTTGTCATTTTTATCCTCACAAACCTTGTATCCAAACCGGTCAAGGATCTGCTCAGCAATTTCATGAAATGCCTTGGCTGCTTCAGACTCTGGATTCAATGCCACAGGTTTGCCGCTATCCCCTCCTTTGGTTACCGCCTGTTCAATAGGAATTTTTCCTAAAAGCGGGATTTTGAAGGCCTTTGCTATTTTCTCCCCACCTCCAGAGCCAAAGATATCCATGATTTCCCCTTCTTTGCCTGGAAGTTTTAAATAAGACATGTTTTCCACAATACCAAGAACAGGAATTGATTGTGTCTTGAACAATCCTATACATCTCCTCACATCCTCTACAGCCACCTTTTGAGGAGTTGTCACAATAATGACTCCCTGAAGCGGTATATTCTTTGAAACCGTCAAAACAGCATCACCAGTTCCTGGAGGCAGATCCACTATCAAAAAGTCAAGTTTTCCCCACTTAACCTTGCCTAAAAACTCTTTTACAGCCTTATTAACCAGCGGACCGCGCCATACAATGGGAACGCCCTCCCCTGCCAATGTCCCTGTGGACATGACCTTTACGCCATATTTTTCCAAAGGGAGGAGCATTCCCTTTGACCCTAATGGCCGCTCTGTTATGCCAAGCATGATTGGCACATCTGGTCCATGCATATCAGCGTCAAGAATGCCAACATTAAATCCGAGATTCTTCAGGGCAATGGCAAGGTTGACGCTTACTGTCGTTTTTCCAACTCCACCCTTACCACTTCCTACAGCTATAATATTTTTGACATCCTTGATCCCTTCCATTTCATCTGGTTTTTTCCCAAACAACCTTGCACGTTCTTCAGAAGTCATAGCAGTCAAGGCCACTTCTGCATGACTCACCCCTTCCACAGACTGAACTGCCTTTAAGACGTCTTCCTTAATCCTGTTTTTCAGCGGGCATCCAGCCATGGTGAGGGCAACCGTGACTTTTACTGCAGAATCAGCTATTTCTATGTCCCTAATCATTCCAAGATCAACTAGGCTTTTATTAATTTCCGGATCTTTGACTTTTTTAAGTGCCTCAAGTATTGCTTCTTTGGTTACACCCATTTGAATATGCTCCTTAGTAATATTGTTGACACCTGAATTTTATTTTACATTTTACTTTAATAGCACTGTTTTACTATGATTTTATCATTAATTTTAAAGATAAGTTCTCTTGCCCAATAGTCACTTATTTAAAATGGCTCAAAAAAATGTTCGTTTGGATACAATGCTAGTCCAAAAGGGCCTTGCACCAACAAAAAACAGGGCCCAAGCCATTATTTTGACAGGTGAGGTCCTGGTTAATGGCAAGCGCGTGGATAAGCCTGGTATCAAGGTGAGGCCAGATGCAGATATAAAAATCAAAACAAGGCCCCATCCCTTTGTGGGCCGAGGCGGGCAAAAGCTGGCCTATGGACTTGATCATTTCCAGATTGATCCCCAAGGCCTTGTTTGCATGGATGTTGGAGCCTCAACTGGCGGATTTACAGACTGCCTTTTGCAACGAGGTGCTGCTAAGGTATATGCAATAGATGTAGGATATGGTCAGCTTGATTGGAAGCTTAGAAATGATAACAGAGTTGTAGTGCTGGAGCGAACCAATATCAGGAAACTTGAACCAGGCACTCTTGATCCAGTTCCACACCTTGCAGTGGTGGATACTTCGTTCATTTCGCTCAAAATTGTTATTCCAGCAATTATGAAACATCTTGCAAAAAATGGTAAAATAATAGCTTTGATAAAACCCCAATTTGAAGTAGGAAAGCACAATGTAGGCAAAGGCGGCATAGTAAAAGATCCTGCTTTGCATAAAAAGGTGTTAGAAGAGTTATCTAATTTTTTTGTTGAAACTTTATCTTTAACTATTGAAGGAATTGTAGAATCTCCTATTTTAGGAACAAAAGGCAACAAAGAGTTCCTTATTGCCCTTACAAGAGAGTAAGGGGGCTTGTATAGCAGGCAAAAAAATCCTATTGTAATAAGCAAAAAGCAAAAACGTACTGGACTAGCGGAGGTTATGACAGATAAAACTAGAAGTTCTGATTTCGAAATATCTGAAGAGATAAAAGATGAAATCAAGGAACCACCCAAATATCAGGTTCTACTGCACAATGATGACTACACCACCATGGATTTTGTAGTGGAAATATTGGAAGAAATTTTCCATAAGTCGCCTTCAGAAGCGACCCAAATAATGTTGAGCGTACATTATAATGGAATAGGTGTGTGCGGCATTTACACAAAGGAGATAGCTGAAACTAAGGTACATATTGTGCATGAAAGAGCTCGAAACGCTGGCTTTCCTTTGCGTGCCAGTTATGAAAAGGTGTAAAAATGATTAGCAAAGATGTTGAATTAATGTTGAGTGCAGCGGCCAGAGAGGCCCATATAAGACACCATGAATATCTTTCCCTTGAACATTTATTGTTTGCATTGCTGCATCATCATAAAGGAGCTGAGGTTATCCAGGCATGCGGCGGTGACCTTGAAAGACTAAAATCTAAAATAGAGGCCTTTTTTAACACCCATATGGAAGCAGTAAAGGAAGAGAGGCCAGAAGGCCCTCAACCAACCCTTTCACTCCAGCGGGTGCTTCAAAAAACTGTTATGCACACCAAGTCAGCTGGTAAGCAGCAAGCTGAAATAGGCGATGTGCTGGCTGCCATAATGACAGAAGAAGACTCCTATGCAGTCTTTTTCCTGACCCAAGAAGGCATAAGCCGCCTGGATATTTTGAATTATATCACCCATGGTGTAGCAAAGGTCCCTTTCCAATCTCAGACTCAGAGTATGTCTTCCAGCTCAGACTATAGCGATAAGGCCAAAGAGTCGCCTGGCGAAACAGCCCCAGGAAAGGCATTGGAGGCCTTTACCATCAATCTTACCCAACGGGCCAAGGAAGGGAAAATAGATCCTCTGGTAGGCCGCCAAAGAGAGCTTGAGCGCACCATGCAGGTGCTGTGCAGGCGCAGAAAGAACAATCCTATCTTTGTTGGAGATCCTGGTGTTGGCAAAACTGCTTTAGCCGAAGGGCTTGCACTAAAAATTGTCCAAAACAAAGTGCCTGAACCCCTTAAAAATACAGAGATCTTCACCTTGGATATGGGATCGCTCCTTGCTGGCACCAAATACAGGGGTGAATTTGAAGCAAGATTGAAAGAAGTGATAAATCAGATAAAGGAGCGCCCCAGGGCCATACTTTTTATTGATGAAATCCATACTATTGTTGGAGCAGGCGCTACCAGTGGCGGCTCTATGGATGCATCCAACATATTAAAACCCGCCTTAGCTGGTGGTGAGCTGCGCTGCATAGGCTCTACTACCTATGATGAATATAGAAAGTTCTTTGACAAAGACAGGGCCCTTTCCAGGCGGTTCCAGAAGATCGAGATCAGCGAGCCTTCTGTGTCTGACACTATAGACATTTTGAAGGGCCTTAAAGAATATTATGAGGATCATCATAAGGTAAAATACACTGTTGGAGCATTGAAGGCGGCAGCTGAACTTTCCACCCGTTATTTACATGATCGCTACTTGCCTGATAAGGCAATTGACGTAATAGACGAAGCAGCAGCAGTGTACCGCCTGGGCGCAGAATCGGCTGAAAAAGAGGGGCTTATTACAGTGCGTCATGTGGAAAAAGTGGTGGCCAGGATGGCAAGGGTGCCCCAAAAGAGTATTTCGCGCTCTGACCGCCATAAGCTTGAAAGGCTTGAAGAACACCTGAAATCAAACCTTTTTGGTCAAGATGAGGCTGTAATCCGGCTAGCCAAGGCCATAAAGCGTTCCAGGGCAGGTCTTTCACATCCTGACCGCCCAATAGGATCTTTCCTTTTCATAGGCCCTACTGGAGTTGGAAAAACAGAGCTGGCAAGGCAAACGGCCAAGGCCCTTGGCGTTCATTTCCAGCGTTTTGACATGAGTGAATATATGGAAAAGCATGCAGTGGCCAGGCTTATTGGCGCACCTCCTGGATATGTGGGCTTTGATCAAGGCGGCCTTCTTACCGAATCCATCAGGAAGCATCCTTATTGCGTGCTTCTGCTGGATGAAATCGAAAAGGCTCATCCAGACATATTCAGCATACTGCTCCAGGTAATGGATCACGCAACCCTTACAGACAATACAGGAAAAAAGGCGGATTTCAGGCATACCATCCTGATAATGACCTCAAATGCAGGGGCCCGGGAAATGGAAGCCCGCTCCATAGGCTTTGGTAAAGGCGTTTCCGAATCCAAGCACAAAGGCGAAGAGGCCATTAAAAATCTCTTCAGCCCGGAATTCAGGAATAGGCTCGATGCCATTGTCCCCTTCTCTCCTTTGACCCATGATATAATGGAGCTGATAGTTGACAAGTTCATAAGAGAACTTGCTGATCAGCTGGCAGATAAAAAGATAGGCCTTGAGATAACTCCCCAGGCAAGGAGCTATTTGGCTTCTAAGGGGCATGATCCAAAATTTGGAGCAAGGCCCTTGGGACGCCTAATTCAGGAAGAAATAAAAGATCCTTTGGCAGATTTGCTGCTTTTTGATTCATCAAAGGCAAAAAAGGTGAAAATAGACCTGAAGGATGGAAAGATTGCAGTTTCCACATAGATTATCCGTTAGTGCCATTTTCTTTAGACATCAAAGGCCGCAAGGTTTGCATTAACCAAGCGGCCTTTTTCTTTTATTTTTTTCTTTTATTTTGTCCCCATGCAATTCAATAAAGAAACCCTATTACTAAGGTCATGATGATAAGATAAAGAAGGGTCATACCTGTGCCTGCACGAACGTAGTCCTTGGTGGAATAGCCTCCTGGCCGCATGATTAGGGCGTTTACCTGGTGGGTTGGCAAGATGAAGGTATTGGAGGCTGCAACACCCACTGTGAGCCCGGCAAGCAGCGGATTTATCCCTGCCTTGAGGGCAAGGTTCATGGACAGGGGTACCATAA
>Ga0256835_1001461_pt1 | contig 14205 bp, 13 predicted proteins | sample PIR30metaG_FD_185972 | JGI IMG/M metagenome (GOLD analysis project Ga0256835, IMG submission 185972) | Hydrothermal vent microbial communities from East Pacific Rise, Pacific Ocean - PIR-30 | ecosystem: Environmental > Aquatic > Marine > Hydrothermal vents | place: Pacific Ocean: East Pacific...
GCGATACTCACCCGTCCGCCGCTGGGGCCGCCCCGAACCGAAGTTCAAAGCGGCCCCCGCACGACTTGCATGTCTTAGGCACGCTGCCAGCGTTCACCCTGAGCCAGGATCAAACTCTCCGTGGCAAAGAAACCTTCCCCGAAGGGAAGATTGCAAGGCTAGGTTCGAAGTGTGGATTGGGTGTGCTTGAGCTTTCTTGCTGCTTCGGCCCGTGCTTTCAAGGTCCTCCGCCCCGCTGGGGCAAAGGATAGTTTAGCAAAGGGAGGGGGCTTCGTCAACCCCGCCCCGCCCTTCCGGGGGGGCGAAAGGCCCCTGGGGAACGCTCAATCCAGGTAGGCGGCGAGGCGCCGGGCGGCCTCCCTTAGGACCTCGGGCGGCTGCACCAGGGCGAAGCGGACGTAGCCCTTGCCCCCGGGGCCGAAGCCCTGGCCGGGGGCGAGGGCGACGCCGGCCTCCTCGACCAGCCGGAGCGCGAAGGCGACGTCGTCCATGCCCTGGGGCAGCGGCATCCAGAGGTAGAGGCTCGCCTTCGGGGGCTCGATGGCGATCCCCTCGTCTTTGAGGGCCTCGATCAGGGCGTCGCGGCGTTCCTTGAAGACCTGGACGTCCCGGCGGATCCGCTCCAGCGGCAGTTCCAGCGCCCGGATGCCCATCCGCAGGATGCCGGCGTACTGGTTGAAGTCGATCGGGGCCTTGACCCGCTCCAGGGCGGCGATGGCGTCGGCGTTGCCGAGCGCGAAGCCGAGCCGCACCCCGCCCAGGTGGTAGGACTTGGAAAAGGAGAAAAGCTCCACCGCCCGCGCCCGGGCCTCGGGCAGGGCGAGCAGCGGCAGCGCCTCGCCCTCGTAGTGGAAGTCGACGTAGGGGTTGTCGTGGATGACCAGCAGGTCGTGTTCCTCGGCGAAGGCGAGGGCCCGTTCGAAGTAGCCGCGGTCGGCGGTGGCGGCGGTGGGGTTGTTGGGGAAGTTCAAAAGCAGCGCCTTGGCCCGGCGGAGCACCTCGGGCGGGGCCTCGAGGACCGGCCGGTAGTGCTCGTCGAGGGGGAGGGGGTAGGGCTCGGCCTGAGCCACCGCCGCCGCCCCCCAGTAGCTGGGGTAGGCGACCTCGGGCAGGAGCAAAACGTCGCCGGGGTCGAGGGCGGCGAGCAGGAGGTGGCCCAGGCCCTCCTGGCTCCCGATCAGGGTGAGGGCTTCCCTGTCCGGGTCGAAGGTTTGTCCGAAGCGGCGGGCGAACCAGCCGGTGGCGGCCTCGAGGAAGGGGCGGGTGCAGCTTTTCAGGCAGTAGCCGTAGGTCTTGGGGTCGAGGGCGGCCTCGGCCAGGGCCTCCATGACCTCTCTGGGCGGGGGCAGGTCGGAGGAGCCCAGGGAGAGGTCGATGAGATCGCCGCCGGAACTCCGGCGGCGGGCCTTGGCCTGGTCCATGAGCAAGAAGACCGATTCGGGGACGGAAGCGGCGCGACGCGAGGTGAACTTAGGCATGCTCCATGCCACCTCCTAAGGATCGTCCGGTGATGGTCTCGATCGCGTGCGGGATCACCGGCAAGAGGGCGGCCAGCGACTCCGCCGCCCCCTTGGGGCTTCCTGGCAGGTTGACGATCAGGCTTTTGCCCCGCACCCCGGCGGTGCCCCGGGAGAGGGCGGCCATCGGGGTCTTCTTCAGCCCCTCGAGGCGCATCAGCTCGGCCAGGCCGGGAACCTCCTTGTCGAGCACCTCCCGGGTGGCCTCGGGGGTGTGGTCGCGGGGGGCGAGCCCGGTGCCGCCGTTGGTCAGGATCAGCTCGATGCCCATCTGGTCGGCCCAGAGCCTCAGCACCCGGCGGATCTGGGCGGGCTCGTCGGGCACCACCTCGTAGCCGGCGATCTCGTACTGGCTCTCGTCCAGCAGCTCGCGGATCGCCTCCTGGGTGGTGTCCACCCGTTCTCCCCGGGCGGTTCGATCGGACACGGTCAGGATTCCCACTCGTATCATGCGCACCCCTTGGTGTTCTCTTCGATGAGGCGCTCGAGCCGCCCGATGCGCTGCTCCAGGGCGTGCAGGGCCTGGGTGAGCTCCCAGAGCGCCTCCGCCACCCCCTCGGGTTCGGTAGCCGGGGGGGCGGCGTGCTCCTCCTCGCGCCAGCGAAAGCCGTCCCAGGAAAAGCGCATGCGCGAGCCCCGTTTCAGGTCTTGGACCAAGAGCGTCTGGGTCTCCGGGTGGTAGTGGAGCTCGAAGCCCGGGGGCGATTGCACCCCGGCCTCGAAGTCCCAGGGGGTGAGGCCGGGGTGGTGCTCGTCGCCGTCGAGAAAACGCCGGAACTCCTCCAGGGCGGGACGGCCGGCTTCCGACATACCTTTATTAAAGCAAACCCCCGGCCGCGCCGGGGGTTTGCCGCAGGGTTTTGGGGCTAGTTGGTCGGCTGCTCGGTGTTCTCGGGAGCGGTCTCGCCGCCGTTTTGGTTCTCCTCCTTGGGGGCGAGCTCGGCCAGGACCGCTTCGATGCGGTTTTCGATCTTGGCCGCCTGCTTGAGCTCCTCGATCCACTTCTTGGCGACCTCGGCCCGCTTCTCCGCCAGGGCGAGCTTCTTCGCCTCGTCCTTGACCTCCTCGAAGGGGAGGACCTTGGCCGGGGTCACCTGCTTGACCAGCACCACCTCGTAGTCCTTCTCGGCCACCTTGACGATGTCCGAGACCTTGCCGCCGGGGGCGTCGGCCTTGGGGGCGTCGCCGAAGACCACCGGCAGCAAGAGCGGCGGGAGCTGGTCGGGGGTGACCTTGGGGACCTCGACGAACTCGCCGCCGAGCTCCTCGGCTAGCTGCTTGGGATCCTTGCCCTGGAGCAGGCCCTGGCGGTAGGCCTTGGCCTTCTCCTCGTCCTCAAAGCGGGCGAGGGCGATGGTGGCGGTAGCCGGGAGGGTGAACTGGTCCTTGTTCTTCTCGTAGTAGGCCCGGACCTCCTCGTCGGTGACGGTGACGTCCTTGGTCTTCCAAAGCTGCACGTCGGAGGCGATCTGGGCCTTGGGGCCGATGAAGGGGAGGCCGGTCTTCTTGGCCTCCTGGTAGAGGAGCTCGGTGGTGATCAGCTGGTCGGTGGTGGTGGGGTAGAAGAACTTGACCACCAGCTCGCCCAGGCCCTGGCGGATCAGGTCGGGGACCTGCGGGTTGGCGAAGACGATCTTGGAGACGTCCTCGAGCTTGATCTCGGCGTCGTTCACCCGGGCCACCACCGGGTTCTTGTACTCGTAGGGGAAGTCCTCGGCGAACTTGACCTGGGCCTTCTTGCGGACCTCCTCGATGTAGGCCTCGAGCGCGCCCTGCTGCTTGACCGCCAGGGCGTCCTTCTTGACCTTCTCCTTGACCTCCTCGTACTTGACGTCGCCGCCGGGCAGGAACTTGACCACCTGGACGATGTAGTAGCGGCCGCCGGCCTCGATCACCGGGGTGATGCCGCCGTTTTTGAGCTTGAAGACCTCGGTGGCGACCGCTTCCGGGAAGACCACCCGGGTCACCGGCCCGGGTTCGGTGGAGCCGGGCTCGGCGCCCAGCGCCCCGCCCTGGTCGGCCCCGACCTTGGAGTACTTCTTGGCCAGTTCGACGAAGTCGGCGCCGTTTTGGAGCTCCTGGTAGATCTTCTCGGCCAGCGCCTTGTCGTCGACCACGATCTGCCGCGCCAGGACCTTGTCCTCGGGGGCGTAGTTGGCCTTGTGCAGCTCGAAGAAGAAGCGGGCCTCCTCCTCGGTGAGCTTGACCTTGTTCTTGATCTCCTCCAGGCGCTTTTGCACCTGCAGCGCCCGGCGGATCTCCTTGCGGAGCAGGCTGTCGGTGTAGCCGATCTGCTGCAGGAAGCGGTCGTAGGCCTTCTTGTCGGTGAGGCCGAACTGCTTCTTGATGCGCTCGATCTCGGCCTTGACCTCGGCGTTGCTGACCTTGACCCGACTGGCGTCCTGGGCCAGGGCCTCGTTCAGGATCACCTGCTCGATGAAGTGGGTCTCGATGATCGGCTTCAGGGTGCCTTCCGGGGCCAGGCTAAAGAGCGGGTCGGCCTGCTGCATGCGGGCCAGGTCGAGCTCGTAGATCGGCTTGCCGTTGACCCAAAGCAGCGCCCGCCCCTGGGTCTGCTGCTGCCCCTTGGGGGTAAAGAGCAGGATGGTACCGAGGGCGAAGCTGACGGCGAGGATTCCGAAGAGCACGGTGATGGCACGGCGGCTTACCTTCACTTGACGACCTCCTTAGGAACTTGGTACATTAGCCGTTGCTGAGTGCGCCCGTAGCTCAGCTGGATAGAGCGTCGGCCTCCGGAGCCGAAGGTCAGAGGTTCGAGTCCTCTCGGGCGCGCCACTTTTTCTTTTATAACCGCGGTATTTGAGCCCTGGGTGAATGCCGACATCGCTAAAGGAGTCTAGCATCCCGCCGTGCAAGAATGAAGGCGATGATCAAGCGAATCCTGCTCGCCACCGATGGCTCGGAACCGGCAAGAAGCGCGGAACGGATGGCGCTTTTCCTGGCCGAAAGGCTCGAGGCCGAGCTGGTCGCCCTCTTCGTCAAGGACATCCGGCTGATCCGCTTCCCCGAGCTCCTCGACTTCGGCGCCCTCACCATCCCGGTGCCCACCTACCACGAGGCGGTGGACCGGGCGCTGGAGGAGCGCGGTCGGGCGATCCTGGAACGGCTCAAGAAGGAGGCCGGGGGGCTTCGCTTCGACGGCGTCATCCGCACCGGCGTGCCCTACGAGGTCATCGTCCGCGAGGCCCGCACCTTCGACCTCTTGGTCATGGGCCGGGCCGGTGAGCAGGCGGGGCACGAGGCCACCGGGCTCGGCAGCACCGTCGAGCGGGTGGTGCGCACCAGCCCGGTGCCGGTGCTGGTGGCGGCGCTCGACTTCGAGGAACCGCGCCGCTTGATCGTGGGCTACGACGGCTCCGACTCCGCCGCCCGGGCGCTCCACTTCTCCGCCGAGCTGGTGGCCGGGGTGCCGCTTGAGGTGTTGGTGGTGAGCGTGGACGAGGACCTGGAGCGGGCGGCGCTGCTCGCCGCCGAGGGAGTGGAGTACCTGAAGGCCCACGGCGTCGAGGCCCACCCCGAGCCCCTGGGCGGCGACCCCGGCGAGGAGCTGGTCAAGCTGCAGGAGCCCAGCGACCTCTTGGTCATGGGCGCCTTCGGCCGCGGGCGCATCGTCGAGCTGCTCCTCGGCTCCACCACCGAGTACGTGCTCCGGCGGGCGGTGGGGCCGGTGGCGTTGGTGCGCTGATGTTCTACTACGAGTACCTCTTCGTACGCACCTCGCTCTTCTGGCTGCTCTTCAACGGCACCCTGGGCCTGCTCTTCTACCTCTACCCCGGGATGATGGGCGCCTGGCGGAGCATCCACGTGCACACCGGCCTGGTGGGCTTTTTCCTGAACATGGTCTTCGGCGTCGCCTACTGGATGATGCCCCGGCCGGGGCAGATCAAGCAGCCGGGCTTGGAGGCCCTCACCTACTGGACGTTGAACCTGGGCCTCTTGCTCCGGGTGGTGCTCGAACCCCTCGCCTACGCGCACGGCTTCGAGGCCTACCGCGGCGCGCTGGTGCTCGCCGCCTCGCTCCAGCTTTTCGCCATGGTCGTCTTCGTCTACGCGATGAGCCGCCGGGTGATCACCAACGAGATGCTCTGGCGGCTGCGGCGGCAGCGGGAGGCGCAGAAGAAAAAGGGGCGGGACTAGATCCCCAGGTGGTAGCCGAGGGCGACCAGGATCACCGTGGCCCAGCCCCAGAACATCTGACCCCAGCCCACCTTCTTGGCCGGCACCGGCGGGCCCGAGAGCATCCAGAGGGCGTAGACCCCGAGCGCCCAGAGGGCGGCGGCGCCGAGCCAGGGGATGATCCCGAAGAGCGCCAGCAAGAAGGCGAGCGCGCCGCCTAGGAGGGCGGTGGCGGCCATCGAGGCCCGGCTCACCGGGAGGCCGCGGGCCTTGCGCACGGCCGCCCGGGCGTAGCGGATCGAGACCAGCGAGCGAAGCGCCAGCACCAGCCAGCTGCCGATGGCCCAGCCCAGGTCGCCGCCGCCGGCCAGCACCGCCGCCGGCGCCAGGGTGGCGGCGCCGAGCGCCCCGGCCATCTCGCCGAGGAAGGTCCGGCCCTTGCCCATGGCGTCCAGGATCACCTTCAAAAAGGCGAGCGGGAGCCCCAGGACGAGCGGCAGCAAAAAGGGCTTTTCCGCGGTGGCCAGCGCCAGCGCCAGCCCCAGCGCCGAGAGGGCGACGTAAAAAAGCCCTACCTTCAGGGCCAGCTCGGTGCGGGGGTAGCGGTGGCCGCGGCGGAGGTCGGAGAGCGCGAGCTTGACCGGATGGTGGGCCAGGAAGGCGAAAAGCCCCATGATGCCGACGCCGAGTCCGGCCAGGCTGGGGGCGAGGGCCAGGCCCAGGAGGATGGGCTCGAGGGTGAACCCCCAGCCGCCGTGCTCGGCGGGGAGGGCGACGCTGCGGAGGAGCGCTCGGGAACGGGTGGCCATACCAGAGTTATCCTAGCGGTCTTCTTTGATTAGGAGATTAAGGGCGAAGGAGATGATCGAGAGCAGGATCGCCCCCACCAGCGCGCCCCAGAAGCCCTGCACGTCCAAGGCGGTGGCCCAGGCCACCAGCCAGAGCACGAACGCGTTCACCACCAGGGTGAAAAGCCCCAGGGTCAGGAGGTTCAGGGGGAGGGTCAGAAGCAGCAAAAGGGGGCGGATCAGGGCGTTGGCGAGCCCGAGCAAGAGCCCCGCCACCAGGTAGTCGAGCAGGGTGCTCCCCTCGGCGAAGGAGACCCCGGAGTAAAGCTCGCTCACCAGCCAGAGGGCGAGGGTGTTCAAGAGCCAGCGGAGGAGCAGCGCCCGCATGGCTATATGCTACGGGACGCATGGCGCGGGTCCTGCGTTTTTCCCAGATCGACTTCCCCCTCGACCTCGCCGCCACCTTCGGGCGGGAGGGGCCGCTGGTCCTCGAGGTCGGCTTCGGCGACGGCCGCTTTCTTGCCACCCTTTCGCGGCGGCACCCGGAGTGGAACCTGCTCGGCGTCGAGGCCGCCGGGGCCAGCGTGGTGCGGGCGCTTTTGCGGCTCCGCCGCGAGGGGGTGGGGCCGGTCCGGCTCTTCAAGGGGACGGCGGGGTTTGCCCTTCGGAACCTGGTGCCGCCGCGCTCCCTCGAGGCGGTCTACGTCAACTTCCCCGACCCCTGGCCCAAGAGCCGCCACCAGGAGCGGAGGCTCCTCCGGGTACCCTTTTTCCGCCTGCTCTCCACCCGGCTTAAAGAGGGCGGCCGGCTTTTCCTCACCACCGACCACCCGGACTACTTCCAGTTCGCCCTGGAGGAGGGCGAGAAAAGCGGCCTTTTCGCGGTCGAGGTGCGGCCCCCGCCGCCCGAGGTGCTGACCACCAAGTACGCCGAGAAGTGGAAGAAACAGGGTCGGAGGTTCTACCACGCGGTCTTCACCAAGACCGCCGAGGCCGAGGAGGAATACCCCCCGCTCAAGAAGGAGGACGAGATGCCGCACGCAATCTTGGAGGGCCCCATGCCCGCGATCGAGGGCTTCGAAAAGCAGGTCCACGCCTTCCCCGGCGGCCACGCGATCTTTCTCGAGGCCGCCCGGCGCGAGGGTGAGGGCTATTACTTCTTGGTTCGCATCGAGGAGCCCGAGCTCGAGCTGATCCAGGAGCTGATCCTCGAGCTCCGCCCCAGTACCCACGGCCTCTACGCCGGTCTGAAGCGCTTTTGCGACCCCCTGGTCACCCCCGGGGTGCGGCGGGCGGTGGGGTTTTTGGTGGACTGGCTCGGGGAAAAGGGGCTCTCCGTGAAAACGCGCTCCTATTGAGCCAGAAAAGAAGACCCCGGGGCCCAGGGGCCCCGGGGTCTTGCGCCCGGTGGGTTACTCCTTGGAGATGTCCTTCCAGAGGAAGGTGCCCGAACGCATCGGGTTGTAGTAGACGCCCTTCAGGTTGTCGCGGGTGACGATGAAGGCCTGCTGCGCCGGCAGCGGCACGTTCACCGCCAGGTCGTGGGCCAGCCGGCCGATCCTCTTGTAGATCTCGGCGCGCTTCTTCGGATCCACCGTGGCCCGGGCCTCTTCCACCAGCTTGTCGAGCTCGGGGATGTTCAGGTTCTGCCGCTTCGCCAGCGCCCCCTTGGAGTGGTAGAAGGGGTGGATGAAGTTGTCCGGGTCGGCGTAGTCGGCCACCCAGCCGAGCGGCCAGATGGGCAGCATCTTGTTGCGGGCGCTCCGGAGGTAGTCGGGCCACTGCAGGCCGCGGACGTTAACCCGGAACTTGGGGTTGATCTCCTCGACGTTGGCCTTCAGCATCTCGGCCACGGTCTGACGGAAGGTGTTGCCCTGGTTGTAGGTGATGGTGACCTCGAAGCCCTCCTGCCAGAGCTTGCCGCCAAAGGCCTTCTTGAAGTACATCTCGGCCTTGTCGGGGTCGAACTCGTAGATCGGGATGGTGGGGTCGTAGCCCAGGAACGAGGGCGGCAGGGCCATGGTGTACTTGACGCCGTGGCCCAGGAAGAGCTCCTCGATCAGGGCGTCCTGGTCCACCAGGTGGGCGAAGGCCTTGCGCACGTTGACGTCGCCGAAGAGGTCGCGCGGGGTGGTCTTGCCCAGGTAGGGGTTGTCCTTGCCCTCGACCTTGAAGTTGAAGAAGATCACGCCGGCGGCGGCCCGGGCCCAGTTGGGGTCGCTCCAGATCTTGACCCCGGGCAGGCCGCGGATCTGGGACTCGAGGGTGGCCCAGTCGTTGACCGTCACCCGGTCGGCGTCGCCGCGCTTCAGCGCCTCGATGCGGGTGGCCTGCTCCTTGACGATCTGGATCAGGACCTTCTTGATGGCGGGCTTTTTGCCCCAGTACTTGTCGAAGGCCTCGGCCACCACGCTCTCGCCGTCCCACTTGACCAGCTTGTAGGGGCCGGTGCCGGAGACGTGCTGGTGCAGGTAGCTCTGGCGGAGGTCTTTGCCCGCCCAGTCGAGCCAGTCCTTCTTGGTGCCGCTCCACTCGCCGTGCTCGATCGCCCACTTGGAGTCGACGATGGCGGCGCCGGCGTAGAGGAGCTTGGCGAAGAAGGTGGGGTCGGGCTTGACCAGGGTGAAGCGGAGGGTGTAGAGGTCGTCACACTCGACGCTCTTGTCGATGAGCTGCCAGTACTTCTCGTACTCCGCCGGCGAGGCGTTCTCCCCCAGGGCGCTCTTGGCGTTGGAGTCGTAGCCGATCAGGCTCTCGGCGAAGAACCAGCCGGGTCCGTCGCCGGGGTTGGTCACCAGGATGCGCTCGAACGAGTACTCGGCGTCCCGGCAGGTCATCGGGTTGCCGGAGTGGAACTGGACGCCCTTACGGAGATGGAAGATGTAGGTCTGGCCGCCGTCCTTGATCTCGTAGCGGGTGGCGAGCAGCGGCTCGTACTCGGTGAGCGAGTCCTTCTTGTAGGTGAAGAGGGTTTCGTAGACGTTCTCGATGATCTGCAGCGAGGCGGTGTCGTAGGCCTGGGCCGGGTCCAGGGTGTCGATGTCGCCGTAGGTCATGTAGACGTAGGTGTCCTTCGGCACCGCCGCCAGCGCGAGCCCGGCGAAAAGCAGCAGGCCAACAACGAGTCCCAACGCTTTCCTCATAAATCACCTCCCGTACGTTATGTACAAGCCCCAGTATAGCAGATGGCCCCGGGGAAAGTCCCCCGGGGCCAGTCCTGGACGGGATTTTTAACTTCGGGGGTCGAGCGCGTCGCGGACCGCGTCGCCGAGCAGGTTCCAGCCGAGCACGAAGAGCGCGATGGCGAGCCCGGGCCAGACCCAGGTGTACCAGTACTTGAGCGGCTCCCCGGGCGGGCCCACGATCCAGCGGCGGGCGAAGTTCACCATCTGCCCCCAGTCGGCAAAGCCCACTTCCGGCCCGAGGCCGAGGAAGCTAAGCGCCGCCACCGAGAGCACGATCGAGCCGATGTCGAGGCTGGCCAGGATGATCAGGGGCCCGATCGAGTTGGGCAGCACGTGCTTGAAGAAGATGCGAAGCGGCGGAGCGCCGAGCGCCCGGGCGGCGTCCACGAAGTCCTGCGCCTTGACCTTCAGGATGTTGCCCCGGAGCATGCGGGCGTAGGTGGGCCAGCTGACGATCGCGATCGCCAGCATGATCACGGTCAAACTTCGCCCGAAGATGGTGACCGCCACCATCACCAGGACCAGTCCGGGGAAGGCGTAGACGGCGTCGGTGAAGCGCATCAGGGTGTTGTCCACCCAACCGCCCAAGTAGCCGGTGAGCCCGCCGATGACGATGCCGATCAAAAGGGCCACGCTGATCACCAGGATGCCCACGTAGAAGGCGCTCCTCGAGCCCCAGACCAGCCCGTAGAGGATGTCGTAGCCGCCGCCGGAGATCCCCAGCGGGTACTTCTTGGAGGGGGGTTTCGGGATCGGCGAGTAGCCCTTCCTGGGGATCTTGTAGCAGGAGGGCGGGGGGTGCAGGGTGGCCTGCCAGAACTTTGGATTCAAGGGGTTCCGGAGCACCTTCACCGCCTCGGTGCGGGAAACGCCCAGGTCCCTCAGGCAGTTTCGGCCCAGCCGGTCGGCGGTGAGGGCGGGGGCGAAGATCGCCACCAGCATGAAAAAGAGCACGATGCTGGCGCCGACGATGGCCAGGGGGTTACGCCGGAACCGCTTCCAGACGCGGGAGCGCCAGAAGGATTCGCGCTTGGGTTTCAAGAGGGTCGCTTCGGCCATGGTCTCCTCACTCGTAGCGAATCCGCGGGTCCACCAGGGCGTAGAGCAGGTCCACCGCGATGTTGGCCAGCGCCACGATGAAGGCGGTGAAGAGGGCAAACCCCAGGATCGAGGGCTGATCCAGCTGGAGGGCGGCGTTGGCCGCCCACTGGCCGAGCCCCGGCAGGTTGAAGATCGTCTCGGTGATTACCACCCCGTTCAGCATGAAGGCAAACATCAACCCGGCCAGGGTGATCACCGGGATCAGGGCGTTGCGGCGGGCGTGCTTGTAGTAGACGACCTTTTCCGGCAGGCCCTTGGCGCGGGCGGTGCGCACGTAGTCCTTGCCCAGCTCGTCGAGCATCGAGGAGCGCATCACCCGGACGATCTGGGCGCCCAGCACCAGCACCAGGGTGATGGTGGGGAGGACCAGGTGCTTGAGCGCCGCCAGGGTGACGTCGAGCCGGCCGTTCAAGAGGCCGTCGAGGGTGAGCAGGCCGGTGTAGAAGTGGAACTGGCCGGCGGCTTCCTGCTGGCTGAGCTGGATGTAGAGCTCGGGCGGCAGCCGGCCGATGCCGAAGAGCTTGAAGTAGCCGTAGACCACCGCCACCAGCGCGATGCCCAGGACGAAGGTGGGAAGGGACCAGAAGATCACCGCCATCACGCGGATCAACTGGTCCAAAAATTTGTCGCGGTGGATGGCGGCGAGCGTCCCCAGCCAGATGGAAAAGAGCAGCGTGGGCAAAAAGGCATAAAGCACCAGCTCGGCGGAGACCGGCAGCCGGGTAGCGATCGACTCCAGGACCGGTTTCTTGTCCACCCGCGAAAAGCCCAGGTTTCCGTGCAGGGCGTTTTTCAACCAGGTCCAGTACTGCACGTAGAAGGGCGCGTCCAGGTTGTACTGCTTGATGATCTCGTCGAGGTGGGCAAGCTGCTGCTCGCTCTTGACGTAGGCGGCGGCGCGGGACGACGGCGGCAGGAACTGGAGCAGCCCGACGATCACCACCGAGACCACGAAAAGCACGATGGGCAGTTGCAAGAGCCTTCGGATCGCGTACGTGAGCACGTTTGCCTCCCCGGCCGCTCGGGCCGCTTCCCGAGTTTACAAAATGCGGGGGGCCGGATGGCCCCCCGCCGGTAACCCGCCGGGTTACTTCTTGACGACGTCCTTCCAGAGGAAGTCGCCCGAGCGCATGGCGTTGTAGTAGACGCCGGTGACGTTGTCGCGGGTCACGATGAAGGGCGAGGGCAGCGGGTAGGGCACGAAGGGCACGGTCTCGTAGCCGCGGCGCCCCACCTTGGAGTAGACCTGGGCGCGCTTCTTGGGATCGGTGAGGGTGCGGCCCTCTTCCACCAGCTTGTCGAGCTCGGCGTCGTTGATTCCGATCTTGTTCCCGTAGTAGCCGCGGGAGTGGTAGTAGGTGTAGATGAAGTTATCCGGGTCGGCGTAGTCGGCGCCCCAGCCCAGCACGAAGACCGGCAGCTGGCGTTTGGAGACCGCCCGGATGAAGTCGGGCCACTGCACGCCCTGGACGTTGATCTTGAACTTGGGATTGATCTCCTCGATGTTCTGCTTCAAGATCTCGGCGATGGTCTGGCGAACGGTGTTGCCCTCGTTGTAGAGGATGGTGAGCTCGAAGCCCTTCTTCCAGAGCTCGCCGCCGAAGGCCTTCTTGAAGTACTCCTCGGACTTGTCGAGGTCGAGGTTGTAGATCGGGATGTTGGGGTCGTAGCCGAGGAACGAGGGCGGCAGCGCCATGGTGAGCTTGACTCCGTGGCCCAGGTAGAGGTCGTCGACGATGGCGTCCTGGTTAAAGGCGTAGGCGAAGGCCTTGCGGACGTTGACGTCCTGGAAGAAGTTGGCCGGCACGCCCTTGCCGTCGAGCTGGCCGGAGCCGAGGTAGGGGTTATCCTCGGCGGCGGGCTTTTGGTTGAAGAAGATCGCGCTGGCCACCGCCGGCGCCCAGGCCTTGTCCTCCCAGATCTTGACCCCGGGCAGGCCGCGGATCTGGGACTCGAGGGTGGCCCAGTCGTTGATCGTCACCCGGTCGGCGTCGCCGCGCTTTAAGGCCTCGATGCGGGTGGCCTGCTCGTCGACCACCTGGATCAGGACGTTCTTGATCGCGGGCTTCTTGCCCCAGTAGCCGTCAAAGGCCTGGGCGACCACGTTCTTGCCGTCCCACTTGATCAGCTTGTAGGCGCCGGTACCGGAGGCGTGGGCGTGCAGGAAGCCCTGGCGGAGGTCACGCCCGATCCAGTCCTTCCAGTCCTTCTTGGTGCCGCTCCACTCGCCGTTTTGGATCGCCCACTTGGAGTCGATCACCGAGGAGGCGGTGTACATCAGCTTGGCGAAGAAGCTGGCGTCGGGCCGGACCAGGTGGAACTTGACGGTGTAGAGGCCGTCGCACTCGACGCTCTGGTCGATCTTCTGCCAGTAGTCGTCGAGGAAGGCCTCGAGCTTCTTGGCGTCGGGGTTCTCTCCCAGCGCCTCTTCCGCCGCCGCCTTGGCGTTGACGTCGTAGCCGACCAGGCTCTCGGCGTAGAACCAGCCGGCGGAGTCGCCGGGGTTGGTCACCAGGAGGCGCTCGATCGAGTACTCGACGTCCTTACAGGTCATCGGGTTGCCGGAGTGGAACTTGACGCCCTTGCGGAGCTGGAAGGTGTAGGTCTTGCCGTCGTCGCTGATCGAGTAGCTGACCGCCAGCGCCGGCTCGAACTGGGTGAGGGAGTCCTTTTTATAGGTGTAGAGGGTTTCGTAGATGTTCTCGAGGATGTAGCCCGAGGCGGTGTCGTAGGCCTGGGCGGGATCCAGGGTGTCCACCTCGCCGAAGGTCATGTGGACGAAGGTGTCCTTCGGCGTGGCGAACGCGAGCCCGAGCAGCAGGCCCGCCGCGAGGGTGATCTTTTGCCATCGTTTCATCCTTACCTCCTAAACGGCGCTTGCCGTACTTCGATTATACGCGGTTCAAGGTCCCCGGTTACGGCTTGAGCTCGCGGTGTTCGAGGCGGTAGCGCCGGATCGCCTCCCGGTTCAGGGTGACCCCGATCCCCGGGCCTTCGGGGACGGGCATCAGGCCGTCCTTGGCCTCGAGGGGCTCGTTCACCAGGTCCTCCTCCCAGTAACGGCTCGCCGAGCTGGTGTCGCCGGGGAGGAGGTAGTTGGGGAGGGTGGCGGCGTGGATGGCGTGGGCGCGGCCGACGCCGGCCTCGAGCATGCCCCCCATCCAAACCGGGGCTCCAAAGGCCCAGGCCAGGTCGTGGACCCTTCGCGCCTCGGCGTGGCCGCCCACCCGGGCCACCTTGACGTTGATCACCCGGGTGGCGTCGGTCTCCAGCGCGGCCCGGGCGGTCTCCTTGGAGACGATCGACTCGTCGAGGCAAAGGGGCGTTTGGATGCGGGACTGGAGTTTTGCGTGGTCGGCGATGTCCTCGTAGTGGAGAGGCTGCTCGATGTATTCGAGGTGGAAGGCGTCGAGCGCCTGGAAGACGCGGTAGTCGGAAAGGCGGTAGGCCGAGTTCGCGTCCACCGAAAGCGGCGCG
>Ga0256835_1001462_pt1 | contig 14196 bp, 12 predicted proteins | sample PIR30metaG_FD_185972 | JGI IMG/M metagenome (GOLD analysis project Ga0256835, IMG submission 185972) | Hydrothermal vent microbial communities from East Pacific Rise, Pacific Ocean - PIR-30 | ecosystem: Environmental > Aquatic > Marine > Hydrothermal vents | place: Pacific Ocean: East Pacific...
TTGCGAGCTTTTTAATTTGAGTTTTTTTAGAGATTGTTTTAAATAATATATCTATATAAAAAAATCCCGCCCTTTTTCCTTTTTCCAAATGATTAAAGAACAGACTTTTAATTCTCATATAATAATGTTTCAAAAATCATGCCACTGTTTTGAAAGTAGGAAGAACCTGCAAATATTATAGGTTCTTTAAGTAGAAAAAACCGGATGGTCTGTAAATTCGTGCTATAGAACGAATTAATTTTCAGTTTTGATGGAAAAGCTTGATTTTATTGTCTTCTTAGAATTCGTGGAATACCACGAAATTCGTGCTATATAACGAATGGGCAACCTTCCTTGAATCCTTTGAACAATATTTTCCATATTTATTCTATCAAAAAACTTTCAGAATATTCAAAAAATTTTATTTTATTTTAATTCCGTGATTATTAAAAAAGTCAAGTAACTTTTTGTGCTCACCAGATTCAAGATTCAATATTCTCATTATATCCCTTATTTTTTTAGAATCCAGTCTGTTCATTATCCTTATTATTATATCTTTGACATCATCCTTTGTCAGTTCTCTTTCCATGAAAGGTTTTTTCACGGCAATCCAGAAACTCATACCCGCATTCAAATCATTTATCGCTTTTGTTATTCTTCTACTGTCATTTTCCTTAAGAGGAATCAAATTGGTTTCTTCATTCAAATGATTAGAAAGACAGCAGATTATCTCTTTACCGATAACCTTATTGTTGAGCTCCACTCCGGCTCTTTTAAAAACCTGAATGAATTCCCTGATATTTCCTTTCCATTTATGATTTCTCAAAATTTCCACAGCTTCTTTGCTGAGTTCTTTTCCGTTTAGCAGAAAAGAATAATATTTGATAAGATAGTCAATCATCTCTTTTCTCTTCCTCAAAGGTGGAAGGTGTATTATAAAAGTGGAGATTCTGTAATACAAATCTTCTCTGAAATTTTTGTTTTCGACCTCTTTTTTCAAATCCTTATTTGTGGCAAAAATCATTCTGACATCACTCTCATACTCTTTTTCATCTCCGATTCGCCTATATCTTTTCGTTTCCACGAATCTCAACAGTTTAGTCTGAAGTTTCAAGGGAATCTCGGCAACTTCATCAAAAAACAGTGTCCCTCCGTTTGCTATCTCTATAATACCTTTTTTATCCCTTATTGCCCCTGTGAAAGCTCCCTTTTTATGTCCGAATAATTCACTCTCAAAAAGCTCAGGAGGTAAACTCGCACAATTAAACTCAATGAACTCTCCCTTTCTTTCGGATAATCTGTGAATCTCTCTTGCTACAAGACTTTTACCAACCCCCGTTTCTCCTGTAATCAGAACACTTTCATTCTCCATGGCATATTTGATTACTTTCTCTCTGATGTCATTAAAAAACTGGGCGGGAGCCTCTCTCTTCTTTAAGACTTCAATTGCACATCCGAAAATTTCCACCATTCCTCTCAGATATTCTATATCATCTTTTGTGAAGACTTTATTTTTACTGTCAAAATATACAAACATTCTTTCCGATACGGGCAGGGTAAGGATGGATTTTAGTCCCATTGTGATTGCTGTACCCGAAAGAATATCCTCGTAAATCATATAGCTTCCCCTTTCCATGTACACTTCTTTCTTAGCATTTAATGTTTCTCTTACTGCAGTTTTTGAAAAGCCGTAAGATGTTTTTAGATCTCTTTTGTTCCCTCCCAGTTTTCTACCCCTGCTCCACAAGATTTTGCCTTCATTATCAAAAATCATTACAAGTGAAATATCTTTTTTCTTCATTAATGACCATAATTTTTCACTCATAATTCTAAGCATTATTAAACACCTCAAAACAATTAAAAATAATACTAACTTTTTAGAAAAAAAGTGTCAAATATTTTGTAAAATTCAGACCACTACCTGAAAAAGGAGAAGAAAAAATATGGTAAGAATTTAAGAGATTATTCTAAGTATTAATTCATCTTCCTGCATGTCAAATTTATTTCTAAAATTTTTCTTGACTGTTTAAAAAGAAAAACATAAACTTTTATATGCTTCAGGTAAAAGACTTAACGAAGAAATTCGGGCATTATCCTGCTGTTGATAGGGTTAATTTTACTATTAGAAGGGGAGAAATTGTTGGATATTTGGGACCCAATGGAGCCGGAAAATCAACCACAATCAAAATGCTATCCGGTTTGCTTGAACCGACGGAGGGTGAAATTTTTTATAATGACAAAAATATTTACGATGATTTGATTTCATACAAAGGAAAATTGGGCTATGTCCCGGAAGAAAGCGAAATCTACCCGCATCTTAGCGGTTTTGAGTATTTGCAGATGGTGGGGAGACTCAGGGGTCTGGAAGAGAATATTATAACAGAAAAAGCAGAACAGCTTTTGGAGCTCTTTAAACTTTACGGGAGTATGCACTTTTACATATCATCATATTCAAAGGGGATGAGACAGAAAATATTGATTATTGCCGCACTTTTACATAATCCGGAAATTCTTTTGCTTGATGAGCCATTGTCCGGTCTTGATGTTGCAACTGTTTTAGTGTTTAAGGAAGTTTTAAGAAAACTTGCAGGTGTCGGGAAAGTGATACTTTACAGTTCCCATATTCTTGAGGTTGTGGAGAATTTATGTGATAGGGTTATAATAATTCACAAGGGTAAAATACTTGCTGATGATTCTGTTAAAAATCTAAAGGAATTGAGCAAAAAACCATCTCTGGAAGAAGTTTTCAGCAATCTTGTTTTAAAGGAAGATACTGAGAAGATTGCAGATGAAATGTTTAAAACCATAGTGGGTTAGTGAAGAAAAGAATGGGGAAGATTATCAAAAAGATAAAGATTCTTGTAAATCTTTTTTTTCTCAGGTTTTTCAGAAATGAGAATATGCCTTTTGAAAATGAAGCGGAAGCAAAGTTTATCTTTATTCTGGTTTTGTTTTCCGTATTAAGCCTTTTTTTCTCTTTTAATCTTCTGTTTAAATATGTTTTTGTTCCGGAAAACGGAAATTCATGGCAGGAGAAATCTCAAATTATTTTAATTTTCATGCTTGTAATAGGTTTTATCACAGTACTTGAGTGGGACGTGCTTTTACCGGATAAAAGTGATTTTTATGTGTTGGGCCCATTACCGCTTGGTAAAGGTATAATACTTTCTTCAAAATTTATTAGCTTTTTATCCTTCGTTGGACTTTTTGCTTTTACAACCAATTTTTTATCCGCTCTTTTCTTCCCTGTTTTCTTAACCGCATTTTACTCCCACAGTTCTCCGTTTTTCTTTATCCTTTTTAGTATTGTTCATTTAATTATTTCATTTCTTGCAAATATTTTCACATTCTTTTTCTTTCTATTTATAAGCAATTTCCTTTTTATTTTACTCCCATCTAAATTTTTTAAAAAGGTTTCTTCAATGGTTAGAGGAATGGTCATGATAGCCATTCTTTCAATATATGCATTTCTTCCGGAGCTTTATTCTTTTTTACCGGAGATGGTGAATAGAGGGGATAAAAGGATTTTTTATTTTCCCCATCTCTGGTTTACAGGCTTTTATGAAAATCTTCTGGGAAGGAGTAATTCTTTAACTGTTAAAATGAGCAGGCTTTCTATTCTCTCTGTGATTGTTGTTCTTTTTCTTTCTTTTATAACTTATGGAATTGCTTTTTACAAAAATACCAGATCAGTTTCTAAGAGCAGGGAAGGTTCTTCTTTTGCAAAAAAACATCCTTCGTACTCCATTTCCCGGATTTTTCATAATCTTCTCTTTAAATCTCAACCTGAAAAAGCAATCTTCTATTTTCTGAAAAAGACTTTAAAAAGAAGCGAAAAACACAGAGTTAAGTTATATAGTTTTCTGGCAGTGTCAATTGGAATAATTATCTCAAAATATCTTACGGAGCAAAATCTATTAAAAAATGTTTCGAATTTCAAAGAGTGGAGCAAAGTTATATATTCAGCGCCTTTTATAATCTGGTTTTTTTATATGGCGGGGCTGAGATCCATTGCAAATAATCCGTATAATCCTTCGGCCAACTGGATTTTCAAAATTACCGAAAAAAAGGATAAAGCTATTTATCACCGAGCAATCCATAAGTTTAATATTTTACAAAATATTATCCCCATCAGTTTGTTATTATTTTTGTTTTATTTATTCGTATGGGATATTAAAAAATCTCTTATAATCACTTTTTTCTCCTTTTTCGCGGCTTTTTTCATAGAAGAAATACTCTTTTTTAATATTAAAAAAATACCTTATACATGCATATCACTTCCTGATAAGGGAAATTTAAAAATGCTTTTTATTCCTTATCTTCTTCTTTTTCTTTTTTATACTCAGGCAATGGGGTATTTTTCTTATTGGATTGTTGAATATCCGCATTATTTTAAGAATTTATTGTATATTGGAATACTACTATTATTATTCCTTTTCATTATCAAAAGAATTTTTGAAAAAAGAGAATTTTCTTTAGTATTTGAAGAAGAGCCGGAGCCTGAATTTTTGTCCCTTGAATTATAATATTTTTTGACAAAAGAGTTTTGTTTGAAAGCTATCAAAAAATAATATATTATATGAAATAAGTCAAGAAAAAGGAGGTAGTATGAGAAAGAAAACAAAGGCAATTTTTATCTTAATTATGGGTATTGCCTTAACATTTAGTCTTTTTTCAAATGGTTTGAATCTTAACAGTGTAGGAACAAAAGCTGCTACAATGGGAGGCGCTTTTATCGGATTGGCTGATGATTATAGTGCTGTGTTCTGGAACCCTGCTGGTCTTACACAGATGAAGAGTCAGAATTTTGCTGTTTATGGTTCATTCATAATGCCGGAAGCAACTTACAAACTTCCTGTTCTTGGAATTGATGCTACAACTAAAAGCACGGTATATCCATCCGGGGCTTTCGGATACTTTAAGCCATTATCAGAGAAGCTTGTTGTAGGTTTCCTTGTTTATGTACCGGCAGGTGCGGGAACCGAGTGGGATGGAAATGATCTTGCTAACCTTCCGGGAATGAACGGACGTTCTTTTGAATGGAAATCCATGGTGGGGATGGTTAGCTTTTCTCCAACAGTTGCTTACAAAATAAATGATATGGTTTCTGTTGGAGCGACCATTAATTTTGATTATGGAATGTTGGATTTTAATACCCCCGGTTTTGGTCAGTACTCAGAGGAACTTACAGGAACAGGTATAGGCGCTACTTTTGGGCTTATGATTAAGCCATCTGATATGTTAAGTATAGGTTTAACTTATAAAACACCGGTAAAAATAAGTGCTGAGGGAGAGGTTACAATGGAAGGAGCTCCCCTTTTGGGTCTCCCTGGTCTGACAGCTTCCGCTACCGGGACAAGAGAAATTACCTGGCCCATGTGGTTTGGTGCGGGGATTGCTTTAAAACCTATGGATAATTTGACTATCACCGCTGATATTCAGTACACAAACTGGAAAGAATTGGATGAAATAGATATCTCTTTTGATAATAAATGGTGGAATTTACTTTTTGCACAGGCTTTCAAATTTCATCTGAATTGGGATAATACAATTCAGTACAGATTCGGATTTGAATACTTACTTAATGAATCTATTGCCATAAGAGGCGGATATTATTATGATCCTTCTCCTTCTCCTGCGGAAACTTTAAGTATTCTTCTTCCTGAGGTAACATACAATGCTTTTACTTTCGGAGTGGGATACAAATCCGGCGGACTTACTCTTGATCTCGGTTTTGAATATTTAAAGGGTCAAGAAGTGGAATGCCCAATGACCTCTGAACTCGGGATGCCTGGTTATCATAATGTGAATATAATGGCTCCTAATTTTGCAATCTCTTACAGATTCTAATATTTGTTAATTTTTATATTGAGGAGGACAGGGCGTAAGCCCTGTCCTCTTTTTTTATTTAATGAAAAATCCGAAATTTGTTCTTGATTTATTATTAGTGTTTTATTATAATAACCTACTTTGTTGTGGCGGTGTAGCTCAGGGGTAGAGCAAGCGGCTCATATCCGCTGCGTCGGGGGTTCAAATCCCTCCATCGCCACTTTTTTCATTATGATTAAAATTTTTCTTAAATTCAGAAATTTTGTAATTTCAAATAAATTAATAGAAGAGGGAGATAATGTCCTTCTTTCTTTTTCCGGTGGGCCTGATTCCACGGCTCTTGCGCTCCTTCTTAAAAAACTTCAGAAATACATTGACTTTGAGCTATCTCTTTTCTATCTGAATCATGGTTTAAGGGATGATAGTGATGAAGAGGAAAAAAAAGTCAGGGAATTTGCTGATAGGTTTGAATTAAGGCTTTTTTCAAGAAAAGTTGAGATAAAAGCTGGAAAAGCTAATATTGAGGAAAGAGCAAGGGAGACAAGATATGAAATGTTAAAAGAGATAGCTGAAAAGCATGGATTTACGAAAATTGCCACAGCACATAATTTAGATGATCAGATAGAGACTTTTTTAATCAGGCTTTTAAGAGGAAGCGGTTCAAAAGGATTATCCTCAATTCCAGTTATAAGAGAAGGTTTTATCATAAGGCCTCTTTTGGAGATAAGAAAAAGGGAAATTTTCGAATATCTTAAAATGATGGGAATAGAATATGTTACGGATAAAACAAACTTTGATACAAAGCTTTTGAGAAACAAGATAAGACATAATTTAATTCCACTTCTTGAAAATGAATACAATCCTGCAATTGTTAAAATATTAAAAAATGAGATAGAAATTTTAAGAGAGAATGAAGACTTTATAAAGGGAAAGGCAGAGGAAGTAAAAGGAGATATTATAAAAGATAAAAAGCTCAATTTAAAATTATTGAAAAAAGAGCATCCTGCAATAAGGAGCTTTCTTATAAGAGAATATATAAAGAAGCTTAGAGGCTCTTTAAGAAGAATAACATACTCGCATATAAAATCCATTTTGGAGTTAAAAAATGGACAAAAAGTATTTATTCCGGATATTATTCTCATAAGGGAGTATGATTTTATTTTGCCGTATATTCCTAAAAAAATTAAGTATTATGAATATAAAATTGAGAAAATCCCTTTTTTATTGGAAATTAAAGAGCTGGAAAAAACTTTTAAATTTAATATGGAAAAGAATATAGGGGAGTTTGATGATAAAATCCGCGCTTTTCTTGATTTTGATAAGATAAAGTTCCCGATTATTGTAAGAAAGAGAAGGAAAGGCGATAGGTATTCTCCCCTCGGAATGAAAGGAAAAACAAAAAAAATTAAGGATATTTTCAATGATATGAAAATAAGCAAAAGGGAGAGAGAGTTTTCACCTGTTTTTACTGATGCTGAAGGGGAAATACTCTGGGTGAAAGGATTAAGAATAAATGATAAATATAAAGTGGATGAAAGCACTGAAAATATTTTAAAGATAGAGGAAATAGAATAATCTTTGAAAGGGAACACGAAGAGCTAAAGGCAAAAAGTCTTGAAACTAAAACACTGATGAGTAGCAAAAATAAATACTAAGAGGAGGGATAAGACAGCTTGTAAATTTCAGGGATGATGGCTCTGGGTTATCCTGTTGAATTTTTTACCTCTATGATGTTAAATTATAAATGAGGAAATAATTTAAAGGAGAAGAAGATGAGGTATTTCAGAGGAGAGAAGTTGAGCAAGTAGGAGATTGATTTATTGTGGGAGTATTTAGGAGGAAGCATACCGAGAGCACAGAGGTATGTGAGGGAACGGGATAAAGTGAGTAATTTGAAGGAGTACTTGGACAGACAGGCGTTTTTGGCTGAAAGCGAGATAATTGATTTGAGAAGATATCTGGAAGATGATGAGCAAGAGATATTTGAGAAAGTGGGAGAAGAAATAACAAGAAACGGATACTATGTTTTAAGCAAGAAAAAGGATGATAAATTGAATGATAACAAATTGAATAAGGTAATAGAGTTTTTCAGTGAAAAGGAAATACTGTTTTTCGCCCCCCCGGGGAGAAAGGTAACCGGTAACAGCAGGATATATGAAAAGGGAATGGAGAGATTGATTAAAAGCTAAGAAGTGGGAATTATTTTTCAAAGCCGGGCAGCAGAGCAGCTTTTTTTAGACGGGACACACATACCTCAAACCCGTTTCTTACTTCACTCTTTACCCAAATGCTTACAATTCATATAGAAACAAATTTATCATCAACCTCCAAGAAATTTCATCTCGGAGGATTATCAGGATAATTGAAAACTGTGATATCTTTTATATTTCTTAACGAGGCTCTTTAATCCGCTATTTTTTTCATGACATCAGTGCCTCAAGCTCTAAATACTTGACAATTGGGCTCATTGGTGTATAATTCAACCTTAAAATAAAGGAGAAAAAATGCTAATTTTTGTTGAAGATATTCCAAGGGATGGTTTAGACATTAATGAGATTTTTGATGTCAACCCTGATGATTTGGTTGAAAAAAGTAGTTTTCTTGACCCAGTTTCTGCAGAAGTGAGAGTAATTAAGAGTGGGGATAAAATAGTGGTTAAGGGAGTGGTTAAAACAACAATAGAACTTGAATGCACAAGATGCCTTTCTCCATATACGGAAAAAATAGATTCTTCTTTTGATCTCGTATTTTTCCCTGAAGAGACAGCTCAGTTTGAAGAAGAAATCGAGTTAAAAGAAGATGATCTTAACACTCTCTATTACAAAGAAGGAATCATTGATATAGATAGAATAATAATTGATCAAATAAACCTTTCAATACCATTCAAACCCCTCTGCTCTGAAGATTGTAAAGGCCTCTGTCCTGTTTGCGGAAAAAACTTAAATGAGGGGCCCTGTGGCTGTGAAGTAAAAAAAAGAGATCCGAGAATAGATCTAATAATAGAAAACATGAGAGGTAAATAAAATGGCTGTACCAAAGAGAAAAACTTCAAAATCAAGAAAAAGAAAGAGAAGATCTCATCATGCACTGGAAGTTAAAAGCTTAACATTGTGCCCAAAGTGCGGTAGTCCTATGATGCCGCACAGAGCATGTCCTGAATGCGGATATTATAAAGGAAGGCAGGTAATTCAGGGCAATCAAGAATAAATAGTATGAGATCCATCGCACTTGATGTTATGGGTGGGGATTTTGCCCCCTGTGAAGTTATAAAGGGAGCGAAGTCCACTCTTGAAAACGAAGATATAAAGCTTTATCTCGTAGGACAGGAAAAAAGTGTAAAGGAGTGTCTGGAAAAGGTGGGGTTCAAACATTATGACAAGATAGAAATAGTAGATGCCCCCGAAGTGGTCACAATGAAAGATACAATAATAAGCTATCTGCGAGGTAAAAAGAAATCCAGTATAAAAATAGCGCTGGACTTAGTCAAAAACAGAATAGCCGAAGGAATGTTCTCAGCAGGTAACACAGGAGCGGTAATGGTCAATGCAAAGTTTATCCTTGAACCCATAGAGGGAATCAAAAGGCCAGCTCTTGCAGTTGTTTTCCCAACTCAAAAGGGAGAATCAATAATACTGGATGTAGGAGCAAATGCAGATTGTAAACCGGAACACTTATTTCAGTTCGCAATTATGGGAACCATTTTCTCGGAAGAAATTTTGGGAAAGAAAAATCCCACTGTAGGTTTAATGTCAATCGGGGAAGAAACTTTAAAAGGAAACAAACTTACAAAAGAAGCATTTAAGCTTCTTTCCAATTCAAACCTTAATTTCAAAGGGAATATTGAAGGACATGTGATTCATCAGGGAATAGTTGATATTATTGTAACTGACGGGTTCACAGGCAATGTAGCTTTAAAAGTGGCGGAGGGGATGGCTGAGAATCTTTACGGACACTTTAAAAACACTTTAACAAGAAACATTTTGCACAAAATCGGTCTTCTTCTCCTCTGGAGTGGATTGAGAAAACTAAAGAAAAAACTGGATTACTCTGAATACGGAGGAGCAATTCTTTTAGGAGTAAAAGGGGTGGTTGTCATAGGACACGGAAGATCCAGAGTAAAAGCAATTAAAAACGGATTATTAACCACAAAAAAAATGATAGAAAGTCAGGTTGATATAAAAATTGCAGAAAAACTGAAGGAGGTAAGCATTGGATAATAAGAGAGTAGCAATAATTACAGGAGCATCAAGAGGTATAGGAAAAAGTATTGCATTTGCTCTGGCAAATGAGGGAATCTCCCTTGCTCTGGTATCAAGAAGTGAAGAAAGCTTAGAAAAACTCAAAAGTGAGCTTCCCAATTCAAATTTCCATTCTGTTTTTCCCTGTGATGTTTCAAATTTCGAGGAAGTCGGAAAAGTTGTGAAAAATGTTTTTGATAAATATGAAAGAATTGATTACCTTATTAACAATGCGGGAATTACCAGAGATACCCTTCTTCTGAGAATGAGAGAAGAAGATTGGGATAGTGTCATTGCAATAAATTTAAAAGGCGTTTTCAATTTTACCAAACATACAATTCCTTATATGGCAAAGCAGAGATCAGGGAAAATAGTTAATATTAGCTCAATAGTTGGATTAATGGGGAATCCGGGACAGAGTAATTATGCTGCCTCAAAAAGCGGAATTATAGGGTTTACTAAATCAATTGCAAAAGAGTACGGAGCCAAAGGGATTACGGCAAATGTAATTGCTCCGGGTTTTGTTGAAACAGATATGACAGCTAAACTTCCCGAAAAAGTTAAGGAAGAATACATCAAAGCAATACCGCTTAAAAGATTCGGAAAACCGGAAGACATAGCAAATGTGGTAAAATTTCTAATTTCAAGTGATGCAGATTATATAACAGGTGAAACAATAAATGTTTCAGGTGGTCTTTATATCTAAAAAAATTTAAGGAGGAAAAGAATGACAAAGGAAGAAATCTTAGCAAAGATCAAAAATTTTATTATGGATGAGTTTAAGATCGAAGAAAGCCAGATCACAGATGATGCAACTTTTTTAGAGGATCTGGGATTTGATTCTCTCGATGTTTCCACATTGCTTCAGGATGTTGAGGATATGTTTGACATTAGAATTCCCGATGAAGATCTTGACAAAATAATGACAGTGGGGGAACTTGTTAATTATATAGCAGAGAAAAAGTCATAAGATATTCTGTATAATAAAAATCTGTTATGTCTAAAGAAAAAGTTTTAAAACTTAGAAGAGTTGTTGTTACAGGTATCGGTATAGTTTCTCCTGTGGGAATTGGTCTTGAAGAGCCCTGGGAAAATGTTAAAAATGGCAAAAGCGGAATAGGAAGGGTAACAAAGTTTGATACTACGGACCTTGGTTCTCAAATTGCAGGAGAAATTAAAGATTTTGATCCCACAAATTATATGGACAACAGAGTTATCCGAAGAAATGATGAGTTCATTCACTACGCAGTGGCTGCAGCAAAAATTGCCTGGGAGGACTCAGGATTAAAAGAACTGAGTGAAGAGGAGCAGGACAGAACAGGAGTTGCAATAGGCTCAGGGATAGGTGGTATAGGAATAATTGCTAAAAACCAGAATATCCTGATGGAGAAAGGATACAGAAAAATTCAGCCTTTCTTTATTCCAGGCGGAATAATCAATATGGCTTCCGGAATATTGTCCATGATATACCAGGCGAAAGGTCCAAATCTCTCCACAGTTACAGCCTGCGCCACTTCCACTCACTCAATAGGAGAAGCCTTCAGATTGATTCAAACAGGATACGCAGACATAATGATCACAGGAGGTTCGGAAGCACCTATCACTCCTCTTGCCATAGGCGGCTTTGATATAATGAGAGCTCTTTCAAGGAGAAATGATGAGCCTGAAAAAGCATCAAGGCCTTTCGATGCCCGGAGAGACGGATTTGTAATAGCTGAGGGTTCCACAGTTCTTATTCTTGAAGAATACGAAAGGGCGAAAAAGAGAGGAGCTAAAATTTATGGAGAGATAATAGGTTTCGGAATGAGCTCAGATGCCTATCATCAAACTTCACCCGCACCAGATGGTTCCGGTGCCGCAAGGTGTATGTCAGAAGCATTAAGAGATGCAGGTCTCAAACCTGAAGAGATTGACTATATTAATGCACACGGAACATCAACTGCTTTAAATGACAAAACTGAAACAATGGCCATAAAAAAGGTATTCGGAGATTATGCTTATGAAGTAAATATTTCATCAACAAAATCCATGACAGGCCATCTTCTGGGTTCTGCTGGTGCAATAGAGGCTGCTTTTTCTCTCCTTGCCATGAGAGATGATACCATCCCCCCTACAATCAATTATGAAAACCCTGACCCTGAGTGCGATTTGAATTATACTCCGAATAGCAGCATAAAGAAAAAGATAAAATATGCAATGAGTAATTCTTTCGGATTTGGTGGAACCAATGCTACTTTGGTCTTTAAAAATATAAGAGAGGAGGATTGAGATGGGAATTTTTTGGATAGCACCTATTAGCGCAGTAGTTGCCCTTTTTTTTGCTTTCATTTTTTACAAAAATGTTATGAAAGCAGATGAAGGTACGGAAAAGATGATAGAAATAGCTAACGCTGTTAAAACAGGAGCAAAAGCCTATCTATCACAACAGTATAAAGTTGTTGCCATATTTTTTATTATTACATCAGGATTCCTGGCCTTTCTGGCTTACGGACTCCATGTCCAATCGGGATGGACACCCTTTGCTTTCTTAACAGGAGGTTTTTTCTCTGCCCTTTCCGGTTATATAGGAATGATGACAGCAACAAATTCCTCTGCAAGAACAGCAAATGGAGCAAGGAAATCCTTAAATGATGCTTTAAGGATAGCTTTCAGAGCCGGAGCTGTTATGGGTCTTACAGTTGTCGGATTGGGTCTTGTTGATATCTCAATCTGGTTCAGTGCTCTTTACTTTGGAGCACATTACAGTTTGAGAGAAACAACTGTTATTCTCCTTTCATTTGGAATGGGAGCTTCTCTACAGGCGCTCTTTGCAAGAGTCGGTGGAGGTATTTTTACAAAGGCAGCGGATGTTGGAGCTGACCTTGTAGGAAAGGTTGAAGCCGGAATTCCTGAAGATGACCCGAGAAATCCGGCCACTATTGCAGATAATGTAGGAGACAATGTAGGAGATGTTGCAGGAATGGGAGCAGATCTTTATGAATCATATACCGGTTCAATTTTATCTTCAGCAGCTCTCGGAGCAGCGGCTTTCATAGCTAACAAGACTCTTGCTTTTAATGCTGTTGTTTTACCCATGATAGTTGCAGGATTGGGTATTCTTGCATCTATAATCGGAGTATACGCAGTTAAAGCCAAAGATGATGCTTCACAAAAGAATCTTTTAAGTGCTTTAAATAGAGGAATTTACCTCAGCTCTGCTATCATCATAGTCGGTGTTTTCTTTTTAGTTAAAACACTTCTTCCGGGGAATATAGGAATTGCTGGCTCAGTAGTAACCGGACTTATTGTTGGATTGGTAATCGGAAAATCCACAGAATATTATACATCTTCAGGATATAAACCCACAATATTTGTAGCAGAGCAGACAAAAACAGGAGAGGCCACCACAATTTTAGCAGGAATGTCTCAGGCAATGATTTCAACTGCAATCCCCATTTTAGCGGTTGTAGCAGGTATTGTCGGAGCTTTTGCCTTTGCAGGCGGATTTTCAACTCCGATTAAAGGACTCTATGGAATAGGGGTTGCCGCAGTGGGAATGCTCTCCACTCTTGGAATTACTCTTGCAACCGATGCTTATGGACCTGTTGCGGATAATGCAGGTGGAAATGCTGAAATGTCAGAACTACCTCCGGAAGTAAGAAAAATCACAGATGCCCTCGATGCACTTGGAAATACAACAGCAGCTACAGGAAAGGGTTTTGCAATCGGTTCAGCCGCCCTTACAGCTCTTGCCCTTTTGGCAGCTTATGTGGAGGAAGTTAGAGCCGGTCTTATAAGAGCTGTAGAGCATGGAAGAATCTTTACAGACCTTGCAAAACTTGCAGAGCAAAAAGGCGTCGAACTTGTTAAATTTTTGCATGACCTTACAATAGCAGACTTTATGAGAATATTTAAAGTAAACCTTATGAATCCCATGGTAATTTCCGGAGTATTCATCGGAGCCATGATGGCATTTTTCTTTTCAGGTCTTACAATCAAAGCTGTAAGTAAGGCAGCGGGAAAGATGGTTGATGAGGTCAGAAGACAGTTTAAAGAGATTCCCGGGATTATGGAAGGAAAAGCAAAACCCGATTATCAGGCATGCGTTGCCATTTCAACCAAAGGAGCTCAAAAGTCAATGGTAGCACCTTCTCTTGCTGCAGTGTTGGTT
>Ga0256835_1001463_pt1 | contig 14195 bp, 25 predicted proteins | sample PIR30metaG_FD_185972 | JGI IMG/M metagenome (GOLD analysis project Ga0256835, IMG submission 185972) | Hydrothermal vent microbial communities from East Pacific Rise, Pacific Ocean - PIR-30 | ecosystem: Environmental > Aquatic > Marine > Hydrothermal vents | place: Pacific Ocean: East Pacific...
AAACGAACCCGTAGTACGGGCCGTCTTCGCCCCAGTTCTCGATTTGCTCGGTTGCTACTAGGTATAGGCGATTTCTTTTCATTGCTCTATTTCCTCTCCCAACTCTCCGGCCACCTGCCGGAGGCACTCCAACACCGAGCTACAACGGGACGCCAGGGCCACCTGCTGGCCGTCGCTCCAGGCCTCGGCGTAGACGCCAAGGGCGGCGTCCCAGCCATACCTCACGTCGTACCCCAGGCCGCGCAGCCGCTCGGCGAGGCGGTCGGCCTCGGTCGGGTGGCGGCGGCGCTCCTGGATGGCAAGGAGCTCGTGCTCACGGTTGCGGTAGTGGACGGCCTCAGGGCGGTTGCGCTTAAGGTTCGCAATGCGGGCGAGAGCGTTAGCAAGGGTCATTCGCACACCTCGTGTGTATTCTCAATCCACATTCCTGGCTGGCTGTTAGTCTTCCCACACGCAGGGCATTCCATTGTTTGCACGACGTTATTCCACCAGTTAGCATCGTTGTAGCCGTAGGTTTCCTCACGGTGCCCGCAGTGGGGACATTCCAAGCATACCTTCAAGTCGTTGTTTCGGATTACTGCCGCCTTTTTTACTATCATTCACAGTCCTCCTTCCGGGGTAGGTTGTTCCAGGCGGTTATCGCGCCCGCCGCGGTCGGATTAACCGGGCCGAGAAGTAAACAATCGATGCACCTGACCTGCCATCCAGCGTCGTAACATGAGTCAACTATGTATGCGTCTTTGCTCTGGCACTTCGGATTAGGACACGGTTTTATCTCAGGCATCGTCGGCCTCCTTAAGCTCGACTTGAGCGATAAGTGAGAAGTGCTCTCTCAATATTTGGACGGTATATGTCATCCCAATGAGGTTTTGGAACCTCATGGGAGGAAATATGTCCACATCTGGGTTCTCTAGCACCAGCTCTTCGCCGCCACTTTGTAGGTAGTCAGCAACCAACAACGCTGCGTAGGCCATCGGCACTCCGTCCTTAGCTACAATAATCAATTGCTCTAACGCCTTCTGGTTAGACAACCCACAGTTACCAATTATGGTGTATACCGTACAAATAATAGTAAATGGATCGTGCCCGTCACTCAGCAACTCTTGTAGCGCGTCATGTAGTGACCTTAAATTTTGCTCCTTTGGAACGTCTACTTTTTCCACGGCCACCCCTCCCTCCTAATGTCCAGCCAAAACGCCACCGCCACGGCCAACAGGCCGAGCGCGGCCCGGGCGATTTGCTCCCAGGTCATGCCCCAGCCTCCCGGAGCACGTCCGCCATGTCGATATGGTCTGAGGCCGCCAGGCGCCGCCAGAGGATGGCGAGGATACGCTGGGCGGCCTCGTGGTCTGCGACCTCGGCGAGCGTCCAAAACTCGCGGTCGATGACGCAGCCGTTGTCGGCGTCACAAGAGCTACCGACCGGCACCTCAGCTATCACCGCGTGTTCTCCAGCCAGCAACCGTGCTGAGCTACCGAGTACAATGATTTCTCCTGTTGGTGTTCTAATGGCTATCATTCTCTTACCTCCGTTAGGTCAATAACCCGCTCTAGGAGCGGGCTTAACTCCGGGTCCTCAAACTGCCAGGCGCGGTCAAGGCCGCGCACCGCCTTGGCCAAATGCCGGATACGCGAGATGAGGCCGCGACGATATTTGCGGTATTCCTCACGGTCTTGGGCTATCCGGTATACACGGCCGCGCCCTTCGGCGACGGCCGATACTACCGGCGCGACGCCATCCTCGCGGAACGTGGCGATTACCGCGCGGGCGGTCCGGTCGCCGACCTCTAGCATGTCGGCGAGCTCTCGGCGCGTCACCCCGTCCGGGCCTCGGAGATTGAGCCAGGTCAGGGCGGTTTTTAGCAGGTCATCAGATACCGGCTTAGGCATGGGTTCCTCCTCTCAAAACGGGAGCTCGCCTTCGGCGGGCGGCGGCGGTAGCTCGCTATCGGGGATAATCGGCTCCTCCGGCCCCTCGGCCCATTTGATTGTCATCTGGAGTACCTCTTCGTCGGCCGCCTCGCGGTCGGCCGGGTTGGGGCTCCGGTACAGGCCGAGTATCCGAGCCTGGGTCGCGTCGTACTCGCCGTCTACAAAGAGCTCACCGTCGCCGTGGCAGAGGCCGCAGGGGACCTCGTACTCATCCTGATATGGTGGATGGTCGAGGCAAAACTGGCACTTTACCGGACCGAGGGGCACGTCCGGTATTAGGCCGGTTCCGGCGCAAGCCGGACATTCCACCCGCTCGTATCTCCAGCCGGAGGGCCGTTCTGGGTCGAGCCATTTTGCGAGTGCGATTGCCGGGGTTTCTGTCATTTCTCGTTCCTCCTCAATACGCATTATATACCCGATAGCGTATATAATGCATGCGGAGGTGATAGATGAGCAAACTCAGGGAACTACGCTACCGGGCCGGATACACCCGGCAGGCGGACCTCGGCGCGGTCGCCGGGCTCGACGCCCATACCGTTAGCCAGGCCGAGAACATAGAGAGCGGAGGCAATCCGACGCTCTCGACATTGGTCAAACTGGGGCGGGCGCTCTCGCGAGCGCTCGGCCGAGGAGAGGAGGAGATACTCTGCGAGATTGTATCGGACATGGCCAAGAGAAAAGGCCAGCGTTAGCTGGCCGAGTGAGGAGGAACCGTTCGAGCGGACGGAACCTAACCAGATTATAGCACGAGGAGGAACCTATGGGAGAAAAAGAGGCAATCACCGTCAAGGCCGAGCCGGTCGAGGGCTCGGAGCTCGCCACGGCGAGCGCTGGCATGACACCGGAGCAGCTCGCGCTCCGATACCAACAGCTCCAGGAGCTTATCCAGCGCAATGTGCTGGTAGAGGGCTCCGACTACGGCATTATTCCCGGCACCGGCGACAAACCGACGCTCTACAAGGCCGGCGCGGAGAAGCTCGCCGCATTTTTCGGCCTCTCGGTAGACATGGAGCTCGCCGACAAGGTCGAAATCTGGGAGCCGGGCTCGGCATTCTTTTACTACCGCTACCGGGCCACGGCGACCGATAAATGGGGCCGGTACGCTACCGGCGAGGGCTCGGCGAACAGCCGTGAGGCGAAATACCGCTGGCGGACGGTCAAAGAGCGCGACTACTCGCCGGACATCCACGGTCCGGCCCAGAAGATTAAGAGGACCGGGCAGTACGGCGAGTACTACGTCTACCGCGTCGAAAACCGAGAGCCGTATGACCTCGTAAACACGCTCCAGAAAATGGCCCAGAAGCGGGCCTACGTCCAGGCGGTACTGCTGGCCGTCGGAGCCTCGGCGTTTTTTACGCAGGACGTTGAGGACCTTGCAGCGGCGGGCGTCATTGACGCCGACGAGCGGCCGCGCAAAGGCGGAGGGAGCCGGAGCCGGCAGCAAGGGGCCGCGAAGCCTCGACCTCGGCAACAGGCGGCCGCTGGGCCGGCCAGCGAGCCGGCTGCGGCGGCCGGCCCAGCCAAAATCAACGCCCAGCAGATGAGCACGCTCGCGGAGGAGCTCAAAAAGCTGGGCATCACCGATAAAGAGCTTGGCCGCTCGCTGCTCCAGGCGGTAGTCGGCCGCTCTTATGCCGACACGCGCGACCTGACGCGGGCCGAGGGAGCGCGAGCTATCGAGTATCTCGAAAAACTTGGCACGGCGCTCGCGGCCGCCGGTATACCGGCCGACCAGCGGCTCGCCTACATCTCGACCGTGGTCGAGGGCGGCGAGGCTCCGAGCACCGACCCGGTAGCGCTCAAGTCCGACTACTCGGCCTGGGCCAACGCGGGCCTGCTCGACGACGACGCGGAGGCTGGTAATGAATAGACCTGTTCCGAAGGTGGCAGCGCTAATCGTGCTGCCACCTCTCGCCGGCTACGGGCCGGACAAATCGCAACTGCTCGGCGCGATGGACGCCCCACCGGACTGGGAGCTGGAGCTCCACGGCTCGCCGGAGGGCGGCCATAAGCGGCCGCAAATCGCCGTGGCTCTCCCGCCGGGCTGGTGTACTAGCATGATGTCATTCGGGTCTGGCAGGATAGCATGCCGGAGCGGAAAATCGCCTATCCTGGTGCCGGTAGCCAAGGCGAGCTGGGGGTATAAACGCCTGCCATTAGTGGTAGAGGCGGACGACGGTAAATTGATGCCGTTGCCGCGCGAGGTGCCGGAGCTCCTCTACGAGGTCGAGAGCCAGACCATCACTGAGATTGGCACGCTCGACATATCGGCGTGTCCAGAAGGGGGTAGCAAATGACCGAGAAACAAATTGAACTAGCGTCTTTGACGCTAAAACTGGCCGAGGTCGAAGCCGAAGCAAAAGCGATTGACGAAATGCTCCGGCACGGCCTCGATGCCGTTGTCGAGGCATACAAGCGGGAGATGGCTCCTCACTACGAGGCGCTCAACACTCGCAGGCTCCAGGCCGACCAGCTCCGGGAGAAAATCCGGGAGCTGGCTCCGGCAGTAGGCGCCGGGCTCGGCACTAAAAAACCGGTTCCGGGCGTTGGCCTCCGCTCCCGCGAGGTGCTGGAGTACGACGAGGCCCAGGCGGTCGAGTGGGCCATCAACACCCCAGAGATGCGGCCGCTACTCAAGCTCGACCGCAAAAAGGCGGAGGCGGTTTTGAAACCGCTCGCAAAAACCGGCGTGGCTCCGGCCTGGGCCACGGTCCGCACCGAAACGGCGGTCACGTTTGCACGTGACCTCGCGGCCGTCGCCGACGAGCTCAGCGAGATGGTCGAGGCGGCCGAGGTGGAGCGGGCCAACATCGAGGCCGAAAAAGCGGCGCGGGAGGAAGACGCTCTGGAGGCCGAAGAAACCGCAGGGCAGGCTCTCAACCTAGGCCGCCAGGGGCCTCCGTTTTAGCCACCGACAAAGCAGGGGGCCAGACGGCCCCCTGCGCCCCGTGACAGGCATCCTCAGTCTAGCTTGATAGGTTGACCAGATGGGGAGTAGGATAAAAAATGCAAAGCCCCCGGCGGCGAACCGGGGGAGAAAGTAAGCTCGAATGAATGATACCACAAAATCGGCTCAAGCGTTTGACGCCCGCTCACTCATGCTCGCCCTGGGAGAGAGGCCGTTAGTCATCTACCCGGCATACCGCCGGCTTGTCGGCGGGAGCTGGAGCGCGGCGGCGGCGCTGGCGCAAATCGTCTACTGGTGGTCTGCGGTTGGGGGCCGCCGGTACTACAAAACAGATGCGGAGCTCGCGGCCGAGGTCGGCCTCTCGGCCAAAGAGATGGAAACGGCTAAACGCCACCTACGGGCTCTCCCGTTTCTGCGGATAACCCGCGAGGGCCTCCCGGCTCGTACCTGGTACGAGCTCGACGCGGAGGCATTCGCGAGGGCGCTCGCAGACGCGGCTCGGCCTATAGGCGGAGATGGGGAGCTAGGGCGGGAAAGCGAAGTAACAGTTCCCGCAAAACGGGAAACTAGTTTCTACTCTAGAGGGGAAACTAGATACCCCCACGCAGAGGAAACTAATACAGAGATGACATCAGAGATTACTAAACCCCAGAGTAGTAGAGGGGTGAGTAACGAAAGGCCGAGGCCGGAAACTGTTCCTTCCCAGCAGATAGAAAAAAATCTACAGAGAAACCTGGAGCGCAAGGAGCGGCTCGACCGCCTCGCTGCGGGCGATGAGGCCGAGCGGCGCGTTCTTGGCCTCCTGGCGCGCAGCGAGCGCGAGCAAGCGGCGTTATTCCGCGAGTTGACCGTGCCGGACCTCGGTAAGCGGCGCTGGCAGCGTTGGCTCCAGGCGCAGGTCGTGCCGGAGCTTGATCGCCTCGGCGATCTGGCGGCCGAGGTCGTACTCCGCGAGGCTATCGCGGCCGCCACCGGCGCGAGGGAGCCTCGGCCGTACATCGTCGGCATACTCCGGCGGGCGGAGCGGCCGCGAGGCACTACCCGCGAGGCGGTAGAGGAGGAGCTTGACCTGGACGCAATACTTGGACCGCTGGAGGAGGACTAATGGCCCACCCGGAGAGCGTATGGTGGCAGCTACTTATTCTCGCCTGGTCGCCGTGGCTGATTATGCGGACGCTCTCGGACCCGCGCGAGCGAGATTGAGGCAGAGGAGGAGGAACGATGAGCGAGCACGACCCGATAAAACGAGCAGGCGACGTACTCCCGCGCATAGATAAGGCGTGCCCATACTGTGGCTCATACGTCGAGCTAGAGGACGGGAGCCGCGTCCCGCCTGATGCGTGCTGCGTCCCACGAGGGCTGACGCAGCTCGGTTGGATGAGCAAATGGCTGACCAAACCCGGCCATGACCCGCAGGAGATTGCGAGGGTGCGAGAGGCGGCGAACAGAGTGCGGCGGGCACTGAGTGACGTCACAGACGAGGATATTCGCGCGGCGTTACAGATGATAGCTGAGCGAGTAGGACCTAAGCGGGAGGCGTACCGGCAGGCGGCGACGGTTGCGCGGCAGGTCGGCCGGCGGAGAGGAGGACAAAATGGACATCAGAGAGACTAGACAGGTAAACGATACCCGCGCAAAGGTAGTCCTGGAGCTGCCTTGGCCGCCGAGCATGAACAACTACTGGCGGCACGTCGGCCACAAAACGATGCTGAGCGCGGCCGGTCGTATCTACCGGCACGCGGTCGCTGGCGCGGTACTGGAGCAGCGGGCGGCTCGGCATTTTGCCGGCCGCCTCTCCGTCATCGTCCAGGCGTACCCGCCGGACCGGAGGCGGCGGGACCTCGACAACATGCTCAAGGCGGTTCTCGACGCGCTCGAAGCGGCGGGCGTGTACGAAGACGACAGCCAGATTGACGAGCTGCTAATCCGCCGGATGGGGGTAGTGCCAAACGGCGGGATAACGGTTTATATCTGGGAGGAGGCGACAAATGGCGAGGCGGAGTAGGCGGCGCATGTACCTCTCGCCGGAGATGGCCGAGGAGTATCTCAACCGGCGCGGCGTTCCAACGGCGGAGCCTCCGGCTGGGTATGTGTTGATCTATGACTACTCGCGCGAGCACGGGTTCTCGCATAACCGGCTGCTCGGTCATTGCTACCGAGGCGAGCTCCCCTGCGTACGATACAAGCGTAAATTCTGGGCTCCGCTCTACCAGCTCCGGCGGATAGCTCAAAACCCGCTGCCGGAGGGTTGGGTCTGGGCGGAGGACGCGGCGCGGGCGCTCGGCCTTTCGCGTGGCGCGATGCTCAAGCGGTTGCACACGCGCGGCCTAGAGGTCCGGCGGATACTCGACCGAGGCGCGGTCCGCTGGCTCGACGCGGCACAGCTCCGGGAGATAGCACCGCCGGATGCGGTCCCGGCCCAACGGATAGCTCTCCAGGCCGGCGTTACCCGCGAGGCGGTCACGTCCTGGGCTCGGCGGCATAGGCGGCCGGTCTATTACGTCTACGTCAGGGGCCACAGGATGGCCGCATTAGGGCCGGAGGACGCCGAGCGCTACCTGAGGGCGCATGGAGTAGGAGGCGCGGCGTGAGCGTTCGCGTATACGTCCGGGCGAGGGTGCGGACCGTCACATACTCGGCCGTGGTCGAGGGCTGGGTCTACCCGGCCGACTGGCTCGCCGCTTGCGACGAGTGCTCGGTTCGCGTTCACGTCGAGCGCGTGGTCGAGCTCTCCGTCCGGCACGTGTCCGAGCCTCCGTTCCCGCCTGGGTTCACCGACCGCTATATTCGGTCGTCGTACTCGCTCGCCGACGCGGAGCGCGACCTGCGAGCCGGCTGGCTCTCCAATACCGACGAGTGGGCGCTATATGCGCTCGGCCGCGAGCTCCGGGAGCTCCGGCCGCCAGGACCGCCGGAGGGAGCGCAGCCGTTGTTTTGATAGAGTAGAGGAGCCGGGCCTCACTCCCGGCGCAAAACCTCCTGTACCGCAACCCGTGAGGGGCCGGGCAGCCGCTCGGCCTCTCGCGGTTCGTTGGGCTTGCATTCTCTGGCTCTTGCGTATATAATGCGTATTGAGGAGGAACGGAAATGACCAGAAACGAAAAGCTCCAAACCATCCTAGAGGCTCTCGGCACCGAAGCGACCATGCTCGACGCGGCGTATGTACTCCAGCAGCTTGAAGAAGACGGGCTGAGCGTCGAGGAAATCGGCGAACTGGAGGGTAACACCTGGCGGGAGATTATAGACGACGCTCTCGCCGAGGGCGCGAAGGAAATCCGCGAGGTACTGAGCGCTCACGGCGACATCCCGGCCACGATGGAGCGCGAGCTCGAAGCGCGGCGGCTTCGCCAGGCGCTCGCGGATTGGCTCCGCTTCTGGGATTACGTCGCGGCCGGCGGGACCAGCGAAACTCCGCTCATCAACGGCCACGACGAGGCGCTCGACGAGATGGAGCGCTCGCTGGCCAGCCACGAGCCGCGCGGCGTAATCGAGGACCTCGCGGATTGGTGGGTGCGGGCCTATGCTGCGTACACGAAAGCTCGGACCGCTGACGAGGCCACATATGCCCAGGTAGTAGAGGCGCTGACTTCCGACGACCTAGTAACCGCCGAGGACCTACTCAGCTAAACCGAACGACGGGGAGCCGGAGCCGAGGCGCTCCGGCTCTCGCCTAAGGAGGAGCACGATGGTAACCAACATTTACGACGGCACCGCTTACGAGCAAACGGCCAAAGAGCTGGATACGGCGGCGGCGCACCGCGACCTCGCGGCCGAGGCTATGCGCCACGCTCGATACTGGCTCGCTCTCGCGGCCCAGGGCGACGAATGCGCGGGCAAATACGGCCGCGAGGCGCTCGACCGCCTGCGCAAGGCCGAGGCCGGAGCCGAGGCGCTCCTGGTAGCTCTACGGGCGGCCAGGATAGAGCTAGAGGAGGCCGGCAAATGAGCGACGCGAGGCAACAACAGTTTGAAAACTTCGGATACGCGCTCGGCCAGGTGCTCGCGCTCCGAGAGGCGACGCTCCATGCTGAGCGGCTCATGGCCCAGTACAAGAGCGGCCGGCGCAGCCGGCCAGCGGCGCTGGTCCTACTTCAACCGGCGCGGACTATACTCGCTCTCGCCTCAGGCTCTTGCAAGACGGCGGAGGAGGTCCTGCACCGCGCTCGCTGGGGCTCAACTAGGGCGATATACCGCGACGCTTATGACTGGTACGAGCAGGCCGTGGCCGACTACCTCACGACCGTTGACGAGCTAAACGAACTCCTGCGGGCGGCGAGCCTATCCACGGCCAGCGACTACCGGCGGCGCTGCTCGCCGCCCGACAGGTAGACGAGAGGCCGCGTCTGCGGCCGTCAGCCGCCGGCTCCGGGGCGACCTAGTGCCGGCGGTATAATGTATCTATGGCAACGTGGCAGAGCCGAATAATCGGAGAAGGCGAGGCTGACCCGCGCGAGCTCGGAAAGTCCCACCAGAACGTGCTTATTCACTACAAGGGCGACCCGCGTCGCATCCGCGACGTTCTCGGCGAGATAGACCTATCGGCCGTCAACTGGGGCGACGCCGAGGCGGTAGAGGAGGCCGACGATGGCGAGTAAACACCGGAGTGCGACGGCTCCGAGGCGCGTCAAAAAACTGAGGGCAACCCGCGACATCCTCCGGCTCCGTGAGGCCGGGCTTACAATCCGCGAGATACACGCGCGGCTCGACGAGCAGTACCGGCGCGAGTTTGGCTCCGGCATCGGCCGCTCGACGGTCCACCGGTATCTCCAGGACGCTATCGCCGAGGCCGAGGCGGACATCTCCGACGACATCGTGCGCCAGCGAGCGCTCCAGTCGCAGCGGCTCTCGAAGCTCCTCCGGGCGCATTGGCCGCACGCTATCAAAGGACACCTCGGCTCGACCGATCGCGTTCTTCGCATCATGGACCAGTACAACCGGCTGCACGGGCTCTATGCCAAGGAGCGCCACGAGGTAGAGCACACGGGGAGCCTCGACGCTCTGCTCGGCCCACTACTCGCAGGCGAGGCCGGCGATGGGTCGAACGACGCGGGATAACGACCAGGCGCGGGAGCTCCTGGGCCAGCTCAGGGCCGACCCGGTTCTATTTGCTCGGCGGATACTCGGCATAAATCCCTGGAGCCGGCAGCGGGAGATAGCGCGGCTGCTCGCCGCTAACGAGCGCGTGGCGGTCCGGTCCGGGCACAAGGTCGGCAAATCCACCATCGCGGCCACACTCGCGCTCTGGTGGGCGTTCACGCGGCCGCAGGCTCGCGTGCTCCTCACCGCTCCGTCTGACCACCAGGTCAAAAATATTCTTTGGCGAGAGCTCCGGGCCATCCACGGGAGCTCTCGCGTACCGCTCGGTGGAGAACCGGCGCTCGATCATAGGACCGGCTACAAGCTCGCTGGCGGGCGCGAGGTGTTCGGCCTCACTACTAAAGACCAGGAGAAAATGGCCGGCCTGAGCTCGCCTAATCTGCTTATTATCGTTGACGAGGCGGCCGGCTTCCCGGAGCACCTATTCGAGGTCCTGTTCGGCAACCTGGCCGGCGGCGGCCGGATACTCCTACTGTCAAACCCAACGCGGACCAGCGGGACGTTCTTCGAGGCGTTCCACAAACAGCGGGAGCGCTGGGCGACGTTCCACGTGTCCTCGTTCGAGAGCCCATGCGTTACCGGCGACGAGCCGTGCATACCCGGCCTCGCCACTCCCGGCTGGATAGACTGGGCGCGGGAGTACTGGGGTGAAGGCTCTCCGTCGTACCAGGTCCGCGTCGAGGGCGAGTTCTCGTCTCAAGCGGATAATGCGATTATAGGTCTGGCGGATGTCGAGGCGGCAACCCAGCGTTGGCACGACACGGAACCGCCAGACGGTCCTCTCCAAATCGGCGTAGACGTTGCATACTACGGCGACGACCGGTCGGTGATATTCCCTGTGCGCGGCCTCTACGCATACCGACCGGTCGTTATCCACGGGCAAAACACGACCCAGGTGGCCGGGAGAGTCCGAGAGGTCGCGCGGGCGCTCAGGCGGGACGGCGAGCGAGTACTGGTCACTGTAGATATAATCGGGGTAGGAGCCGGCGTTGCAGATAATTTACTTGATGACCCAGAGCTCCAAACGATAGGGGTAAACGTTGCAGCTAGAGCTACTGACCCGGTATACGCTAACTTGCGGGCGCAACATGCGTTTGCGCTCCGTGACTGGCTCCGCGACGGCGGGGCAATCCCACCCATACCGGAGCTAGAGGCGGAGCTGCTAGCTCCGGAGTATAAATACAACACCAGGGGGCAGATATTAGTGGAGCCAAAAGAAGCAATCAAATCACGGCTAGGGCGCTCGCCTGACCTGGCCGATGCTCTAGCGTTGGCAGTAGTGCGACCGTCCGTGGCGGAGCCGAGGGTGGAGGTTATATGAATATACTGGACTGGCTGCGACGAAAAAGCGACTCCATTCCCGGCGAGGCGTTGTTAATCCGGCCGGAAGACGCCGTTTGGACTGCTCGCTCGTACCAGGCGTTCGCCCGCGAGGGGTACGCGAAAAACCCCTATGTGTTCCGGGCGATCCGCTCTATCGCCCAGGCTCTAGCCGGGGTGCCGGTACTGCTCTATGAGCGCTCAACGGACGGGCCTCAGGAGATCTACGACCACCCGGCGCTCGACGTCCTGCGCCGGCCTAACCCGCTGGACCGGACGTACTCGGCCATAGTCGAGGCGTTTGTCTCGACGCTTCTCCTGGCCGGCGAGGCCTATCTAGTACGCTTGCCGGAAAAATCACGGCCAGCCGAGGTTTGGCTGCTCCGCCCCGACCTGGTCCGGGTCTACCGCGACCGGCAGGGTCTGCCGGTTCGTTATGAGTACGATCCGGGCAAGGGCGCGGTCGTCAATTACGTGGCCGACCAGGTATTGCACTTGCGGTTCTGGCACCCGCTCGACGCCGTGAAAGGACTGTCGCCGCTAGAGGCGGCTTCGGCCTCGGTGGACCTCAACAACGCCGGCCGGAGTTGGAACGCATCACTGCTCCAAAATGCCGGCATACCCGCCGGGGCGCTAAAAACGGCCAACGAGCTGACGGAGACCCAGCGTGACCGCCTACGGGCGATGTTCCGGCGTCGGCACTCCGGCCCGAAAAAGGCTGGTAACGTCCTGTTGCTAGAGGGCGGTATTGACTACACTCCTATTGGGCTCGACGCCCAGGAATTGTCCTGGCTCGATGGGCTCAAAATGTCGGCGCGGGAGGTGGCAATCGCGTTCGGTGTGCCACCAGAGCTACTGGGAGACAGTGAAAACAAAACGTACTCTAACTACCAAGAGGCACGGCGAGCGTTTTACACCGAGACGGTTCTACCGCTGGCTGACCGGCTGTTCGAGGAGCTGTCGGCATTCCTCGCCCGCCCATTCTCGGACAAGTTCTATTATGCCTATGACCCAGACCAAATCGAGGCGTTGAGTGAGGATAGAAACGCCGTCTGGGATCGGGTTCTCCGTGGCCTCGAAAACAGCATGTTAACCGTCAACGAGGCACGAGAAGCGGTCGGCTACTCGCCACTCTCCGGCGGTAACGTCCGCCTCATACCGGCTAATATCATCCCAGAGGACGACACCGAGCCAGGAGCGGCCGGCCAAAAGAGCGCGTTTGCCAAACCGCCGGAGCGGGCGCGGGCCTGGCGGCGCGTAGATCGGGCCCGCTCCGGCTACGAGAGGGCCCTAGAGCGCCGGGTGTACAAACTCCTGGATGGAGACTACCGGGCCGCCGCGCGAGCGGTAGAGAGCGGCGATAGCTGGGAGCAGGCGCTAACTGAGCGAGAGGACCGCTGGCTCAAGACGATAGCGGCTGCCTACTACGTCATTGTGGAGCAGTTTGCCCGCGAGACCCACCGCGAGCTAACCGGCAAATCTGCCAAGGCCGACCTGCTCCGCCTGGCGTCGGTTAACCGGGTGACGTCGTGGCTGGCGACTGAGGGTCTGCGGCGCGTCCGGGGGATACTGGAGACCACCCGGCAGCACGTTGCCCGCTCGATAGCAGCCGGCGTTGCTGAGGGCGAGGGTATTCCGGAGTTAGCCCAACGGGTACGCTCCGGGTTTGCTGCGGCCGGTCGAGCGCGAGCCATCCGTATCGCTCGCACCGAGGTTGTAGGGGCGTCCAACATGGGGGCGCATTTAGGTGCCGAGGAGTCCGGCCTGGACCTCGATAAAATCTGGGTAGCCACCGCTGACGACCGTACCCGCGAGGATCATCTATTCGCCGACGGCCAGCGGGTTAAGCTCAACGAGTCGTTTAACGTTGGCGGTTACCAAATGCGTTATCCTGGAGATAGCTCTATGGGAGCCCCGGCCGGCGAGATAGTCAACTGCCGCTGCACGGTGGTGTTCGAGCCCCGGAGGTAGAAATGGATAAGAAATCATTCGCGCTGGAATTAAAAAACCTCGACGCCGACGGCACTTTTGAGGGGTACGCCGCCACGTTCGGCAACGTGGACTACCACGGCGATCTAATCGAGAAAGGCGCATTCAAACGTACCCTAGACCATATGCGGCAAGGGAAAAAGGCTCTGCCAATCCTCTGGCAGCATCGCATAGACGAGCCTATTGGCCGGGCCGAGGAGCTCCGCGAGGATGACCACGGGCTCTACATCAAGGGGCGGCTGGTACTCGATACCGCTCGCGGCCGTGAGGCATATGCGCTACTCAAAGCCGGCGTCCTCGGTGGCCTCTCCATCGGGTATGCGTCCGTCAAGGATAAATGGGAGGAGGGCGTTCGCAAGATCAAAGAAATCAAACTCTATGAAACGTCTCTCGTGACATTCCCGGCCAACCCCGAGGCGGCTATTGTCGGGGTCAAGGGCATTGCGCCGGCGAATGTCTCCCAGAAAATTGCTCCCGAAAACACGCCCTGGAAAAAGCCCGTCCTGGCCGACTTTACCGACCAGCCCTGGGATGAGCTAGACGACGCCGAAAAACGGCGGATCGCCGGGCACTATGCTTGGAGTCCTAAGCGGGCGCCGGAGAAGTTTACTGACCTCAAACTCCCTCACCACCGCCCGGAGGACGGCGCGGTTGTCTGGCGCGGAGTCCGCGCGGCAATGGCCGCGTTGCTAGGAGCGCGTGGCGGTGTCCAGATACCTGACGCCGACCGGCGTAAGGTTTACGACCACCTGGCCAAACACTACGCTCAGTTTGACAAGGAGCCGCCGGAGTTTAAGGCGTACTCCGACTGGGAGCTTGCTCAGGAGTTCCCGGCCGAGGCCGGATTCGGCGTGGAGCTAAAAGAGCTCGTTGACAGCATCAAGGCCCTTCTCTCGACCGGCATAGACCCGAAACAGTCTCACTCTGTGCCGGAAGCGGGACCCGAGGGC
>Ga0256835_1001464_pt1 | contig 14194 bp, 12 predicted proteins | sample PIR30metaG_FD_185972 | JGI IMG/M metagenome (GOLD analysis project Ga0256835, IMG submission 185972) | Hydrothermal vent microbial communities from East Pacific Rise, Pacific Ocean - PIR-30 | ecosystem: Environmental > Aquatic > Marine > Hydrothermal vents | place: Pacific Ocean: East Pacific...
TCCCCCCATTATACCCTGCAAAGAAGGGAATTCTCTTACCATCCTCGTTAATAAATCGTTTTTACATAATGTTGATGCTTTTTTTATATAATCTTTTAAGTGGGGATTCTTGGTTATCTCACATATATATTCACTTAATTTTTCCAACCTTTCCGTTTTTTCATAATACGTACCAAGATCTCTTTGAAAGAGAACATTTTTCAAATCATCTCTTAAAGAATAAAAATCGTCCTTTTTATCATTATCCCAGAAGAACTTTGCATCTTCAAAAGCAGCTTTAATAACCTTTTCATTCCCATTAACAACATTTCTCTGTTCATCAGGAACATTTGAAACCCCGACAAACTTGTTTAATAAATTTCCGTCTCTATCAAAAACCGGAACCAATTTTTTTTCATTTATCATAAAAGCAGTAATAATTTCTTTTGGTAAATCGAGGTACTTTTTATCAAATTCTCCGTGGAAAACCACAGGATATTCGTTGTTGTATACATAATACTTCAACATATCATCATTTATTCCGACATTTACCCGAAACTCTTCTTCTATGTCTTCAATTTCCTCCAATATTATCTTTTCTCTCTCTCTTTCATTTACTACAACGAAATTCTTGCTTAATTTTTCAAGATAATCCGCAAAGGAATCAACCTTTATTATTTCATCACACATCAAAAGATGACCTCTTGTATACCTCGTTGCTTCTATTCCCGCAATATTCAAATCAACCACATCATTATTAAACAAAATTAATAAATTCCTTATTGGTCTTATAAAATCAAAACCCGATAAATTCCAGACCATTGTTTTGGAAAAACTTAACTCATTGATTATTTCAGCAATTATCTTTTTTAATAATTCTTTCGTATCCTTTCCAATTATTTTCTTGTCAATCCCAAGATAAACCCCCTTCTTTGTTTCAAATTCAATAATATCGGATTCACGAACATTGTTAAATTCAAGAAATTTTTTCAAAGCAATCGTAGGATTCCCATCCTCATCATAAGCAACCTTTTTCGGAGGACCAGACACTCTTTCCTCCCTGTCTCTTGCTCTTTCAGCCACATCAGTAATATGTACTAAAAATCTTCTATTGGTTGAGTAGAGTTCAATATCCCTATAATCAATAAGGTTATCTTCCAACTTCTTAACAAACTTTTCCTTCAACTGAGTTTTAATATTTATAATCTCAGAAACAGGTATTTCTTCTGTTCCCAATTCAAAAATAAAATTACCCATTTTTTGCCTCTTCCGATTCTATATAAATTTCAGCAATTGCTGATGATAAATTTCTTAAAATCCCCATCATTGATGCCCTTTCCGCAACAGATATTGCCTTTCTTGCATCCAATAAATTAAATGTATGAGAAGATTTTAAAACATAATCAAAAGCAGGTAAGTACAATCTTTTTTCAATCAAATATTCCGCTTCTTTATGATATAAGTCAAATACGGTTCTTAAACTTTCTATATTCGCCTCTTCAAAATTATAAATTGAAAACTGTCTTTCCTCTTCATATCTTATATCTCTATAATAAACATCTTCTGACCATCTTAAATCATAAATATCATCTATTTCTTCCAAAAACAACCCCAATCTCTCAATACCATAAGTAATTTCACAGGAAATCGGCATTAATTCAATACCACCTGCCTGCTGAAAGTAAGTAAATTGAGTAATTTCAAGGCCATCACACATAACCTGCCAGCCAACTCCCCATGCTCCGAGTGAAGGTGAAGCCCAATTATCCTCATCAAACTTAATATCATGAAGCCTTATATCAACGCCAAGATAAACCAAACTATCCAAGTAGAGTCTTTGAACATTTTCAGGAGCGGGTTTAAGAATAACCTGAAATTGGTTGTGCTTCTGAACTCTGTTGGGATTTTCAGCATACCTACCGTCATCAGGCCTTCTTGAAGGCTGCCAATACGCAACTTTCCACGGCTTTTTACCGAGAACTCTGAAAAAAGTATCAGGTGTCATTGTACCTGCACCAACCTCATTATCATAGCCTGATGCAATATAACACCCGTTCATTGCCCAGAATTCCTGCAATTTCATAATTATGTTTTGTAAAATCAACTTTCAACCCCCTTTTCCCATTTTACAACAGGTTTTCTTGCTGCCAGAACCTCATCCAATCTTCTTACAGGTGTTGAATAGGGAGAATTTTTGACCGATTCCTCATCCTTTTCAGCTTCTTCCAATATAATTTTCATTACATCAATAAACCTATCAAGAGTCTCTTTGCTCTCTGTCTCCGTCGGTTCAATCATCATTGCTCCGTGAACTATTAACGGGAAATATATTGTAAACGGATGAAATCCGTAATCCAACAACCTCTTTGCAATATCAAGAGTTTTTACATTTAAACCCTTATCAGAAAACACAACCTCATGAAGTGTTTTTGATTTGTATTCAAGGTTCAATAAACCCTCTAATTTTTTTCTTATATAATTTGCATTTAATACTGCATCATAAGAAACCCTTTTAAGATTCTCCTTTCCAAGGGTTAAAATATAAGCAAGAGCCTTAATTATTACTAAAAAATTTCCGTAAAAATTCTTAACCCTTCCTATACTCTTTTCATTGTAAAAGGAGACTTCAAACTTATCTCTCTTTCTTTCAATTCTCGGAACAGGAAGATAGTTCTTTAAATAATCTGCAACTCCAATCGGTCCTGAACCGGGTCCTCCTCCGCCATGAGGAGTAGAGAACGTTTTATGAAGATTCAAATGCAAAACATCAACCCCGAAATCTCCGGGTCTTGCAATACCCATCAGTGCATTAAGGTTTGCTCCGTCCATATATAAAAGGCTTCCGTTTTTGTGTAAAACCTTTGCAATTTCAACAATATTCTTTTCAAATATGCCGAGTGTATTCGGATTTGTAACCATTAATGCCGCAACATCCTTATTCAAATTCTCTTTTAATGTTTTTACATCTATTATCCCGTCCTCATTCGAAGGAATTTCCTTAACATCATATCCAGCAAAATGAGCGGATGCGGGATTTGTTCCGTGAGCAGAATCAGGAATTAACACTATTTTTCTTGCATCCCCTCTGTCTTCAAGATATTTTCTTACAACGAGCATTCCCGTAAATTCTCCGTGAGCACCTGCAGCAGGAGTTAGAGTAAATGCAGGAAGCCCTGTTATTTTACTTAACAATTCCTCTGTTAACTTTAAGATTTCAAGATTCCCCTGTACAAGATCAAAAGGAGAATAGGGATGGGTCGAAAATACTTCAAAAGATGCTACCTTTTCATTAACCTTCGGATTGTACTTCATTGTACAAGAACCAAGAGGATAAAACCCTCTGTCAACAGAGTAATTCAGATCACCGAGAGCAGTATAATGTCTTACTATTTCAACCTCAGATAGTTGAGGAAAATCCTTTAAATCATCCCTTAATTTATCCTTATCAATCAAAATTTCAATATCATCAAATTCTTCAAGATTTAAAGAATAACCGATTTTACCATCTTTACTCTTATTAAAAATTAATTCAGGTAATTCTCTTTTCATAACTCTTCTCCAAGAACTTCAATTAATCTATCAATATCTGATTTTTTATGAATTTCAGTAAAGTTTAAAACAAAAGTGTTTTTCATATCATTATAAAACCATGATAAGTCAACTCCAAAAAGAATACCTTTATCCTTTAATTTATCAAACAACTTATCATCAGATATTTTTACAACAACCTCATTAAAAAAGTCTCTATCATAAAGGACTTCCATTCCTTTTAATTCCTTAACCTTTCTTACAAAATAAGAGGTTATTTTATGATTATAAGAAGAAACCTCCTGCAATCCTTTCTTACCCATTGTTGCTAGAAAAATCCCTGCTCTTAATGCACACCATGCCTGATTGGAGCAAATATTGGATGTTGCTTTTTCCCTCTTTATATGTTGTTCTCTTGTTGAAAGAGTTAAAACATAACCTCTCTTTCCGTCAACATCCTTTGTCTCTCCGACAATTCTTCCGGGCATTTGTCTTAAAAATTCCTCCTTAGCTCCTATAAAACCCAAATAAGGACCACCGTGAGATAAAGGAAGTCCGAAACTTTGAGCTTCTCCTACAACTATATCAACACCGTTTTCAGCAGGTGGTTTTAAAAAAGGCAATGAATATGCTTCAGCAACAACTTGAACGGAATAAGATTTACTTTCATGAGAAATATCCGATATTTTTTTGCTATCTTCAACTATTCCGAAAAAATTAGGAGACTGAAACAAAACACATGCTGTTTTATCATCTATCTTTTGCTTTAAATCATTAATATCAAGTTTTGCAGTATTTTTGTCATACTTAACATAATCATATTCTATTCCAAGATTTTGAACATAGGTTTCAACAATCTCCTTATATTCGGGATGAAGTAATTCCGAAATAAGCACCTTACCCTTTCTTGACTTTCTCATTACAAGCAACACTCCCTCGGCAGCAGCAGTTCCTCCGTCATAAAGAGAAGAATTCGAAACATCCATTCCGGTAAGCATTGAAATCATTGTCTGATATTCAAACATTGCCTGTAAACTACCCTGACTAACTTCAGGTTGATACGGAGTGTATGGAGTTAAAAACTCACCTTTTGACGAAAGATAACTTACAACCTCCGGAATAAAATGATTGTAAGCACCGCTTCCGAGAAAACTTAAATATTGATTAAAAGTATTCTTAGAAGCAAGGCTTTTAAACTTTTCAATTAATTCTCTTTCATCAAGTGCATGAGGAAAATCCTCAAAATTATCCTCATTTCTTAAAGCCTTATCAATGTCTTCAAATAATTCTTCTTCCGAATTTATTCCGAGAAAATCAAATATTTCTTTTCTCTCATATTCTGTTAAAGGAAAATATCTCATAAATTTTCTCCTGAAATTATAAGCCTTTTAAATACTCCTCATACTCTTCATATGTTTTTAATGAATCAAGTTCACTTTTATCATCAAGTTTTATTTTAAAAATCCAACCCTTTTCATAAGGATCCTGATTGATTAATTCCGGTGCGGAATCGAGTTCTTCATTTACTTCAACAATTTCTCCTGAAAGTGGTGAATAAACATCACTTACAGCTTTAACCGATTCGATATTTGCACAATTATCACCCTTTGCAAAACTATCGCCGACCGAGGGTAATTCAACAAAAACAACATCTCCGAGTTCTTTTTGAGCATAATCAGTAATTCCAATTGTTGCTATATCACCATCAAGCTTTACCCACTCATGATCCTCAGAAAATCTGTAATCTTTCAAATCTACCATGTTTTCCTCCTATTATTTTTCTCTTTTATAAAAAGGGGTTTCAACAACCCTTGCTTTAAGTTTCTTGCTTCTAATACCGACTTCAAACTCATAACCTATATCGGTTTTATCAATCGGTAAATATGTCAAACCAATTGCCTTTTTAAGATAAGGAGCAAAAGTACCACTTGTAACAATTCCATACTCTTTACCCTCAACATAAACAGGATAACCATGTCTTGCAATACCCTTATCTATCATCTCAAATCCGATAAGTTTTCTCTTTATCCCTTCCTCTTTTTGCTTTAACAATGCCTCTCTTCCGATAAAATCTCCCTTTTTAAGTTTTAAAATCCAACCCAAATCAGCTTCCAAAACCGTATGTTCCTCATCTATATCATTTCCATACAAACTCATCTTTGCTTCCAATCTCAAAGTATCCCTTGCACCCAAACCCGCAGGCAACACTCCCTTATCCTTCCAAAAATTAACCAATTTTAAAAACAAATCAGATGCAAAATCCTCATCGGATTTGAAGTAAATTTCAAAACCATCCTCTCCTGTATAACCTGTCCTTGATACAATGGATTTTAATCCCTCAACCTCGGTTTCAACAAACCAATAATATTTCAAATCTTCAAGTTCCAATCCGAGAACATCCTTTAACAATTCCAGAGCAAGAGGTCCCTGAATTGCAATTTGAGAATAATCATAACTCTCATTCTTTATTTCCACATCAAAATTTTTAGTATGTTCCAACATGTAATTATAATCTTTTTCAGTGTTTGCAGCATTTACAACAAGCATGAATTCGCTTTCATTAAACATATAAACAAGCAGGTCATCAACAAAAGTTCCCTTATCGGTTAGTAATGCGGAATATTGAATTTTTCCGGGTTTTAATTTTTTTACATTATTTGAAGTAATGTATTGAATTGCATCAAGAGCTTGAGGTCCTTTGAAAAAAACCTCTCCCATATGACTTACATCAAAAATACCCGCTTTTTCTCTTACGGCAAGGTGTTCCTGATTAAGACCTGAGTATTGAACAGGAAGCTCCCATCCTGCAAATTCAACCATTTTTCCGCTTAGTACGTGATGAGCTTTATTAATAGCAGTTTTTTTCATAAAATTCTCCTATGAACAAGTAATAAATTATCACATATATCTCTAAAAATCAATAAAATTCATTCATAATTGTTTTATGAAATTTTAAATCAAAAACCAAATCCAAATTGAATTATTATTGGAAATTCGGCTTTTGTCGTTTGATTATTCTTAATAATTAAACATCAGAGGATATGAAGTCTTGAATATCGTTTTTTTTTATGTATAATCTATTTTAAACATTCTCGGAGGAATAGAATGAAAACAATAATATTGGACGGAAACTCTTTGAATTTGGAAGACCTGATTAAAATAGGTAAAAACAGAGCAAAAGTTAAATTATCTGATAAAGCAATAGAAAATGTAAACAGGGCAAGAGAGGTTGTTGACAAAATCGTAAGGGAAAACAGGGTTGTTTACGGAGTTACAACAGGTTTCGGACAATTTTCCAATGTTGTAATAGATAAAAAGGATGTTGAAGAATTGCAATACAATCTTTTGCGTTCTCATGCGGCTGGTGTGGGAGATTATTTTGACAAAGAGATTGCAAGAATGATAATGGTATTAAGAGCAAATGTTCTTGCAAAAGCACACTCAGGCATTGCAATTGAAACATTAAATCTATTAATTGAAATGATTAATAAGGATATTTATCCTTTGATTCCTCAAAAGGGTTCTGTAGGAGCATCGGGAGACCTTGCTCCACTTGCTCATCTTGGTTTGATATTAATTGGTGAAGGAAGAGCAAGGTTTGGAGATTTTGAGGGAAGCGGTAAAGAGGTTTTTGAAAAAGCAGGGTTAAAACCTGTTAAATTAAGAGCAAAAGAAGGTCTTGCTTTAATAAACGGTACTCAGGTAATGACTGCAATTGGAGCAAAAGCATTGTATAAGGCAATAAATCTTGTAAAAAACTCTGATATTGCAGCAAGTATGACACTTGAAGCATTAAAGGGTACTAAGAAGGCATTTGACAAAAGAATTCACGAAAAAAGAGCATATAAGGGACAAAAAGATACAGCGGAAAATATGAGAAAAATACTGGTTGAAAGCGAGATTATGGAATCACATAAGGATTGTGGTAAGGTTCAGGATAGTTATACTTTAAGATGTATTCCTCAGGTTCACGGTCCTGTAAGAGATACGATAAATTATGTCAAATCAATGCTTGAAATAGAAATGAACTCTGCAACGGATAATCCCATGGTTTTTGCAGATGATGAAGAACTTGTTTCAGGAGGAAATTTTCACGGAGAATCGGTTGCTTTTTTAATGGACTTTTTAAGAATTACAATTGCAGAACTCGGAAACATTTCAGAGAGAAGAATTGAAAGACTTGTTAATCCCGCTTTGTCGGAACTTCCCGCATTTCTTGTAAAAGAGGGAGGATTAAATTCGGGTTTTATGCTATCTCATGTGACTGCCGCTGCTCTTGTATCTGAAAATAAAGTCTTATCTCATCCGGCAAGTGTTGACTCAATACCGACTTCCGCTAACAAAGAAGACCATGTAAGCATGGGAACAATAGGTGCAAGAAAAACTTTGGAAGTTGTTGAAAATGTTGAAACAATAATTGGGATAGAGTTTCTTACGGCAGCACAAGCACTGGAATTTTTAAAACCTTTAAGACCGGCAAAACCATTAATCCCCGTAATTGAAAAGATTAGAGAATCAATACCATGCTGGGATAAAGACAGATACATGGCAGATGATATTGATAAAATAACCGAAATGGTAAGAGAGAACACATTAATTGATGAAATTGAAAAAATCATAGGATTATTAAAATAATATTTATTTTTTTTAACATTTTTAAAATCTTTTCGTATAACTTAAATGATAACCATTACTTTAAAAAAATTTTTTGACAACTTACGGAGGAAAAAATGAACATAAAAAAATCATTAATCTTATCTTTTCTTATTTTAAGTTTAATGTCTTTTGGTTTCGGAATTCAAAAGATAACAACACCTGAATCTTACTTTGGTTTCAAACCGGGTGCGGACAGGATGTTGCTTGATTACGAACAATTGATAGGATATTTAAAAACAATAGAAAAACAGAGTAATAAGATAAAACTTGTTGAAATCGGAAAATCTCCTCTTGGAAAAACAATGTATATAGCATTTATTTCATCAGAAGATAATATTAAAAATCTTTACAATTTAAAAAATATAAACAAAGAACTTGCATTAAACCCTAATCTTAATGACAACCAATTAAAAGAATATGTTAAAAACGGCAGGGTTTTCGTTCTTGGTACATTATCAATGCATTCAGGAGAGGTTGGACCTTCTCAGGCAGCACCTCTAATTGCATATAAACTCATAACATCAAACGATCCTGTAATTGTAAAAACATTGGAAAAGGTTGTCTATGCAATGGTACCGTGTCATAATCCGGACGGAATGGATATGGTTGTAAATCATTACAAAAAGTATAAGGGAACAAAGTATGAGGGTTCTTCAATGCCCGGTGTATATCATAAGTATGTGGGACATGATAATAACAGAGATTTTTTATCGTTAACTCAAACAGATACAAAGGCAATTGCAAGCATATCAAACAAAGAATGGTTTCCTCAGGTTATGGTGGAAAAGCATCAGATGGGCTCAACAACCGCAAGATATTTTGTACCACCCAACCACGATCCGATTGCGGAAAACATTGACGAAGGACTCTGGGTGTGGATGGGAGTTTTTGGTTCCAACATGTTAAAGGATATGACAAAAGACGGATGCGCCGGAGTATCCCAACATTATATATTTGATAACTATTGGCCCGGTTCAACCGAAACATCCTTATGGAAGAATGTAATTTCAATGCTAACAGAGGCTGCAAGTGTAAAATATGCAACTCCTATTTATGTTGAACCAAACGAATTATCCGTACACGGCAAAGGTTTATCGGAATATAAAAAGAGTGTAAACATGCCATTGCCATGGAAGGGAGGCTGGTGGAGATTATCAGACATAATCAAATATGAAATTTCCTCAACTTTTTCAATACTCAAAACAGCGGCAAATCATAAAGAATCAATTTTAAAATTCAGAAATAATATTTGCAAAAAGAATGTAAAATTAGGAAAAACAACTCCTCCTTATTATTACATTCTACCGAAAAATCAACATGATGAAAGTGAATTCGTAAATTTAATAAACCTATTGGACGAACACGGAATAAAGATTTACAAATTGAACAAACAGGTGATATTTAATAACAAAATTTACAACAAAGGTGATATTGTAATACCTCTTGCCCAACCTTTCAGAGCATTTATCAAAGAAGTAATGGAAAAACAAAAGTTTCCCGTAAGACATTACACTCCTGGAGGTGAAATAATAAAGCCTTATGATATTACATCATGGTCATTACCTCTTCACAGAGGAGTTTATTCAATAGAGATAAAATCAAAGATAAAGGATATTGAAAACTCTCTTGAACAGGTAAAAATACCTTTTACATTAAAAACGGAAATTCCTGAAAATTACAAATTTGCCGTCTTTACAGCAAAAAACAATGAAAGTTATAAGGCAATGTTTCTTGCAAACAAACTGGGAATCCCTGTTTACAGGTTGGAAAAATGCTTGATTTTTGATAACAATCATTTTTGCAAGGGAAGTTTCATTATCAAGAAAAACTCAAAATTAAAATCATTATTGGATAAATTAAATGTTTATCCTGATTTTGTTAATAAGGATGTAAAGTATAAGGCATCCATTGTAAATGTTCCGAGAATTGGTCTTGTTGAAACATACTTTCATGACATGGATGCAGGTTGGACAAGGTATATTTTCGATACATATTACATACCTTACAAAGCATTAAGACCTGTTGATTTCAAAAGAATAAACCTTGAAAAGAACTTTGATGTAATAATTTTTCCGGATATGAGAAGCAATGTTCTTTTAAGAGGTAAGTACGGAAGCAATGAACATTATTATATACCGAGTTACCCTCCCAAATATACGAGAGGAATGGGTAAAAAAGGATTGGAGAATGTTGTAAAATTCTTCAATAATGGCGGTACTGTTCTTTCATGGGGTGGTTCAACGAAATTATTCTTAAAAACACTAAGCATAAAAACAAAAACAGGTGTGGAAGAATTCAATCTTCCCGCAACTGATATTTCAAAGAGACTAAGACAAAAGGGATTGTATTGTCCTGGTTCATTTTTGAAAATAAAACTATTAAAGAATCATCCGATAACATTGGGAATGGAAGATGAAATAGGAGTGTTTTTCAGAGGAAAACAGATTTTCAGAACATCAATTCCAAATTTTGATACGGACAGAAGGGTTATCGGATTGTTTCCCGAAAATAACATATTGTTAAGCGGATATTGTGAAAACTGCAACCTTCTTTCAAACAAAACGGTTCTCGTATGGTTAAAGAAAAACAAAGGTCAATTAATTCTATTCGGATTTAATCCTCAATTCAGAGCATCAACACCTGTTTCATACAAATTAATGTTCAACTCCATCCTATTGGCAAAATAAAAAAATTTCAAATCAAACTGTTTAATGCTATAATTAAAAATGAAAAATATAGAAGTACATAAATCGAAAAGAAGGATTAATGTCTCTGATGTTGACTTTAATTCAAAGTTAAGACTTGATAACATCTTTAACATTTTACAAAATGAGGCATTGGAACACTCGGAAAAGATAGGTGTTGGATTCAAAACCTATATGAAAAAATCTCAAACCTGGGTTTTAACCTGGGCAAAGATAAAAATCAATCAATATCCCGAATTTGAAGATGAGATTGAAATCCACACATGGTTAAAGAAGATATTTAAATTATACACATTAAGAGATTTTACCTTTTTTGATAAAAATAAGAGAGAAATAATAAACGCATCAACCGGATGGCTATTATTGAACCTCGAAAATCTAAGACCAATAAGACCAGAAGAAATTCCTGAAACCGTAAGTTTTTTACCTGAAAAAAATGCAATCTCGGATTTACCCCAAAAAATAATTATAAAAGAAGATTTAAAAGAGGTTTTTAGAAAAAAGATATATTATTCGGATATTGACGTAAACTTTCACGTAAACAATTCAAAATACATTGAATTTATACTAAACTCCTTTCCAATCGAATTTCTAAAAGAGAATGAAATTGAAATGATAGAGTTGTATTTTATCTCGGATTCAAAGATTAATGATGAGATTGAAGTGTTATCAAATCATACCATTAATAATCAGGATGCCTTTTTTAAAATAAGGAATAAAACAAAAAACTCTGTTGTTTTAAGAGCGAATATAAAATTAAGGAAAATCGGATAAATCTATCTGGATTTTACAATCACAATATCTTCCGCATAAATAAGTTCACAGGCATGACCTCCGGTATCTTCCCTTGATAAAGAGCTCTCCCAGCTCCATCCGTCATCAGCTTTAACACTCACAAGGTACCCCTCTATCTCAACAATTTGTCCCTTGATAATTCTTTTCAAAACCCTCTCGACAAGAGAATCAGCCGGAATTATATGCATATTAGCACTATGAGTTTCAATTTCTCTTCTTGAAATCGGAAAAGAAGCGGTTTTCCAGAAATACCATCTTCCTGATTGCTTAAATTCGAATTCCTTTATTATTGCCTCATCAGACATTCTACCCCATCCCAATGCAAGATCAGTGGGAGATAACTCAGCCTCTCTTCCATAAGAATAATTCTCCTTTGATAATACTTTAGCTTTTATTTTAAATTTTGCAAGAAAAGTGATTTTATAACCTTTAAAATCAATGGTTTTTCGTTCTTCGAGATTTATCTGTTCGGGATCATCCGGTGCAAAAACTCCGGGTCCGAGACTAACGGATTTCTCTTTAATAAACACAAAATATACAAAAATAATAATTAAAGCAAAAATAAGATATTTAAAATAATTCTTATTTTTTTCACTTTGCCTTTTTTTTAAACGAGTTGATTCAATATAAGCCATTTTTTTCTCCTACTAATAATTACAACATAAATTTATTATAATAAAACCAACAGACACAATCACATATAAACGATTACCTCGCATAAATTCATATTATCATAAATAAAAATCAATGACCATACTTTACCAAAAATTTATAATATTATTATTTCACCACCTTTTTTACTTAAACGGATTTTTCACTATCATCATCATAAGAATAAACATAGATATGATTTTTATAAAAAAAGCTGTTATTACAGACATATTCGGGATTTCCCTTCTTACTCATATTAATCTCATTTATCTTGGCAATATATAATCGTCCGAAGAAAGATCCAGGAACAATCGGTGAATTACTTTTTTCATTTATTTTCATCTTTTATATTTACTAATCTCAATTTATCTCTTCCGTATTTTAATTCAAACGATTGAAATTCAAGGATCATAAAAATCATTTATCGTAAATTTTCTCTTTTTTAAATATTCTAAAAAATCTTTATCTAAATCAAATTCTATTACTACCTTTAATCCATTCCTCGTGTCTTTTGTCTCACTATATATTTTTATTTTATTATATAAATCTCTAAGTGCATTCTGTATGGATTGTGTTGACATATTATTATTTTTATTCTTTATCTCAGGCAAACCCTTATCTATTGATTCCTTTAATCTCTTTATTGTATTATCAAATGCTTTCTTGAGGTAGTGTTCGATTAATCTTTTTACTTCTCTTTTATCACTTTCTCTAACTTTACTTAAAAATTCTCCGTATGTTATTACACATTTATATTCAAAATTTTCATTATTATCACTTTCTCCGTAAATATAAAAAGTTAATAAAAAAATAACCATAAATATTATTAAAAAAATTTTCTTTTTCATTATTTCCCCCTAATAATTAAAATTCACTTCCTTCTTTTCATTTTCTCTCAATTCTATAATTACTTTCTTTACTTTTGGTTTATAATAATCATAATTATCAATAATTAAAATATATTTCCCGGGTTTAATATCTCCTAACAAATAATAGCCATCATTTACTTCCGCATCTCTAACATATTTATTATTCATATCATATAGATAAACATCACAATCACCGCATCCTTCAACCTTTCCGTATACCACCCCGCCTTTGGTTAAATCATATACCCAGTTTAACACATTCTTTCCGGGCTTTAACTCCATTACCCTCTTTGACTTATTCGAGGGCCAACCTATAAGTTGTGTATAAATTTTAACTTCAATCTTTCCGGGCGCCAAACCCCTGAAAACCTTCTGCTTATATACCTCATAACTTCTTTCCTGCTCATACCTCTCATGTCTTAGCCTTACATAATGTCCTCCTTTTTCTATTATCTCTTCACTCTGTTCTATTGGCTTTATTTGCGGAGGATATTTGTATGAAATATTTATCTCCAATATCGCCTCCTTCTCCAATCCTATCCTAAAATATTTCACATCTCCTTCTTCTATCTTTGTCCACCATTTCTTATCGTCAGGATAACGAATCGATCCCAATGAATTCGGAGCCGCATCCCTCGCTCTTTTTTTATCGTACGCATGCCCGTAACTCGCATATCCTTGCTTAAACACATTTACAAAAAACTCATCTCTTCCTTCTTCAACTATGTAGTCATAAACAAATCTACCCTCCTTATCCGTCTTAATTTCTATGTGTCCGGGTGTCTTTCTTCCTGTAATATATACCTCAGCTCCCTCAATCGGTTTTCCAGTCTCCTTATCATATACTATTCCCTCTATCCTCGAGGATATCATTGCTGATAAATTAATTGATAACATTATTAATCCGATAATAATTACCAATAAAAAATTAATTCTTTTTGAAAATTTTTTAATCCTCATTTCTTACCTCCATAAATAAAAGCCATTAAGCTTAAAGCTGTTAAGCCAAGA
>Ga0256835_1001465_pt1 | contig 14193 bp, 17 predicted proteins | sample PIR30metaG_FD_185972 | JGI IMG/M metagenome (GOLD analysis project Ga0256835, IMG submission 185972) | Hydrothermal vent microbial communities from East Pacific Rise, Pacific Ocean - PIR-30 | ecosystem: Environmental > Aquatic > Marine > Hydrothermal vents | place: Pacific Ocean: East Pacific...
CATGAGATGCCGGGGAAGATGCCGAGGGGAATTGGAGGGCTGGCAGTGCTATCAGAGGATCGTTTGGCGGTGGGAGATAGGAGGGGCAACGTGGTGGTGTTGGAAGTGAGTAGTGGGGAGGAAGTATTCAGGCATAGGGTTCTGGGACCAATTGGAGCGCTGGCGGCGCTATCGGAGGATCGTTTGGCGGTGGGAGATAGATGGGGCAACGTGGTGGTGTTGGAAGTGAGTAGTGGGGAGGAAGTATTCAGGCATGAGATGCCGGGGAAGATGCCGAGGGGGATTGGAGGGCTGGCAGTGCTATCAGAGGATCGTTTGGCGGTGGGAGATAGGAGGGGCAACGTGGTGGTGCTGGATGTGAGTAGAGGGGAGGAGGTGTTCAAGCATAGGATGCCGGGACCAATTAGAGCGCTGGCAGGGCTTTCAGAGGATCGTTTGGCGGTGGGAGATGAATGGGGCAACGTGGTGGTGCTGGAAGTGAGTAGCGGGGAGGAGGTGTTCAGGCATGAGATGCCGGGATCTGTATTGGCTTTAGCTCCCCTTCCCCAAGGCCGTCTGGCCATTACTGGCTGGTGGGGGCAGGTGTGGATCGTTGATCCTGAGACACGGAAGCTGGAGCTTGGTTTCGTCCGCGCGCCGGATGGAGAATACTTAAGCTTTCGGGGTCATGAGATCGTCGCCGCTAGCCCCCGCGCCTGGCGCTGGGCTTACGTGCGCGGAAGAGCCCCGAAGACCAACCATCTCGAAGTCTATCCCTACGAAACGATCGCCGAATTCCCCGCCAAATCTCGGCGCTAACGGGAAAATCATCGAAATCACGCACCATAGCGCCTGATAGCCAAACTTTGTCCCGCAGGAGAACCCAAGAGCGGGATCGAGGCCTTGATGGCCAAAGGGCTCATCTCCTGGGTCGCCACTTTCGTTCAAACCGATAGGTTCCCACCTGCGGGATTGCCCGAAAATTGCCTGCAAAATGCAGGCAATTTGGGCCTAAAAATCCGTCTGTTTCCGTGAGAGGGAATTCCCGGAAAGGCTTGGTGTTCTAGGGAAGGAATGGCGCGCCCGGGAGGACTCGAACCTCCAACCTTTGGATTCGTAGTCCAAGTGTCAAGCGAAAGTGTACGCATTAAATAGCAAGGCTTTTCCCTTTACAACACTTTGTCTCTCAAGCAAAAGAGCTTTTTCCGGACTTTGATAGCATGATAAAAGTCTTGACAAGTTTTTCCGTTTATGTAGCCTATATAGTACGCAAAAGGTACGCGGGAAATGAGCCAGAAACTTTTTAACGAAAATAAAGCTATTTTCCTATTTCCCGAGAGTCGGGGGAAATTTAGCGTCACTAGCGTCATGGTTTCCCGAAAGCCTTGAGCGCCAAGGGATAGAGGCATGATGCTACTAAAATTTTTAGCGTCATTCAGCGTCATCGTTAGCGTCATGCTTGGATGGGGTGTCGAAGGGAAGAGCAAGACGCTGAATTTTGAGGGCTAAAGAGTGAAGGTCAAAGTTTATCTTTACTGCCGAAATTGCCGGACACCTCAAAAGGTTAACCGGCGAAAGTGCATCAAATGCGGGAAGCCCTTCCCGAAGATCAATAAGACCTTTTACGTCCGTGTCACCTATCGTGGAAAGACCGTCAATCGGGTCTTTGATGGCACCAAAGAGCTTGCCGAGAAAGAGGGCTTGAGGATTTTGGCAGATCTCCAGGAGGGTTCAGACCCGAAACAATCGATCAAGAGTTGTAAGCTTCTCAAGGATTTCCTCATCGAGGACTATCTCCCTTGGGCGGAAAAGAACCTTGCTCAAAGCACCTTTCAGGTAGAGAAGGCCTACTGCCAAAACTGGATCATCCCCATCTTGGGGGAACTACCCCTGAGCAAAATCTCTCCCCTGGCCATAGAGAAGCTCAAAAAGGCCCTCCAGGAGCAAGAAAAGGCTCCTCGGACTGTCCAGCATATTCTTGCCATTCTCAAGAAGGCTTTGAACAGGGCCAAGGAATGGGGTTTCCTCCCCCCTGGCTGGGAAAACCCTGTAACCCGGGTAAAAGCCCCTCGATTCGACAACACCAGGGTTCGCTTCTTTTCTCCGGAGGAGCTTGAGGCATTCTTTTCCTATCTCAAGGAGAGAAACCACCAGGCCTACGTGATGGCTGTAGTGGCAGCGTTTACAGGCTTGCGTTTTAGTGAGCTTGCTTCTCTCAGCTGGCGAGACATAGACTTTGCTCGGAAAATGATCTACGTGAGAGAAACGAAGAACCGAAAAGCCCGCTACGTGCCAATGATAAAAGAGGTCGAAGAGGCATTGAAGAGCCTTCCCAGGAAGTCTCTTGATGACCTAGTTTTTCCAAACTCCAGGGGTGAGAAATACGGGCAAGTGCCGAGCATCTTCAAGCGAGCGATCCGTGAGTTAGGGTTCAACGAAGGAGTGATAGACCGGAGACACCGGTTGAGTTTCCATTCCTTAAGGCATACTGCTGGCACTTTGATGGCTGCAGCAGGAGTTCCTTTGCGGATTGTCCAAGGAATCCTCGGGCATGAAACGCCTGATTTGAGTTTCAAACGTTATAGTCATCTAGCAGAGGATATGCGCAGGCAGGCAGGTGATAAACTGGCTCAATTCGTTGAGCAATGGAAAAATGGCAGTAAGGCGGCTGAAAGTTGATGATCGAAAATTTTGTCTATATAGACAACCGGGAGTTGAAAAGCTTGCGCAGGGGAGAAGAAACCCATGATAGCCATAGCAAAAAAGATAACCAAAAGATTAAAGCGATAGATTCTCCCCTGCGCACCTTCTTCTTTGGAAGATGGTAAAAGGTGAGATGGAGCTAACAAGTTGTTAAAGATTAATTTTGCTAGCGCTGCTCAAATGAAGACAAAGACTTGAAAACGGGTTCGCAAGATGGTAAGAAGTCGATAAAACAAAAAAACAAAAGGGGTGCCGGGCGGGGCACCCCCGAGAGTGAAACAAGAGTGAAACAAACTAACTAAACGCGCTAACCAATTTTTTATAACACCTCTCGGGAAAAAGCAACTCCAAAAAGCCCCTCCCGGCCCCCGAAAGGGGGTTTGCATGAAGCTAGTCCCTTTAAAGTCAGAGGCCTTGCGAAGCGTAGGGGTCCCTTTTGCTCCTGCTTCCTTTTACCGCTGGCGTAGCATCGGTGATCCACGGGCCCGGGCGACCATTCGGCTGGGCGGTCGAATTTTCCTTGATCTTGAGCGCTGGCAGCAGGTTTGCGCTGAGCTGATCAAAAGGGATCCTTTGGCAGGGAGGGGCAGCTGTGGGAGCGGATCTTGATTACCTGACGGCGGTCCAGGATCTTCTTCCTGGAGGGCGGCTCGATAAGGACGAATACTGGCATTTATGCCCGTTTCACCCCGAAAAAAAGCCATCCTTTTCCGTAAACGTCGAGAAAGGGGTTTTTAGCTGCCTTGGTTGTGGCGAAAGCGGCAATTTTCGGCAGCTGGTAGAGGTTCTGGGCTATGATTGGGAAGAGATCCTGGAGCGTTATGGCAACGGCGTCAGGCCCTCCAAGAAGCGCAGAGACAAGAGCAAGAGAACTCCCGACTGGGAGCGGATCTGGCTCCAGGCTGATCTCCAAGGCCCGGTAGCCCTGCGGTATCTCCACAGCCGGGGCCTTCCCTTCGAGCGCTTGCCGGAGTTTTTTCGGGAATATCGCACGTCGGACGGAAAAATCATCCTTCTTGTTAAGCTAATTAATGAAAAGGGCGAGATTTGCGGCTTTCAACGGATTTTTTTGACGGAGGACGGCAGAAAAGCCCCAGAGGGCAAAAAGGCTTGGCCTGGAAGTAAGCTTAAAGGTGCCTTTGCCCTGATCGGTGTCGAGCCGGAAGAGCTTGGCCGGGTGGAAATCCTGGGCGTGGCCGAGGGTCCAGAAACGGGCCTTGCTGTCCATCTGGCGACCGGTTGGCCTGTCTTGGTGGCGATTTCGGCCCCGAACCTTCCAATGATCCGCTATCCTCAGCAGGCCAAAATTCTCTTTTTTGCCGATCGAGACAAATCCGAGGCCGGAGAGCGGGAGGCCCGCAAAGCCGTTAAAAAATTGCGGAAACGCGGGCAAAAGGCAGTTTACGTTCTCCCTCCTGGCCAAATTCCCGAAGGATCTAAAAGTCTGGATTTTCTGGATGTTTACGTCTCGGAAGGCCCGGAAGTGATCCGCAAGCTTGCTGAAAAGGCCCTTCGGGAATGCGAAGAGGCGCTAAATAAAACCAAAAAGCGAGGTCGGCCAAGCAAATCAGATTTACTTCTTCGTCTCCTGGAAGACGAAGGAATTTTTCTGTTTCATGACCAATACCAGCAATCTTGGGTCCGAGTGCGGATTAATGACCATTATGAAAATCTACCCCTCGAAAGCTCGCTTTTTCGTGATTTTTTGGCTCATCTTCTGTGGCGCAAAACAGGCGAAACTATTAGCCAAGATATTCTAAAAAACGCCATCGCCGTCTTGAGTGCCCGGGCCAGGTTTGAGGGGCCCCAACTACCTCTCTTCTACCGCGCCGCCCGGCATGAGGATGCGCTTTGGATCGATCTAGGAAGTGGAGATTTTTCAGCTATCAAAGTGGGCCCGGAAGGATGGAGAATCGTTCCCAGCGCTAAGGTTCCGGTGATTTTCAGGCGTTATCCTCACATGAGCGCGCTTCCAACACCTCGCCCGGGTAACGAGTTTTCGGTTCTTAGGGAAATCCTGCCAATTGGCCAGGATGATTGGCTTCTTCTTTCTACCTGGATTTTAACCGTCCTAATTCCAGATATTGCAAGGCCGTGGGTTCTTTTTGTGGGCGCTCAAGGGGCCGGCAAGACGCTTGCGGCGGAAGTCCTGCGAGCCCTGCTTGATCCCTCCGAGAGCTCATCATTGGTATTCCCCTCGAACACCGAGGCTCTCGTTCAGATTTTGGCGCAAAACTTCTTGCCGCTTTTTGACAACGTAAGAAGCATCCCTTCTTGGGGTGCTGATATTCTGTGTCAGGCCATTACGAGTGGCCATTTCTCTAGGCGTCGGCTTTATACGGACGATGAAACCGTCCATTTTTCTTTTCTGAGAACCTTTGTCGTTACTTCCATTGGCATTCCATCGATCCAACCAGATTTGCTCGACCGGTGCCTAATTTTCGAAATCCAACGGATCCCAGAGGAAGAGCGCCTTCCGAAAAGGCAGCTGTGGCAGCGCTTTGAAGAAATTAAGGCCGCCGTTTTCTCGCAAATTCTCGATGGTCTGGCTTACGTTTTGCGCCGGGCTCCGGAGATCGAAAAAGAGCGCAAAACCTTTCCACGGCTTGCTGATTGGTTTTGTTGCGGCCTGGCCGCAGCCGAGTTCCTGGGTTTCGGCCAAGAAGCCTTTGAAAAGATCCTTAAAAACAATTTAAAGAAGCAACACCTGGAAATCATTGAAAATGATCCCGTAGCACTTGTTTTATGCAGATTTTTGGAGGAAAACTTCGGATTTTTTGAAGGTACGCCCAGCGAGCTTTTTAAGAGCTGCATCAAGATTGCCAAAGAGACTGAAGGCTTAATCCTTCAGTCCTTACCTCGAACCGCCCACCATTTTTCCCGAAAATTACGGTCGTTGGCTCCGGTCTTCAGGCAGGTTGGAATTTCTCTCGAAGAGCGCCGCACCCCGCAGCGGAGAATTGTCCGGGTCGAACTCAAAGATGACCCTGGTCACAAACTTGAGGCCAAGGGAGAAATAGACCATGAACCGCGCAAGCAGCGAGAATTTCTCATTTAACTTCGAAAAACTTCGGAAAACAGCAATTATCAAGATCGAAGGCGAAAACATGAAGGTCTCTCCTCATCCTGGCCGTGAAGAGGAAGTGGCCGGACTTGTTGAGGCTCTTAAGCCTCATCGGGCAAGGCTGCGGACTATTTTGCGGCTCGAAGCCCTTCTAGGCGATTCCTCTCTCCAGACCCCAATTCTCCTGAGCCAAGGGGTGAGAGTGGTTGACGTTAGGAAGTTTTTAAGGGCGCTTATTCGCGATCTTTGCCGAGAAGGTGCAGTTTGTGAAGCTGCACAGCATCACGCTTCTTTATTCTTGGAAAAACTCAAGAAAAAAGCCCCGTAGCGGGGCGTAAGGAGGCTACCAACATGACGACCGTCGAAGCTTTGAATCCATTTTACGCAGAAGCGCAGCGAATTCAAGAGCTGAGCGAAGGTCTGGGGCCCGCAGCCCGGCGCAGGCTGCAGGCGCTAATACCCTGTTCCTCGAAAATGAGCAAGAGGCAGAGAAATTGGCGTTTAGTTTCGATTGGGAGCGAGCAAAGCAAATTTACGACAACAGAACGCTTTTACTGGCCGAAAGCTACGATTTTCTGTGGGCTTCGGCCAATTAATACCAAGGAGGAGGTTTAGCAATGAAAATTGAAACCCGCGAGAAACCCGTCATTCCATTGGAACTTCTCCCATCTTCCTTCACGGAGGAGTCCATCAAGGTACAAGGCCTTGGCTTGGCCCTTGAGTGCTTGAGCCGTACTTTCCGCTTCCTGCGGGAAAGCCTGGCCAAGGGCCACCTCAGAGACGCCGAGCTACAAGAAAATGCCGAGGAAATGCTGGATCGCTTTCCGGCCTTGCTGGATGTGCTTGCCGAATTCTGCGAAGACCGCAAGGAGAGCCTGGATTCTTACGTCGAAGACCTGCGAGAGAACATCAAGAACCTCAAAAGGAAGGCCCCCTCCGAAGAGGAGGCCCGAAGCTAATCCGCCGGGGGAGCAGCCCCCGGCAAATCAAAAACCCCACAAAAACTTTAGAAGGAGGATTACAATGAAGCAAATCGAAGCACAGAAAAACAAGATCAAAGTCCTAAAACAAGAAATTTCGAAACTAGCGGGCAAAATTGAAGAACTTTCTAAGCAAATCGAAGAAGAGAAGCAAGAACTCGAAAAAATCAAGCACGATTTAGCATCTCTGCTGGCAAAAGAGGTTCTTGGCGAGCTCCCATCTTCTCGGAAAGGGGCGATAGAGGACCAACGGAAGAGGCTCGATGAGAAGGAGCTTCGGCTCACCTCTCTCACCCTGGCCAAGGAAGAGCTTGAAGGGCGACTCACCAAGACAAAAGAAGCCCTCCGGCAAGAACTTCTCAAGCTTTTCGATTTAGTCCGGAAAAATCTTCTTGATTGCCTTGATCGTGATTTCTCGACCTATAATCAAGAAGCTTTAAAGCTGCTTGCCCTGGAAGAGCAGATCAATCAGACAGCCAGATTTGTCCGGAAGTGGGAGTCGTTACTCCAAAACAGAGGCCAGTCGAAAACTCCATTATTTTGGAACTGCTCAGTTTCTTGACAATGATCTGGGTTACATCGACCGAGAAGCCGGGACACCGCGAGTCAAGCCGCTTGCGGAGCTTATCCAGACAAGAAAGGTAAACCCACCTTCTTTTCCTAACGAGCTGGCTTTTGTCCAGGTCGTTCCGCATCAGATTGACCTGCCGGAAACCGACATTTGGAATTGGCTCGAAAGGGCCTTAAATGTAGAATAAACAAAAGGAGGACAAGAAAATGCCTGAAATTCTTAAAATTCTGCGAGAAAGACTGAAAAAGTTGCTTGCAACCGGAGATCTTTCCTGGGCGGAGATGGAGCGAATCCGCAAGGCCCTGGAGAAGTTGGATGAACTGGAAATGGCTTTTTCGGATTTGAGCGATGACGTTCAGGAAGTTGTTGCCGCACACGAGATCTCAATGTCGGAACTGATGGACCGAGTTTAGGGCAAGTTCACGCCAGGGGAGGAAATGAATTTGCCTCTCCCCTGGCCTAGCCTAAGATTATCTGAGACCTAAAGAAAAATGAGACCTTTACCAGCCAAGAAAGCCAAGTTCCTCGAGCTTCTGGCCGCTGGCCTTTCAACGGAACAAGCGGGCCAAAAGATAGCAATTTCCCGGGCGACAGCCTTTCGCTGGGCCTCTGATCCCGAGATCCAGGCCCGCCTTCAGGAGCTGCAGTCCGAGAGATTGAGGCAAGCCTACCGTAAGCTCCTTGCTACCGTGGACACAGCTATTGCAACGTTAGAGCGCCTTTGCCATCACCAATCCGGTTACGTGGCGTCGCAAAGTGCCCGGGCACTTTTAGAACTCACCTTAAAAGTCACCGAGACCCTTGAACTAGAAAGCAGAATTCGGGCTCTTGAAGACAAACTCAAGGCCCTGGAAGCAAGCCATGCTAAAGACGAAGTTGAGGCAGCTTGAGAAGAAGATCGAGGCCATCCAGGTGGCCGAAGACACCTGGCCCAAGCGGATAGTTCTTCGGGTCACAGGCTGCTGTCATCCTGAGCCTGAGATCTATTCCTTGGCCCCAAATGGTAGGGTGGTGGTTGTGGCGGGATGCAGAGGCGGAGATTGCCGGCAATGTCTTCATTACGAATTCCGAAGAGGCAAACCTAGTTAGTAGATCCTTTTTCCTTTTTGGAAGCAATCTTGAGGGCCACCCAAGCCCCTACGAGCATGGCGATAATGGCTGCTATGTAGCCGGAAGCTTCAATCATCTTTCCCCTCTCCTCAAAAGAAAAGCTCCTAAACTTAAAGCTATGACGTAAGCAAGACATCCGCAAGCCAAAAGCCAGGGGGAGAACCTGTTAGTTACTATCGGCTGAAGTATCACCGTTCCAAGAATGACAAGAGCGGCGTTGAAGAAGTGCTCTCCCAATTTGCGGCGGATCATCTGGGCTCCTCTTCTCGACTACTTGAGAGCTCTCTAGACCAGATAGGCCAATCCTGCAAGCCAAAAGTTCAGGGCCTCCAATAGAAAGCGCTAGAAGGCCTTCTGGGTCTTGCCAGGGAGAGAAAAGCCCTCAGAGGCCGTTTTAAGCGAAGGGAATGCCGAGCCTTTCCTTTTTCTCCATCGGGAGACGCCTTAGCCATTCCTCAAGGGCTGGCCGGGAATGATATAGGTCTTTTTCCCCAAGATGAAGGCTTCAAGCTCGCCGGACTTGATGGCTCGATAGACGGTCTGGGGGTGGACCTTCAGGGCGGAGGAGATCTCCTTGACGGAATAGACCTGTTTGTCTCCGAAGGTCTTGCCTACCCAGAGGGGAAAAGGGTCCTTGATGCGGAGCTTGATCTTCCTGGGCTTGGTCTCCAGCATTTTCCCTCCTCGGGTCCTGTCGGGGTCTGTAAACCTTATTCTATAAGCATTTCAGAGGTCCCATCAGGGCCCGTCAAAGGGTCTGGTCTAATTCTTGCCCCTCAAAGCTTTGGCGAAATCGCAGGGCTGAAACCGTCCACGTTCTCCACGGTTTTTGAGGAAGCAAATGGCCAAGGAAGAAAGATCCTGATTTTTAACAATTAGACCTAAATAACCTGGATTGCTGTCGATTAAAGCGTGTTAGCTTTCAAATGACGCTGAATGACGCTAAATGACGCTAATCGAAATTTAGCGTCATAGCTGAAACCGTTGATAGTCAAGAGAAAGCGGAGAGTATGACGCTAATGATGCTAAAATCCCTTTTTAAGGGGAAAAAACCAAAAAGAGAAAAAGGTATAGAAATTCTTCTCTGGCTAAAATGGGAAAATTTGTACGTAGTTAATACGCAGGGCTTAACCGGGTAGTGGGATGGTGCCTTGAAACCGTTGGTATTATTGGCGCGCCCGGGAGGACTCGAACCTCCAACCTTTGGATTCGTAGTCCAACGCTCTTTCCGGTTGAGCTACGGGCGCGCGCTTGACGTCATCAAATTAACTCCTTCCTTCCGGTTTGACAAGTTTTTCGAACAAGAGTTAACTCCCTCAAGCCATGGACCTCAAGACGCGATTCAAGGAGCTGATCTTTACCCTCGCCTCCATCCCCAGCCCCAGCGGGCAGGAACAGGCCATTCTCGAATACTTGACCGGCCGTCTCGAGGATCAGGGGTTCGCGGTCAGGAAACAGGAAGTCCCCGAAAGATTCTACAACCTCATCGTCAACGAGTCCCCGGATCACGACCTCCTCATCACCACGCACGTGGACACCGTGCCGCCTTCCCTGGGGATCTTTCCTCCCCGCATTCGCCAGGACGCCCTCGAAGGCCTGGGAGTTTGCGACGCCAAGGCCGGGGTGGCCATCATGCTCATGCTCCTTGAAGAGCGTCGCCGGCAGGGAAAGCCCCTTCCCGCCACCTTCGCCTTCCTGGTGGACGAAGAAAAGGAAGGGCAGGGCTCAGCGATATTGGCCAGGGAGAAACTTCCGCCCTACGCCGTGGTGCTTGAGCCGACCAATATGCAGATCGCCGTGGCCGAAGGCGGTTCGGTGGAGTTTGAGATACACGTGCGCGGCAAGGCCGCCCACGGAAGCTGTCTCCCGCAGGGAGACAACGCCATCGAAAGGGCCATGGAGCTCGTCAGCCGGTTGAAGAAGCTCCCGTTTCTCTACGCCGAACATCCGCTCATCGGTTCCGGCGGCCTCAACGTGGAGCGCTTCTCCGGCGGAGACGGAGAACTGCGCGTGCCGGATCTCTGCATCCTCGAAATAGATTTCCGCATCCTTCCCGGCCAGAACACCGACGAGGTCATCGAAGAGATCAAGCGGGTGCTCGAAGACGATCCCTACGTCAGCTACGTGATCAAAGACGTGTCCGAGCCCTTCTCCATTCCCGGGGACTCCCCCCTGGTCGAAAAGATGCGTCGGGCCTTCCGGGAATCACTGGGGAAGGAGCCTGAGCTTTCCGGGATGCCCAGCTGGACGGATGCCGCCCATCTCTACGCCGCAGGTGTGGAGCCCGTGGTCTTCGGGCCCGGAGACCTGGCCCGGTGTCATACCCCGGAGGAAACCATCGAGCTCTCCGAAGTGGTGGAGGCCTTCCTGGTCTTGGACAGGCTCCTCGACTTGCTTTCGTCTGGGTCGTGAAGGTCCTTTTCCATGCGCAACCAGGCTCCCTGCTTTCCGGTCACGCGGAAGCCCAGGCGCTCGTAGAAACGCCGGGCTTTTTCGTTCTTTTCCCCCACCCAGAGGGCTACCCGGGAAAAGCCCTGTTCCCTCAGGAAGTTTAGGGCTTCTTCCATGAGGCGGTGGCCGATGCCCAGCCTCTGATAGTCCGGATGGACCACGAACTCGTGGATTTCGGGGATCGTCTCCCCGTGGAAGCGGCAATCCGGCTGGAGCGCCAGGAACCCCACGGGCTTCCCGTCCACAAAGGCCACGAAGAAGCCGCCCTTGGCGTGCTTCATGAGCCATTTGAGATAGCGTTTCACCCGCGCCGGGTCCCGATAGGCGTAGAGATAGTCCTTGCCGTAGGCGGCCAGATAGATGTCTTTGAGCTTTTCCCCCAGATTTTCCAGGGATTTCAGGGGTTTGATCTCTACTTTGGGCTTCATGTCGCTTTTTCTCGGCCCTTGAGGGCGGAGTTCAGGAGCTCTTCAGAGAAGCGAGCGTTTCCAGGAGCACCTCCGCGGGCGGCTCTTCATAGAAAACGGGTTCTCCCAGATCTTTCAAGAGGACGAAGGTCAGCTTGCCTCGCCAGACTTTCTTGTCCGCCCGGAGGAACTTCATCACGGATTCGATGTCGAGCCCTTCCGGCAGGCGGATGGGGAGCCCCAGGCTTTCGAGCAGGGCCTCGAGGCGGGGAGAGATGTTTCGGGCGAGGTCGAGGGCCTCGGAGAGGCGGGCCGCGGCGACCATGCCTATGGAAACGCAGAAGCCGTGCAACATCTGGTAGTTCATGGCCGCTTCTATGGCGTGGCCGATGGTGTGGCCGAAATTCAGGACGCGGCGCCAGTGGCCTTCTTTTTCGTCACGGGAGACGACCTCGGCCTTGAGGCGGCAGCTTTCGCAGATGATGTGTTCCAGGGCGTCGGCATCGTAGTGCAAAAGCCGGTCCGCCTTCTCTTCCAGGAAGGAGAAGAGGTCCGGGCTGAGGATGCAACCGTACTTCACCACCTCGGCCAGGCCGTTTCTCAGGTGTTCCAGGGGAAGGGTGGAAAGGACCCCGTAGTCAATGTAGACCCGCCGCGGTTGATAGAAGGTGCCCAGGAGGTTCTTGCCCTCGGGAAGGTCAACCCCGGTCTTTCCGCCCACGGAGCTGTCCACCTGGGCCAGGAGGGTGGTGGGAATCTGCACGTAGGGCACGCCGCGGAGATAGATCGAGGCCAGAAACCCGGCGAGATCTCCGGTGACGCCGCCCCCCAGGGCGATGACCGCGCACTTGCGATCGTACCCCGCGCGCACCATCCGGCGGGCTATGTCAACCACGGTGTCCATGTTCTTCGAGGCCTCTCCCTCCGGGAAGACGAAAAGATCCGCCGGGAGGTCGTTTTCTTCGAGCATTCGCACGAAGTCTTCCCCGAGGATATCGGCCACGCGGCTGTCGGAGATCACGGCGTAGCGGTATCCCAGGGAGAGATCGGCGAGGTCTTTCGGCACTTCGGTCAACAGCCCGCCGTCGACGAGAATGTCGTAGGGTTGGCCAGTTTTGACTTTGATGGTGCGCATGTCTATTCCTTACCAGGCCCTGGTCCTTTGGCAAGTTCGGGGCTTGCTCCCTTTGCCTGGCCTGTGCTACTGAGAGAGTCCATGAGAAGGATCCACGCCGAGGAGATCACCCGCAGAGTGGCCGAAGCCGTGGTGGAGGCCTGCATCCGGCTTCCGGATGAAGTGTGCGCGCACTTGAAGCGCGCGCAGGAAGAGGAGATCTCGCAACTGGGCCAAAAGGCCCTGGGCATTCTTCTGGAAAACGCAGATCTGGCCCAGAAGGAGGGCCTCCCCATCTGTCAGGACACCGGCATCGTGGTGGTTTTTGTGGAGCTTGGGGAAGACGTTGAGGTAAAAGATCTCTACGCGGCCATCAACAAAGGGGTGGCCGAGGGTTACGAAAAGGGGCGCTTGCGCAAGTCCGTGGCCGATCCACTCACGCGAAAGAACACGGGAACCAACACGCCGGCCATCATCCACGTTCGTCTGGTCCCCGGCGACCGTTTGCGGCTCTATATTTTGCCCAAGGGGTGTGGTAGCGAAAACATGAGCCGGCTGGCCATGCTTCCCCCGGCAGAAGGCGAGGAGGGGATAAAACGTTTCGTGATAGAGACGGTGTCTTTGGCCGGGGCCAATCCCTGTCCTCCGGTCACGGTGGGGGTGGGTATCGGCGGAACCTTCGAGAAGGCCGCGCTTCTGGCCAAGTGGGCCCTCTGTCGTCCGATAGGGGAACCCGCCCGGCGCAGAGACGTGGCCATGCTCGAGGCCGACATCCTGAAACAGATCAACCGGTTGGGCATTGGCCCCTTGGGTTTTGGAGGGCGGACCACCGCGCTGGCGGTCCACATAGAGACCTTTCCCTCCCACATCGCCAGTCTACCGGTGGCGGTGAACCTCCAGTGTCACGCCGCCCGGTTGACGAGGCTCGAATTTTAGGAGGCAGAGATGTTTGAGTTAAAGATTCCCGGGGCCGGAACCCTGCGTCTCAAACACCTGGTCTTTGATTTCAACGGCACCTTGGCGGTTGACGGGCACATAAGGCCCGGTGTGCGGGAGAAGCTGCGGGAGCTTGCCCGAGATCTCGAGATCCACGTCATCACCGCCGACACCTTCGGGAAGGCGAAACTCGCCCTCGAAGACGTACCCTGTCGCCTGACCATCCTTCCTTCCGACGAGCCCCACGATGAGGCCAAGTTCAAGTACGTGCAGGAGCTCGGGCCGCAGCAGGTGGCCGCGATTGGAAACGGCAGAAACGACGTGCTCATGCTGGAGGAGGCGGCTTTGGGTATTGCGGTGCTCCTTGAGGAGGGCACGGCGCGCGAGGCCCTGCTCGCCGCCGACATCCTGGTGCGCGATCCCCTCGACGCCCTCGATCTCTTCCTCAATCCTCTGCGTCTCAAGGCTACGTTAAGGCGTTAGTTTTGTGGGAAGTTTTTCTCTCCTGGCTGAGCCAGCCCGAACGGCTACGGCAATGGGCGGAGGCACATCCCCTCTCGGCCCCGTTGCTCTATATCCTCTTTCAGGCCCTCCAGGTGGTGTTGGCCCCCATTCCCGGAGAGGCCACGGGGTTTTTGGGAGGCTATCTGTTCGGCGCCTGGAAGGGGCTCCTCTACTCCATGTGCGGCCTTACCCTGGGGTCAACCATGGCCTTCTACCTGGCCCGGCTCTTCAGGCACTTCTTTGCCGCGCGCTTCGAAAAGTGGGAGTCCTTTCAGCGGCTCAAGCGCTTCATGGAGGGCCGGGGCCTGTTGGCCGCTTTCGTTTGCTATCTCATCCCCGGTTTCCCCAAGGACTATCTTTCCTACTTCCTGGGG
>Ga0256835_1001466_pt1 | contig 14188 bp, 11 predicted proteins | sample PIR30metaG_FD_185972 | JGI IMG/M metagenome (GOLD analysis project Ga0256835, IMG submission 185972) | Hydrothermal vent microbial communities from East Pacific Rise, Pacific Ocean - PIR-30 | ecosystem: Environmental > Aquatic > Marine > Hydrothermal vents | place: Pacific Ocean: East Pacific...
GTCATCAACACAAAGAGCAAGGTGTGTGCCAAAAAATTCGGCGTTTTTTCAAGAAAAGGAGAGCATAAATTCGACAAAGAGCGATATTACCGACGATGGTGTCGAAAAATGGAGTTAAGAAGACCTGGCACGCTTTATGCCATGTTTGGACATCTTGTAGCGTAGCACCCTCTCGCTGATGCCCAGCAGTTCAGCGGCTCGGGTTTGGACCCAGTTGGACTTGCGGAGGGCCTCGAGGATCATCTCTTTTTCCAGCGAGGCCAGACGCTCTTCGAGACTTCCGGTTCGAGAAACCCGGTATTGCCGGACTTCTGGCGGCAAATCCTCCGGCCTGATCATTCGCCCCCTGGCCAGAGTTACGGTGCGCTGGATAATATGTTCCAGCTCTCGCACATTGCCGGGATAGGAATATTTCATGAGATAATCCAGGGCTTCCTGTGAAAATTCCACCGGTCGCAGAGCGTAGCGTTCGGTAAAATATTCGATCAGTCTGGGGATATCCTGTTTGCGTTCCCTGAGAGGAGGCAGTTCTATTTCAAAGACGTTTAGGCGATAATAAAGGTCCTCCCGAAAGAGCCCTTCACTGGTCATCTTTTTGAGATCACGGTTGGTGGCGGCGATAACGCGCACATCCACCTCTATATCTCTTTCGCTTCCCAGACGTGAAATCTTGCCTTCCTGAAGGACGCGCAGGAGCTTCGGCTGGAGACTCAGGGGAAGCTCTCCGATCTCGTCCAGGAAAATGCTTCCCTTGTGAGCCAGTTCGAAACGCCCCCTCTTGGTATGGACAGCCCCGGTGAAAGCTCCCTTCTCATGGCCGAAGAGTTCACTTTCGAACAAGTTCTCCGGCAAAGCAGCGCAGTTGACCTCGATGAAAGGTGCTTCGGCACGAGGGCTCAGAAGATGAATGAGCCGGGCGATCAGTTCCTTGCCGGTTCCGGTTTCCCCTTTTATGAGAACCGGCCACGGAGTAGGAGCAACTCTTCGCACCAGAGAAATCACTTCTTTCATGCGAGGGCTTTCAGCCACTATCCTCAGAGGCAAAGGAGCCTTTTCTACGAACTCGAACGTCTCTTCGACGTCTTTCTCTACCAGCACCTCTTCTTCCAGCCTCTTTATCCGTTGGAGTAAGTCTTCTAAGTCGATGGGTTTTTCCAAAAAGTCATTGGCACCCAGTTTCATGGCTTCTACAGCCGTAGAAATGGCTCCATAAGCCGTGATCATTATCGTTTTCACCTGCGGATTGATTTCTTTCAGTTTCAAAAGGAGCTCTTGTCCGCTCATTTTGGGCATTTTTTGGTCCAGGAGGACCAACCATATTGCTTCCTGTTCAAAGATACGGAGGGCTTCTTCTGGATCGGTAGAGGCAACAACGTCGTATCCCTTGTTCTCTAGAAAACCCGCAAGCAGTTCACACTGGAGAGCTTCGTCATCAACGATCAGTATTTTCATCAAAAGCCTCCTCAAAAACTATTTCTATGTGGAACATTCCATCCTTTACGAAAGCCGTTATTTTGCCTCCATGGGCCAGAACAATCTTTCGAACCAGGGCCAACCCCAGACCGGTGCCCTGTGTTTTCAAGGTAAAATAAGGTTCAAATATGCGGTCAATCGCGTCAGGAGGAGGGAGTTCTCCTGTATTGGCAATAACCAGGTAAACTTTCTTATCTCGACGATACAGGGAGATCTTCAAAGTCCCTCCATAGTCTATGGCTTCTAGAACATTACGAAAAAGATTCTCCAGAGCCAGAAACAAAAACTCTTTATTTCCTTTAATCGCTAGTTCTTTGTCCAAATGCAAATCCAACGAAATGTTTAGTTTCTGGAACTCTTTTTGATAAAGAGAAAGAAGATCTTCGATAACTTGAGACAGCAAGAGAGGAGATCTATCAAAATTCAAGGGAATTTTAGCATATTTTAACAAAGAACTTACCGTATTGTTTGTCCTCCTGATAGAAGACAAAACAAGCTCTACCAAACGCCGATGCTCAGGAGACAAGGGAGCTTCCAGGAGGAGCCGCTGTAAGGCGATTGACATCGTATTTAACGGATTCCTTATTTCATGAGCTATACTGGCAGCAGCTCTTCCCAAGGTAGCCTCTTCACGTCTTAAAGATAAATCTCTCTCATATTGTTTGATACGCTTGACATATTCGCACTGGACACGATAAAAGAGGAAAGTAATCAAGGCGCCAAAAGACAACAAAAACAGAAGAATAAAAAAGAAATGCACGCGCAATCTATTCTTAAGTTCTATAAAACGCTTAGCATCTAAACCAACAACTAAAGCAGACCCTCTAAAAGGAAGGACAACTTCAACATCCTGTCTTTTGAATTGGACAACTATATCTTCAACCGGGTCGGATTCCAGGTAAACATAAAGGATTGTTGGCAATTGAGCCAACTTCTCAAACAGATGCTCAAATGAAAGGGATCTTTTCAAGGCCGCAATATTTTCAACCCTGACTGCTATTATAATTTCTGACAGACTTTTCAAGTTTTCTGTCTTCCTGAAAAGGAAGAGATCTTGATCGTCCAGGTAAAGAAGAGAGGCTTGACTCAACTTGGCTGCCATCTCTGCATCAAACCACCCTTCAGGCACCACAATTTCACTATTTTGAGACTTAAGAACCAGACCATAAAGATTGTTTTCCTCGAGAAAGGCCTCCAATTCCTGGTAGGTGAAAGGCTCGATCGAGTTTAAATAATCAATAAATGAAGATATATTTCCTAAAAAGTGCGACAACGTGTTTTCTAGAACTTTCTGAGAAAGGTAGCCAACCTCAGTAGTAAGACTGATAATATTGGCCACCAAAAGGGCATCATCCTTAGAGTGTTTCAAAAAAGTCTTCTCTATTTGCTTCAAGTGCAAGAAAAAAGATAAATTGAATACCAGGAGTAGTAGCGCAAAAAAGAGAAGATTAATTTGCCAGAGAGGAAACTCCTTTTTAACGCCTTTTACCACAAAAACCTCTCCTCATTTTAAGTCTACGCCTAACACCTGTCCTATCATGAGGCTTAAAGGGCTTGATATTTCTAACAGAAATCTGGTTGGAAGATTTCACCTCAAGATCCAGGCGGACAATATCTCCTGGACGAAATCTTGAAAAGTTCATTGAATCCTTAACAATCAAGGTTCGCTTATTCTTTTTGTCAAATGTAATAACAACAATTTGCTTGTTTTTTGGATCTACCTTAACAACTCTACCCAAAATTTCGGCAGAGATAGCTAAATCAGCAAACAATAAAATTGATATTAAAAGTAAAAAACAAACCCGCATTTTATAGTCGTCTTTTTATAGTCTTCCAGCCAAAGAGGAGACTGATTGTCAACATGCTCTATCTGGACATAGAAATTACTACTATTTGCCAGATCATAAGAAAGACGAAAATAGTAAAGACGAAAATAATCCACTCTATCTATCTTCCTGGGAGCCTTATCATAATCCAACTTTTTCCACAAAAACGAAAGATCAATAAAAAGTTTTGTGGAAAAAAGAACAGAAAAGTCAAAAGAAAAACCTGCCGAAAAATAGTCCTCTATTTCAAAAGAGGAATCATTTTTATTTACCAACATGGAGAAAGATAAAAACGCATGCGAAAAAAGCAAAGAAGGCCCAATTTCAAAAAAATAGCCAAGATCATGACGGCTAACTTTTTTGAAAACCATACCAGGGGATTTCCTCCCATGAGAAGAAGATCTATTTCGATGCCGAAAATATCTCTTCACGGTGTCAAAATGCAAAAATTCACGCCTATCGATACGAAAAATAAAATCCATATTAAGTCTATCTGACAGAAAAAAGGATGAAGAAACACCCAAATAATAGGAATTGTTTTCATCTTCAGTAACCAAACCATTTCTGTAGGCGGAAAAGCCTGAAAAGAAATGGAAATTCAACAAAGAAGACATCTCAAAAAGACGCTTTTTGGCCTCAAAGGAAAAGAAAAAAGCGTCTGGAACATCAAAATAATCAAGGAATTGCCCGCCTCCCAAAACATCAAGTCCAAAAAAACTGCCAGAAAAGCCAAAGGAAAATTCCTCAAAAAAACTGCTATCTGATCGATCTCTTTCAGAAGCAGGATTAGAGTCGTACCCCAGCGAGACAGAAAAATCGGAAGAAAGACTCGGCGAACAAAACGACAACACAAACAAAGCAGAAATGATTGTTCTAAGGAGCATTCTCATCTTATAGCCCCCCTTTGAGGGGGGCTATCAAATCTATTGAATTACCAGTTCTACCACATCTTCAAAGTAAGGTTCCTCTATTACACCGTTTGGATTCAGATCAATTATAAAGTGGATTTTGTATGTTCCAGCAGGAAGATACATCGCCGGAACTCGAAGAAGAGGATAATTTTTTATGGGTGGTATGTGGCCGGTATAGGCCGGCACTACTCCCCGCTGCCAAACATGGCCTGGAGTCCAGGAATAAATCTCCCCATTTGGCATCTCAACCCAAAGGGCAAGATCAGCAATTTCCCTGGATATGTTGTAAGAAAATATATCCGTGTCTGGAGGGACCGTAGAAAGCTCTAAACTGATAAAGGAGTTGGAACTTAGAACAACCCGGCCATCTAAACTATTTATTTTGACATCCACAAAAGGAGTCAGACCTGAAAACTTTCCACAAAATTCGGAATCAGAATTAATTATGTCCAAAAATTCGTCTTCGTCGATATATTGAGGAGAATAATCAGCCCCATAGCCCTTCAACAAACCAACAAAAGATCTCAAATGGTTCCGAGATCCGCACATGAGAGAGGAGTAAACACTTTGGATGTCTTCATTGTCAGTTGTGGCTATCCTTTCCTCCAGGTCTTTAATATCTAAATCTTCAATAGTTGCACCAACTATCAAAGCATCTACGACTGAATTGCTCCCAAGCCTAACAAGATCTTCATAAAGAGAGCCAATCTCTGGATTACTAAAGCTACCAACCTGATCACTCACGACCGGATCAGGAATATTGTATTTATCAAGAATGGATTTTATGGCATCCATATGAGATTGCTCACTTTGAGCAATATTGTAGAAGACTTGCAAATGCCACTTTCCGTAAAGAGTAAGATAGACGTCTCTGGCCAGCTTCTCTTCTTCTCTCATCCAGATCAATCCCTCTCTTTCTTCCTCAGATATTTCCTGATAGGGAAGATTCGCTATGGCAGAGCTATCAGCTGCCCCACCTTGGGCCCACGGTGGCCTTGCCCATGAAAAAGAAACTAAACCATAACTCCATAGAAGTACTAAGAGGGCAACCATCAACTTCCTGTTTTTCATCCTGAAACCTCCTTGGTTTTTTTCCTGTTACCTATTCCAAAAACAATGCCAGAAACTGCACACCAAAATAGACGCTAAAATCGCAAGATAGGTTCTCATCTGCAGGATCGGCTCTTTGAGAATTCGACACTTAAAACTTTTTCGACAAAAATCGTCGATCAAGTTAATTTGCTCACAAGTTGAGGAAATAATTTTTTATTTCCGAAAATAATCTGATATGGTATTATTTTCCCCATTGGGATGACCGAGGCCTCTCTTGGTTTCCCCTTCGCGAAAAATTCTTAAGGAGTTTGTTTTATGCGCAAAGTCAAGCTTGGTGATGTTGTAAGCATCCATTGTGTGGGCCGTCTGGAAAACGGCGAGGTTTTTGAAAGCACTGAAGGTGGGCCTCCTTTCCAGTTTCAGGTGGGTTCTCCTGAAATAATTCCCGGGCTTTCGGAAGCCGTCATCGGGATGACGGAAGGCGAGGAAAAGGAAGTTACCCTCACGCCTGACAAGGCCTTTGGTGAAAGAGACGAAAGGCTCGTCAAGGTGGTTCCACGGGCTGCCCTTTCTCTGGATACCGAGCCTCAAGTAGGCATGATGCTAAACCTGGTCTTCAACACCGAACAGGGCGAAGTAACCCTTCCGGCCACTGTTACACACGTAGACGAAGAAAATATCACTCTTGATCTCAACCCCCCGCTTGCCGGGCAAAATGTAACTTTTCGCATCAAAGTGGTGGAAATACAGGACGGAGAATCTTCCATCATCCAGCCGTAATAATAAGAGGGAGCCCTGGCTCCCTCTTCGTTCTCTTAGCCAAACAAATAGCCCCTGTTTGGTCTTCAAATCATTTCACTTTATCTGCAATGGTATCCAAGAAGTTCAGCTCAATAACAGGAAAGTTCCCCTGTTATCACCTTCTTCCAGAGAGAAGGTAAGGTCTTGAGTTCCTCCAGGACCATTTCCCGAGCTTGAGACGCCGCTTTTTCGAAGTCCCCTTCCACCCGCAAACGCAGAAAAATCATCTGGGGATCGGTAATGGGGTATCCGATGCGGCTCACCAGAAGAAGGGAGGCTTCCCTTATCGTGGGGATCTCCTGCACAAGCTTCTGGCAAAGGTTCGGAGCAAAAAGGTTGTAAATCTTTCCCACGTGGTTCACCGGATTCTTGCCAGCCGCCGCCTCCAGGCTCATGGGCCTCAAAGGCGTAATTAGGCCATTTACCCGGTTGCCCCGCCCCACTTCGCCGTCGTCTCCCGCCTCCGCCGAGGTGCCGGTAACGGTGAGGTAAATGTCTCCCCTTTGCGGATCATCCGCCGTATTGAGACGAATTTCGAGGTCTGGATAACGAGAAGAAAATTTCTTGAGCAAAAGGGTCTGCACCTTCTCTTTGACGGAGAGATAGGCCTCAAGATCTGGGAGAAAGCGGTCCACCATGGCACAAGCCACGGTAAGACGAAAGGACTGCCCCTCTCGAATCCCCATCACCTTTATATCCTGGCCAAGGGCTGGCAAATCGTTCCGAAGGGAGGGATCGTTCAAAAACTTTTCCGTGGTCAAAACGAGCTCCTCCAAAGGGGACAACGGGGCAAACCCCACCCCGATGGAGGTATCGTTCGCCAGCGGAGTACCGCTCTTCTGGGCCTTGAGGAAAAGATCCACCAGCTCTGCCGAGCCCGGTCGCACACACAATTTGAGCCTGATGTGCCTTTGGGGATCAAGGGCGTGGAAATGTCTTCTAAACCACGCCTCGGCGGCCTCGTGAGCCAGATCCTCTACCGGTACCTTTGTTCCCTTGTATTCCAGGGTGGCCCGGCCGGTGAGGAAGATCTCGATGGGTTCCAGCACCTCTCCTCCGCCGAAAGCGGGCCTTGCTCTCCCGGCGAAAAGGAGACCTTTGTCTACGTTGTGGTGGAGGATAAAACCGAAGTGATCCAGATAGAAACGACAAAGCGCCCGGGAAAACTCCTCCGCCAGAGCATCACAAATGGTATCCGGATGCCCCAACCCCTTACGCTCTGCAACTTCTACGGAAAGCTCTCCAACGTGTTCTTCAATGGGTGAGATCTCGATCATGTCTCAAGCTCCTTCAGGCGGGAGACGTTCTCCCGGATGCGCGCAAGCTTGTCCTCAAGTTCCTGCGTGCGCAGCTTCTCCTTTTCTACCACTTCCGGTGGGGCCTTTTTGAGGAAGTTCTCGTTCTGGAGGCGCTTCTTTACCCGCTCAAGCTCTTTGCGCACCTTGGACTCCTCCTTGGCAAGCTTTTTGAGCTCCGCCTCCACGTCCACCAGACCCTCCAGAGGCACGAAGATCTCGGCCCCGGAAAGCACGGTCGAAGCCGCCCCCCTGGGCCTCTCGCCCCCCTTGCGAATCTCCAACTCGCCCACCCGTGCAAGCAGTTTGATCACCGGCTCGAATTCTTCAAAGAGCCGGGAGAGATCTTCCTTTTCGGTGAGAATGATCGCTTTGATCTCCGCGGTGGGGTGAAGATGATAATCCGCCCGAATGGCCCGGATAGCCACGATGGCTTCCTTCACGCGGGAAAGTTCCTTTTCCACCGCATCGTCTTCCCATCCGGATTGGGGCTGCGGATACGGGGCGATCATGATGGATTCGCCCTCGTGCGGCAGGGCCTGCCAGATCTCTTCGGTGACAAAGGGCATGAAAGGATGAAGGAGCCGCAGGCTGGTCTCAAGCACTTCGAGAAGCACGTTCTGGGCCAGCTTTCGCGCCTCCCCGCCAAGGTTGAGGAAACGTTTGGACATCTCCACGTACCAGTCACAGAACTCGTGCCAGAAGAAGTGGTAGACCGCTTGTGCCGCCTGATCGAATTCGTAAGCGTCCAGGGATTCTCGGACGCGGCGGATGGTCTTCGTGAGGCGGGAGAGTATCCAGCGGCTCTCCTTGGGAAGATCGGCCCGGGATAGATCAATCTTTTCAAAGTCTTCGAGATTCATGAGGACGAACCGGGCTGCGTTCCAGATCTTGTTGACGAAATGCCGGTTACCCTCGATGCGAGACTCGGCAAGCTTGATGTCTCTCCCCTGGGCCGCAAGGGCTGCCAGGGTGAAACGGAAGGCGTCCGTGCCGTACTTTTCTATCATCACCAGGGGGTCGATCACATTCCCGCGGCTCTTGCTCATCTTCTGGCCCTTTTCATCCCGCACCAGGGCGTGGATGTAGACGTCGCGGAAGGGGATCGCCCCCATGAAATGGAGCCCCATCATGAGCATCCGCGCCACCCAGAAGAAGAGGATGTCGAAACTCGTCACCAGGAGCGAGGTGGGGTAATAGAGCCTGAGCTCGGGAGTATCCTCCGGCCAGCCCAGGGTGGAAAACGGCCAGAGGGCCGAGGAGAACCAGGTATCGAGAACGTCTTCTTCCTGGACGATGTTCTTCGAGCCGCAGTGCGCGCAGGCCTCGGGATCTTCCCGGGAGACGGTGATCTCTCCGCACTCCTTGCAAGTCCAGGCGGGAAGACGATGCCCCCACCAGATCTGGCGCGAGATACACCAGTCGCGAATGTTGTACATCCAGTCGTAGTAGAGGTTCTTCCAGTTCTCCGGGATGAGACGGGTAAAGCCCCGCTCCACCGCCGCAATGGCAGGGGTGGCCAGGGGCTTCATCTTCACGAACCACTGTTTGGAAAGGAGCGGCTCTACGATGTCGCCACAGCGGTAACATTTGCCCAGAACCACCTCGTAGTCTTCGATCTTTTCGAGGAGCCCCTGGGCTTCAAGATCCTCGACGACCTTCTTACGGGCCTCAAAGCGATCAAGCCCGGCGTATGGGCCTGCCTCCTCGGTCATCTTGCCGTCCTCGTCCATGACCTTGACGAAGGGCAGATTGTGGCGGCGGGCGATCTCAAAGTCGGCAAAATCGTGGGCCGGAGTCACCTTGACCGCCCCGGTACCGAACTCCGGATCGACTTCTCGGTCGGCAATGATGGGAATCTCACGCCCGATGAGAGGGAGTTTTATCTTCTTGCCGACGAGATGCCGGTAACGCTCGTCTTCGGGGTTTACCGCCACCGCGGTATCACCGAGCATCGTTTCCGGACGGGTGGTCGCCACCACGATGTAGCCCGAGCCATCCGCCAGAGGGTAGCGGATATACCAGAGATGGCCGGCGGTGGGTTCGTGCTCCACCTCAATATCAGCCAGGGCCGTGTGGCAACGGGGGCACCAGTTGATGATGTAATCCCCGCGGTAGATGAGACCTTCCTCCCAGAGACGCACGAAGACCTCGCGCACCGCCCGGGAGAGACCTTCGTCCATCGTGAAACGAAGCCTCGTCCAATCGCACGAACAGCCCAGACGCTTGAGCTGCTCGAGGATGGCTCCGCCGTACTCTTCCTTCCACTTCCAGACCCGCTTGAGGAACTCCTCACGCCCGAGGTCGTGCCGGCTGAGGCCCTCTTTGGCGAGCTCACGCTCCACCACGTTTTGCGTGGCGATGCCGGCATGATCCGTCCCGGGAATCCAGAGAGTGTCGTAGCCGTCCATACGTTTGTAGCGGGCGATGATATCCTGAAGAGTGGTGTTCAGGGCGTGGCCGACGTGAAGCTTTCCGGTAACATTTGGGGGAGGGATGACCATGGAAAAGCGCGGGCGGTTAGGGTCGAGCTTCGCGGTGAAATAGCCCTTCTCCTCCCAGAAGCGGTACCACTTCTCCTCCACACCACGGAAATCGTAAGCCTTGGGCAGTTCCTTCACGGACATCCTCCTCATCCAGGGGATCTTAAAGTTTATAACCGCAATTCGGATGCGAAGCTAGCCGAAAGACCTCTCTAAAAAGGCAAAATGAAGGCCAGAAGGCGGGGGTAGAAGAGGTGCAAAATGGCCGCGAGAGAAAGAAACGGCCCGAAGGGAATGGCAAAGGTGCGCTTTTCTTTGACCTTCTGGATCAACGTAACCAAAATGCCCGTCACCGCCCCCACAAAAGAGGCTATCAGAACGACCGGAATGAGACTCTTGACGCCGAGAAAGGCCCCGATCATGGCAAGGAGTTTGAGATCCCCTCCGCCAAGACCCTCTCGTTTGGCGACGAAGTAGTAGAATTCCGCCAGAAGATAAAGACCTCCTGCCCCACAAAGGGCCCCAAGCAGGGCCTCAAGAGGGGTGGCCAGGGGGTTGAAGGGCGAAAAGGCAAGCCCCACCAGGATACCGGGAAGACTTATCTCATCGGGAATGATCTGGAAATCGAGATCGATGAGACTTGCTACCAGCAGAGCACAGGTAAAGGCAAAGAAGGCCAGGTAGACCGGACTGAGGCCGAAGCGCAAATAAACTGCCACCGAAAGAAAGGCGGTAAAAAGCTCCACCAGCGGGTAGCGCCAGGAGATGGGAGCCTTACAATGGCGGCAGCGCCCCCGAAGGAGGAGATAACTCAAGATCGGAATGTTATCGTACCAGCGAATGGGGGCCTGACACTTGGGACACCTGGAGCCCGGGAAGACAATCGATTCTTCCCTAGGCAACCGGTAGGCGCAGACGTTGAGGAAACTCCCCACCACAGCCCCAAAGAGGGCGATTCCCACCATTTCCAGAAGATTCATTATCTCCCCGCTGTATTTGCCAGTTCGCGATAGAGCTCTCTAGCCTCTTCGAGAATAGGCAAAATCTTCACAAATTTGGCGTAGACCCGGTGAAGCCGGTCGGGAAATTCGAGAAATTCGATGCCCATACCAATTCTATCGGGAGTTCCGTGATGCCGCACAAGTCCTTTAACGGGGAGAGGACCGATACAAGGCAGTATAAGAGACAGAGCGGTCTTTTGACCCACGGGAATGAGAAGTTCTTCAGTCGCTTCAACAAAGCAGCCGTTGAGAGAGAGATCACAGAGATAGACGTGCATTTCCTTATCATTCAGGAATGCTGGCAAACGGCAACAATAGCGAGGACTCTTACGACGATCGATAAAAAACATCCGTCCTCCTTTCTTAGACCTTTATAACTTATAGAATTTATAGTATGCATCGGTCAAAGGAAAAAAGGGGAAAGGAAAAGTCATGGGTGTTCTTACTTTCTGTGGTGCGTGCGGTACTGTTACCGGAAGCCTTTATCTCCTGGAAAGCGGCCGGAAGAAGATCCTCATCGATTGTGGGCTCTATCAGGGTCTGGAAGCCGACAAACTAAACTTCTCTTTTCCTTTTGACCCGGAAGACATTGACTATGTCATTCTCACCCACGCCCATCTGGACCATTCCGGAAGGCTCCTGGAACTGGTTCGCGATGGTTTTAGGGGGAAAATCTTTACCGTTCAGGCCACCATTGAGCTTCTCCAGATCGTACTCGAAGACCGCTTACACCTCGAACCAAGAATTGGCCCCAAAGAGCTGGCTTCAGATGTGATTTCTCGCTGTCATCCCGTGGAATATGACGAAACCTTCGGTCTCCCCGGAGGAATTCGTTTCCGCCTGCGCGACGCAGGTCATATCCTGGGGTCGGCACACCTGGAACTCTGGTGTGAAGGCCAAAAGTTCGCTTTTTCAGGCGACATTGGCCGAACCGGCACCCCTATCATTCGAGATCCGTCCCCTCCCGACGAAGCCGATTTCCTCATCATGGAGTCCACTTACGGTGGCAGAAGACATCCTCCTCTAGGACGCGCCAAAAGGCAGCTAAAGCTGATCATAGAAAGAGCTCAGAGAGAAAACGCCCGCGTCTTCATCCCCTCTTTCGCCATCGGTCGCGCTCAGGAGCTCCTCTATTACTTCAACGAACTGGTAGAAAGCGGGGAAATAGAGCCCCTGCCCGTGATTCTGGATAGCCCTATGGCCCTCAAAGTCACAAGGGTTTACGCCAGACATACGGAACTTTATGACGAAGAGGCCCTTGAAAAACTTGCCCGCGGGGATCGGATCTTTTCCTTTCCGCTCTTCTTTTCGACCGCCTCGAGCGAGGCTTCACGCCGTATCGAAGAACTTTCCCCGCCATACGTGGTGATCGCCGGCTCCGGAATGGTGACCGGAGGCCGCATCATCGATCATCTCAAAAGGCATCTCCCGGAGAGGAACACCTTTGTGGTCTTCGTAGGTTTCCAGGCCAAAGGAACGCCTGGAAGAGAAATCCTTCACCGTCGCCCCTGGGTGAAGCTCGATCATGAACTCGTTGAAAACCGGGCTCGTATCTTCCGGATCGAAGCCTTCTCCGCCCACGCCGACCACCGAGAACTTCTTTCCTGGCTCGACCACTTCGACAAACCCCCTCACAGGATCTTTCTCACCCACGGAGAACCCGAGGCACGAGATACCCTCAAGAGGGACATCCAGAAAAGGTTCCGTTCCCGGGTGGAGACTCCTAGCCTTGGGAGGCAGTTTGTCTTCTGAAGACGAACACTTTTTGCCCTCCGTGCTCGAAGGAAGTCAGCACTTCAAGGGGAAAGGGGAACCGCACCGGAAGCCGTCTGCGAGGGAAGATAAAAGTAAGTTGCCACTCTCTCAAAGGGCCTTTGAAACGGCTGGCCAGTTCCCGGAGGGGCTTCAAGGCCATTTGCAAACGTCCTCCAAAAGGCGGATTGGTGACCACAAAGCCCGGCTCTTTATCCGGGGGCAGAATGTGGGCCACCTCTTTGATCTCGAGATCGAGATACCGGGCAACGCCAGCGGCCTCGGCGTTCTGGAAGGTTGCCTGGACAGCTTTTGGATCCCGGTCGCTCCCGTAAAAGCGGGCCTGGGGCTCTCTCATCGCCTTTTCCGCCTCGCGGCATAGTTCTTCCCACAGAGGGGCGGAAAAATTCTTCCACTGCTCGAAGGCAAAGGAACGGCCAAGCCCGGGAGCGCGGTTCATGGCAATCCAGAGGGCTTCAATAAGGATGGTCCCGGTGCCGCAGAAGGGGTCAAAGAAAGGAGCTTTCTGGTCCCAACCAGAAAGCATTACCAGAGCAGCGGCGAGATTTTCCCGAAGCGGCGCTGGCCCTCTGGCCACCTTGTAACCACGTCGAAAAAGATCTCCTCCAGAAGAATCCACCCGAAGAAGAACCTCGTCCCGAAAAATTCTTACTATCAGGAGAGGAGATTTTTCATCCTTGCTCCGGTAAATCTCTCGTCCGAGTCTTTGAGAAATGGCCCTGACAATTCGTTCTGCCACGGCGTCGGAGTGATAGAGTTTGGATCTTCGGCAGGTAACTCTGATCCTTACCCCTGAGGCATGCGCAAAATAGACCTCCCAGGGGTAACGGGAGGCCCTTTCCACCAGCTCCCTGAAAGTGGTGGCCTTAAAGCTGCCAACCTTGAGCAGAACACGATTGGAGATCCGCGACCAGAGATTGAGAAGGTAAAGTTCGCGAAGGCCTCCCCTTAACGCACAGCCCCCGATTTCTTTTCTGGTAGGAAGCCCAAGCCCCTCTATCTCCCGCGCCAAAAGATCCTCAAGCCCCGGCGGACAAACGGCAAAGATTTCAAAGATACTGCCCATGTTTTCTACTTTAATTCCTCAGAGATGCTTGGCATCCCTTTCTTTAAAATGGGATCAGATCCCATTTTTAAATGCCCCATCCTCGAGGACAAAACTCTTCAAAATTGCCATTTTCTTCTTTCGAAAAGCAAAATCCCGCCCAAAAATAGGATCGGATCCTATTTTTGGAGAGCGAGATCTTCCGCAAAACTTTGTTTGCTGCTAAGTTGTTAGCTTTCATCAAAAGAGGGGAGGTTTTTTGATGCGGCATTTGACAAGGGTCTTTGACCTCAGTAGTGAAGAGATAAAAGTCCTCCTCGAACGGGCCCTGCGGCTCAAAGAGAATTTCAAATTCGGTCGGCCCCGTCGCACCCTGGTAGGCAAAGTGCTCGCCCTGCTCTTCGAAAAGCCCTCCACCCGCACGCGGGTCTCCTTCGAAGCCGGGATGCAGCGTCTGGGAGGCACCACCATCTTCATGTCTCGCAACGATTTGCAGCTCTCCCGCGGCGAACCCCTCAAGGACACCG
>Ga0256835_1001467_pt1 | contig 14185 bp, 14 predicted proteins | sample PIR30metaG_FD_185972 | JGI IMG/M metagenome (GOLD analysis project Ga0256835, IMG submission 185972) | Hydrothermal vent microbial communities from East Pacific Rise, Pacific Ocean - PIR-30 | ecosystem: Environmental > Aquatic > Marine > Hydrothermal vents | place: Pacific Ocean: East Pacific...
TTTCAGGTTTCTCGGATAAATCAGCTTCGAAAAGTTCGAGAGATTCTTTTGCGGAAAGCGGGATAATATTATCTTTATCAATACCGAGCTTGAAAGCATAATCATCTCCCTTTTTGCCGAATATGAGAACCCCTTTTCGGCTTTTTTCTATCGTTCTTTTTATTTTAACTCTTTTGGGAACAGAGAGGGCTTTGTCTACCAGTTCACTATCATTTTTTATTTTGTTTAAAAGGTTGTAATATGGAACCTCCCAAGACCTTTCTTCCTGTGTTGCCAATAGTTTTTCATATTGCTTTTTAAAGTAGGATTCCAGTTGTTCTTCATCTGTCAAAAATTTAGTATCTTCCCCTAATAAAGCATGAATTAAGGCAATCTTTAGTGTTGAGATTCTTTTAATGCTTATCTCTGATTCCCCTTTTGCTGTCGGGAAAAAATTATATATGTAAAGATTATCAAAAACAAGCTTGTTGATTCTGTTGATTCTTCCGACTCTTTGAATAACCCTTGTGGGATTGTAAGGGATATCATAATTGAAAATAATTCCGGCTCTGTTCAGATTAATCCCTTCGGATATGGCATCGGTGGCAATAAGAACATCATATCTGTCTTTTTGTTCATTTTTCGGAAAACTCGCATCAAAATTTTCTTTTAACTCCTCTTTTAAAGTTTTGGAAGATGTTTTCCCTGTGAATAGCAGGACTTTGAAATTTAGTGTTTTTAATTTTTCAGAGATATAGTCTGCCGTATCGGCGAATTCGGTAAATACCACGATTTTTCTTCCGGGGGTTTCACTAAGTTTGTCGTTTATGACTTTTACAAATTCCGAGAATTTCGGATCTTGGTTGACAAGCTCTTTGTTATCTTCAAACCAAACTTTTTTTATCTTTACAAGTAAATCCAAATCTTTTTGAAGATCTTCTCTGAACTTCTTTTTTATTTCGTTTTTGTCAATAAAAATCAGTCCTTTTTCAATGAACTGATTTAATCTTTCATTCTCTTTCAAATCAATGATTTCATCTATATTCAAATCCCTCAAATCTTCACCTGTTTTTTCAAAAAGGTCTTCGGGGGTTGGGAGTTTGCCTTTTTTGTAGATAGGAACTTTCCCCGATTTATCATACCAATAAATTATGTTTTCGGTGGATTTAATCATGGAGTCAAGAGTTAATTCAAAGGCTTTTACCGAGCTTTCAAATCTTCGGACAAGCAATCTTCTCATAAATTTTGCAAGATTGATCTGTGCTTGTTTGAAAAGTTGTTCGTCTCCGAACTCTTCCTTGATTTTCTTTTTGTATTTTTTAAAATCTTTTAGGTATGTCACGGGTTTATATCTTGCCCCTATAAATCCTTCATCAGAACTACTGTTGTCAGGAGAGATTGTTTCAAGCGTATCATAATACAAATCTCCGATATCGCCGAGATTATATTCAAGAATCTTAGGTGGATGAACTTTCGGAAATTTTATATTTTGCTTTTCAAGGTCATTACGAAAATCATCAATCTCATTGAGGTCAAGTCTTGACCTTCTTATTATAAAAGGGGATAAAAGATTTCTTATCTCTTCCGCATATTTTTTTATCTTATTATCAAGATTTATTTTTTCGACTTTACTATCCTTACGGAGTTTGTCTATTTCTTTGTATTGTTTAATCAGTTCTTTAAATCTATACCAAAGATTATCGATTGTTCTTATCGTGGATTTTGCCGGAATCTGAAAAAGTTTTATTAATGAAAACAGGTCTTGAGGGCGATTGTTAAAAGGGGTGGCAGTAAGAAGAACAACTTTATTCCCCTGACAAAGTTTGTGGAGTAAAGCATAATCATTAGTCATCTCATTTCTGTATTTGTGAGCTTCATCAATTATTATTAATTTTTCTTCATCATTATCATATTTTTTATATGCTTCTTCTATCTTTCCCGATGAGAAAACCTCCGCAACAAAATTGAAAGACATCCTATAATCATCCCATTGAGATTTTAGATGAGGAGGGGCTATTATTATGGTTTTAAGTCTAAGATTATATGCTAATGCGGAGGCGATAATACTTTTTCCGAGGCCTACAACATCAGCAATTAAAACACCACCGTGTTTTTTGATAATATTATAACTTTTTTCTATGGCTTGTTTTTGATATTCCAAATCCATAAATTCATTATTTGTGATTTTGGAAGGAAGCTCTATCGTATCTATCGTTTCCCCTGAAAAATATTCAAGAAGAACTCTTATATATAATAGATATGGTTTCGGATATTTCTCATACCATATTCTATCCACAACCTTTTCAAAAAATTCTTGATTCTCGGAGGAAGCAATCTCAATAGAGGTTTCCCATAGTCGGGTAAAAATATTTTATGCTTCTTCAAATGAGGTTTTATCCCTTAGGATAGTATTGATTTCCATTCTCCCCTCAAGTCCCGAACGGGAAAGATTGCTTGAGCCTATAATAACAGGTCCGGGATATTGTCCTCCTTCATTGTTTTCAGGCTTGTTTTCAAAAATATACATCTTAGCATGATTCGGTTTTAATGTTTTTCTTATTTCAAGAGAGCCGTTTTGAATTTTTATAAGAAAAAACTTAAAAGCTTCTTGTTTTTTTATGCTATCGAAATAATCGGTTTCATTAAAAAGCTCAACAAAACTATTATAAAAACTTTCCCTGATAAGGATTCTCGATCTGTCTTGCTCATCAAGGAGTTCAAATTCTCTGATTTTATTACTTAAATCTTTTTCTATATCCATACCTACAAGAATTTGTATTTTTTTATTTTCGAGTTTTTCATAAATTTCTTGAATACCTGAAAAATAAAAATAACCCACAAGAAAATATATGTTTTCTGATTTTGGTAAGATATTATTAATAACTTCGCTTAAGAATGTTTTCTGATTTGTTATCAAATTACCCATAAATATCCTCCACTTTCATACTCAATAGTTTATACCTTTTCCGGCTAAAAGACAATCCGTTTGTATTTACAAAAACCACCTATCGGGAATCAAGAATCATATCTCTTTTAACTTCCAAACCTCTCTGCTCACAGTATGGCTTTAAAATTCATAATTCACTCCACCCCGCACCAAATTCTGAAGCATAGAGCATAAAGCATCCAAGCCTCAAAGGCAGCTTTCGGGGCTTAAAGCTAATAAAGCATAAAGCTTTTGCAAAATTTTGCACGGTTTTAAATAGCTTTGATGCTCCGAGGCTTTGAATAGCTCATACTCAATAACATTATTCTCTATCAATATTTAAACAATAACACTTCTAACTTTTTAATAAATTCTCTTTTCTTTTTTACATCCATCTTACTTAAATTATATAATTTCCACTTTACGGCAGGAAGCTCATCAATGCCAACCAAACCTAATTTATCCCATGCGGGACTACCACTTTTAAAACTTATCAAAAATTCTTTGTCATCAGCATTTAAACTTTTCAATATAGTTTCAAATAACCATTTTCTTATAGTAAAAAGATTTTCAATTTTTATATCTTCTCTGACCATCCCTAAAAATTCTTTGTTATATAACTCCGTAATATCTTTTTCTCTTGGAGACAATATCTCATGAATAGGCTTGTTTGATTGAATAAGATAAACTAAAAAATATTTTTTTGTTTTATCATTAAATAAACTTCTTGAAAACATGATACCTACATCAAAAAAATCTCTCGGATGTTGCCTCGACAAAGCAGCACAAATTTTACCTGCCAAAACTTCCTCGATTGTTAAAACTCTTGCAATAGGTTTTCTACCAAAAATTTCCTCCACTTTATTGTTTGCATACAATTCAACAGGATTCTCTATACTTCCCCTTATCACTTCATTTACTTCTATTTTAACATTTCCGTATGAACTTAATATTAGAAGTTTGAAAATATTATCATTCTTCTTTTTTATTTTCTCAACTCTATAATCAGGATTTAGTCTTTCAATATTTTTTCTTAAAACATCCAATCCCAAATTAATCCTTTTAAAAGAGAGCTCTCTGTTTTCAATCGGCAAATAAACAAGATCAATATCAACCGATAATCTCGGAAGATGAAAATAAAAAAGATTAAGAGCAGTCCCTCCTTTAATTGCAAATATTTTTTGTTTAAAGATTAAAGGGATAACTTTTAAAATTATTTCAACTTGCTTTCCATATTTCTTATTAAACACCAAAATCCTCAGGTATTATCAAATTATAATCTTTTATATATTTGCCACCTTTATCTACAACAATTACAGAATTTCTATTTTTTATAATATTCTTAATATCTTTTTCCCACGGCATATTAAAGTATTCGGTAAAGAATAAAAATATTCTCTTTGCTTTTTTATTTGCTATTTTTAAACCTTTGTTTACCAAATCGGGATTAAGGTCTTGTAAAAGCTCAAAAATTTTTGCTGTTTCATTAAAAGTTTCATATCTCCCTATTTGTTCAATCATTTGAATTATTGCAATCTCTCTTCTTGCTACATAAAATTCATAAGGCTTTGTTCCGGGATTATATAGGAATTTGTTATCATTCCATTTGTGAGTTCTTATATTTATAAAATTAAAATCCGTTTTAAAAGTCCATTTGGGTAATCTTTGTCCGTAAATATAGAAAGAGTTGTTTTCTTTTAAATAATGAATAATATTTTGATATGACAAAGATGATTTTGCCCCCGGGTGAGCATTTACTCTCAAAACTTTCTGAAGAACATGTATTATACCTTCAAATGATATCTGTTTTTTCGGAAATTTATAAACACTTTTACTTATTTTTTCAAGCCAACCCGATTCAACATACTTACAAACAAGACTTGATGAAATATTTAATTGTTTTAATTGCTTTGATGTTATGGGAACATCTTGATACAAAAGATATAATCTTTTTAGTTTCTGTCCTTTAACTTCACTCATAGTATAATTATATGTCTTTTTATTAAATTTTTCAAACAAATAAAAAATTTAATCTGTCTTCATTCGTTTTAAAATTCTTTAACTTTTCCCTCTTTATAATCTTTTCTCGCCTCTTCTATTGATCGGATATAATTATGACTCGTAAGAGCCAAAATATCTTCCGAGATCTCTTCCATTGTTTCTTTCACTATCCCTTTTATAAGAAAAGAAAATTCTTCTTCACTAAGTTCATTAATTTTTTTCTCCATCTTTATCCCTCCATATTTTATTATAGCATTTTTTTTGTTATTGGCAAGCAGTGAAGCAAGGTATAAAAGTTTCACTATTTATTCATTTTTCCTTTTTTTAATTGTTTTCTTATGAATTTATCAAAATCCGAGATATAATTCCTATCCTGAATTACTCTGTATTTGTCATATTCGGCTTCAGCTTTGATTTTTGCCTCAAGCATAGATACTTTTCCTTTGTGTTTGAGAATAGGATAATCCGAAAGTTCTAAAAATTTATTCAGATATATTATCCAATCATCCATATTCATCACAATCCCTTGCATTGCTCTGTTTTCCGCTAAATCCAAATAAGCATTAACCAATCGTTGTAGTTGTTTTAAATGCTCTTGGTTAAGATAATTTTTAGCAATAGTAACATCATTTTTCCCTCAGGTGCATTTTTCCACGACTTTAGTCCCATATGTATTTTTTTTGCATCAGATTCGTTATAAATAATTTCTGCAGCAGTTTTCCCTTGTATTGCCCAGTGAAGTTTGTTTTGAACTGTTCAAAAAAGGTTTTAGTTCTTTCATCATTAGGATCATAATCTGCAGAAAGAGCATAAATATCTGTAATTTTTTGATATAATCTTCTTTCGCTAATCCGTATCTCACGAATGCGTTCTAATAACTCATCAAAGTAATCTTTACCAAAATGTTTCAGTTGTTTAAGCCTTTTATCATCCAATACAAACCCTTTAATGATATATTCGTGCAATATTTCTGTCGCCCACTTACGGAATTCAATGGCTCTATGTGAATTTACACGATATCCGACAGCTGTAACAGCTCTTAAATTATAAAATTTCGCTTCCTTTTCCTGACTCTTTCCTTCAATAGCTCCATGTCTTGTGGTATGTCGGAATTTCCGACATACCACTTCTTCATCTAACTCGCCACTTTCAAATATATGTTTTAGATGTTCGGCAATAGTGCTTCTTCCTTTTTCAAATAGAATACTAATCGCTTTTTGTGTAAGCCATATAGTATCATTTTGAAAATATACCTCCACATTTACCTTGCCTGTTTTTGTCTGAAAAATAACAAAGTTTTCTATTTTTTGTATTTCTTTTCCTTTTCCCATATTAACTCCCATAGAATTATAATTCTTTTAAGAGTGGATGGCAAGGGATTTGCATTTACAAAAACCGCCTATCGGGAATCAATAATCATATCTGTTCCAACTTCCAGACCTCTCTACTCATAGCACGGTTTTAAAATTCATAATTCATAATTCATTCCTCCCCGCACCAAATTCTGAAGCATAGAGCATAAAGCATCCAAGCCTCCAAGGCAGCTTTTTGGGCATAAAGCAATAAAAGCCATAAGCTTTTGCTGATTCATGTTTTAAAAAGAGCTTTTGGCTTTATGCTTCGATGCTTGGAGGCTTTGAGAATTGCACAAATTTAAAATTCATAATTCATAATTCAGCATTCATAATTCAGCATTCATAATTCATAATTCATAATTACTACCTGCTTGGAGGCTTTCAATAATTTAAACACTTTTACTTATTTTTTCAAACCAGCCCGATTCAACATACTTACAAACAAGACTTTAAGAACAAGACAACTCAGCAAATTACGGATTTATAATCTCAAAAACTCATCAATACTAATTCCGGTCTGCTTTATAATAGCTCTTAAAGTTCCCTCGGGCATTTCTCCCGGATGATTCGGAATCGTTGTTCTTTTTCATGTTTCCGGATTAATCCAAATCTCATGAGATCCTTTTGCATATCTGTCAAATTCAAACCCGACTTTTTTGAGCTTTTTTATAATATCACGATATCTAAACCCCGATAATCTTCCCAACATTAAGCTCCGACAGGCACCGCAATATTCATCTCAAATTTATCATCCGAAGATATTTTAAAAGGGGGTTTTTCTTTCCTATCTATATATGAATCATACAATTTTCTTGCAACATCTTTTGCGATTTCTATGGTTTCATCAATTGTTCTTCCTTGAGCTATAAGACCGGGTATTTCATCACTCGTAGCAAGGTAAACTCCCTCAGGCAATTTTTCTATTTTTAATTTGAATATAATTTCCATTTTTTACCTCCGTATATTTTATTATAGCATTTTTTTTGTTATTGGCAAGTTTTGTTTGTATTTAATCAGCTGCTTACCTTTTAGAATTAGCAAAGGGCGATTTCCTTTTTCGGAGGGTTTTTATTGAAGGAAAAACTTATAATTACGGGAAATATCTATATATATCTTTTCTATGTAAAATTCTAACAAAAATCAATCGCTCTTTATCTTTTTTAATTCCAATTCTATAATCTCCCATTTTTATTCTATACAAATCTTTGTAACCTGTGATTTTTTTTATCTCTTTTATATTATATTGAGAAAAGCCACTCTCAAGTTCATCAATTATTCTCTTTACCTCTTTCCTTATCTTCTTATCCTTTATTTTTTTCAGATCTCTCAGAAAACTTTCTCTAAATTCTACTTTCATTAATTATTTTAATTCCTTCATTATCTCTTCTTTTGATACTACTTTAGTCTTAAGCCCTTCTTCTATTGATTCTCCCATAATAAAATCTTCTATAGATTCCGAAAGAACGGATATCAATTCTATTCTGTTTTCTTGTAAAAGCTCAATTAAAACTTCTTTTAATGTTTCTTTAAGTTTTTCATCGGAAATAGTTATTTCCATTTTTACCTCCGTATATTTTATTATAGCATTTTTTTTGTTATTGGCAAGTTTTCTATGTTCGTCAAAACCACCCAAGCCTCTCTACTCACAGCATGGTTTAAAAAAAGCTCAGGGCTCGATGCTCAGTGCTCAGGGCTTTATGAATAGCATGGTTTTAAAAAAGCATTTAAAAAGCCTCCAAGCCAAGAGCCTCCGAGCCTCCATGGCAGCTTTTTGGGCATAAAGCAATAAAAGCCATAAGCTTTTGCTGATTCATGTTTTAAAAAGAGCTTTTGGCTTTATGCTTCGATGCTTGGAGGCTTTGAGAATTGCACAAATTTAAAATTCATAATTCATAATTACTACCTGCTCCGAGGCTTTGAATGGTTCAACTCTAATTTACAATCTCCCAATGCCCGCCTTTATCGGGTCCTACTCTTTTGATTTTTCCTTGTTTTTTAAGCTTGGCTAAATTATATTTTATACCGTCTTCTGTTATGTTTCCAATTTCTTGAGCAAGTTCTTTTCTGGTAATATACGGATTTTCTTTTATTAATGCCAAAATTTTCTGGGTAGTTTTCCGGGTAGTTTTCCGGGTAGTTTTCTCCGCGTTTTTTTTATCGAGCAGTTCCAAATTAAGCCTATCTTCCTCAAACTCCGAATGAATAAAAAAAGTGGCTTTAAAATAGCTTCTCTCTTCATCAGTTTCAAAAACAGGTTTGGGAGAACCATTCTTTTTTATCTCTTTTAATATTGTCGGAATTCCTGTCTGTCTTCCTTCGGTAAGATGAAGCTCTTTTAAAAGCTCCCCTATCCTTCTGTTTCTGTATTTACGAACATCAAATTGGTATTTTTTTAATTTCTCTTTATTAAGCGGAGGTAAAGGTCCGGGAAAACTGATTATATCAATATGGGTTGGGAAGATTCTTACTTCTATCGGAGAATCATTATCATATCCTCTATGATATACTGCATTGCATAACGCCTCTTCGAGAGCTTGATAAGGATAATTAAAGAATCTGTCAGCTTCCGCTCGCCCTTCCCTTTTTATCACTTTTTCTTTAACAATCTGATTTTTTAGAAAATTAAGTGTATTGAAAGTTTGTTCAAAAAGATTTCCTTCAAAAATCTTTTCCTCAAATTCTATTCCGTCATTGTCTTTGAATATAATAATCTCTATTTTTGCGGAAGGGAAAATTTTTTGTGGCTTTTTTGCAAAAAAGAGTAAGCCGATATTTTTTGGCAACAGGTTTTCATCTCCACCTTCGGCAATATTCATCCTTCTCGAAATTTCTTTAATGCTTAAACGGGGAATTTCCTTTTCAAGCTCACTCCCGATTTTATTTAAGAATGTTCTTATTGAGCCAAGATCAAACTCATTAACAGTGTATTTATAATTGACTCTGTCATCAAAAGGGATTTGATTGGACATTGAGATAAGTTCTTTCTCTTCTTCCATGGTGGGTTTTACGGTGGAGGAAAAACGCCGTATATAGTAAAAATATTGAGGTTTTTTCCCGAGATTAGAAGGAGATTTATAAGGTCTTATACTTCCACCGGGGCACCATAAAATTAATATTTTTTTACCTTTAAAATCAACAGGTTCAACTATCGGGAAATAGTTGGGAATAATCTTTCTGCAAAGATTATTTAATTCCTTTTGAATTTTATCAATCTCATCTAATTTAAGCCCTTCGGGAGGTAGGACAGGTCTTCCCTCTTTTTCCTTAATTCCCAAAATAATATAGCCGCCACCCCAATTATTAAAATCATTGGCAAAAGCTGTAATTGTTTTAAGGGTTCGTGCGGGATTCCAACCTCTACGAAATTCAATCCTCTCCCATTCAACTGTTTTTCCGTTAATTAGTTCTTCAATATTCATGGGCAATGCCATCTCTTTCCTCCCACATAATTATAATTCTAACTCTTTTCAAAATGGATGGCAAGGGATTTGCATTTACAAAAACCGCCTATCGGGAATCAACTCATCAACATTTTTATTAATTCTTCTACATCTATTTCCGCATCAAAAAGGATGGATTTTAAAAGTTTAGGATGCAAAATCTTTCCCGAATGATACGGAACAGTAACCCTCTTACCTTTTTTATTCTTATATATTTTATGGCTTCCCGATTGCCTTACTAATTTAAACCCTTTTACTTCAAGTATTTTGATTAATTGTTTTGCTGTTATTCTCGGGAGTTTGCTCATATTGCAATTTCTACGAAAGTAAGATTAATAACCTCCGGGATATCAATCTCTTTTCCCTCTGATAATAATTCCTCTATATTAAGTTTGATTGCATCTTTAACATTTACCAACACCTCTTCATATGTTTCCCCTTGTGTATAACATCCTTGAATTGAAGGACAAAATGCAAAATAACCGTTTTCATCTTTTTCTATAACAACTGATATTTTATATTTTTCCATTTTTTACCTCCGTATATTTTATTATAGCATTTTTTTTGTTATTGGCAAGTTTTCTGTGTTTGCAAAAACCACGCAAACCTCTCTACTCACAGCATGGTTTAAAAAAAGCATTTAAAAAGCCTCCAAGCCAAGAGCCTCCAAGCCTCCAAGGCAGCTTTTTGGGCATAAAGCTATCAAAGCCATAAGCTTTTGCTGATTCATGTTTTAAAAAGAGCTTTTGGCTTTATGCTTCGATGCTTGGAGGCTTTGAGAATTGCACAAATTTAAAATTCATCATTCATCATTCAGCATTCATAATTCAGCACTCATCATTCATAATTACCACCGGCTCAGGGCTTGATGCTTTTATCTTTTACCTGTTTTCCTTTATAAACAGAAAATACAAAGATGGTATTATAATCGGGGTTATTATTGTTGAAGAGAGAAGTCCGAATATAACGGATATTGCGAGCGGTGATAAAGCTTCACTTCCTATTGCGGTGCTCATTGCAAGAGGAAGCATTCCGAGAATTGTAGTAAAAGCTGTCATCATTATAGGTCTTATCCTCAATCTCGAACCTTCAATTATAGCTTCTTTAAAATCTCTGCCATCTTCTCTTTTTTGGTTAATAAAATCAACAAGTAAAATCCCGTTATTAACAACTATACCCGCAAGAACTATAATCCCGAGAAATGAGTTCATACTGAGCGGAGTTTTGGTTATGAACAATCCCCAGAATATCCCGATAAAAGCAAGCGGTATCGTAAAGGATATGATAAAGGGTTGTGAAAAAGAGTTAAATTGACTTGCCATTACAACATATACGAGAAATATAGCTATAATAAGAGCGATTCCGAGTGTTTTAAAGGAGTCGATTATCGCTTTTGTTGCACCTCTTTGCGATATTTTATACCCTTCGGGGATTTTTGTTTCTTTTATTATTTTATCAATGTTTTCCTTTAATTCTCTTTGATTTCCGCCTATTAAATCCCCTTTAATTTCAACAAATCTTTGAAAATTGAATCTCTTTATCTGCATAGGCGTTTCTTCCAATTTTGTTTTTACAAAATTATTCAAAGGAAGATTTATGCTCGGGACGGGATTTATTTTTATTGTTTCCGGTGTTGGATTTAATTCCATGGTTGTAATACTTATATCATAAGTTTTATCCCCTATGTTTATTTTCCCCGCTTTTAATTCACCGTATCTTGATTTTAAATCCTGTGCAAGAGACAAAGGGGTATATCCGTAGTATGCAAGAATCTTTCTTTTCGGGATGAAAGAGAGTTCCTGTTTACCCGCTTTCATTGACATATTAAGGTTTGTCACCCCTTTTATTTTTCCGAATTTTTCGATAAGTTCTTTTGATATTTTCTTTAATTCCATAAGATTATCACCGTAAACATTAACATCAACGGCAGGTCTTACCATACCCTCGGTAGGTTCCACCTGTTTAACTTTATATTCGATTAAACCCGCTGGTTTGTTCTTTTCTATCAAAGCAATTGTTTTTGTCACATATCTTTTTACATGCTCCCTCTTTGGATTATCTTTTAATCTGACAAATATAAATGATTGATTTGTTATACTCTCCCCGAATATACTACCCTTACCCATCGTAGAGCTTGTATTCTCTATATATTTAAAATTTGATGATACCATATTTTCAATTCTCTCGGTTAACATATCGGTTGTTTCAATTGATGTTCCCGCGGGAAAATTAAGTTCTATCTTATACTCACCCTGATCAACCGGAGGAAGCATTATAAAATCGATTTTTTTAAGCGGCAATAAAGATATGATAAAAATCAATAATGAGCCTGAAAGGGTTAATAAAGCTCTTTTTTTATTAACTATAACAAAACCGATTATTCCCCCGTAAAAATTTTCAATCTTTTCAATGATTTTCTTGAATATTTCGGATAATTTTGTTTCACTGTTTACCTTAACAAAATGATAACTCATTGTAGGGATGAGAGATAAAGCAACTATCCCTGAAAATATAAGAGAAAACACGACTGTTAAAGCAAGCTCTCCGAGTAAAACCGATGCAAGTCCTTTTAAAAAAGCGAGCGGTAAGAAAACAACAATCGATGTTAAAATAGAAGCTATTACGGCAGAGGTAACTTCTTTTGATGATTTATCAAAAACAGAGAATGACTTGGATTTTGCTTCATTGATATTTCTCGATATATTTTCAATAACAACAATTGAAGCATCGACAACCATACCGACCGCAAGCGCAAGTCCGCCGAGAGAAATCGTGTTTATACTAAGATTAAAAACTTTCATTAAGACGAATGAGGATATAATAGCCGAAGGGATTGAAACAGCTATTATCAATGTGCTTCTTAAATCACCGAGAAAAAGAAAAATCACAAGAGCCGCAAGAAGCCCACCGATTATTGCATTGTTTAACACTGACTTCATAGATTTCCCGATAAAATTCGATTCATTCTTGATTATTTTCATATTTATAAAAGGATATTTTTTCCTTAATTCTTTGACAACCTCTTCAGAATCTTTACAAAGTCTGACCGAATTTCCCTTACTCTTTTTCCTTAAAGATAAAACTATCCCTTTTTTACCATTTACCCTATATATTGTATCAGCTTTTCTTATTCTGAAACCAACGGAAGCAATATCTTTTAATCTTACAGGTTTTGTCCCCGAGTAAAATATAATCTTCTCGGAGAGAGCTTCGGGAGAATTGAATTTTGCATTAACTCTTAAAAGAAGCTCCTTTTTGCCTGTTTTATAAAGACCTATCGGATAATCCGTATTATCACCGCTTAACATTCTTACGAGTTTTGAAGGGGTTATCCCGTATTTTTCCATTTTTTCGGGAATAACCCTTATTGAGACGAATTTCTCTCTTCCTCCCACCAGCTCAACAAATCCAACATCTTTTAGTTTCTGGAAATATAGCAATAATCTGTCCTCTATGAATTTTTTGAGCTCTATATCATTCAATTTATCAGAGGAAAATGATATCTCCATGGGAGGAGGGATAATAGATTGAATCTCATATATCGTGGGTTTTTCCACCTCTCTCGGAAGAAGAGGGGTAATAAAATCTATATTTTCTCTCAGACTCTCTTTACTCTCTTTAAGATTGGATTCCCATTTTAATCTGACAATAATCATTGAAAAACCCTCTGAACTTATTGATTCTATCTCATCGACCCCTTTGGAAGATGCTATCGCTTTTTCCACGATTTTTGTAACATTTTGTTCGACTTGAAGAGGGGTTGCTGATCTATACGGGGTCATAATAAGTAGAACAGGAGCTGAAAAATCGGGATAATAACTCATTTTCATTTGGGAACTAAAATAAAAGCCGAGAAATATGAGAGTCAGGAATATAAGGTAAGTAGCAACAAATCTTTTAATTGAAATTGTCGAAAGATTCATTTATCCCCCTCAATAAACAACAGAATCACCGTCTTTCAAATTTTCAGCACCAAAGGTTATAACTGTTTCTCCTGCGGAAACCCCGCTTTTTATCTCAAAATATTTATCAAACATTTTACCAATCTCAATATCCCTTTTAAAAGCTTTTCCATTTTTAACAACCCAAACAAAATATTTTCCTTCGGAAACAAAAACTGCATCAGCGGGAGATAGAATCATATCTGTATTCTTCATGGAAATAACAGCTGTTCCATAGATATTAGGAACAATTTTAAAATCAGTGTTTTGAACTTTTATCTTAACAACAGCTGATTTAAGTTTGGCATTTGCCGGATTAAGTTTTGTATAAACAATACCAGAATATGTTTTATCCAATCCTTTTATCTTTACCTTCGCTTTATCCCCGTTTTTTATTTTGTAAAACAACTCTATGGGGATATCCGCCGAAAAAATCATGGGATTATACGAACCTATCATCATAACAGGGGCTTGCGGATTAACCCTTGTTCCCTCATAGCCATTTATTTTTATAATAACACCTTTAACAGGAGATAAAATTTT
>Ga0256835_1001468_pt1 | contig 14176 bp, 19 predicted proteins | sample PIR30metaG_FD_185972 | JGI IMG/M metagenome (GOLD analysis project Ga0256835, IMG submission 185972) | Hydrothermal vent microbial communities from East Pacific Rise, Pacific Ocean - PIR-30 | ecosystem: Environmental > Aquatic > Marine > Hydrothermal vents | place: Pacific Ocean: East Pacific...
AGTGGTGGATATGAGGAAGAAGAAATTCACCTCTCCCATAGCCCCTGAGGTTCTGGACAGGATGAGGAGGGAGGTGGAGAGGGGTAATCAGGTGATAGTCCTTATAAACCGCAGGGGTTTTGCCCGAAGTCTCATGTGCATGGATTGTGGATATACGATGATGTGCCGCAATTGTTCCGTTCCCCTGTTCTTCCACAAATCCGATGGGATGATGCACTGTCATATATGCGGACACAAGGAACCGCCCGTGGAGAAGTGCCCCCAGTGTGGCTCTTTCAACCTCAGGCCTGTGGGATATGGGACCGAAAGGGTGCACGAATACCTCTCCAGGATTTTCCCGGAAAAGGTGGTGAGGATAGACAGCGACGTGATGCGCAGGAGGAAGCAGCTGGATGAAGTGCTGTCCATGGTGTATTCGGGCAGGGCATCCGTAATCGTTGGCACCAATGTGGTGGCAAAGGCTCTGAACCTTCAGAGGGTTCGGATGGCTGTCGTCCTGCTGGCTGATCTGGGAATGATGATTCCGGATTTCCGCTCTCTCGAGAGGATAGGGCAGACCTTCCTTCAGCTCAAGGGTCGCCTGTCAGAGGGGACCTTATACGTGCAGACCTTCCATCCGGAGAGCGAGGTGATGGAAGTCCTGCGGGACGAGGATTACATGAAGTTTGCCCGCAATATCCTCTCGGTCCGCAGGGAATACCGTTATCCTCCCTTTTACCGCATGACCATGGTGGAGTACAGGCATCCCAGTAAGGAGAGGGCGGAACTTGGTATCCAGAGTGTTTACGATTTCCTTTCCCGGAGGCTGCCCGAGGGAGTGGAGATTATAGGTCCCGCATCGCCACCGGTGGAGAAGCTGAGGGGTAAATACAGGCAAAGAATTCTGCTTCGATACAGGAAATACAGGGGGCTGAACCCCCTGCTTCATGAACTTGCTGACATAGACAATAACGTCAGGATTGTTGTTGACCCTTATGACTTCTTTTGATCTTTTCCTCTTCCTTTTCCCTCAGAACCCTCCTGAGGGTCTTTCCTATCATGGTCTTGGGAAGCTCCGCCACGAATTCGATTTCCTGTGGCACCTCGTAGGGAGCCAGATGCTGCTTGCAGAACTCGATGATTTCTTCCTTCGTGGCGGTTTCACCCTCCTTGAGGACGATGAAGGCTTTCACCAGCTCGTCAGCCCTGTCGGGTAGTCTGACGCCCACCACTGCGGCATCCTGAACCTTGGGGTGCTTGTAGAGGACCTCTTCCACCATTCTGGGATACACGTTGAAGCCCTTGACGATGATCATGTCCTTCTTCCTGTCCACGATATAGAAGTAGCCATCCTCGTCCATCTTTGCCATATCACCGGTGAAGAGCCAGCCATTGCGCAGAACCTTTCGGGTTTCCTCCTCGTTCTTCCAGTATCCCTTCATCACCTGAGGTCCCTTTACGGCCAGCTCTCCCACTTCACCTATGGGCAGGGGATTGCCATCCTCATCTGCGATCATGGCATCCGTATCGGGAAGGGGAATTCCTATGCTTCCAGCCTTATTGATGCCAAATATCGGATTCACGTGGGTGACTGGAGAGGCCTCGGAAAGCCCGTATCCCTCCACCAGTTTTGCACCGGTAAGCTCCTCGAATCTCCTCTTGACTTCAACGGGAAGGGGCGCCGCTCCAGAGATACAGACCTTGATGCTCCTGAGGTTGTACTTGTGCACGTCCTTGTAGTTGATTATGGCGTTGTATATGGCGGGAACCCCGGGGAAGAGGGTAACCCTGTGCTTATCCAGCAGTTCGAGGACATCCTTGGTGTGGAACTTGGGCAGGAGGATTATCTCTCCACCCACGCTGATGGTGTAGTTCATTCCGATGGTCATGGCATAGACGTGGAATAGGGGAATTACCACCAGTGTTCTCTCGTTTCCCGGCTCCAGGGCTGGATTCCATGCGGTGGTCTGCTGCACGTTGGCCATCAGGTTAAAGTGGGTCAGCATGACCGCTTTTGGAAACCCGGTCGTTCCTCCGGTGTACTGGAACAGGGCAACGTCTTCCTTGGGATCTATGGGCACCTCTATGGATTTCTTTTCGTGATTTACCAGTTCTGTGAATTTCTTAAAGTTGCCCGGAATGGAGGGCACTCTGGCAAAGAAGTTCTTTATACCGAGCAATATGTTCAGGGGGAAGTTCAGAAAGTCCTGAATCTTCCCGGCGATGAAAATTTCGGTGGGAACTTTGTCCTGCACCTTCTTCACTTTATCCACGAATAGATCGAGGGTTATGAGAGCTTTGGCCTCGCTGTTGTTCAGGATAAATTCGATCTCGTGGGGGGCATAGAGGGGGTTCATCTGAACCACCGTGGCACCCAGTTTGAGAACTGCATAGTAGGATATGACGTAGTGGGGCGTATTGGGTAGCATCAGGGCCACCCTGTCTCCCTTCCTTATCCCCATGTCATACAGGGCGCTTTTAACGCGATCCACCACGTCGTCCAGCTGTCTGTAGGTGAGGGTGTAGTTGTAGAATCGGATGGCGATGTTCTCCGGGTACTTCTGGGCGGCCTCCTCGAGAATCGTAAACAGGGGTTCCTCCCTGTAATCTATATGATGAGGCACACCTTCATCATAGTGCTTTAACCAGGGTCTTTCGTTCATGGGAAAATTATAAAACTTCTGAATCTAAAAGGGATTTGAAAATGTGGACGAAAAGTTCCCTCCACGGCATAAGGGTAAGGAGTTCAATAAGCACCCTCTTTCCGCAGAACCACGATGGGGGTCTTTATGAGAATCACCAGATCCAGCCACAGGGACCAGTTGAGGACGTACCAGGTGTCCAGCTTTATCCTGTGCTCGAATCCCAGATTGCTCCTCCCGCTTACCTGCCACAGTCCCGTAATTCCGGGTCTGACCCGGAAGATTATCCGGGCATATTCTCCCATGTACTTCACCTCTTCCGGCAGATAGGGCCTGGGTCCCACAACGGACATATCCCCCTTTATGACGTTGAAAAACTGGGGCAATTCATCCAGTGAATACTTTCTCAGGAATTTCCCCACTCTGGTTACGCGGGGATCGTTCCTGAGTTTCCAGTACTTCTCCCACTCTCTCCGGGCTTCGGGATCCTTCTCCAGAATTTCCTTCAGCCTCTTGTCTGCGTCCACGTACATGGTTCTGAATTTATACGATGTGAACAGTTTTCCATCCTTACCCACCCTCTTCTGCTTGAATATGATGGGGCCTCTGGAATCCAGTTTTATCAGGAGTGCTATCAGAATAAATACGGGAGCGAGCAGAACAACGACGCTTATGGATATTGCCAGATCGACGAACCTCTTTATGGCCCTGTCGAGGCGTGAATCCAGACGGGAGGAGGTCTCTATTAGGGGAATATTCTCCCTTATGGAGAAGTGTACTATCTGGTTGGAGAATGGGATACCGGATATGGTGGGTACGAAGAACACTCTCCGGAAATTGGTGGACAGCAGGAGCATCTCGTGTTCGAATTCGTTGAGGAATGGGATATAGGAGATTACCACGTTGGGGACCTTCTTTGACCACTTTTCTGCTTCCTGAAATGGAATTATTGCAACAGGTCTGTATGCAAGGTACCATTCCTTTTTGAGAAAGTCGAAGAGCTTCTGGCTCTCCGGTCCCTCGATTATAACGATATCTTCCTGGATATATCCATTGAGCAACTTCTTTGCAATGAAGCGAAATACGGGGACCACCACCATCGAATTGACGAACGTCAGTCCCAGAAGGAGACGGGAGTAGTCGGGTTTTGCCCTGACCATTGCATAGAAACTGAAGATTATGATGAAAGTGAGGAATATGGCTTCCACGATCTCTTTCGCTTCTTCATAGAATAGTCTCCTCTGGGTATGGACCCTCTTGAAAATAAGGATCAGAAGGGCCAGGGCGACGAATCTGTAGATTTCGTCTATACGCAGCAGAAATTCGGACAGATCGGGACCGAATTTCATCAAAAAGGCGATAAATCCAGCAACGGATAGACCGATGAAATCGGTTATGAGCATGGAAATCAGGTACCTAAGAGATGTGTGCTGTATGGATGACCCCTCCTTCATACACGATAAATACGTTCGAATGGGCGCGCCAGGACTCGAACCTGGGACCTCCGCCTTGTAAGGGCGGCGCTCTCGCCACCTGAGCTACGCGCCCGCAAGCCCCAAAATTTTAAAGGTCCGTAATTTATTTTACACTTCCCTGCCCGAAAGCCACAGAACGAGGTCCCTTATACCCTCTGTCTTAAGAACCTCGCTGAAGGGTGAAACCCCTATTACCCATCCATCTTCCTTCCTGCGGAATCTGGTCATGAAGTAGTGCTCGTATCCGTTTTCCACCAGAAGGGTTTCAAGCAGGTATCCATCCTCTCCCTTCCACAGGGAGAAGAACTTGGCCACCGTGTCGTTGGGAAGGCGAAGGACCCTCCCCGCCAGTTCCTCCGGGTAGAATCTGGGCCGTTCCGTCTTCATGTGGGGCACTTCCTTTACCTCCTTTAAATGCCTGATTTTAACTTCTTTGACCGGTTTTCCGGACTTTATCAGGGTCAATCGGTAAATGGTCTTCCCCTCTTCGATCCACTTCCTTTCATACTTCGTGGGCATATCGGATATGGCATTCTCTTCCAGTTTCCAGGTCCATCCTCCCATCTCCCGGGCATTCTCGATGGTATAATCCACGAAGAACCTCTCATCCGTCTTCAGGATCAGCTGACCCCCCTCCTTTATCCTCCTGTGGAATATGAACAGGTTTTCGGGATTGGTCAAACGGCGATTTGCGTGCCGCTTCTTGGGCCAGGGATCGGGGAAGTTCATATAGGCTCTTTCCACACTTTCATCCGGCAGGATCAGGTAGAAACCCCAGTACGCGTCTATTCGGGCCACCCTGATATTGTTCAGACCCAGCCTCCGGGCCTTTCTCACCACCTTTGCTATGGATATACCGGAAATCTCGAAACCTATATGCAGCCTGTCCGGATTCTCCTGTGCATGCCTGATCAGGAAATCCCCATTCCCGAAACCAATTTCAACGATTACATCTTTCACAGGCAGGGGCTTCTCCTCCCGCCTGTAGTTTATTTCTATCATTTCCACTCGAGGGGTATGTATTTCTCCAGTTTGAGATTTCGCGTATATGTTCCGAGAAGGGTCTTTACATGTACCTTGACGTCAGCCGTGGTCTTTACGCTTCTCTTCTTGGCAGCTTCCTTTATGGCAAGAAATACATCCGGGAGATCCACCAGCTTTATGGTGGTATTGAGCTTTATCACCTTTGTGCCGTGGGGGGATATTCTGTATTCCTCATCCGTGTAGCCACTCATTGCACGTCTGTCCTCTATGAATATGGTATAATCGAGTCTGTCTATCACCGCTTCCACGTCGTTCGGATTGAAGGCCTCGAGGGCCACTTCCAGATCCAGTTTATCCAGGGTCAGGGCCTTTACGGTGACTCCCTGAAAATCCAGCTTTAGATCCTTTGCTGCAAGCCTCTGCTGAAGAAAAGCACATCCCTGAACGGTCAGGGCCACTATACCTGCGATTAAAATACCTGCAAACCTATTCATGGTCCATCTGGTGAAGTTTGTTTTCTATGTATTTAAGCCTCTGGATGAGTTCCTCTATCTCCGGAGGAACGTCCTTGATCTTGCCAGAAGCGTAAAGGGAATAGAAGTATTCCCCCAGTTGCTCGAGCACCCTCTTCTTCTTCTGCTCATAGCTGTACCTGGCCATGCTATTTTCCACCTGGTGAATTAAATCTTTCAACTTCATCTTACCAGTACCTCGTTATATGGAGCAATCTCTTCCACCTTATCCTCTCCCATACCTTCCATATGGGTCCATTGGAATCCCATGAGAAGTAAATTATAAGGGGTCTTCCCTTCAGATCTTTGATGGGAAGCGGTCCCCAGAATCTCGAATCGTAAGAGAAATCCCTGTTGTCCCCCATAACGAATACGTGTCCCGGAGGCACGACAACCGGACCGAAGTTGTCGCGTATGAAGTTACTGCCCATCATGAACTGGTGGGAGATCCATAATCTCTGCATGGTTTCAAGGGATGTATCTATGTTGGGAGGAAATGGGTAGGTTATGGAATCCTTGAATACGGCATAGGTCTCATCCAGTGGCTTTCCATTTATATAGACCACCTTGTTCCTTATTTTAATGGTGTCTCCGGGAAGGGCAATAATACGCTTTATGAAATCCCTTCCATCGAAGGGGTACCGGAATATCACTATATCCCCTCTGTGAAGCCGGCCCCACATTACGGGTTTTATTCCTGTATAGGGAATTTCAAGACCATAATCGAATTTGGTGACCAGCAGGAAGTCCCCCGGTAACAGGGTGTCCTCCATGGATCCTGTGGGAATTACATATGCCTGCACGACAAATGCCCGCAGCAGCAATATGACGATTATGGTCCACACCCAGGATTCGATCTTCTCCCGCAGGGAACTCTTCTTTTTGCTCATGGATCCGGGAAATTTTACACCGTTTCAGCTCTGGCTCCTATCAATCTTCCTATGAGGTATGCGGCTGCTTTGGAGGTCATATCCTGCACGTCCCATGGAGGTGAGACCTCCACTATATCCATGGCCACCAGATTCATCCGTGCCATGGTGTCCACTATGCGTATGGCTTCCTCCATGGATAATCCATATGGATGGGCGGCACTGGATCCGGGACAGCATCCACCTTCCATTACGTCCATATCGAATGTGAAGTAGATGGGATTATCCCCGAGTTCCTGCTTTACCTGGTCGAGTATGGCATCTATCCCCCGGGATTTCACTTCATCCAGGGTAAAAATACGCATACCCCTGGCCCTCTCTTCCAGTTCGGGACTGTTGGACATGGGTCTTATACCGATTTCCACGATATGGAAGGGTTCCGCCAGTCCAAAATCCATTATTCGTCTGAATGGGGTTCCGCTGGTTATCCGTTCCTCGCTCCAGTCCCGGATATCGTAATGGGCATCGATGTTGACGATGTAGATGGGGTCCAGATTCGATCTTTCCTTCACCGCTCCGTAGAGGGGGAATGTAATGGAATGGTCTCCTCCGATGAATATGGGAAATCTCCTGTCATTCAGGTTTTCCTTCACCCATTCCCGTATCCTCATGTGGGCGACTCCCACATCCAGCTGATTGAAGTCATCCGGTGGCTCGATTATGTTCAATCCGGTTCCGGGTGGAAGGTAGAGTTTCTTCAGATATCGGAGTATCTCCTGCGGGGCGAACCTCGCCCCCGGTCTCGATATGACTGCCTTGTCGAATGGAACCAGGAATACGTCGTAATTATTCATGCTTCACCTCCCTGAAAAAATTGTTCCTTATCTTTACCGCCAGGGGGACATCGTTGGTGCTTATGTAATCCACCCCCATCCGCAGCAGTTCCTCGATTACTTCCTCCCTTTCCTCGTGCCAGGATGAGACTTCGAATCCCTCCCTTCTGAATACTGGAAGCATTTCGCTCAAGAGGTGATGGGGGTAGGGATGCCTGCTTTCCCAGGCAGGATGTATTATATCGGCCTCATAGTGCCTGGCGATCTCCACTATGAACTGGGCATCGTATACAGATCCTATGAGGAGGGCTGTTTTTATCCGTCTATCCAGTTTCTTCACGTCCCGGATGAAGGGGGCATCGAACGAGGAAACCACCAGCCTGATTCCCTTCAACTTCACCAGTACCCTGTCCATGATGTTCATGAGGGCCCGATCCTTCACATCCAGATATATTCCACCATCGTAATTCCTTACCAGTGCTATAACTTCGTCCAGATACGGTGCATCCCAGTTTCCATAGAGGGCTTCCTGAATATCCATCTCCCTTACAGCTCGCCCATCCATAAGCAGGTTGTGCTGTATGAAGGGGAGTCCGTCGGAGGTAATCATCATGTCCACCTCTATGAAATCCGCCCCTTCCTGAAAAGCCCTTTCGTAAGCCAGCAGGGTGTTGTCCGGATAGAAGTGGCTATAGCCCCTGTGGGCCACTATTTGCATCGTTGAATTTTACACTTGGGACACCTTCAGAATTCCAGCAGTTCTCCCCTGAATACCGCCTTCACCCATCCGGAGAAGAATGCTGTCCCGTTCTTTATCTCCACGAACAGGCTCTCTCCCGAGCGGGGAACGACCTCCACCTCTTTTATGCCACTTATCCGGCTATAGGCTATGGCGGCTGCGAGGCTTCCCGTTGCACAGCTCAGTGGCTCTTCCGGATATCCGTATTCCCAAGTTCTGACCCTGATCCTTCCCCTTTCGATTTCTTCGAATATATTGAAGTGGATTCCGGGATGCTTTTCGAAGAATTGGAGGGCCTTCTCCTTCAGAGGGAATAGGTCTATATCGCTTGTGCTTATGACGAAATGCTGTACCCCCACATTCACCACCTGACCGTTTTCCAGAGGGACGATGTCGAATGGACCCATGTCCATACCCACGAGCGCCTTCCAGTTATCCTCCTGAAGGATTATGGCCTTTCTGGGACCTATGGGGGATATGTACTGGATTTCGTTTCCATGTACCATTCCGATTATTCGGGCGAAGTAGGGGAGTGCCCGTCCGGCATGTCCGCAGAATGGCACTTCTTTACCCATGTAGTTGATATACAGGAATCTGAAAGGGTAATCGTCGTCCGGAACAGGTGAGATAAGTCCATCTGCTCCCACAGACAGATGTCTTCTGGAGATCCTCCTGGCCACCTCCTCCGGTTTCCCCAGACGGAGCAGTTTGTCCCATTCCATTGCCACGAAGTCGTTTCCGGAAGCCTGTAGTTTGAAGAATTCCATAGGGCGGAAAGGATAAAGCAGGATCGGATGTGTCTGATGGGGAGATGGATTTGTATTGTGGGGAGCAGGTTGTGGGAAACTTGACATATTCTTCCCGAAGGTGCAAAATTTAACCATGTTGATACTGGTGCCTTTCGTATTTTCTGCAGTTGATACGCTGCATGTTACGAGCAAGTCATTCAAGAACGGGGAATTTATCCCCACCAGGTATACCTGCGATGGAAAGAATATCTCGCCCCACCTTAAGTGGACACCGGGTCCCAAGGGAACCAGAAGTTATGCCGTCATAATGTGGGATCCGGATGCTCCCGGTGGAACATTCTTCCACTGGGTCCTGTACGACATTCCTGCAACGGTTACCGAGCTTCCTGAAGGAAAGAGTATCGGAAAGGAGGGCAAGAACGACTTTGGCAAGTGGGGCTATAAGGGACCATGCCCTCCCCGCGGAAGCGCCCCCCACAGGTATTTTATCACAGTGTATGCCCTGTCTGTAAGACACCTGGGGGTGCGTCCGGGTGCTCCTGCAGAGAAAGTACTGCGGGCCATGAGGGGAAGGGTTCTGGCCAAGGGAGAGATAATGGGCCTGTATAAGCGATAAACGCCTCGCTTTAATGGGGTTTAAACTTTGGTAACTTCCGGGATTTATTCATAAAGGGGCGAATTTGTCTGCTTTATAATTGTCAGCATTATGAAAGTGCGCGCATCTGTGAAGAAAATGTGCTCGAAGTGCAGGATAATTAAGCGCAAGGGCAGGGTAATGGTTATTTGCGAGAATCCCAAGCACAGGCAGAGACAGGGTTAAGGGAGGAGAACTATGGCGAGAATAGCAGGAGTTGATTTGCCGAAGAACAAGAAGATCTTCGTGGCCCTCGATAGGATCTTTGGTATTGGAATTCCCCTTTCGCTGAGGATCCTGGCCGAGACTGGTGTCGATCCGGACAAGAAGGTTAAAGATCTGAGCGAGGAAGAGATAGCCCGTCTCAGGTCCTATATAGATAACCTGAAGGTAGAAGGTGCGCTCAGGGCGGAAATACAGAGGAATATCAAGCGTCTTATAGATATTAACTGCTATCGTGGCATAAGGCATAAACTGGGTCTTCCCGTCAGGGGACAGAGGACCCGTCATAATGCCAGAACCCGTAAGGGGCCGAGAGGTAATATCTTCAAGAGAAGGAGGAAGGGATAAATGGCAAGGGCCAAGAAGAGTAAGAAGACCAAGAAGAAGGTTGGGCCTCTTGGAATCGTTTATATTCAATCGACCTTCAACAATACCATAGTGACCATCACGGATCTCGAGGGTAATGTCATCGCCTGGTCCAGCGGTGGAAGAGCTGGATTCAAGGGAACCAGGAAAGGAACCCCGTTTGCCGCCAGTAAGGCTGCCGAAATGGCTGCCAAGATGGCCAGGGCTGCTGGCATCGAGAAGGTGGAAGTCAGGGTTTCCGGTCCGGGACCCGGAAGGGAGACAGCCATAAGAACCATAGCCAACGCCGGTCTGTTCGTCTATGCGATAAAGGACATAACACCCATACCCCATAACGGATGCAGACCACCCAAGAGGAGGAAGGTGTAATGGCAAGATATACAGGTCCCCGCTGCAGATTGTGCAGAAGAGAGGGTGAAAAACTCTATCTGAAGGGGGAGAAGTGTCTTTCAAGCAAGTGCCCCTTCGAAAAGAGGCCCTATCCTCCCGGAGTTCACGGGCCCAGGCGCAAGAGGGTGAAGCTCACCATCTATGGAATGCAGCTCAGGGAGAAGCAGAAAGTTAAGAGGATCTATGGTCTTCTCGAGGGTCCGTTCCGCAGGCTGTTCGAAAAGGCCCGTCGTATGCCCGGCAACACGGGTGAAAACCTCCTGACCCTTCTGGAGCTGCGTCTGGATAACGTGGTTTACAGGGCCGGATTTGCCAAATCCAGAGCCCAGGCCAGGCAGTTCGTTCGTCACGGTCACGTTCTGGTTAATGGAAGAAAAGTGGACATCCCTTCCTATCAGGTGAGGGAAGGGGATGTGATTTCTATTGCTCCCAAGTTCAGGAACAATCCGGAGTTTCTGGGTGCTCTCGAACTTCACAAGAGCCTGCCCAGAGTGGAATGGCTCGCTGTGGATGAGGAGAACGCCACCGCCAAGATCATAAGGAAACCCACCAGAGCCGACATTACTCACCCTATCAACGAGCGACTGATAGTGGAGCTCTATTCCAAGTAAGGAGGTTGAAATGGCTGTTTCCGAATTGCTGTATCCCAATGGCTTCTATGTGGAGGAGAAAAAGGATTCGTATGCAAGAATCGTTATCCCTCTGCTCGAGAAATCCTATGCAATCACGGTGGGTAATGCCCTGAGGAGGGTTCTTCTCTCCTCCATAGAGGGTTATGCGGTGGTTGCTCTTAATATAGAGGGGGTTGACCACGAATTCACCGCCATGGATGGGGTTCTGGAGGATGTTCCCTATATCGTGGTCAATCTCAAGCGCCTTAATCTGAAAGTGGACGAAGATCTCGTCGACCTTCCCGCCAAGATAACACTGGAGGTTAAGGGTCCCAAGGAGGTTAAGGCTTCCGATCTGCAGCTGCCTTCCGGAATAGAGATCGTGAATTCCGATCAGCACATAATGACCATAACCACCGACAGAGAAGTGAAGGCTGATATATACGTGGATAAGGGTATAGGCTTCTATCCCATGGAAGATTACGAAGAGTCGTATAAGGAGCAGTTTCCCATAAATACCATATTCATCGATGGCAACTTCTCCCCTGTGGAGAAGGTGAACTTCTCCTTCGAGAAGGTTCGCTATGGCTCCTTTATCAATAAGGAGAAACTCACCCTCGAAATCTGGACCAACGGTACGATAGATCCTGTGGATGCCTATCTGAAGGCCCTCGAGATTCTGAGAAAGCACTTCGAAGCTGTTGCCAAGGAACTGACCTATAAGAGCCAGGAAGTGGAATTCGTGGATATAGAGGAGTTCGAAAGAGCTCTCGAGGAGAAGAGGAAGCTGCCCATAGAGAAGCTGGGAATTTCCAAGATGCTCATCAATTTCTTCCAGAAGAAGAAGGGTATAGAGACGGTCGGCGATCTGGTGTCCTATACCGAGGAGGAAATTGCAGACTGGCTCGTGGAGGAAGGATTTACCCTGGAAGATATGGAAGAGGTGAAGAGCGCGGTTAAGAAGCTTTCCCTCAACTTTGCCAAGAAGTCCAAACAGGAGCAATAAATATGAGGCACAGGAAGAAGGTTAAGAAGCTTGGAAGGGAAAGGGAACACAGAAAGGCAACCCTCCGCAATATCGTGAGGGGGGTTTTCATGTACGGTTATTCCAAGACTACCACTCCCAGGGCAAAGGTGGCCCGTTCCATAATCGATAGCATACTCTCAAGGGCCATGGAGGATACAGTTCATAATCGCAGAATGGTCAACAGGTTCCTCGATGACAGGAAACTCACCAACTGGATATTCCACGCCGTTGCTCCTCTCTTCAGGGATACCGAGCATAAGGGTGGTTACACGAGGGTTCTTCGTATTGGGTACCGCAGGGGGGATGGAGCTGAACTGTCCATTATCCAGCTCCTGAAGTTCCCCGAGGAGAGCCCCTGGGTTAAGAAGAGAGAGAAGAAGGTAGAGAAAAATGCCTGAGCATGTATCGGACGCCCGGCTTCAGGAGATCCTGAAGGAAGATCCTGGAATGATTATGGTGGATCTATGGGCGGACTGGTGCATGCCCTGCAAGGCAATAGAGCCCTACCTGGAGAGCGCTTCCCGTGAATTTGGAATAAGGTTGCTTAAACTGAACGTGGATGAGAATCCCATGACCCCTGCCACCTATGGAGTCATGTCCATTCCCACGGTTCTGTGCTTCAGGGACGGGAAGCTGGTGGGGAAGATAGTGGGGGCCAAACCCAAGATGAAGATTTATCAGGAAATAAAGAGCATTTTTAAGCTGGATGAAAAGGGAGGCTGAGAGATGAAGACCACCTTCATCAAGGATGGGGAGATAAAGCGCAAGTGGTGGGTGATAGATGCCGAGGGGAAGCCTCTGGGTAGAGTGGCTTCCATAATAGCCAAGCTCCTTCAGGGGAAGCATAAGAAGGAATATTCTCCCCATCAGGATCATGGGGATTTCGTCATAGTAATAAACGCTGAGAAGGTTCTTCTTACCGGAAATAAGCTGGATAAGAAGATTTACAGATGGCATACGGGTTATATCGGAGGATTGAAGGAGAGGACTGCCCGCCAGATGATGGAGAAGCACCCCGAGAGGGTCATCATGCTGGCCGTCAAGGGTATGCTCCCCAAGAATGCTACCCGCAAGCACAGGCTCAGAAGGCTGAGGATATACAGGGGACCCGAACATCCCCATCATGCCCAGAAGCCTGAAGTTTTCGAGTTCAAAAAGGGGTATGAGCTATGAATATAAGGATTCCGCAGGTTTATAAGGAGAAGGAGCTCCCCACCGGGGACAAGATCCAGTTCCTGGATACGGGGGAGCGTATCATGCTCAAGCTGTGGGGTGATGGCTCTTACAGGAAGATAGTGTTCGCTACCGGCGGACGTAAGGATTCCACGGCGATGGTTCGCCTGAAGGAGTGGGGTAGTGGAAGGATCTACATCAACGGCAAGAGGCCGGAAGAGTATTTCAAGAACCCCCTTCTGGTGGACCATATCCTGGAGCCGTTGAAGATAACCAAGACCCTTGGCCTCTTCGACCTCGTTATCAAGGTCAAGGGAGGAGGCATATCCGGTCAGGCCGGTGCTGTTCGTAATGGTATAGCAAGGGCGCTGGCTGCATATGATCCTGAAACCTACAGGAAACCCCTCAGGGATGCAGGTCTCTTGACAAGAGATCCAAGAAAGAAGGAGCGTATGAAGTATGGAAAGACCAAGAGAAGAAGGGCTTGGCAGTACACTAAGCGTTAATATTACGCTGAACGACCTGCTGGAGGCGGGGGCCCACTTCGGCCATAAGCGCCGCAAGTGGAACCCCAAGATGAAGAAGTACATATTCAAGGAGCGCAACGGATACCATATTATCGACGTCCGTAAGACCATTCCGCTGCTTCAGAAGGCTGCTGAATTCGCCTACGAAACTGCCAAGAGGGGTGGAACCTTCCTCTTCGTCGCCACCAAGAAGAACCTCAAGGATATCGTAAAGAACTTTGCCGAGGAAGCCGGTGCCTTCTACGTCGTGGAGAGGTGGCCCGGTGGACTCCTGACCAATTTCCAGACTACAAAGCAGAGGCTTAAGAGGCTGAGGGAGATCGAGGCTATCCTCGAGGAGTACGAGAAGGGTGAGAGCGTCTATGTAAAGAAGGAAATCACCAAACTCAAGAAGGAATACGAGAAGCTGATGAAGAAGTTTGGCGGTGTTCGTGGAATGGAGGA
>Ga0256835_1001469_pt1 | contig 14146 bp, 11 predicted proteins | sample PIR30metaG_FD_185972 | JGI IMG/M metagenome (GOLD analysis project Ga0256835, IMG submission 185972) | Hydrothermal vent microbial communities from East Pacific Rise, Pacific Ocean - PIR-30 | ecosystem: Environmental > Aquatic > Marine > Hydrothermal vents | place: Pacific Ocean: East Pacific...
TTCTACAGACAGCTCTTTATATATATTGTCAACAAACTGCCTGTTTACAATATGTTTTTCTTCTTTATCTTCAGTAGTTGATTCCTGAAGGTCTTGAACAATGTCATACCACAACTCTTTGGCATACTCCGTTGCTTCTTCTCTTATTATGGCAGGAAGCGTATTCTCAACTGCACTTTTGATACCATCAATATCAAGTCCATCATTGGTATACGCACCGAGAGCCTCAAGCCATCTGGTCTTTACCCTTTCTTGTAAGCCAGCCACACTCCCCACCTCTATATCTTAACCTGGTTAAGCATGATGATTGTGGCAAGCAGACCAACAAGGGCATATGTCTCAACGATAGCAGGAATGATAATAGCACGACCAGCAAGCTCCTGTCTGCGGGCTACCATCTGAAGAGCAGCGGCAGAAGCCTTACCCTGCCAAACACCAGACATTAGCTCGGCAACCATAACAGGGATAAAGGCTGCAAAAATAGCCAATCCTGTAGCAAGATCCATTTTGTCTATATTATTGGCTATTTTGGCAATACCAAGGAACATAGCGACAAAACCATAGAAACCCTGTGTACCAGGAAGAGCCTGCATGATTAGTGCAAGAGCACCAAGTTCTGGTTTTTCTCTTTGAACTCCTGCTGCTGCCTCACCAGCGATACCAACACCAATTGCAGAACCAACAGAAGCTAAACCTGCACCAATACCTGCACCTACTAAAGCAATTGCTGCACCCCAAGATACGATCATTTAGCATCAACCTCCTTCACAAATTTGTGATATTTCCCATCAAGTGTTATAGGTTTAAACTCACGCCCCGTCCCTTCGAAGAATCGGCCATACATCTCAAGGAATATAAGACGGGATGAGTGTACAAACGAACCAAGAAGCCCCAATGCCAAGTTAAGGGCATGGGCAAGAATAAGTAATATGATACCTATGACTATCTTAAACATAGGAGCAAGCATGGTATTAAGCACATGGGCAACAATACCAGTAGAAAGGTTTAGAGCAAGCAAACGAGAATAAGACAAAGTATCGGCCAAGAAACTAGCCACACCATACCCACCAGCGATACCATACAGTGAAATCAGACCGAAGGCAATTCTACCAATAGGATTTTTAATATGCCTACCTTGTGTCAGCACAATTAATAGGGCTGAGCCCATAGCAATATATTTAGCGTACATTAGTGTTGTGGCACTAACTCCTACACCAATAATAGGAAGCACAAGTACTACAAGGGATAGTAAGAATACCTGCCACGCAAACACATCAAATACGGCTGTTTGCCAATCACCTTGCTTAAATGACCACCATGCCTTAATACTCATAGCATACATCTGCATCACAATACCTATAATCAAAACCGTGCCAAGTCCCAAATTGGTATTGTGGACAACATCAAAGAAACTGAAGAACCCAAATACTTTTCCATTGTATACAAAAGGATTTTCTCCAAACCAAGTCCATGTAACTATACCGAATATAAGAGACGTTAAACCCAAATAGAAAATAAATAGAAGTGTATTCTTTGTGCCTTCTTCGGCTTTTTTATAGCGAATTAAGAAATAAAGTGCTGTAAGCATTAACAATGCACCATATCCCGCATCACCAAGTGCTATACCAAAGAAGATAAAGAATGCAGGAGCTGTAAACTTCGTAGGATCAAAGAATCTATAATGAGGAACACCATATAGCTTGGTAACAATTTCAAATGGTCTCAACCACCATGGATTTTCTATCTTAACAGGTGGATCTTCTTCCTCACTCGGATCACTCATCAGCACTCTAACAGGATAGTTATGTTCAAGATTATATTTAACCCTATCTGCTTTATCTTTATCTATCCAGCCCCAAAGGTAAACAAACTTTTTTCCCTTAAGAACATTATCAGAAACAACTTGCCACTTTTCTTTTTCAACTTCTAAGTAGTCAACCAAAACTTTATATGTATCTTGCTGATCATTTAGCCATCTGAGAACCTCTTCTATCTGTTTCCGCCTTTTATCCTCTAATTCAGCCCGTCTTGTCTCAAGCTCTTTAATATACTCTGCAGGTTCGATATCTACTGCTGGCAGAGATACAGCATATTCCTTCCATCTTTCAACAACTTGGGCAGCCTTATCAGAATAATACACGATAAGTACATACCATTGCTTTCCCGTCTTCTTAGCCCACATCCAATAGTAACCATCAATGGTCTTTAAATCTTCCCATAATGGAGCAACATATCTTTCTGAAATTTCAATGGGTAAATATCTCAAATGCTTGAGATTATGAAGAACAGACAGCTGAATAGTTATAAACTGCCAAGGTTTTAACATCTCTATTTGATAAGAAATATGTTCTATTTCTTTATCAATATGATGGATATCATCAAGCATCTTTTGGAGCTCGTTAAACAACATCTCACCCTTAGTTTCCCATAGAGATCTTGCCTCATCTATGCTCATGACCTTACGAGGTTCAAACATGCTCTTTTTAAACGGAGTATCACCATGGAGGGAAACAAACTCTTCAGCGTTTCTCCATATAGAGAGATATGTACTAATCTTCTGGAGAGTTTGCCTGACAGTCTCTTTGATATTACCACCTGTTTCTTGTAATTCCTCTATATGTTCCACATGGAAATCTCTAATACTGGCAATATATTCTAAAATCTCTGGAACTTTATTCCCCCACGCATATATTTCAAGCTTCTTTAGCGGTTTAACAGCCATGATCAGATCCCCCCGTGAAGCCTATGAATGAGATCTGTGATAATAGAAGTTTTCTTCTCCTGATATGTCTCCCATATTTTCTTTTCCAGATTCTTCAACTCAGCATTCGTCTTTTCAGATACTTGTTTATGATAAGCATCTATTTCCTGTTGAATCTTTGCTTCTTCGGATTTTCTATAATTTTCTATAGCCTCCTCAAGAACCTGTTTGGTTTCTTTAGAAAGTAACTGAGGTGTTGTTTTCAAATTTGTCTCTACACTCTTCCACTGTTCTACAGCCTTATCCAACATTTCTATCTGCCTCATCAGTTCTGCCACCGTTATCTACCCCCTTATTTAATAACTTTTATATAGTTCAGTTCGGGATCAATCGGGCCCTGAACCTCTGCACCTTGGGTAATTCTCTCTTTTATAAACTCATATATTTCACGATCTATCCGCTCACCAGGTGCCACAATAGGTATACCTGGTGGGTATAAGCTAACAACTTCCGCGCAAACACGACCAATCACATTTTCATCAAAGGCAACCATTTCAGACTTTGCAAAAAATGCCTCTCTAGGTGTTAAAACGACTTCTGGTATATGCGGAAGAATATGATAATCAACCCCCCTTGTTTCCTCACCTTTATAATACTTCTTACTCATATCCTTAATGGCATCTACAAGCACCTTAGCATCATCCATATAGTGACCCACAGTAATAAAAGCCAAAACATTGTGTGGATCTGACAGTTCCACTTCAATGTTATATTCATGATTAAGAATCTTCTCCGCTATATATCCATACATCCTACCTTTATTATATTCCCATTTACCCTCAAAACTAATTACTATCTTAGTTTCATCATAAACAGAAACAAAAGGATCCGTTTCCTCGACTTCCTTACCTATAACGAATATTCCAGGAATTTCATTTAATGTTTTGCGAAGATAACGGGCAACATCAAGCACTCTGTCATAGATTATCTTACCTTCCGTTGCCAACTGCATTCTCGCAACATCAAGAGAAGACAGCAAAACATAGTTAGGAGATGTAGACTGAAGCACCTGCAAAGCCATTTTCAACCGAGCCAAATCGATGAAACCATTATCGTTATAATGAATCCAAGAAGTCTGAGTCATGGATGCAAGTGTCTTATGGGCACTTTGAACAACAAGATCTGCCCCTTGCCTGACAGCCGTCTCCGGAAGCTCTGGATGCATCCCATAGTGAGCACCATGAGCCTCATCAACAAGAAGAGGCATATTGTATTTATGAGCAATATCAGCATAGAGCTTAACATTACCAGTCATACCATAGTAGTTGGGCGTAGTAATAAACACAGCCTTGGCATCTGTATTGTTCTTTATAGTTTCTTCCAGTTTTCCCGGATCAAGATTTGTCGTAACACCTATGCGACTATTAACCTCAACAGGCACATAGACAGGGACAGCACCAGAAACAATAAGCCCACCTAATGCAGATCTATGAGAATTGCGTCCGAGAATAATCTTTTCACCGTCACCAACAGTAGAAAAAATCATTGCATGGTTACCGCCAGTACTTCCATTGATAAGGAAAAAAGATTCGGTACTACCATACAAGTCTGATAATAAATCCTGGGCTTCTTTCAGAATACCAGTAGCCTTATGAAGATAGTCTACACCCTCAACCTCTGTCAAATCAAGAAGAAAAACATTTTCACCAAGAAAATCTTTTAGAAGAGGATGCACACCTTTACCTCTATTATGACCAGGCATATGAAATGCCGTACGACCCTTATTAATATACTTTAATAGGCCTTCAAAATAAGGTGCTCTTCTCTGGTCCAATCATCTTCCCTCCTATAGTTTAGTTTTATAATTTTTCCTATATAAAAATGGTCGGGGCGGGCGGGCTCGAACCGCCGACCCCCTGGTCCCGAACCAGGTGCGCTACCTTACTGCGCTACGCCCCGACCGTTGCCTTAACCCATCACATATGCGTTTGCTATTATATCACAAATATCTATCTTAACTTATACTATCTCAATAGTATGCTCAGGTGCTGGACCTGTGGAAATATATCTAACTCTAACCTCTAAATGGTCTTCTATAAACTCGACATATCGTCTTGCCTGAATTGGCAACTTTCTCCACTCAGTAACACCAAATATATCTTCTTCCCAACCTTCAAGTTCCTCATACACAGGTATTATATTCAAATCAAGCACATTTTCAGGCCAAAAATCGTACTTCTCACCGTCTATTTCGTAAGCCACCGCTGCTCTAATTTTTTCCAACCCAGAAAGAACATCGAGCTTTGTAATAGCCAGTTCATTGATACCATTCATAAACACAGCAAAACGTGTCTGCACCAAATCAAGCCAACCACATCTACGAGGTCTACCCGTCGTAGCACCATACTCATGCCCCTTTTCTCTGATAAACTCCCCTATATCGTCTGTTAATTCTGTAGGAAAGATACCTTCACCAACACGGGTAGCATATGCCTTGACTACTCCTATTCGTCTATCAATAAGATACGGGGGGAATCCACTATCAACAATGCCAGCAAGACCTGGGTGTGACGATGTCACATAAGGGTAGGTACCCATATCTATATCAAGCATGTACCCCTGTGCCCCCTCAAACAAGATTTTCTTCTCACGATTTTTCCATAGTAGCATCTCTACATCCGCAACCATTGGAGCAACAAATTGGGCAAGGAATTTCAACTCTTCTAAATCGTCATCCATATCAAGTCCCCATGTTTTCATAAATCGGGCTATTTCATTGTAGTGAGTCTCCAACTTTCTGTTATCAATAAAATCACCTACACGAATTCCAAGTCTATACATCTTCATAGCATATGCAGGTCCTATTCCTCTTTTGGTAGTACCTATCTTATTGTCCCGCATATCCTCAATCAGAACATCAAGATGGCGATATGTTTTGAAGACTATGTGGGCTCTTCTACTAATAAGAAGCTTCCCATGATCTGCAGGTAAACGATCATATTCTTCCTTTAAAACATAAGGGTTGATAACTGTACCCGCTCCAATAACAGACACTGTTGTGGGTTCAAGTATAGAGGAAGGTAATATATGAAATTTATAGGTAGTACCATCTCTAACGACAGTGTGTCCGGCATTATCGCCCCCACTATAGCGAACAACAAAGTCAAACTTATCCCTCAACATATCAACGATTTTACCTTTTCCCTCGTCACCCCAACTTAGTCCTATTACACTAGCCTTCATGTTCCTTCAGCCCTTTCCTTTATGGCATTAAGCATGGAAACACAGTTGTCTTTAATAAGCTTGGTTGCCAGAGGACCAAGCAGTGTTCTAAACATGGGTACACCTATTTCAAAATCTACAGTCAGCCTTACTTTTATTGTTTCCTCATCTAATTTCTCTATAGTCCACTCACCTTCAAACTTGCTAAATACTCCCTGTTTAGCTTTGTAATAAATTCGATATTCGTCAGGATAATAAAAATCTTCTTCATCCCATTCAACAGTCATGTTTTTCGCCTTGGCAACCCAATGGGTTTTCGTTGTATTTTCCCCACGTTCAAGCACCTTAACATCTATAAGATCATCCATAAACTCAGGATATTTCTCCATATCAGAAATAATCTCCCATACATCTTGAGGATTTCCCTTAATAGTAATCTCAGTTTCCACCTTAGGCATAACCTTCCCCTCCCTTATAAACTATCTACAAACGACTTCATCTTTTTGAGAGCCTTATTCCAAGCATCAAGCACTTTATCAATCTCTTCATAAGAAATAATTAGTGGTGGCTCTAACCTGATAACTTTTGGATTATTAAGGGCATATGCAACAATAACCCCTTCTTCCATGAGAAAACTCATCATAGGTATACCGTAGCCCTCATCGGCCATCTCAACACCAATCATGAGCCCTTTGCCTCTGACATTAGCCACGAACCCATCATATGCCTCCACAAGCTCTTTTAATCCATCAAGAAGCTTTTTACCCTTTTCTTTAGCTTGTGCTGGTAAATCTTCCTCCTTCATCACATCTATTGTTGCCACTGCGGCAACAGTAGCCAGTGGATTACCACCAAATGTAGATTCATGAATAATGGGGAATGGATCAAACGCAGACCAAATCTCAGGAGTAGAACTAAATGCTCCTATAGGCATTACACCACCACCAAGAGCTTTACCAAGGGCGATAATATCAGGCTCTACACCATATAGTTCAGAGGCAAACATGGCTCCAGTACGCCCCATACCTGTTTGAACCTCATCAAGAATAAGAAGAATACCTTTTTCTTTAGTAATATCTCTAACTTTCTTGAGATAATCGTCAGGTGGCAGCACAATACCACCTTCACCTTGAATAGGCTCTATGATAACTGCAGCTGTATCCTCATCAATAGTATGGGCTATGGCATCGGCATCTCCAAATGGTACCTTAATAAACCCTGGAACCAATGGCTCAAACGGTTGCCTGTATACATCTCTACCTGTTGCAGACAGAGCCCCCATTGTTACACCATGATAGGCTCCATCAGTATAGATAATCTTTTTCTTGCCAGTATACATTCGAGCCAATTTAAGAGCTCCTTCAACGGCCTCAGAACCAGAATTACCAAAGAACGAATATTGGATATCACCAGGCAGAATTTCAGCCAGCTTTTCACCAAGTAATGTTTCAGGATAGTTCAGAAAGAGCTTAGAAGATAGCGGTATCTTATCCAGCCACGACTTGACAGCCTCCACAACCTTAGGATGTCTGTGTCCCAACGCAAAGACACCGTAACCACCAAGACAGTCTATGTACTTATTACCCTGATCATCCCACACATAAACACCCTCTGCCCTTGTCTCAACAGATACAAGTCCACCATATCTCATTAGATCAGCAAGTGCAGGATTGATATAGTCATGGTATTTCTGCCACACCTCGTCGGCAGGTGGAATATTTGTATACATAACCATACCCCCTTTTAATAGCAACTTACAAACACAAAGGATATTATATATCGTCTGTGTCTTTATCGTCTGCTATCTTCTCAAGTTTCTTCAAACCTCTACTAACCTTGGCCTTTGTCCACCCTAACCGCTCAGCAATTTCTCTATATGATAAAAGTCTACCTTCTGGTGAGATACGCAACCGCCATAATGGAACCAACTTGGAGGGAACATCGTCTACAGTTAACCTTGACAACTTTTTTATCTGCCTGCTGGATGCATAACTTACCCTTTTAAGATTAGCCATTTCAATATTAGTGATTCGGGTAATACTCTTTTTTATCTCTCTCGTCTCGTAAATGTTCTGCAATTTTTCAATATCTTTTTTAAGGCCGAATAGTTTTAGAAGAGATATAATCTCGTCAAACTTCATAACATGAAGAAACCATATGTCTTTACCCTGTCTCTTTTGCATGGCAAACGATATATGAAGTTCACTAAGTAGATCAGAGGCGTATGAGAGGGCGAACTTATAACGAGAGGCAAATGTCAAGCGATATCCACCCCTTGTTGATATATATATATTGCCTCTCGCCAGAAATAATCCCCTAAGAAAATAAACAGGTAATAGTTCCATATCATAAATATAATCGTGGTCTAGAAGAACTTTATAAATATCTCCTTGATGAAAAATAACTTCATATTTGTGTCCAGAGACACCACCAAATCTATCAGGTACATACGAAGAGAGTGTGTGCTGAATACCTAGAACATCTAAAATACGAATCATTCGCCGTGCAGCAGGGGCGTTTTCAAATGAAGCTATAATTCCTCCCTTAAAGTTGACAAAGGAATTGGCTAGAGATAACCCTACCAGTTCAGAGTATGCTCTCTCATTATCCTCAATAGGTAATAATGATAAGTTAGTTCTGATTGTCGCAAGGAGGTTTCTTGACTTCACTTATCGCCTCATCCTCCCTATCTCTATCTCTATGAACGACAATAACACTATGTCCCCCTTCTCTCAACCTCTTTCCAATTTCATCAGCAACATATACACTACGATGTTTGCCTCCTGAGCATCCAATTCCAATAAGTACTACCTTTTTTCCCATATCAAGATAGCGGGACATAGAAATGGTAATATGCCTGCAAACATGCTTTATAAACCAAGAGGTATATTCATCTCTCTGTAAAAATTCCCTAACAGGTTCATCGGTTCCAACAAGATGACGGAGTTTCTCATCATAAAAGGGATTATTCAGTATTCTTGCATCAAATATCATATCCACATCTCTAGGTACACCATACTTAAAACCAAATGATTCAATGATAAACGTAAGACCTTCAGTACTAAACAGTTGAAGGATATATGTCCGTAATTTTCTTGTAGAAAAATTCGTTGTGTCTATAACTCTGGCAATCTCACGAATAGCAGACAATATCTCCTCTTCTTTCCTAAGCAACTCTTCTATAGAAAAAGCATCAGAAGAAGATAGTGGATGTGGTCTTCTTGTTAGGGCAAACCTGTCTATTAATACTTTCCTATCTGCTGTTAAAAACAAAACATCAACATCGTATTTGTTCTTAATGGACTCTAGCTCCTTGAGAAACTTCTCTACTAGAAATTCGTCTCCTCTGACACTGCGTATATCAATAACAAGGGCTACCCTATCGACACCTTCACTGTCAAGTTTTTCAACAATAGGTAAAAAGAACTCTACAGGCACATTTTCCACTGTAAAGTAACCCATATCCTCAAATGTAGATGCTACTGTGCTCTTACCAGCTCCTGACAGTCCACTAATAATAACAACTTTCATATATTTACACCCTCCAATTGTAATAGGTATCTTTTCCATTGTAACCCAGCAGAGAATCCCCCTATACCATTTTTCGCAACAACCCTATGACATGGCAAAACGATTGGTAGATTGTTGTACTTCAGTGCTGTAGCAACACCACGGGGAGACGAATGTAAATATCCTGCCAGCTGACCATAGGTTATTACAGTACCGTAAGGTGCATAATCAGACAAAGCCACAAACATCTTTCTCTGGAAATCTGTAAGTGACCTTTCATGTGTTTCATCTAAACTCCAAACAACCTTTTCACCTTTAAAGTACCATTGAAGTTTCTCAATCAGTATATGGGGACAGCTATGCGACATTACCGTATACATAGGATACCTTCTCAGGGCAATGTCAAAATATTTGTCATCCCTAATAACGATATTGACAAACCCAATCTCAACAGGAAAGCTAACGGTGAAGTTTTTCGTACAATGCTTTGGCAACATCTTCTGGAAGTCCCCCTTTTTCGATAAGCTCATCTAATGAAGCATTGTATATTCCATAAAAACTTCCAAACACATTCATGAGTTTTTCCATACGCTTAGGGCCAAGACCTTTAACAGAATCAAAAATGCCCACAATGCTATCCCTTCTCTCTCTATGGTTCTTATTGATAAACCTATGTGCTTCTGCCATTACCCATCTCAGAAAGCGTTTAGCGGGATGTGCCTCGTCAAGATATATGGCTCTACCATCGTCAAAGTGAATAAGACCGGTATCTTTATCAAGAGAAATAACACGCCACATCTTTTCTATACCCACATCTTCATGAGCCTTCATAACAAAATCAAGCTGAGGCTTTGAACCGTCTATAACCATAAGCGATGGATACCCCCACTCAGGATGGGCTAACCTACGCGTGATCACTTCATACATCATGTCCACATCTGCCATACGCTTTGGACTAAGATGAAACAACCTATAGTGCCTTGGTGATGGTTTACCACCAATGAAGGTAATCATGCCACCCATTGGATAACTCCCTTGAAAATGGGCATTGTCGTATCCCTCTATACGGCTAGGTAGTGTTGGCAAATTAAGAATATCTGCAAGCTGAAGATATCCTTCCTCCAATTCACTTTTGTATGCAAGATGACTATAAGCTGTTGTAGCCATCTCCATTGCCAGTCTTTCAGGTCTGACATTGGATACAGAACATCCAAGAACCTCAAGGACATCTTTTACCTTGGGAGTGAAAACTATTGTCTGCATACCATCTTTGCATATACGGGTATATATATCAAGAGCTACCCTTTCATAAAATTCAGAAGCACTATCTCCCCTGTAATGCCACACTAAAACATCTCTAACTTCACTATCAATGAAGTAGACAATAGCCACACCTTTTCCATCTTTGAAAGCCGCAATAATCCCAATACCTGAAAAACCCTCGACAACCGCCTGACTCACAGATATCTGTGAAAATTCTTTCAAGGCATCTCTAAAGACTATAGCCTTTTCAAACTGCATAGACTGTGACGCCTCTTTCATAGATTTTTCTAAGTACTCTTTAACTTTAGAAGGTGAAGAGGTGGCGACTTTAACAAACTCTTCTACATTTTTACGATACTCCTCTTCACTAATACGCCCCACACATGGCATAGAACACTTGCCTATTTCACCAAGATTACATACTCTTGACAAGAGTTTCTTTTCATTCCACTTGCAGTTTCTTATACCGAATACCTTCTGGGCCAGTTCATATAAAGCCCGTGCCATAGCACGAGATGTAAATGGTCCAATGACACGGTATCCCAATCTTTCAGATGTCATCTTACGCGAACGACGAAATTCCAGTTTTATTGTCGGAAAGCGGAACGATTCATTGATGACAAGATATGAATACGTAATATCACTTGTCATAAGCACATTAAAGCGAGGTGTATATTTATAGATAAGAGACTCTTCTAAGATAAGAGCTTCTCGCTCTGTAGGAACTGTAAAAAATTCTAGATCTCTGGCATAATCCATAATAAGAGAGGCTTTAAAATCCCGCCTTTTCAGATAGTTGTCAAGACGTTTCCTAAGATCCTTGGCCTTGCCAACATATATAACCTCTTCACCAGATCCCTTAAAGAGATAAACCCCAGGTTCATGGGGTGCTGTTAGTATCTTTTCATCTATAGGCACTATAATCTACCCCTTGTTTCCAAGTATCTTTTGAGATACTGACCTGTATATGTTTCCGTCATAGCCACCTCTTCAGGTGTACCTGTAGCAATAACCTGACCTCCGCCCTCTCCACCCTCAGGCCCCATATCTATGATGTAGTCGGCATTGGCTATGACATCAAGGTTGTGCTCTATGATAACAACAGTATTCCCAGCATCAACAAGTCTATGCAGAACTCCTATGAGTTTATTAACATCATCCATGTGAAGTCCTGTTGTCGGTTCATCGAGAATAAAAAGGTAACCCTTCTTATTACCTTTGAGATAAGTTGCCAGTTTAACCCTCTGCGATTCGCCACCTGAAAGCGTCGGAGACTGCTGTCCCAATTTGATATAGCCTAGTCCAACCTCATGCAATATTTTCAAGTCGTTATAAATACTTGGTATATTCTTAAAGACATCCATAGCCTGCCTCACTGTCATATCAAGAACATCGGCAATACTATAACCCTTGTATTTAATTTCCAATGTTTCACTACCATACCGTTTTCCACCACATACATCACAGGTAACATATACATCTGGTAAAAACTGCATTTCCACTTTGATAATACCTACACCTTTACAGGCCTCACACCGTCCTCCTTTGGGAGGTGGTACATTAAAACTAAACCTACCAGCTGTATATCCTCGTGCCTTTGCCTCTGGCAATGATGCAAAAAGCTTTCTAATCTTATCAAAAACACCAACATATGTAGCAGGAATACTTCTGGGGGTTTTTCCAATAGGAGACTGGTCTATGAGGTCAACATACTTTAAATCTTCATAGCCCTCAATCTTTCCAATACCTGATACAGAAATATGAGCACCATTAAGATGTCTAGCAAGGTACTTGTACAGCACTTCTACAGCCAATGTACTTTTCCCTGAACCACTTACACCAGTAATGACTGTCATTACTCCTTTAGGTATAGCAACATCAATATGTTTCAAATTAAACTTATAGGCATCTTTAACATACAGAAAACCACTTGGAATACGTCTAACCATTGGAAGTGGGATGGATTTCTTACCCGACAGATATTGTCCTGTAACAGATTGCGGTGTTTTGATAATATCGTCTACAGTACCACGGGCAACAACCTTCCCACCAAGCTCACCGGCACCGGGTCCCATATCTATGATATGGTCGGCATTTCTTATAACACTTTCATCATGCTCAACCACAATAACACTATTATCTTTATCTCTTAACATCTTGAGAAGTTTTATAAGTCTATCGGTGTCTCGTGGATGGAGACCTATTGTTGGCTCATCAAGAACATACATGATACCTGTAAGCACATTGCCCAGTTGACCTGCCAACCTCAGTCTCTGAGCCTCACCGCCAGAGAGGGTGTTGGTCTTTCGTATAAGACTGAGATATCCCAGACCCACATCAACCATAAAATCTACACGCTTCTTGATCTCTGCAGATATAGAACGCCATACCTTTGCCTTTGTTCCTCCCACCTTGATACTATATATCCACTCCTTTAGCTGGGATACAGGCATCTTTACAACATCTTCTACAGTCTTACCATCCACTTCAACCCATAATGCCTCTTGTCTTAGTCCCGTTCCATGACATGCATGGCATTCCTCCAGGACCATAAAGTTACGTATTTTTTCTCTAACAATCTCTGAATCGGTTGTTTTATACCTATGTTCTAAGTAATCAACAATACCTTTAAATTCCCACCACCACGGTTCATCTCCAAGATCAACCTTAATAGGCACCTTAGAACCTTTAAATAAAAACCTATACTTTGCCCGTGTTGGAAGGTCTTTCCATGGCACATGAGGATCTATACCACAAGCCTTAGCAGCTAGTATCTCCATATCTTTCGATAGCATAGTAAAAATAGCACCTTCAGCAATAGATTTGTTTTCATCAAGTATCAATAAATCCGGATCTATCTTTTCATGCATACCAATACCACCACAGACAGGGCAAGCACCAACAGGACTATTAAATGAAAAAAGTCGTGGGGAAAGTTCTGGCAGACTACGGCCACAGATGGGACATGCATGTTTGTTTGTATAGTATGCAATATCATTACCCACTTTAATAGCAACCACTCCATCTGCCTTTTTCCAAGCAAGCTCAATGCCATCAAGAATTCTACTGCGATTTTCAGGTTTCACTCTCACCCTATCTACAACAAGATAAATATCATGATGTTTGTTCTTGTCCACTTCCGGTAATTCATCGAGGTAGTGAATATCTCCATCAATGTAGACTCGCATAAAACCTTCTTTAAGAAGAGAGGCAAAGAGATTCTTGAAATCCCCCTTTTTATTAATAGCAATAGGAGCCAAAATCTCAACCCTTTCTCCTTTGTATCTCGTAAGAATCGTCCTAAGGATAATATCGGGAGTGGTAGCCTTCATCGGCAAATGATGTTCTGGACAATAAGGAGTACCGATATGGGCAAACATAAGACGGATATAATCGTAAATTTCGCTCATCGTTCCCACCGTAGAGCGGGGGGTAAACGAAGAAGTTGTA
>Ga0256835_1001470_pt1 | contig 14139 bp, 16 predicted proteins | sample PIR30metaG_FD_185972 | JGI IMG/M metagenome (GOLD analysis project Ga0256835, IMG submission 185972) | Hydrothermal vent microbial communities from East Pacific Rise, Pacific Ocean - PIR-30 | ecosystem: Environmental > Aquatic > Marine > Hydrothermal vents | place: Pacific Ocean: East Pacific...
GACATGGCGTAGTTGATGAAGCTTTGCTTGACCTCTTCAGTAATCTCGACGGGTAGTACCTGCGACATGCTCCTCCTTAATTTCTCGGTTCAAGAAGAGGGCTGCACCAGGTGGCGCAGCCGCTCGGGATAAGGCCTTCGCTCACTTATTCATTATAACAAACTCAAGCCTTGCCTTCAGCTGCGGTTTTTGGCCAGCGCCAGCAGCTTTTTGGCCACTTCTTCGTCCAGCGGTAAAACGCTCAAACGAAAGCCGCGCTTGAGCAACGGCAGCTCGGCTTCGCTAAACTCTTCCCGCAGCTCGCTCAGGGGAACCAGGCGGGGAAACTTTTCCACGAACTCCACCTCGACCGTCTGCCAGCGCGGGTTTTCGGGGGTGCTCCTGGGGTCGAAGTATTTACTCTCGGGGTCGAACTGGGTCGGGTCGGCCACGTCGCCCTTTACGATCCGCATCAGCCCGGCTACGCCAGGGGGTTTGGCGTTGGAGTGGTAAAAGAAGGCCAGGTCGCCCTCCTGCATCTCGCGCAGGTAGTTGCGGGCCTGGTAGTTGCGGACGCCGTCCCAGATCTCGCGGCCGTCGCGAGCCAGGTCGTCGATCGAATAGGCCGAGGGTTCTGACTTCATCAGCCAGTAGCGCATGCGCCGAGTATACCGGGGCGCGGTAGACTGTTGATATGCCGCACTTGAGGCAGCTCGCTCGTGAACTGGGGGCGCACAAGGTTCTGCTCGACCTGCCCGACCGGGTGCTCTACCGTTACGACGCCATAGCCGAGGGGGAAGTGCCGCTCGCGGTTGTCCTGCCCGAGAGCACCGAAGACGTGGTGCGGGTGGTGCGCTGGTCGCGCGAGCACGGGGTGCCGCTGGTGCCCCGGGGCGCAGCCAGCGGCCTTTCGGGCGGGGCCGTGCCCGTATCGCAGGGCGTAGTGGTCAGCTTTACGCGCATGAGAACGCTGCGAATAGACCCCGACCGCCGAATTGCGGAGGTAGAACCAGGAGTTGTCACCTTCGAGATAAGCGAGGCTGCTAGTCCCTATGGCCTTTATTATCCGCCCGATCCCGCGAGCCACAAGCAAAGCACGATCGGCGGCAACCTGGCCGAGAACGCCGGCGGGCCCCAGTGCTTCAAGAAGGGGGTGACCGGGGACTACGTCGCCGAACTCGAGTGGGTGGACGCCGAGGGGATGGTGCACCGCTCGGGGCGCGAGGCGTACGACGTGGCGGGGTTGCTTGTAGGCTCCGAGGGCACCCTGGCGATGATCACGCGCGCCTGGTTGCGGCTCGAGCCCCGACCCCGCCACACCCGCACCCTGATGGCCCATTTCCCCGAGGTGGGCGCGGCGGCCGAGGCGGTGAGCCGCGCCATCGCTCGCGGGGTGGTGGCGGCGAAGCTCGAGTTTATGGACTCAGCCTGCATTCGCGCGGTGGAGGACGCCTTCCAGCTGGGCCTGCCCACCGGGGCGGCGGCGCTGCTGCTCGTCGACACCGACGGCGACGATCTGGAGGTGGTCGAGGAAGAGCTGGAGCTGGTGGCGGAGGCCTGCCGCGAAGCCGGCGGCGCGGTGCACCGCGCCGCGGACGCCGCCGAGGCGGAGCGGCTGTGGCAGGCGCGGCGGGCGGTCAGCCCGGCGCTGGGGCGGATCCACCCCCACCGCATGAACGAGGACATCGTCGTACCGCGCAGCCGCCTGCCCGAGGTGGTGCGCCGCATCCGGGAGCTGGGGGAGGCCTATGAGCTGCCGCTGGCGCAGTTCGGACACATCGGCGACGGTAATCTTCACCCCAACATTCTCTACGATCCGCGCGAGACCCCCGAGGAGCAGGTGCACGAGCTGGCCCACGCGATCGCGCGGGTGGCGCTCGAGCACGACGGGGTGCTCTCGGGCGAGCACGGCATCGGCCTGACCAAGCGCACCTTCCTGGGCGAGGCGCTCGCACCCGAAACCCTGAGTGCGTTACAGGCCATCAAACGATCCTTCGACCCCGAAAACAACTTCAACCCGGGCAAGGTGCTTCCCTGAGAGCGGTTATAATTTAGCACGGAGGAAGGCTTGAAACTAGAAAGGCCTCACAACGACGAAGAACTTCGGATATGGCGTCTATACGCACCGCTGGAAACGCGTGCAGGCATACTCTTCGTCGAGTGGCGCTGGGAGCCGCGTCGCTACCGGTTGGGCGGCAGCGACGGCGTGGTGCTCAAGACCGCCGGCGTCGAGCGGCTCATCCAGGCGTTGGCGCGCAACGAGCCCTGGGCTCCGGGGCCGGTAACCTGGAACCCTCCGGTTCTTTTGATCGGCGACCAAGCCTACCACCTGGGCAAGCGCGGCCACCTGATCCTGGCGCGGGTGCTAAACCAAATGCTGCGCGAGATCGAGCCGTTACCCTGATTTGTCCTTAAACAAAGCTTCGATCATCTCCCCGTGGATGCGGCCGTTGCTGGCGACGATGTAGCGGTCGCCCAGCGCGTAGGGCTCGCCCGCGAGGCCGGTGACGCGCCCGCCGGCCTCCTCGACGATGACCACCGCCGCGGCCACGTCCCAGGGCTTGAGCTTGACCTCCCAGAAACCGTCGAGCCGGCCCGCGGCCACGTAGCAGAGGTCCAGCGCCGCCGCGCCCGGGCGGCGCACCGTGAGGCCGTGTTCGAGCGCCCGTTCGAAGTAGACCAGGTTTTCGCGGTCCTGGTTCACGTCGTAGGGAAAGCCGGTGGCGAGCAGGCTGCCGATCAGCCGGTCGGTGGCGCTGACGCGCAGGGGGCGGCCGTTCAGGTAGGCCCCCCGGCCGCGCACCGCCCAGAAGAGCTCGTCGCGGGTGCTGTCGAGCACCACCCCCAGCTCGAGCCGTCCCTGCACCTCCAGCCCGATGGAGACGGCGAAGAAGGGGAAGCGGTGGGCGAAGTTGACGGTGCCGTCGAGCGGGTCCACGATCCAGCGGTACGCGGCCTCGCGCTCCTGCCCGCCCTCCTCGCCCAGAAAGGCGTGGTCGGGGTGGCGCTCGAGCAGGAAGGCCTTGACGGCCGCCTCGGCCTCGCGGTCGGCCTGGGTGACCAGGTCGGTGGGGCCGGTCTTGGTGTCTACGGCGAAGCCCTTTTCCTGGTAGTAGAGGTGGATGCCGCGGGCCAGGCGGGCGGCGGCGATGGCGCTGGCGAGCAGGTCGTCCATACGCCTACCTTAACGCCGCGCGCGCAGGAAGCGCGCCCGCCCGGCGAGGTCGGGCAGCACCGCCACCTCGCCGAAGCCCGCCTGTTGCGCCTCGCGGGCGAGCGCGTGCACGTTCCCCGGGTCCAGCTCGAGCAGCAGCCAGCCCCCCGCGGCGAGCGCCCCCGCGGCCTCGGCGAGCAGCGGCCGCGCCACCGCCAGGCCGTCGGCGCCGGCGTAAAGCGCCGCCTCGTCCTCCCAGGCCAGCTCGGGGGGCGCTCCTTCGCGGTATGCCTCGGGCAGGTAGGGCGGGTTGCTCACGATCAGGTCCAGGTCCATAAGCCCGGCGGTGAGCGGGGCGTGCAGGAAGGCCACCGCCAGCCCCAGCCGCCGGGCGTTGGCGCGCGCTAGTTCGAGGACGCTATCGCTCACCTCGCTGGCGTAGACCTCGAGCTGCGGGCGCGCCTGCTTGAGGGCGAGGGCGATCGCGCCGCTGCCGGTGCCCACGTCTAGCACACGCGCGCTGCGGTCCGGGGGAAGCTGTTCCAGCGCCAGCTCGACCAGGCGTTCGGTCTCGGGGCGTGGCAGCAGCACCCCGGGCCGCACCTCCAGCTCGAGCCCGCAAAAGACGACCGTACCCAGGATCAGCTGCAGCGGTTCTCGCGTTGCGCGGCGCTCCAGCATCTCTTGCAAACGCCGCTCCTGCGCGGGTTCCAGCTCGGCCCGCGCTTCCCGCCAGAAACGCGCCCCTTGCGCCCCGGTCACGTGCTCGAGCAGCTGTCGCGCCTCAACCCTCGCCTGCCGCGCGGGAAAACCCGCCTCCTCGAGGCGGGTGCGGGCGTAGTTCAGGGCTTCAGTCCAGGTCATGCTTCATCGGCGGACTCGTCTCCGTCCGGGGAAGCCTCTCCGGCCGACGGCGGAGCCTCGGTGCGCGGAGTGACCACCACGTGACGCTCTTCCCCCTGCCCCACCGAGTGGGTGGTTACGTGAGGGTCGTCCTTAAGGGTCATGTGAATGATGCGGCGCTCGGCCGGGCGCATGGGCGGAAGCTCCAGGGGCTCACCGGTCGCGGCCACCACGTCGGCGGCCTCGAGGGCGCGCTTGCGCGCCCGGTCCTCCTGGCGTTTGCGGTAACCGGCGGCGTCGAGGTTAACGCGGTAGCTGGGGCCGAAGTGTTTGGAAACTACGGCGTTGGTGATCATCTCCAGCGCCTTGAGGGTGCGACCTTCGCGGCCGATGATACGGCCGCCGTCGCCGCCCAGGATCTCGACGTAGATGCGCTCCCCCTCCTGGCGCAGATCCAGCGAGTAGCTGGGGTCCAGGTAGAGCAAGAGACCTACCAGAAAATGCTCCACGACCTCACTGGGGCCCTGCGGCGCGGCGGCGGGTTCTTCCATGCCCTTTTCTTCGAGCACCGGAGCGGGCGGAGCTTCTTCTTCGTGGATGCCCAGCCCATCGAGCAGGTCGTCCAGATTCTTTTTCTCGTCCATGATTCAGCTCCCGGCAGCCGGGCTGATGCCTAGCTGCTTGTTGATCATCCATTGTTGCACAAGCCCGATCAGGGTAGAGAAGACCCAGTACAGCGTAACACCCGCGGGGAACTTGAGCACCAGGAAGATGAAGACCAGGTTCATCATGATGCCGTTACGCATCTGATCCTTGTTGCCGTGCGACATCAGCATCGTCTGCGCCAGCATTACCAGCACGTAAAGGGCTGGAAGAATGTAGAAGGGGTCGGGCAGCGAGAGGTCGGGGATCCAGAGAAAGCCCTGGTCGAACTCGTAGTTGGCGATTACGCGCCACATCATGAAAAGGATCGGCATCTGGATGAACATCGGCAGGCAGCCCGCCGCCGGGTTGATCTTATGTTCCCGGTAGAGGTTCATCAGCGCCTCGTTCTTCTTTTCGGGGTCGTCTTTGTACTTCTTGTTGATCTCGTCCACCAGCGGCTTGAGTTTGTTCATCTCCGCCATGGACTTGAACTGTTGGTGCATCAGCGGCCATAACAGCAAGCGCACAAAGACGGTGAGCAGCAGGATGGCCAGACCCCAGTTGCCGGTGTACTTATAAGCCAGCTCCATTACGTAGAGCAGCCCCAGCGACAGTTGACCCCAGATGTTGGGTTTGAACAGCCCGGGCAGGCCATAAAAACCCTCGACGTAGAGGCGCACCAGTTCGTTGAGGCCGCCGTAGATGGTCAGCTCGCTCGAGCCCGCGGGCAGGCTCAGCTGCACGGTTGCGCCTCCCCCGCCTAGCTCTAGCTTGGCCTCCAGCGGCGTCTCGCCCCGCAGCACGAAGGCGTAACCCTTGTTGGGCCGAGTCTGAATGGCCGCATAAGTTGCGCGGCCCGATCCAGCGGGAATGGGGTCTTCGCTGCCGCTCAGCAGCAGCTTGGTTACCGGTTTGTCGGTACGGTTGATGCCGGTCCAGAGCAGCGTCGTAGCCTGGTCCAGCGTCACATCGAGCTTCAGGGAATAGAGGCGGGGGTCGATGCGGTAGCGCATCGTCGCTCCCGCCGCCCGAAACTCGGCTACGAGCTCGCCGTCCTTCTCGAAGAATTGCGCATTTTCGGGCGTGAAGCGTGCGGCTCCCTCCGCCGCTTCCGCCGTGCCTTCGGTAAAGCCCACGAGCGTACCCGGCAGTGGCAGCCCCTCCTTGACCAGGTTGGGCGCCTTGGCGTAGTTGCCCTTGAAGTTCTGCCCCTTGATCTGCTTAACGTACCAGCCCACGATCTGGCCCTGGTCGTTAAAGGCGACGTCGGCCAGGTTGGTGATGGCCACGTGTTCGGCCTTTCCGTCGCCGTTGACGTCGAGGGACTGCCAGCCGGGGGTCAGGGCGAAGGCGGGGGAGAGCAGTAAAACGAAAAGGAAGAGTAAGCGTTTCATGATTCCTCCGGGATGGCTTGGGGCTTCGCCTGCAGGCGTACGGTCTTGGGGGGCACGGGGTCGTAGCCGCCAGGGTGCAGCGGATGACAGCGCAGGATTCTGCGTGTGGCCAGGTAGCCGCCGTAGAAGGCGCCGTGCGTTTCCAGGGCTTCGACGGCGTAGTGAGAGCAGGTAGGGTAGAAGCGACAGGTTCTCGGCTTGTAAGGAGATATCCAGCGCTGATAAAAGCGAATGAGACCGATTAGTAACCGTGACATCACGCCTGATTCTACATGCTAAGACTTCGTGCGCGCCCCTCCCGCGCCACGGTGCCGCAGCAGACCGCTCTTGTCGAGGGCGCGCATCAGGTCCCGCGCAAGCTCGTGGAAGTCGGCCCCGGCCGCTTCGGGGCGGGCGATCACCATCAGGTCTGCCGTGGGGAGGTGCATGCGCCTGAGGACCTCGCGCAGGCGGCGCCGTACCCGATTGCGCACAACGGCGTTGCCCACTTTTTTGGAAACGACGATGCCCACCCGAACTTTACCGTGGCGGGCGGGCAGCCAGCGTACCGACAGCAAACGTCCGCGGCCCGCGCGTCCCCGGCGCAGGCGGCGGAACGCCGCGTCGCCCTTTAGCGAGGTTATACGGTGAGCCGTTTGCGACCCTTGCGGCGCCGACGGGCCAGGACCTTGCGGCCGCCCGGCGTTGCCATGCGGGCGCGAAACCCGTGGGTCTTGGCGCGTTTGCGACGGTTGGGTTGCCAGGTGCGTTTCATGGGTTTCCTCCTCTTCTCGTTTCACGACCGACTCCCCCAGCAGGGGCCTTGGTAGTCTACCACAGGAAACGACGTGAAGAGAAGACCGGTTGCTGCGCGGCGGGCCGTGCATGGTGCACCCGAGATAGGCCGCGGTGCTGGGTGTGTTGTGATAAAAAGAACCTGTAGTTCTCGTTCGCCTCGCCTTTGCAAGCGCCGTGTTTACACGGCGCCAGCAAGGCCCTGAATCGAGTTCAGGACAGGCTCCTGAATCAAGTTCAGGACAGGCCCTAAATCGAGTTCAGGACAGGCCTGAATCGAGTTAAGGACAAGCCCTGGAACCTCGCATAGCGCGCAGGAGTCGCCAGACGCATTCGTCAGCGGCACCTGCGAGACCCCGGGTCGCGCGCCCTGCGGGCGCTTGCCCGGGGTGACGAGGAAGACAAACAAGCAAAGAAAACCCCCGTCGTTCCGGACAAGCAGGTCGAATGACCTGCGCGATCCCGGATCAGGTCCGGGGCGGGCCCCGGAACCCCAACGCGCGCGGCCTATACAATCACGACCAAGAGAACCTGAATCAAGTTCAGGACAGGCCCTGAATTAAGTTAAGGACAAGCCCTGGAACCTCGCTTAGCGCGCAGGAGTCGCCAGACGCCTTCGTCAGCGGCACTTGCGAGACCCCGGGTCGCGCGCCCTGCGGGCGCTTGCCGGGGGTGACGAGGAAGATAAACAAGCAAAGAAAACCCCCGTCGTTCCGGACATGCAGGTCGAATGACCTGCGCGATCCCGGATCAGGTCCGGGGCGGGTCCGGAACCTCGCGGTGCGCGTTGAAGGAACCGCGCGCACCAAGTCCAGACAGGGACAGGCCCCGGATCAGGTCCGGGACAGGTCTGGAACCTCGATTCATGCGCAATGACCAGACGTACGGAAGGAGGCACAGTCTAGACCCCGGATCTCGCTTCGCTCGTCCGGGGTGGCGGAAAAGTGCGGGGCTCGTCCGGGGTGACGAGAAAAAAGCGGGGGTTCGTTGGGGTGAAGAAAAAGAACGGGACTCATGCGGAGCGGCGAAAAGGAAAGGACCCGTCCGCGGTGTCAGTGAATTTGGTAACATAATCGCGCCTCTCAATTCGAAAAAATCGCTTGACAGCCCCGGGTGGGCTCGATACCATGTACTTTGCGCGTAGGCCGGGATGGCGGAATTGGTAGACGCGCATGATTCAGGGTCATGTGCCCGCGAGGGCGTGGGGGTTCAAGTCCCCCTCCCGGCACCAGCAAGGCCCCGCTGCGGCGGGGCCGATTTCGTTGGGCGGCGCGGCGCGGACGGGTTAGAATGCTGGCCATGAAGCGCGTGCTCTCGGGCATTCAACCTACCGGCGCCATCCACATCGGCAACTACCTGGGCGCAATCAAGCAGTGGGTCGAGATCGGCGAGCGACTGGGCAAGGACGCCCTCTTCTGCATCGTCGACTACCACGCTCTCACCAACCCCGACGCCTACGATCCCAAGCAGCTGGCCCAGCGTACCTTCGAGGCGGCGCTGGCCAACATGGCCGCGGGTCTCGACCCTGAAAAGATCACCCTCTTCGTGCAATCGCACGTTCCCGAGCACACCGAGCTCTCCTGGATCTTTACCACCCAGACCCCGGTGGGCGACCTCACCCGCATGACCCAGTACAAGGACAAGTCGGCCAAGCTCAAGTCGGTGCCGGCGGGTCTGCTAATGTACCCGGTGCTGCAGGCGGCAGACATTTTGATCTACAAGGCCGACACCGTACCCGTAGGCGAGGACCAGCTGCAGCACCTCGAGCTTACCCGCGAGATCGCCCGCCGCTTCAACCACACCTTCGGCGAAACCTTCCCCGAACCGGAGGCGCTGCTCAACCCCAAGGCGCCGCGGGTGCCAGGTATCGACGGGGCGGCAAAAATGAGCAAGTCGGTGGGGAACACCATCGAGCTGCTAGAGCCGCCCGAGTCCATCTGGGAAAAGCTGCGCACCGCCCCCACCGACCCGGCGCGGGTACGCCGCAACGACCCAGGCGATCCGAACCGCTGCCTGATCTTCAAGTATCACACCTATTTTTCGCCGCCCGAGGTGCAAGACGCCGTGGCCGAGGGCTGCCGCACCGCGGGCATCGGCTGCGTGGACTGCAAGAAGCTGCTCTTCGACCGCATGATGGAAGTACTCGGTCCCATCCAGCAGCGGGCCGCAGAGCTGCGCAAAAGCCCCGAAGTGGTGGAGGCGGCGCTCGCAGACGGGGCGGCGCGGGCGCGGGCCATCGCCCAGGAGACGATGCACGAGGTGCGCGTCAAGATCGGGCTTTACAAACCTTATTAACCATGGCCATCCACCTGCGCTTCGAGGGCTTCGCCGGTACGCCGGAGGAGCTGCAGCGGGCGTTAAGGAGCGGGCGCATCCAGGCCCGCGAGCTGCCGCTGCTAGCCCTGATTGACCAGGCCCTCGAGCAGGTGGCCGGGCTGGAGCTGCCCGAGCGCGGCGCGCTCCTGCCGGTGCTCGCCGAGTTGCTCGAGCGCAAGCTGCGGGCTCTGCTCAAACTGGAGCGTCCCGATGACGACGAAGAAGCGGAGGTCGAAGGGGAGGCGCTGGTGGGCCTGCTAGTCGAGCTGGACGAAGTCGTGCGCTTCCTGATGGAGCGGGCGCAGGCGCGCAGCTACGTCTGGCCCGTGCCCGCAGCGAGCCTGCCACGCGACCCCCGGGTCGCACCCATCTCGGTGGCCGTCCTCTACCGCCACGCCCGTCGCTTTCTACGTCCGGCCTCGCTCCTACCCGCGGTGGAGAGATTCGGGGTCGCCGAAGCCTGGGCCTGGTTGCGGCGGCGGCTGACCAAGGCGGGACGCATATGGTTCTCGCACCTGGGCCTCCAGGCCTGGAGCGAGCGCGCCGTGACCTTCGCGGCGCTTTTGGAAGCGGTGCGGCGCGGTCGGGTGCGCCTGGTGCAGAAGCGGCCGTTCGCCGACCTTTGGATCGAGCTCGAGCCCGAGCGTGAAGAGCGTTCGGCCTAGCGGACGTCGCCGGTCTCGATTTTGGCGTCGTGCAGGTCCACGACGCTGAAGTCGCCTTCAGCCAGCGAGCCTGGCACCACGACCAGACTCTTGCCCAACCTTTCGTGCTTGAGGACGCTCCGCGAGAACCCTGGATCGTAGACGATGACGAGGCGCGGATTGTGGGTCTTGATGAGTTCCGCCAGTTCTTCGCTGCCGGCTTCGTGCAGACCTTTGTGGGTGGGCATGTGCGTGAAGAGAAATACTTTTTGATAGTCTTTCAATTCGCGCAGCACCTTGAGGCGGTACTCCACCTCCCAAGCGGGGTAGGCGAGCCGGGCAACCTCCTCGCGTCCATGGTCGCGGTCGAGTATCTCGCCCCCCATGCCCGCGACCAGTACGTGTCCAGGAGCGAAGGCGAAGCTGCCGTGCACCCCGTGCAGATAAGGGAAGACGATCTCGATGTTGTAAGCTTCGCGCAGATATACTTCCACCGGCGCGTCGCGCGGGCCGGGAATATAGAAACTGGGCACCGGAGCGCGACCTAGAATTTTGAAAGTCGTGCGATAATCCTCGTTCTTGGTTCCTGAGCCAGCGAGGTTGCCGATGAGCATCAAGGCGTCCACGTCGAGGTCGGGTATTAGCTTTACAACGCGTTCCAGATAGTCGTGCTGGCCTGCGAGGTTTGCCAACGCCAAAACTTTTCGCGTGAATCTTCGTGCCGCAGCCGACATGTTTGTCCCTCCTTGATTAACTATATTTTCATCATACAAGCAAATCGAGAATTTCGCGGAGTCTCGGTTCGGAACGACCAGCAGGGACGTCCAAAAAACTTCCTTTCGATGGCGAGCTCGGGGCGAATCATGGTGTGTTAGCGACTTTCACAAGCCTTGCTATTTGATACGCGATAAGATCGCCGCGTTGCTGCAACCAGCCGAAACTTGAAATCAAGATTGTTCCGCCGCAAAGACCCGGGGACAGGGGGGTTTAGGATAGGGTTTGGAGGTGCACATGAGTCAAGACGTCTACATCGTATCCCGGGCGCGTACTCCGATCGGGCGCTTCGGCGGGGCGTTCAAGGACACCGCGCCCACCCAGCTGGGCGCACACGCGATGAAGGCGGCGCTCGAGCGCGCCCGCGTGCCGGGCTCGGCGCTCGACCTTTACATATTTGGCAACGTGCTACGCGCGGGCCACGGGCAGCTGCTGCCGCGACAGGCGGCGCTCGCCGCGGGCATACCCGAGGAGGTGGATGGTTACGCGGTGGACATGGTTTGCTCGAGCGGGATGATGGCGCTCATGAACGCGGCCGTGACGATTCGCGCGGGCGAGGCCGAGCTGGTGCTCGCGGGCGGGATGGAGTCCATGTCGCAGGCGGCCTTTTCGCTCTCTTCGCGCGCCCGCTGGGGGTACAAGTTCCTGCTCGGCAACCCCGAAGAGGTCAAGGACCTGCTCCTCTATGACGGCCTCACCGACCCCTTGACCGGCGAGGCGATGGGCGAGGAGACCGAGCGCCTCGTCGCCGAGCACGGGATCAGCCGCGGCGAGCTCGACGAGGTCGCCTACCAGTCGCACAAGCGCGCGGCCGAAGCCACCGAGGCGGGTCTCTTCAAGGACGAGATCGCCCCCTACGAGCTCAAGACCCGCAAGGGAACGCTGATTTTCGACGCCGACGAGGGGATCCGGCCCGAGACCACCCTCGAGTCGCTGGCGGCCCTGCGGCCCGCCTTCCTAAAAGATGGCGTGCTGACCGCCGGCAACTCCAGCCAGATCTCCGACGGCGCCGCGGCCCTGCTCGTCGCCAGCCCCGAGGCGGTCGAAAAGCACGGGCTCGAGCCCATCGCCCGCATCATCGGCGGCAGCTGGGCCGCCGGCCCCAGCTGGCGCTTCCCCGAAGCGCCGGTGCCGGCGGTGAAGAAGCTTCTCGACAAGCTGGGCATGACCCTGGACGACTTCGATCTCATAGAGAACAACGAGGCCTTCGCGGTCAACAGCGTTCTCTTCCACCGCATGCTCGGCATTCCCTACGAAAAGATGAACGTCCTCGGCGGCGCCATCGCCCTGGGACACCCGATCGGCGCCAGCGGCGCTCGCATCATCGGCACCCTGCTGACGGCGCTTGGGGCCAGGGGCGGTCAGCGCGGCATCGCCGCCCTTTGCCACGGCACCGGCGGCGCGACCGCGGTCGCCGTCGAGCTGGTTTAGCGGTTTTGTCTTTGAAATAAGCGCGGGCCCCTGAGGGGGCCCGCGCCACCCTTTAGCCGCCGTAGCTCCAGGGGGTGTCGCGCATGCACAGCGGCTCTTCTTCGGCCTCGGGAACGTCGTTCGCACCTACGCCCGTGACCCGGGCGATCCAGACGGCGTGGTCGCCGCCCGGGTGCCAGGCCTCGGTTTCCAGAAAGAAGTACCAGGGCAGCGGCTCGAGCACCGGCAGGCCGCGCTCGAGGCGGAAGGACAGGCCATTGAGTTTGCCGTCTTCGACCCGGGTGGCCTTAAAGAACGCCGCGGCCAGGTCCTGCTGGCTCTTCGCCAGCGGGTGGACCGCGGCGCGGTTGCTCTGCTGCAAAATCTCGTACAGCCTCGATTCCTTGCGCACACCCACCACGAAGAGCGGCGGTTCGATCGAGACCTGGGTCACGAAGGTCACCAGCGCGGCGCTGTAACGTTCGTCCTGGAGGGTCGTCATTACGTAGACGCCGTTGAGAACCTTGCGGAGCACGCGTTTACGCAGTTCGGGATCCAGGTGCGTCATCTTCCCCAGCTTACCGCTCGGGGCCGGGGGCTATGGTGCCGTCGAACACCAAGACCTCGCGCGCCAGCACCACCACGCGGTACTCGCCGGCGGCGTAGAGGAAGCGCTCGACGGCGTCGAGCACCCCGTCCACCCACTCCGCGTCCCCGCCCACGACGCTGAAGCCCACCAGTTCCCAGCCGTGTTCGTCCAGCCCGGCGACGCGCGCCGCCGAGACCGGAAAGCGCGCCTTGATGCGCTCCATGACCGGCCGGATTACGGCGCGTTTCTCCTTGAGGCTCGAGACCCAGGGGGTCTCGAGCCGGGCGGTGAAGACGCCCACGTAGGCGTTCATTCCGCTTGCAGCATACCGCGCTCGAAGACGAGCCGCCCGCGGATCCAGACCGCGGCCACGGCGTCCTCGCGGGCGAGGGCGAAGGCCGCGCCCAGGGCGTGTTCGGGGCCCTCGGCGTGCGCCAGCACCGCGGCGAGCGTCGAGCCCGGCGCAGGGCGCAGCCAGACCAGGTCGGCGCTCATGCCCGGATCGAGTCCGCCGGCCTCGTCCGCCTGCCCCAGCGCCGCCGCGCCAGCGCGGGTGGCGAGCCACAACAGCGCCGCCGCCGATAGGTTGACGCCACCCTTGCGCTGCCGCTGGGTCTTGTAGGCGTCCATGGCCTCGCCCAGCAGCGAGAAGCGCGTGCCCGCGCCCACGTCGCTCCCCAGAGCGAAGCGCACGCCCGCCTCCAGGTGGGCGCGCATGGGGAAGAGGCCCGAGCCCAGGAAGGCGTTGGAGCTGGGGCAGTGGGCCACCCAGGCGGCGGCCGCGGCCAGGCGCGCCAGCTCGCGCGGGTTCGGGTGCACGTCGTGGGCGAAGACCGCGCGCGGTCCCACCAGCCCGAAGCGGTCGTAGACGTCGAGGTAGTCGCGCGCCGCGGGAAAGAGGCGGGCCACCGCCGCGATTTCGCGGGGGTTCTCGTTGAGGTGGGTCTGGAAGTGCAGGTCGCCGTACGTGCGCAGCAGGGCGCTGCTAACCTCCAGAATCGCCTCGCTGGCTGCGAGGGCGAAGCGGGGCGTCACCGCGTAGCGCAGGCCGTTCTTTCCGTGGAAGCGCTCGATCAGCGCCCGGTTTTCCTCGTAGGCGCGCTCGGGGGTGGTGTGCAGCTCGGCGCGCAGGTTGCGGTCGCCGGTGGCGAGGCCGCTGGTGAGGGGAAAGCCCAGCGCCGCCGCCTCCTCGAAGAGCGCCGCCTGCGCGGGGGCGAAGTGGCTGCCGAAGACGAGGGCGCGGGTGGCGCCGCCGCCTACGAGCGCCCGCAAAAAGGTGCGGGCCTCGCGGCGCGCGTGGGCGGCGTCGGCGAAACGCGCCTCGGCGAGCAGGGTCACCCGTTCGAGCCAGTCGAGCAGGTCGAGCCCCAGCGCTCCTATCACGCGGGTTTGCGGGTAATGGACGTGAGCGTCCACGAAGCCGGGCAGCAGCAGCCCCCCTTCGAGCCGCCGTACGGGGGCCTCGGGGTGGCGCGCGCGCACCTCGGCGAAGGGGCCCGCGTCGGCGATGCGCCCGCCTTCCAGGTAGAGGCCGCCGTCGCTGGCGGCCTCGAGCCGGGCCTCCAGGAGCTCCTGCCCGGTCGCGTGCATGAAGGGAGCGCGCAAAATCACGCTCCC
>Ga0256835_1001471_pt1 | contig 14138 bp, 10 predicted proteins | sample PIR30metaG_FD_185972 | JGI IMG/M metagenome (GOLD analysis project Ga0256835, IMG submission 185972) | Hydrothermal vent microbial communities from East Pacific Rise, Pacific Ocean - PIR-30 | ecosystem: Environmental > Aquatic > Marine > Hydrothermal vents | place: Pacific Ocean: East Pacific...
TTCAGATATCGCTCCCGATAAAAAAGCGGAATTTGAAGAAAAATTTGGAGACAGAGTTTTCTTTACCCCGAAAAAAATGGGTGCCCAAACCGCCGAAGCCAATATCAATGCCGGTGTAGCAGCCGTTAATCAGATTGTCAATTACTTTAAAAACGGCGATATCAGTTTTAAAGTGAATTAATACTTTTAACCTTTTACCTTTTAACTAAAAAATTATGGCAAAAATAAAAGCATTTAAGGGTGTAAGACCCCCGAAAGATATAGCACAAAAAGTTTCATCGCTTCCCTATGACGTCATGAATTCGGAAGAAGCAGCCGAAATGGCAAAAGGCAATGAAATGTCATTGTTACGAATTACCCGGGCGGAAATTGAAATCCCGGATTGTCAAGACATTCATTCCGAAAAAGTGTATAACAAAGCGGTTGAAAACTATCAAAAATTTAAAGAAAACGGATGGTTGGTGCAGGACGACAAACCGCACTATTATATCTATGCACAAACTATGGACGGCCGGACGCAATACGGTATTGTAGGTGCTGCTGCCGCTCAAGATTATTTTGACGGTGTCATCAAAAAGCACGAGTTAACCCGTCCGGATAAAGAGGAAGACCGCATGGTATTGACGCGTTTTTTAAACGCCAATATCGAACCGGTATTTTTCTCGTATAAGGCAGTGCCTGAAATCGATGCTATTGTCGAACGCATTGTCAAGGAAAACGAACCGGTATATGATTTTACCGCTGATGATGGTTTCGGACACCATTTTTGGGTGGTGGAAGACGAAGCCGACAACCGCGAACTTGAGCGATTGTTTGCCGAAAAAGTGCCTTATACTTACGTAGCCGATGGTCATCACCGCACAGCCGCCGCCGCTCGTATAATGGAAGAGAAAAAAGCTCAAAATCCGAATCACACAGGCGATGAAGCATACAATTATTTTATGGCGGTTCATTTTCCTGATAACCAACTGAAAATTATTGATTATAACCGTGTGGTAAAAGATTTGAATGGACTGTCAAAAGAAGAATTTTTAGAGAAATTACAAGAAAAATTTGTTGTTAAAAAACAAGGAAAAGAAGCTTATCGTCCTTCCAAATTACACGAATTTTCCATGTATTTGGACGGTGATTGGTATCAACTCACGGCCAAAGAAGGCACTTATGACGACAATGATCCCATCGGACAGTTGGATGTTACCGTTTTGTCAAATTCCGTATTAGATCCGGTATTGGATATCAAAGATTTGCGCACCAGCAAACGCATTGATTTTGTAGGAGGAATCCGCGGATTAGACGAATTGAAAAAACGGGTGGACAGTGGTGATTATGCCGTGGCTTTTGCCTTATATCCCGTTTCGATGCAGCAACTTATAAATATTGCCGATACCGGCAATATCATGCCACCGAAAACTACGTGGTTTGAACCCAAACTTCGTAGCGGATTGGTGATCCACGAATTAGATTAATCTTTCTTTGGGGGCGGCTTCGCCGCCCCCAAAGAAAACAATAAATATATAATTATGGCTAGAATATTGCCCACCAAAATTACCCATCCTTATCGTAATAAGGTGTGTATTTTTCCAACCGAAGAAGCTTGTGATATGTCGTCGAGTGATGTCAACAGCATCATCAGACGCAATCCGTATTCGTTTAACAATATTCTTTACAAACCTTATATCAAACGTTTGGAAGGGATTAAAAAATACAATGCAATACGCCGGCAATATTTAAAGTTTAAGAAAAACAAAATTATCCGGGTGGATGAAAATCCGAGCTATTTTATCTACAATATTATCGATAATGAAAAAAATGAATTTGAAGGAATTATTGCTAAAATTCCGCATGCCGAATTTGTCAGCGAACAAGTGATAAAAATGGAAAAATCGGATCCGGATGTGGTGGAAGAAAAGTATCATATGCTGAAAAATACCGGATTTGTGTCGAAACCCATAACTGTTTTACACGATGAAATTCCGGCTATTGACGAAATAATAGCCAAATACAAATCTAAAATACCGCTGTATGAATTTACGCGTAACAACGGATTTATTCACGAAGTATGGCAAATATTAGATCCGGAAGATATTGCGGTGATTAAAGCGGCTTATGATCAAACCAAGCGTTTTTATATCGTTGATGACAATGATCGTTTTGAAGCTTTACACCGGATTTACCGTGAACAAACGGATCTTTATCAGGATACTCATACCGGATTGGAAGCTTATAACTTTTTTCCGGCTTTTTTAATCAGCAAAAATCAGGCAAAAATTCACGAATATAAAAAAGGTATTCCGCCGGATTATCCTAAAAAACTCCATGAAGTTTTGGCCATATTACAAAAAGATTTTGATTATGAAGAAATCTTTGACTATAATCAACCTGAAAAAGGAGAGATTTTATTGTATTCGTTAGGAGGAAAATTTAAGTTGAAACCTAAACAACATATTCCGGCCGGCTTGCCCGATGCAGTGGTGTTTGAACGTTATATTCTGCCGGCTATGTCTTCAGAAAACAAGCTTTTACAGGCCAATTCTTTAAAATATTGTAGTGGAAATAGAAGCACCAAATGTGTCGAAAATCACTTGAATAAGGGCAATTGTAAGTTTGGTTTTATCATTAAACCTATTGATTTCGAGGAGATTAAAAAAACAGCAGAACAAAAAATAAAAATACCGTATAAAAGTATTTATATCGAACCGCGTTTGTTGCGCGGACTGTTTATTTATGAGATTTGATATTGAAATTAGAAATTATATTTTAGAAGTAAGAAAAGTATAGATTAATACCTAAATCTTTTGTTCCCGCGCCAATCCTTTCGTGTGGGGATACTAAAGGACAAATAAAATGGCTAGGGACTAAGAATATAACACTTGTCTATGTCTCGATACATTCCGTTCCCAAAGTTTTGGGGAACGGAATACTTGACATGACAAGCGTCTTGTTTGAATCCTGTATGTGCGAAATTACTCGACATGATAACTATGCTGTCGTGCGTCCCGATACTTCGGGACTTTCGCGTGGGTTATAGAAATGACAATCTCATGAATTAAGAATTAAAAAAAGAGAAAATTAGAATGACGGATATTTGTAAAAACATTGAGAATATTAAAAAAAATATACCCCGAGAAGTAACTTTAGTAGCGGTGTCCAAAACCAAGCCGGTAGAAGATATATTGACGGCTTATCATTGTAAACACAGACATTTCGGTGAAAATAAAGTGCAAGAATTGGTAGGCAAATATGAAACTTTGCCCAAAGATATTCATTGGCACATGATTGGACATTTGCAACGCAACAAGGTAAAATATATTGCTCCTTTTGTTTATTTGATTCATGGGGTTGATAATCTGAAATTGTTAAAAGAAATAGAAAAACAAGCAGCTAAAAATCAGCGTGAAATAGCTATATTGTTGCAGATAAAAATAGCTGAAGAGGATACCAAATTCGGTATGAATGAAGAAACTTTACGTGACATAGTTGATTTGTATCAATCCGGCTCTTTTTCGCATATTCGTATCAAAGGATTGATGGGAATGGCAACGAATACAACTGATAAAGAGCAAATTGCGAGAGAATTTCAATATCTTCACGGTTTATATCAAAAATATCAACAAGAATTGCCCAGTTTTCAATATTTATCTATGGGCATGAGTGGTGATTATCCTATCGCCATTGCCAATGGCAGTAACTTGATCAGAGTAGGTTCGGCTATCTTCGGAGCTCGCACCTATTTGCCAGCTCAATAATTTTAAACTGATAGAGCTTTTTACTAAATGTTTTAGCATCGATTTGGAATGGATAGATGACAATGTGTGTTATTGTATAATTTCACGTATATTTGCAATTGTATCAATAATTAATTTCCGATGGATTTTTTTAAATTTTTATTTAGTAAAACATTTCTTCAAAACTTGATAGCCGCAGTCGTGTTAATCTTGTTGATTGTCTTTGGTTTAAAGCTTTATTTGAATGTTTACACCAATCACAACGAGTATCATTTGGTTCCCGATTTAACCGGGAAATCTTTTGAAGAGGCTCAAAAAATATTGAAAGACAGAAAGATGAATATCGTAGTGATTGACACGGTTGACTACAATCCTAAATTTCCGAAATATGCTATTGTTGAACAAAATCCGCTTAAAGACGACAAGGTAAAAGTAGGGCGTAAAATCTATGTTAAAATCAACAATAATGCTTTTGCCAAAGTGTCTCTGCCGCATATCATCGGTAAAACCAAACGTCAAGCGATAAGTTTGATTAAAGCTTCGGGTTTACAAGTGGGTAAAATAAAGACACGTCCTTATTTTGCCGAAGTGGTTTTATATGCCATTCATCAAAAAGATACACTTAAAAACGGAAGCAAAATTCCGAAAACTTCTAAAATAGATCTGATTATTGGTGATGGAAAACGTCCTGTGGATGCCGGTAACGACGATAATACGAAAGCTTCTGCAACACCGGTTGATAAAAATATTCAAAATGTTTTAGACGATGTGCTCGGAAAATAAACCTATTGAAGAAGACAAACTTTTTGAACATTATCGATTTACCGTTGATAAAGGGCAGGGGAGTGTGCGTATCGATCGCTATTTGACGGATAAAATAGAAAATTTAACCCGTAACCGTATTCAAAATGAGGCCAAAGCGGGCGGTGTTTTAGTCAATGGCAAGCCGGTGAAACCCAATTACAAAGTAAAACCTTTGGACGAAATAAAAATTGTCTTGCCTTATGCTCCTTACGAAAATTTATTGGTGCCCGAAGATATCCCTATCGATATTGTCTATGAAGACGAGGATTTAATTGTGTTGAACAAACCTGCGGGAATGGTAGTGCATCCCGGACACGGAAATTACAGCGGAACTTTGCTCAACGGTTTGATTTATCATTTTGATAATTTGCCCAATAATGCAGATAACCGTCCCGGATTGGTGCATCGAATCGATAAGGATACCACCGGATTGCTGGTTGTGGCTAAAAATGAAAACGCTTTGACAAAATTAGCCCAACAATTTGCCGAAAAGACTTCCAAGAGAAAATATGTGGCTTTGGTTTGGGGTGATTTGGAAGATGACGAAGGAACCATAGAAGGAAATTTGGGACGCAATCCGAAAAACAGGTTGCAGATGATTGTCTTTCCGGAAGGTGATTTCGGCAAACATGCCGTTACCCATTATAAAGTTTTAGAGCGTTTCGGTTATGTTACTTTGGTAGAGCTGGAGTTGGAAACCGGACGAACGCATCAGATAAGGGCCCACATGAAACATATCGGCCATCCGCTTTTTAATGATGCCCGTTACGGGGGAGATAAAATTTTAAAAGGAACGACTTTTAGTAAGTATAAACAGTTTGTCGAAAATACTTTTAAAGTATTGCCACGCCAAGCTTTACATGCCAAAACTTTGGGATTTGTGCATCCATCGACAGGTAAGTTTATGGAATTTGATTCGGAAATCCCTTCCGATATGCAACAAGCCATTGAACGTTGGCGAAACTATGCCAAGCACCGGAAAGAATAGTTTTTAGAGACTCAAAAATTCTTTTTGAGGATATTTTTCGGATAGATTTTCCAGCATATCTTTTACCATGGCATCCAGATCATAACGATGTTGCCAATTCCAGTCTTCGGATGCGACGGAATCATCGATACTCTCGGGCCACGATTCGGCAATAGCTTGTCTAAAATCGGGTTGGTAATCGATGGTAAAATCGGGAATGTATTTTTGAATGGCTTTGGCCAGTTCTTCCGGCGTAAAACTGATACCGGCAATATTATATGAATTGTGAATTTTTAAGTTTTCTTTGTCGACATCCATAATTTGTATGGTTGCCTGAATGGCATCGGGCATATACATCATCGGAAGACGGGTATTTTTATCTAAAAATGAGGTATAATGTTGTTTTTTTAAAGCTTCGTAAAAAATTTCAACAGCATAGTCGGTGGTGCCGCCACCGGGCATGGTTTTCCAACTGATAACACCCGGATATCGCACACTGCGCACATCGATTCCGTAATGTTCATTATAATATTCTATCCACCGTTCGCCGGCCAGTTTGCTGATGCCATATACGGTGTTCGGATCCATAACGGTATATTGAGGAGTGTTTTTTCGGGGTGTATGCGGCCCGAAAACCGCTATGGAACTGGGCCAAAATAATTTTTTGATAAAACCCTCCTTGGCCAGTTCCAAAGCATTAAAAAGCACTTTCATATTGATTTCCCAAGCTTTGGCAGGTATTTTTTCGGCATTGGCCGACAAAATAGCTGCCATGAGATATACTTCGTCAATTTCATAATCCACTAAAACTTTTTCAACAGCTTTTTTATCGGTAGCGTCTAAAAGAGTGAAATAAGGATCGGGTTTTTGAGAGGCTCTTATATCGGAAGTAATAATCTGTTCGGGTGTATATTTTTGACGTAAAGTTGCCACCAAATCCGTTCCGATTTGTCCGTTGGCACCAATAATTAATATATTTTTCATACTAATATTTCCGTTAGCAATTAAGCAAATATAAATGATTTAATTGTAAAAAAATATTAATCATATCATAAATTTGATATTAAAATTCATTTTTTTTGATTAATTTGCAACTATGAAGAGATTAAGCCTTGTTTTTTTAGGAATATTGTTATTAATAAATTCAGCTTGTGAAACCCAAACTGGAGTTTCACAAGAAACTGCTCAAAAAGATGCAAAAAAAAATATCATTGTCATAAAACGCACTGTTAAACCTTTGACACTTGAAGGCTTGAAAGATGCTACCCGTAAAAATCCGGGATTTTTCAAACTTGTTGAAAGTTTGCAACCGGATACTTATTCATTAGAAGAGTTGATAGATTTAACAGAAAAGAATTTGAAATTTTTTAACCAACTAAAAGTCAGGAAATTTAAAAGTAAAATAGATACGGCAGCAGTTAAAAGTCGTTTGATACTAGCGGAAATCAATACCAAAAAGTTAGATTTTTTAATTCATAAAAAACAACCGCAAGTCGATACCATAACCAAAACTTTTAATGCTATTGTCAGAAATATTAATTCGGTAATCGAACAAATGCGTATTTACAACACCTCTTATGATGAGTTTGAAGAAATATTGGTGCGAGACAGTTTAGCGCAGGCTCATAAAGATAGTTTGCTTGACTTGAAAGCACCGGTAAATAACAATATGAAGCAAAGAATAAAAAGACTCAAATTGAGCAAACCCGATATTCAAATTCCTAAAGACAAGTAATGTTTGCAGAACTTTATCCGGCACAAAAATCTTTTTTTCAATCGCAACAAACCAGAGCGATTGATTTTCGCTTGCAAAAACTCAAAGCATTGCGAAAATCTATTTTACAACACGAACAGGAAATTAAAGATGCTTTACATGCCGATTTTCGTAAACCGGAATTTGAAACTCTGACTTCGGAAATTGCGGTGGTCATTGATGAATTAAATCTGCACATTAAAAAATTAAAATCGTGGGGACGTCCTCGCAGAGTGATGTCGTCTGTGGTCAATTTTCCTTCTTCGGCAAGAATATATCCGGAACCTTATGGAAACGTTTTGATTATTTCGCCGTGGAATTATCCTTTTAATTTGGCCATGATGCCTTTAATCGGAGCTGTCAGTGCCGGAAATACGGTAGTTTTAAAACCATCGGAATACAGTCCGGCTACTTCGCAAGTGATTCAAAAAATAGTGGAAGAAGTTTTTACACCGGAACACGTTAGCGTAGTGCAAGGGGGAATATCAGAAGCTCAAGAGTTGTTAAAATTACCGTGGAATTATATCTTTTTTACCGGTAGCACAGTCGTTGGCAAGTATGTTTACAAGGCGGCAGCCGAACATTTAACTCCCGTAACTTTGGAATTGGGAGGTAAAAGTCCGGTAATTGTGGATAAAACGGCTGATTTGCCTTTGGCGGCCAAACGTTTGGTATGGGCCAAATTTTTAAATGCCGGACAAACCTGTATCGCTCCCGATTATATTTTAATCGATGAGCAGGTTTCAGAACGCTTTATAGAGTTGTTAAGAAAAGAAATCATTCAAACTTACGGAGCCGATGCCAAGCAATCTCCTTATTATCCGCGAATTATCAATAAAAAAAATTTAAGGCGTTTAGAAAACTCTTTAAAAGGACAAAATTTTGTTTACGGCGGACAAATTGATGCGGAAGATTTATATGTGGCTCCTAGCATTGTGCTCAATCCTTCACTTGACAGCGATTTGATGCAATATGAAATTTTCGGGCCGGTATTGCCGGTCATCAGTTGTAAAAACCGTGATGAAATGGAGCAAATTATACAACAACATTCGCATCCTTTGGCATTTTATATTTTCTCTAATGATAAAAAAACGCAACAATATTTTATCGATAAATATAGTTTTGGAGGTGGTGTCATCAACGATGCTATTGTGCATTTTATCAATCACCGTTTACCTTTCGGTGGTGTAGGAAAGAGTGGAATAGGACGTTATCACGGCCGTTATAGTTTTGACACTTTTAGTCATTACAAACCGGTGGTAAAACGCGCCACATGGCTCGACTTACCTTTCCGGTATTTACCACCCACTTCTTTAAAAGAAAAGGTTATTCGTTTTTTCTTGATGCGTTAAATTATAAATCGGCCAGTCGTTTTTTGAGCATGGCTATTTTTTCCAAAGCATCGGCTTCTTTTTTCTTTTCCATAGCCACGACTTTTTCCGGTGCATTGTTGACAAAACGTTCGTTGCTCAATTTTTTTCTCACTTTATTTAAAAATCCTTCTGTATAGGCCAATTCTTCCTGTAGTTTTTCACGCTCGGCTTCTACGTCTATCAAGCCTTCCAAAGGCACGAAAAATTCGTTAAACCCAACGCGGAAAGAAGCTGCATTATCCAAAGCATGATCCGTTTTATCTATTTGACGGACATTGCCTAATTTTTCAATAATCGCCCATAATTCACCGGCCAGCTTTTCTTTTTCCAATACCGATAGACTAACGGTGTCTTTTTGCGGAATATTTTTTTCTTTTTTGATTTTTCTAATATTGGAAATAACTTCTTTGGCTTGTTCGGCTTGTTGTAAGAAATCATTGTCAAAATCCGCTAGTTTGGGATATGGAGCAATGATAATGGCTTCTTCTGGTGTTCGTTCTTTGATATATTGCCAAATTTCTTCGGTGATAAAAGGCATGAACGGGTGTAAAATTTTCATATTGTTTTCCAATATTTCAATAGTGTCTGCATAAGTTTGGGCATCGATTTTTTCGCCGTATGGCGGTTTGATCATTTCCAAATACCACGAGCTGTAATCGTCCCACAGCAATTTGTAAATACGCATCAAGGCGTTGGAAATACGATATTTTGAAAAGTCGTCTTCTATTTCGGACAAGACTTGATTAAAGCGATTTTGATACCATTTTACCGCAGTTTTGGCATATTCGGGTTGTGCTTTGTTTTCGTCTATTTCCCAGTTTTTAACCAAACGGAAACCGTTCCATATTTTATTGGCGAAATTACGGCCTTGCATCACCAAGTCCATATCAAAAGGCAAGTCGTTTCCGGCCGGTGAAGTGAGTAGCATCCCTACACGAACGGCATCGGCACCATGTTCTTGCATCATTTTGATTGGATCGGGAGAGTTTCCTAAAGATTTAGACATTTTTCGTCCCAATTTGTCACGGACGATACCGGTGAGATATACATTTTCAAAAGGTTTTTCGCCGGCAAATTCGTATCCGGCAATAATCATTCGTGCTACCCAAAAGAATAGGATTTCGGGGGCAGTAACCAAATCGTTGGTAGGGTAGTAGTATTTAAAATCCGGATTATCTGGATTGCGGATGCCGTCAAAAACACTCATGGGCCATAACCACGATGAGAACCAGGTGTCCAGCGCATCTTCGTCTTGTTTTAAGTCGGAGAGTTGCAGATTTTTATTTCCGGTTTTTTGACGGGCTAGTTTCAATGCTTTTTCTTTGGTTTCAGCCACGACAAAATCGTTTTCACCGTCGCCGTAATAATAAGCGGGAATGCGATGTCCCCACCACAGCTGACGCGAAATGTTCCAGTCACGCACGTTTTCCATCCAGTGAAAATAAGTATTTTCAAATTTTTTAGGAATAAGTTTTACGTCTTCGTTGCGAACCGCATCAATAGCCGGTTGGGCCAGTTCTTTCATTTTTAAAAACCACTGACGCGAAAGGCGTGGCTCAATTACAGCGTTGGTTCGTTCACTACGTCCTACGCGGTGTTGATGCTTTTCGGTATGGTCTAAATAACCTTTTTCTTTCAGTTCTTCAACGATTTCTTTTTTAACTACATCTCTGTCTTTGCCTTCATAGTGCAATCCGTAGGCGTTTAAAGTAGCATCTTCGTTAAAAATATCAATAACTTCCAATTGATGTCTGTCACCTATTTCTTTATCGTTCGGATCGTGTGCCGGCGTTATTTTTAAGGCACCTGTTCCAAATTCCGGATCGACATATTCGTCTGCAATAATCGGTATTTCACGATTGGCAATCGGGACAATGGCTTTTTTACCGATTAAGTGCGCATATTTTTTGTTTTCGGGGCTTACGGCAATGGCCGTATCGCCAAAAATGGTTTCGGGACGTGTAGTGGCTATTTGGATATAAGTATCTTTTTCTCCGGCTACCGGATAGTTGATATAATACAGATAGCCTTCTTCATCGGTATAGTTGACTTCTTCGTCCGATACGGTTGTTTTGGCTTCCGGATCCCAGTTTACCATTCTGAATCCGCGGTAAATTTTTCCTTTGTTATATAAATCGACAAAAACTTTGATGACACTTTCGTACATGTCGTCGTCCAAGGTAAATTTGGTACGATCCCAATCGCACGAAGCACCTAGTTTTTTAAGTTGTTCCAGAATAATTCCTCCGTGTTTATGCGTCCAGTCCCAAGCGTGTTTTAGAAATTCTTCGCGGGTTAAATTGTCTTTGTTAATGCCTTCATTTTTAAGTTTGGCTACTACTTTGGCTTCGGTGGCTATGGAAGCATGATCGGTTCCCGGTACCCAGCAAGCATTTTTACCGAGCATACGGGCACGGCGTGTCAATACGTCTTGTAGGGTATTGTTGAGCATGTGTCCCATGTGTAATACACCGGTTACATTGGGTGGCGGAATCACAATCGTATAAGGTTCGCGTTCATCGGGTTCGGAATGAAAATACTGGTGTTTCATCCAGTAATCATACCATTTGTCTTCTATTTGAGACGGATCATACTTCGCGGGAATATTCATTTTTTTATGATTTTCTGTTTTGCGTTACAAAAATACAATTTATTCTTAATTTGAAAAGGAGATTTGGGTAAATAAAAATGGCTACCAAAACGGTAGCCATTTAATATTGAGTATTTCTTGTTAAGAATTACATTTTGATTAATTTTCCGTTACTTACACCGGTATCACTTGTAATTTGATAGAAGTATATACCTTTTTGTAAATCGGAAGTGTTCATTTTTAAACTGTTGAATCCTTGCATAACGTCAGTTTGTTTTTCAAAAACAACTTTACCGTTGATATCGAATAAAACAACTTTGGCATTAGAAACAGAGTTAGATTCAATTATAAAATTAACTTCGTTAACACAAGGATTAGGATAAGTTCCCGCTTCAATAGCGGTAACAGCAGCAAATGAAGAGTAAGATTCGCTTACTTCACTGTTGTCTTTATCCCAGTAGTAACCGTCAGCAGTAATATCATCAATTGTAATAGTGATATCAGGGCTTGAAGTTCTTACAGAAACGGTTAATTTTCCATCATCGTCAGTATTGCCTGAAGTAGAACCGTTATAACTTCCTGACCAAGTAAGTTCGACATAAGCATTGCTTACGGGATCTCCGTTAGAGGTTACGGTAATAGTTGCATAAGGATAATACCAACGTCCTTGTTGATAAACAGTTAAGTCAATTGTGCTAACTGCGGCAGCATCTTCATCAGGATCGGGTTCTGTAGCTTCATCGGTAGTTACACTTACGGTGTTACTGGCATCTGATACATTTCCGGCAGCGTCTTTGGCTTTTACGTAGAATTCGTAGGTTGTATCTGCACTTAATCCGGTAACTGAATAACTGGTAGAAGTAGTAGATTTATAGAAAGAACCGTCTTTATAAATTTCATAAGAATCAACTCCTACGTTATCAGAAGAGGCACTCCAAGATAAATCGACTGAAGAACTGGTAATATTAGAAGCGGTCAAGTTTGAAGGAGCGGTAGGAGCTTCAGTATCTGTATTGTCATCATCATCTCCGTCGTCAGCAGGTTCTCCGTCATAAGCATCACCAACACCGATTGCATACATAGCGTTAGTTACTTGAATTACTTCGTTGGAATCTTCTCCGTATAAATCTTCTGCAGCTTGGATAGCATAAGTACGGGCATCGGCATATTCTGAGTCAGAAGTTAAATAAACACTTTCCATTCTAAAAGCGATTTGTTCGGCTTTTTGAATACCAATTGCTTCGATATCATAAGCATCTCCGTTGTCATTAACACCTTCACCTCCTTCAGAAATTAAATAGAACCAGTAGCAGAAAGGACCATTATTAGTATGTACTCCACCATAATCGGTTCCTCTAGTCCACCAGTATTCACCTAAATATGTATCGGGAAGTCCTTCTTCTTTAGGATCTGATAAAATACGTAATCCGATATGTCCGTCTCTTCTTTCAATATCATCACCCATTACCCAAATCATTTTTTCAGGTGCGGCATAAGCTTCTAAACAAGCACCCCAGATATCGGAGAAAGCTTCGTCTAAAGCACCTGATTCATGAGAATAAACAAAATCAGCAGTATAATCACTTACACCGTGTCCAAATTCATGTGCGGAAACATCTAAACTGGCTAAAGCATCAAAATAAGTATCACTACCGTCACCAAAAGTGAATACGGAACCGTTCCAATAAGCGTTGTCATAATCTTTGCTGAAGTGAACATAAGCATTGATCAAAGCGCCGTTATTGTCAAAACTGTTTCTTCCGTGTACATTTTTCCAGTAGTCATAAATATTGGCAAATGCCCAAGAAGCTTCCATTGAAATGTTGTCTTTGGCATCGTTATCATATTCGGCTTCCGTCCAGTTGTTATCATTGTCAACAAAGTCAACTGCTTTGGTGTAATCGGTACCTTCATTCATATCCCAAATGATGATTCCGTCACCACGAGTATAATCTCTTAGACGGTAAGCACCGTCGTAACTGTCGGTTTTAATGTTTCTTTCACCACTATATCGTGTATCGGCTGTTCCATCGGCAGCAGCAGTTTTGATAATATTGTCTTGCATCACTACTTCGCCGGTAATAGCATTTACATATATATAAGCTCTTTTTAAAGGTTTAGCGGCATAAATATTAAATTTATATGCCAAATTCATTTGTTTTCTTACATCTTTGTCTTCAGATAAATTGTTTTCAACAAAAACCAATTCGCCTTTAGGATAGAAAGTTTTTGAAGGTTCTGTTCTTTTGGCAAATTCTTCATTGGCGGGATTTTCCCACATATACTCTTGAGCACCTACATATTGAAGAGCTTTAGCTAAAGCTTGTGCTTCACTGATTGTAGGTTGAGTAGCAATTTTTTTAGGCATTTTTTTGTAATCTCCGTTGATAGAAATGACTTGTCCGTTTTTAACGTGAGCTGTATAAATACCGTGCTCCACTTTAATACCTTTATAATATTCTTGGTATTTGTAGTGTTCCATTCCCAATTTGTCAACCAGTGAATTTTTTAAAGCAAAAGATTCATCTTTTTGCATTTTTAAAACTGATTTGAAAATGTCGGGAGATTTGACATTGAAGTTTACCGGATTTTTAAATTGAACGAATTTAGGAGTTCCTTCTTCGTTGGGAACCATTTTCCGGTAATTGTCTTGCGCAAATGTAGTTTGTGTGATAAAACTACCAATTAATAATACAATAATAATTTTTAATAGATTTTTTTTCATAAGCTTTAAAGTTTATAATTAGTAAAATTTAACCAAATTTAACTATTCGTTACTTAATTAAAAAAATTAAATTCAAATTATTCGTTATTTTTAATAAAAAGCTTTTTTTGTTGAAATTTAATTTATTTTTTGTTAAATAATCTCAAAAAATTAATCGTTATTTTAACACATTACAATAAGTCCATTTAAATTTGTAACAAT
>Ga0256835_1001472_pt1 | contig 14130 bp, 11 predicted proteins | sample PIR30metaG_FD_185972 | JGI IMG/M metagenome (GOLD analysis project Ga0256835, IMG submission 185972) | Hydrothermal vent microbial communities from East Pacific Rise, Pacific Ocean - PIR-30 | ecosystem: Environmental > Aquatic > Marine > Hydrothermal vents | place: Pacific Ocean: East Pacific...
TGGCATCCTCCTCCGTTGTCCGTTGTCCGTTGTCCGTTGTCCGTTGTCCGTTAACCTAAAAAAATGCCCACGAATTGGGGTTTTGGCAAGGAGAAAAGCGGGGGGCAAAAACGCAGCGGCGCAGAAGCGAGAAGCGTTATCATAGTCAATCTATTGAAATAACGGACTTTACGGACTGCAAACCGTCACCTGCGGGATTGGGCCAGGGCATCGTATTGCTTGGCCTTTTGCGGTTCTCCCAGCGCCTCGAAGCAGCGCGCGGCCAGGCACAGGGCCTGGGGCGAGTTTTCAAAGGGCAAGAAACAGGCCAGGGCCTCTTCCGCCTGCCCCAGGTTCAGCAGGCTGATGCCCAGGCACAGATTCAGCTGTTCGTGGCCGGGGAAGTGTTCAAGCCCGCGGCGCAGCCACTGCACCGACCCGGCGTAGTCCTGCTTCTTCTGGTGCAGAATGCCGAGGCCCAGAAAGGCGCGTGCGTCGGGGTGGTATTCCAGGGCCCGGCGGTACAGCTCTTCGGCCAGCCGGGCCTTGTCCGCAACGGCCTCGATGCGCGCGTAGTCGCCCTGGTCGAAGGTCAGCCCCAGCCGCGACAGGAAATCGGCGTGCAGGGGGTAAAATTCCGCTTCATCGAGGAGTTCGACGGAGCGCACGAAGCCGGGCAGACCGTTGTAAAAAGCGCTGCGCAGGGTCCTGCCGAAGGAGAGCACCTGCTCGCGGGAAAGGGCCGGGTCGGTTTCGAAGTACAGGATGTCCTCGATGCGCTGCAGCCAGATGTCGTCGGTGGCGCCGGTGCGCTTCCGGAACTCCTCGTAGAGCGCCGTGCCGGGGAACAGGTCCAGGATGTAGAAAATGGCCGAAAGGGGCCGGACCTCGTTCATCAGTTCGACGCTCGCGGCGATGGTCTGCGGCGTTTCGCCCGGACTGCCGTAGATGAAATAGGCCCGCGGCATGATGCCGCAGCGGCGCGTGAGGGAAAATGCCCGGCGGATGTCGGCGGTGCGGATGCGTTTTCCCAGCCGGGCGCGGATCTCCTCAGAGCCGCTCTCCACACCGTAGCTGATCTGGATGCAGCCGGCGCGGCGCATCCAGCGCAGCACTTCCTCGTCCACCGTATCCACCCGCGAGATGGCCGCCCACCCGATGTCCAGCCCCAGCTCCGCCAGCCGGCGGCAAACCGCGATAACCCGGCGCCTGTTGAGCGTAAACGTGTCGTCGGAGACGAAGAAGAACCGCACTCCCCGGCCGTACAGGCGCCGGACCTGGCCCACGAAGTAATCGCTGGAGTGAAAGCGCACCCGCCGGCCCCAGAAGCCGGGTGAGCCGCAGAAGCGGCAGTCGGCCGGGCACCCGCGGGTCAGGGCGACGTGGGAAAAGGTGAAATAGCGCGACGGCGGGGGCAACCGGTCCAGGTCTGCCTCGGGTTCAGCCGGGGCGGTGCGCCGCGGCGCGCCCTGGTGCCGGAAGGCGATGCCCGGAATCTGCGCCAGTCCCTGGCCCCCCTCTTTTTCGTAGCACTGCACCAGGCGCAGGAAGGTGTGCTCGCCCTCACCCAGCACGACCACGTCCACCTGGGGGAAATGGGTCAGAAAGTGGCGCCACAGGCAGGTGGCACCGATGCCGCCGAAGACGATGCGCACGCCGGGCAGCAGGCGCCGCGCGGTTGCGGCGATGTCCAGCGCGCCCCAGCGGTTGGCGTGCAGCACCGAAAAGCCGATTACGTCCGGCCGGCGATGCTCGAGGGTACGGCGGATTTCGTCGGGCCGGGCGTTCACGTCGTGCCAGTTCAGGACCTCTACCGAATGGCCGTCGGCCATGGCCGCGGCCGCCACGTAGTACAGGCCCATGGGAACGGCCCCAACGTCCTCGGTGTTGAGGCGCTGTTCCAAAAAAGGGGGATAGATGAGCAGAATTTTCATGACGATTTTTCTATTCCGGGGAAACGATCCCCTTGGCACGCCCGGATTTTGTATGCACAGGACGTATAGCGTAAAACCAGAGGCGGTTGCAAACAGTGCAGCCAAGGCAATCGCAAGTAGCCTGACCCGCCGGGACGGGCAGGCATCGTCTGCGCTCCGTGAGCCCCGGCGGGGATGCTGCTGCCGCACTTGACAGCCGGCCGGGTGGCGGGTTATGTCCGCAACCTGTTGCAGCAGTTTGAAATTTTACCGCTTCCCGGACAGCACCGGGAGATGGGACGGTTGAAAAATGATTCACCGGTCTTTCCGCCTCGGGGCGGTTTTTCTGGATATGGAAGTTCTTGGAAACGCCGATGCGGGCGGCAGGCTGCTCGAGCGCCTGTCCACGTTGCCCGCCCGGGTGGGGCGGATCCGCCCGGCGTCGGAGTCCGCACCTGAAAAAGGGGCGTCACAGCCTCCGGAAGGCCCTGACGGCGCCTTGGACATTCCCGTCGATCCCGCCTCGCGTGCGGTCCCCCGTGAGGTCGGCGCCCTGTGCAAAGAAATCGAGGGCTACGGCATGAACCCCGCCGAAGTGCTGCTGGTGTCGGCCGACGGCAGCCTGCTGAAAACCGCCCGCGAAGCGGGCATGGTGACCCTGCGCGTGGGATCGACCGAAGACGGCCCGCCCACCGACCTGACGGTGCCCGATCTCGACGGAGTCGTCGACGCGGTGCGGCTGGGGCTGCCGCTCTCCGGCGGCAAATTTCCCAACGAACTGCTGGAACGCCACTTCACGGACTTTCCCTTTGACGACCCTTCGCTCATCGTGCAGCCGGCCGTGGGTGAGGACACGGCCGCCGTGGACATCGCCGCAGACGAGGTGCTGGTGCTCAAGTCCGACCCCATCACTTTCGCCGCCGACGCCATGGGCCAGTATGCCGTGCTGGTCAACGCCAACGACATCGCCACGGCCGGCGCCCGTCCGCGCTGGATGCTGACCACCCTGCTCTTTCCGCCCGCAACGACGCCGTCGGAGGTGCTGCTGGTGATGCAGGAACTGCAGCAGGTGTCCCGCCAGTGGGGCATCACCCTTTGCGGCGGCCACACCGAGATCAGCGATGCCGTCACGCGGCCCGTGGTGGTAGGGGTCATGGCCGGCACCGTCACCCGCGCCGGACTGGTGGACAAGGCCGACATGCGCCCCGGGGACCGGGTCTACCTCACCAAGGCCGTGGCCGTGGAGGGCACCTCCATCATCGCCCGCGAACTGGCTCCCCGGCTCGAGGATCTGGGCGTCCGCACGGAAGAAATCGACCGCTGCCGGGATTTCCTGGAAAACATCAGCATCATCGAAGAGGCCGCCCTGGCCGCGCGTTGCGGCGGGGTTTCGGCCATGCACGACGTCACCGAAGGGGGACTGGCCACCGCCCTGCGGGAGCTTGCCCAGGCCGGCGGCCACCGCATCCGGGTGAACGTGGAGCGCATCCCCGTGTTCGACGAAACCCGCCGGCTGTGCCGCCTGCTGGGCATCGACCCGCTGGGCCTGATCGGATCCGGCTCCCTGCTGATCTGCTGCCGTCCGGACGACGCCGACCGGCTGGCGGCCGACATCACCGCCGCCGGCATCCGCATCACCGAAATCGGGGAAGTGGTCGATGGGAAAAGCGGGGTGGAAGCTTTTGAAAACGGGCATCCGGTGCCCTGGCCGCGGTTCGAGGTGGATGAAATTACGAAAGTGTTCTGAGTAGCGATACGCAAAGGGGCAAAGGCACAGAGGTACAACGTTTTACCTCCAGGGGTCACAGGCATGCAGCCACGGTGGGACCCTGAATTTCGAAAAAGCTATCCACTCGTCAGGCGGCACCGAATGCCCCTCACTTTGTGCCTTTGACCCTCTGTGCCTTTGTGCCTATCCCTTGGCCCCCTTCCCGTTGACAATCCCCAGGATCTCGTCCAGGCCCTCGATGTGCCACCGGGCCTCCAACGCCGGGTTGCGGTAGGCCACCAGCGGGATTCCGGCCGCCGTGGCCGCGGCTTCGTCCACGGCCGAGTCTCCCACATAGATGACCTCTTCAGGCTTGACGGCGAAAAGGGTCAGAATGCGCAGCAGCGGTTCGGGGTGCGGTTTGGGGTGCTGCACGTCCAGGGCGCTGATCACGGCGTCGAAGCGGTGGCTCAGCCCGAAGGTGTCCAGCACCGGACCGATGGTGTCGGTACGGTTGGTCACCACCGCCGTGCGCACCCGCTGTTTGAGCCAGTCCAGCACGGACTTGAGGTGCGGCTCGATGAGCATGTGCGCAAAAAGCGGCCTGTAATCCATGGTGCGGCGGTAGGCGTGCACCTTTTCCACCAGAGAGGGGTCGGCGTCAAACAGAAAGTTGACGGACTCTTCCACGGCATGCTGGTGCACGAAGGCCAGCTGCGCCTCGTCCATAGGCGGCCGGCCGAAGTGCGCCAGCAGCAGATTGTAGTACATACGGTTCACTTCGGTGGTGTCAAACATCACCCCGTCGCAGTCGAAGGCGACCACTTTAATCGGCGGCATTGGATCCCTTCTTTCCGGCCGTCGGTGCGGCGGCTTTGTCGGGGGCGGCTTTCTTGGGGGACCGGATCAGGCCGAATACGTTGACCCGCAGTTCCGGGCGAATCTTGCTGTCGGTCTTGAGCAGGATGCTGTCCATAAAGCGGCCGGGTTGCGTGCGCGTGCTTTCGATGGTGAGCGTATACCGCGTCCCACCGGAACCTTCCTCGCTCTTTAATTCATACGTGATGAACTGCCCGTTGCGGGCCTTGGCCTCAAGGATCTTGAAGGGGTATTTCTTCTCCGGAATGATGGTTACCGTCTGCCGGATTTCCTGGCCCACATCGCCGAACAGGCGCACGTGACGCGGCTTGATGATGGCAAAGCGCTCCACCTCGCCCGAAACGCCCAGCCGCAGCTTGGGGGTGTGCGGGTCATTGCTGTGCACGACGATCTGCTTGTGGAGTTTTCCGCCGCCGTAACCGCGGGTGTTGACCCGGATCTTGATGCTGCCCCTGCCGCCGGCAGGGATGTCTCTCGGAAAAGAGACGGCTGTGCAGCCTCAGCCGGTTTTGACTTTTGAGATCTTGAGCGGGGCGTCGCCCTTGTTTTCAATGACGAAATCGTGCTCGACGGTGGTACCGTCCACCACCGGGGAAAAGTGATAGGTAGGCTCGGGGGCCACGATGCGGGGGGCCGCCTGGGCATCGGCCTTTTCCACAGCCCATGCCGTCGTAGAGGCCAGCACGACCATCAGCAGGCCGATCAAACAGATGCGCACTTTCATGTCAAACTCCCGTGTTGTGTGTCGGTTGTCCGTCGTCCGTTGTCCGTTGCGGGAAACCGCCTCCCGCCGGCGGGCGCTCTGGTTACTTTTCTGTATGAAACGCGATTTTGCGCACTTCCCGGCTGGCGCTGTCCACCATGCAGAAAGTCGGCGGGCCGTCCTTGCCCATGATCTCGCCCGGGTTGAGCAGGATGGTGCGCCCGACGGTTTCCAGGTGGTGCTCGTGGGAGTGACCGAAACAGACCAGGTCGTATTCCCCGGTGGCGGCCAGGCCGCGGGCCACCATGAAATAGTGGGTCATGGCGACGCGGAAGCCGTCCAGGTCGAGGTCGGCCAACGGCCCGTGCAGGTGAATGTCCGCAACGTCGGTGAGGGCCATGCGCGTCAACTGGTACTGGTCCCCGTCGTTGTTGCCGAAAACACCGTGCACCGGCAGGCCGGCGGCGGCCAGTTCCTTGAGCATGAAGGGCGCCACGAAGTCCCCGCAGTGCAGGATCACGTCCGCGCCCTCGCTGCGAACGCGCGCCACGGCCCGGCGCATGTTCCAGATGTTGTCGTGACTGTCGCTCATTACCGCGAGTTTCATGTGGGTTGTTCTTCCCTGTCTTTTGAAAAAAAGTGCAAATTGCGGGCAATTTCCAAATGAGTCTGCGTCTCATACAAGGAACCGCTGGCAATCTGCAGAAAACGAATGTAATCTTGGTAGAATTCCTTCCCTAATCCTCTGCAACAGTAGCGGGAATCGAAACAGCGCTTCTGCAGATCCGGTTGTGCCTTTGCCCCTCGCCCTTACATCATAAACACCGGGTCCACGTCGACTTCCAGCTTGGTTCCGGCCGGTACTTTGCCCGTGTCCTTATCAAAAATCAGCCGGCGGGTAAAGCGATGAAGCGCGTCGGCGCTGCGGCCGCGCAACAGGATCTGCCAGCGGAAGCGGCCGCCCAGACGCGGCAGCGAAGCCTCGATGGGGCCCAGCACCTGGACGTCCCGGAAAAAGGCGTCCTCCTCGCTCCGCAGGCGGCGGCACTTGTCCCCCAGCATCTCGGCGCGGCGGCGGGTCCGGTCGGCATCCGGGCCCGAGATGCGCAGGTGGATGAGGCGCGAAAAGGGCGGGTAGCCCAACTGGGAGCGAAAAGCGGTCTCGGTCTCGTAGAAGGCGGCCACGTCCTGCCGGCGGGCGGCCGCGATGCTGAAGTGCTCCGGGTTGTATGTCTGGAGGATGACGCGGCCGGGCACATCACCGCGGCCGGCGCGGCCGGCCACCTGGGCCAGCAGCTGGAAGGTGCGCTCGCCGGCACGGAAGTCGGGGAAGTTGAGCGAGAGGTCGGCGCAGATGATGCCCACCAGGGTGATGTTGGGAAAATCGTGGCCCTTGGCGACCATCTGGGTGCCGATCAGGATGTCGATGGCGCCGGCCCGCAGGTCCTTGAGGATCTGCACGGTGGCGCCACGGGCGGCGGTGGTGTCGGCATCCATGCGCACCACGCTGGCAGCCGGAAAGAGCCGGCGCACGTGGGCCTCGAGCTTCTCGGTGCCCAGGCCCAGGGGCTTGATTTCGGCGCTGCCGCACTTCTCGCAGTACACCTTCGCGCTGCGGGTAAAACCGCAGTAGTGGCAGCGGTAGAGGCGCGCGGCGCGGTGCAGCGTCAGGGTGATGTCGCAGTGCCGGCAGCGCAGCGGCCGGCCGCACTGTCCGCAGACCGGGAACCCCGCGTACCCGCGGCGGTTCAGAAACAGCAGCACCTGCTCGCCGCGGCTGATGACGCGCTGCATGGCGTCGCGCAACTGGGCGGTGATGAGGGCCTCGGGATCCTGTCCGGCGGCGCGCCGCAGGTCCACTACCTGGATGCGGGGCATGGGGCGGTCACTGACCCGGCGGGTGAGGCGCAGCTGCCGGAATTTGCCGTTTTTCACGTTGTAGAGCGACTGCACCGAGGGGGTCGCCGACCCCAGCAGCGCCACGGCGCCCGCCAGCCGGGCGCGCACCACGGCCAGGTCGCGGGCGTTGTAGAGCAGGCCGCGCTGCTCCTTGTAGGAACTGTCGTGCTCCTCGTCCACCACGATCAGCCCGGGGTCGGCCAGGGGCGCGAAGATGGCCGATCGCACCCCCACCACGATGGGGGTTTCGCCCCGGGCAATGCGCCGCCACTGGTCGCAGCGCTGGCCGCCGGTCAGCCCCGAGTGCAGCACGGCCACGCGCTCGCCGAAGCGCGCCCGGAAGCGCCGCTCCATCTGCGAGATGAGGGCGATCTCGGGCACCAGCACCAGCACCGTGCGCCCGCGCGCCAGGGTGTCGGCCGCCAGGCGCAGGTAGACCTCGGTCTTGCCGCTGCCGGTGACGCCGTTGAGCAGAAAGGTCCCAAAACCCTCGCCCACGGCGTGGTTTACGCTGTCCACGGCAACGGCCTGCTCGGCGGTTAGGCGCGGCGGCGTGTCGGGGCGAATAGCCTCGCCGAAGGGGTCACGGTAAAGGCTGCGGCGCGTGACGCGCACGAAGCCGTTCTTTTCGAGAAAGCCCAGGTATCCCCTGGCGCGGGGAACAGCGGCCGCCAGCCGGGCGACCGGCACCTCGCCCTGTTCGGCGAGAAAATCCAGGATGGCCCGGCGCTGTGCGTAGTAACGGTCCCGGGGCAAGTCGTCCTTCACCAGAGACACCACCTGCTCCTGCCGGAGGCCTCCCGCGCCCCGCCGCACCCGGCGGCGCGAGGCCACCAGCCCCTCGCTCACCAGGCGGCGCACCAGCGCCGTGGACACCGTCGCACCGGTGCGACGGGACAGCGCAGGCAGATCGAGGGTCCCGGCCTCGGCCAGGGGCGCCAGCACACGCCGCCAGGCGGCCGGGACAGCGCCGTTCGCCAGGGCCTTTTTTCCGGTCTCGGTGAGGGTCAGGGCGAGCCGGTCGCGGCTTCCCAGCCCGGCGGGCAGCGCGCTCTTGATGACCTCTCCCAGGGGGTGGATGTAATAGTCCGCGATCCAGCGAAAGAAGGGAATCATGGCGGCCGGGAAGATCGGCGCCTCGTCCAGCACATCCAGGACCTTCTTGATGGCCATACCGGCCGGCGCCCCGGCAGGGCCCAGCACGTAGCCCATCACCGAGCGCTGGCCGAAAGCGGTGCTGGGGCGGCCGAAGGGCACCTGCACCCGCGTTCCCGGCGGCAGCGTTTCGGCCACGCCGGCCGGCAGGCCGTAGGTCAGCGTGTGGTGCAGGGGGGCGGACACAGCCACCTCGATGTAGGTCTCCTGGCGGGACATGGATGGTTCGCGGAAAAACGTTCCTCTGAAAAAACCGGGAAAGCAGCCTGCGCGGCAAGGCCCAGGCAATGGGCAGCACCCGATGGGTAGCGGTCGGTTGGTTTTGCGGGAAAAACGCTCCCGTCTAGCCCGTCTGCGTCGCCGCAGCGTCCCCTTCCCCGGCCGGGGGTTGCCGGTTGCGCCGTTTGTGCTTGACGTGGTATTCCAAGATGCGGTTGCCGTCCATCTTGCGCACCGTGACCTCGAAGTCGCCGATGGGGATCTTCTCCTTTTCCCGGGGAATGCGGCCGATGCGGCTGAGCACGAAGCCGGAGAAGGTATCGTACTCGGGGGAGTCCGGGATCTCCATGGGCAGCTGTTCGTTGACCTCATCGATCTCGGCCTTGCCGGGTACGATCCATTCGTCATTTTTGATCTTGATGATGCCGGGCTCCTCGGGGTCGGTCTCGTCGCGAATCTCGCCCACGATCTCCTCGAGCAGGTCCTCCAGGGAAATCAGGCCGGCCACGCCGCCGTGCTCGTCCACGATGATGGCCAGGTGGTTCTTGCGCTTTTTGAATTGCTGCAGCAGCTTGTCGAGCTTCTTGTTGTCGGGCACGAAATAGGCCGGCCGCATGATCTTGCGGATGTCGATCTTGCCGCCCGAGGTCACCTGATGCATGAAAAGGTCTTTGATGTTGATAACCCCGATGACGTGGTCCAGGTCGTCGTCGACGACCGGGATGCGGGTGAAGCCCGACTCGGCAATGGCCTTGAGGTCCAGCGGTTCGTTGATGTCGATGACGAACATGTCCGTACGCGGGGTCATGATTTCCGAGGCGTTGGTGTCGTCGAACTCGAAGATGTTCTCGATGAATTCCTTCTCCTCCTCCTTGATCTCCCCCTCTTCCTCCACGGCTTCCACGAAGGTCTTGAGGTCCTCCTCGGTCAGGGTAGTGGGCTGCTTGATCTTGCCGGTGAGCTTGGGGATAAAGTTGAGCATCACAATCACAGGCATAAACAGCAGCGAGAGCCAGTAGACCGGGTAGATCACCACGCGCGCGATGAGCACGTTGTTGCGCGTGGCCACCGACTTGGGGAAGACCTCTCCGAAGACCAGGATCAGGAAGGTCATCACCCCGGTGACGATGCCCACGGCGTTGTGCGGGAACATCTGCATGGCCAGCGAGGTGGCCATGGACGAGGCCCCAACGTTGACCACGTTGTTGCCGATCAGGATGGTGGAAAGCAGGCGGTGGGGATCGTCCTTCATCTGCTTGATAAGCTTGTAACTGCGGGCCTCCTTTTTGGCCAGGTGGCGGGCGCGGGTTTTGCTGATGGAAAAAAGCGCGGTTTCGGCCGAGGAGAAAAAGCCCGACAGCATCAACAGCACGATGAGGATGACGACATCGCTGGTCATGTCAGTAAATTATCACGTTTCCCGGATATGTAAAGACATAAACAAAACGGGAGACCGCCAGCCGGTGGCTGTGGGTCTCCCGTATAAAATCTGGCTGTTGCGGTCCGCATGGTTGCCGGCCATCCCCGCCGAGCAGAATCGACGGGCAGCGGGTGAAGAGGGGTGGACGGTGGCCGGTTATTCCTCCCTGGGGTGACACTGGATGCAGCCGGTGGGGCCGGTCTTGCCCAGTTTCCCCTTGATGATGCGGCCGGACATCTCCATCTCCCAGTCCTTGGTCTTGATGGCCTTGTGGCAGCCGATGCACAGCTTGTGAAAGGCCGTGCGGTAATACTTGACGGAGAGGTCGGCGTCGGCCATCTTTTCCTTCTTTTCCGACAGCTTGAAGACGTCGTGGCACCCGGAAGTGGTGCAGGAAACAATCTTTTCGGGCGGCTCCCACTTGTGGTGGCAGGTTTTGCAGGTGAAGTTGAAGTGTACCCCGTGGGGGAAATCCACCGGCGTTTTCTTGGCATCGACGCTCTCGGGCGCTTCCAGCGTGATGTCGCCCAGGGGAACCGTCAGCGTTTCATCCTCGGATGCCAGCACGCTGCCGTTGGATATCCACGACAGACCGCCGACAAGCACCACGGCCGCCAGAACTATCACTGCCACCATGCCCGCTCTTGTCATGCTCTGTGCCCCTCCCAATGGTGAAGCTGAAGTGGTGGTCCCAACGGGACTCGAACCCGTGTTTTCGGCGTGAGAGGCCGACGTCCTAGGCCACTAGACGATGGGACCCGCATTTGGTGGAACAGAAGAAATGCATATAGAAATGCGCGATTTTTGTCAATTATTATTTTGGCATCGGCCGGGATCAACAGCGGTCAAAATGCGAAAACTGCATGGTAAAGGTTCCCCGGCCCTGGGTGGCCGAACGCAGCGAGGTGGAATAGCCGAACATGCGCGCCAGCGGAGCGGTGGCCTTGATCACCTGGTGCCCCATGCGGTGCTCGATGGACTCCACCTTGCCGCCGCGGCTGTTGAGCTCCCCGATGACATCGCCCATGAAGGCCTCGGGCACGAAGACCTCCACCTTCATAATGGGATCCAGCAGGAACGGTTCCCCGGCCGTGAGGGCCTCCTTGGTGGCCATGGATGCAGCCACCTTGTAAGCCAGTTCGCTGCCCAGGGACTCGCGGTAGGAAGCGCCCGTGAGCACGGCCTCCACGTCCACCACCGGGTACCCCATGAGGGTCCCGCTTTCCAGGGATTCGGTGACCCCTTCCTCCACGGCCGGCACCAGTGCAGCCGGGAGGGTTTCCTCGTCCACTTCGGACCGGAAGTGGTTGCCGGCGCCGCGCTGGCGCGGGGAAAGGGTGATTTCGACTTCGGCGAAGTGGCGCTGGCCGGCGATCTCGCGGTCGAAAACGGCCGTTCCCACAGCGCGCCGGCCGATGGTTTCGCGGTAGACCACCTGGGGTTTGCCCACGTTAACCGCGGTGTTGAACTCGCGCTGCATACGGCTGATGATAACTTCCAGGTGCAGCTCGCCCATGCCCGATAGGATGGTCTGGCCGGTGTCCTCGTCGTGGCGCAGGCGCAGGGTGGGGTCTTCCGCCAGGAGCTTTTCCAGCACCTGGGACATCTTCTCCTGGTCGGAGTGCGTGCGCGGCTCCACGGCCACCGAGATGACCGGCTCGTAGACCTCGATCTTTTCCAGCAGCACCGGTTTTTCCGCGCTGCAGAGGGTATCACCGGTGGCCGAGTCCTTGAGCCCCACGACCCCCACGATGCTGCCGGCCTCGGCCTGGTTGAGGCGCTCGCGCTTGTTGGCGTGCATGCGCAGGATGCGCGAAAGCTTCTCCTTGCGACGCAGCCCCGGGTTGTACACCTCCTCGCCGGTCTTGGCGGTACCGCTGTAAATGCGCACGAAAGACAGCTTGCGCCCCTCGACCATGGAAACCTTGAAGATCAGCGCCGCCAGGGGGGCCTTGGCCGAAGGCGGGCAGGAGATGGGCTCGCCGCTTTCGGGGTGCGTTCCCTGGATGGGGGGCACGTCGGCCGGGCTGGGCAGGTAACGCACGATGGCGTCCAGCAGCGGCTGGACACCCTTGTTGCGCAGGGCCGACCCGCACAGCACCGGCACCAGGTCCAGGGAAATGGTGGTCCTGCGGATGACCTCGTGGATTTTTTTTTCCTCCAGCGGCTCTTCGGCCAGGTAGGCCTCCATGAGTTCGTCGTCGAACTCGGCCAGGGCCTCGACCAGCTGCTCGCGGTACTGCTCGGCCTCCTGGCGGTACGCATCGGAGATCTCTTCGATGACAAACTCGGCGCCCAAGGTGCTGTCGTCCCAGCGGATCTGGCGCATGGTGACCAGATCGATGACCCCCTCGAAAGTGTCCTCGGCACCCATGGGCAGCTGCAGGATCAACGGCACGGCGCCCAGGCGCTCCTTCATCATCTCTATGGCGCCCAGGTAATTGGCGCCCACGCGGTCCATCTTGTTGACGAAGGCGATTTTAGGCACGTGGTACTTGTCGGCCTGGTGCCAGACGGTTTCGGACTGGGGTTCCACGCCGCCCACGGCACAGAACACGCCCACGGCGCCATCGAGCACCCGCAGGGAGCGCTCCACCTCGATGGTGAAGTCCACGTGGCCCGGGGTGTCGATGATCTGCACCTGGTGGCCCTGCCACTGGCAGGTAGTCACCGCCGAGGTGATGGTGATGCCGCGCTCCTGCTCGTCGGGCATCCAGTCCATGACCGCCTCGCCGTCGTGCACCTCGCCGATCTTGTGCGAACGCCCCGTGTAATAGAGGATGCGCTCGGTGACCGTGGTCTTGCCGGCATCGATGTGGGCGATGATCCCGATATTGCGTATGTCTTTGATTTTGTGTTTCATCTCACCAGCAGCATGTCGGCTGCGTACGCAGGGTGCAAGTCGATGTGACCGGCCAGGGTGTCCACCTCACGGCCCTCGATCAGGATGCGCACCTGTTCGACGCCGTCCATGTTGAGCACCAGGGAATTGACCACCGAGAAAATCGTCAGCAGTTCGGTGCGGCACCCGCCGGGATGCTTTTCCCGAACGGCCTCGTTGAAATCGACCACGGCGGTATCGCCGTCGATGAAAAAAGCCCTCACCTGCGACCCGGCCGGAAGGGTCCTGCCCGGCCCGCTGCGGGGCCCCTCGATGAGCATCCCCAGAATCGCCCGGCCCAGTGCCAGGGGATCCGACGGGTGTTTGAAAACACGCTCCCGGGCGTGCAGGAAGCGCCCCCGGCGATCGGCGAAATACAGGTGCACCGTGTTCTGCGCCGCGGCCGAAACGGCCGCCGTGTCGGGTTGCCCCGCGTATCCCCGCTGCGGGGGACAAAAACCGGCGACCAGCGCCACCGCGGCGATGGTGGCCGCCAACGTCCGACCTCCGGGAAGTTTCATCGTGCCGCACCCCTTCAACGCCATGCAAATGCGCATCGGCCCACAGGTTTAAGGGAATCGGGGGGGGATGTCAAGAATTAAGGGCAAGGTACAAAGGGGGCGGAGCGCCGGTAGTCCGTGGTCCGTTGGGGGCGCTTCGGACAACGGCCAAATCACATCTGACAAATTCCCTGCAGGTACACGGCGCGGTCGGAAAAAATCCAGTCCACGCCGCGGCGAATCTCCCGGTAGAGGATGCGGCGGTGGTTGACGAAGCCGGTGCCGGCGCGCCGGCCGGCGGCCCACAGGCGACGCAGGCGGGCGGTGGTCATAAACAGGAAGTGGCCGGTCAGCCCGCCGTAGCCCTTTTCGTAGACCTGCCGCTCCAGGCGGCGGATGTTGAGACGGCTGATGGGCAGCAGGGCGCCCGGATGGACGAAATGGATTCTAGAGAACTCTTGGGGTGCCAGCGATATGAGGTGAAAGTCCCGCTCCGCAGTCAGGCCGTCGAAAAGGACTTTCAGACGCCGGTTCTGAAGATCCGGGTGCCTCAGGGTGCCGGCCTTGATTTCCACCATCAGGTGGCGTTGGCCGCCGAAGCGCCCCACCACGGCGCTCAGCGTGGGTACCGGTACGTCCAGGGCGTTGAGTTCGGCCAGGGTCAGGTCAGCAATGCGCTCGGGCCGGCCGTAGAGCCGCTGCAGGTCGGGGTCGTGGATGACCACGGGGATCATGTCCCTTGTCCAGCGCAGGTCCATCTCCAACCCCCACACGCCGGCATCGGCGGCGGCCTCAAAAGCCGGCAGGGTGTTTTCGAAGACGGCCACGTTGTCGTGCTCGCCGCGGTGGGACACGATGCGGCAGCGCCGCAGCC
>Ga0256835_1001473_pt1 | contig 14125 bp, 10 predicted proteins | sample PIR30metaG_FD_185972 | JGI IMG/M metagenome (GOLD analysis project Ga0256835, IMG submission 185972) | Hydrothermal vent microbial communities from East Pacific Rise, Pacific Ocean - PIR-30 | ecosystem: Environmental > Aquatic > Marine > Hydrothermal vents | place: Pacific Ocean: East Pacific...
TTATGATCATTTATTTATTAAATCTTTGAATACTTTTTAGGATCAATACTCGCTCTTAATTTAAACTCTTCGTTTTTCCCCTTATTCCAGTTTTGTATTGGTCTGTAATAACCCACAACTCTTGAATAAATCTCATTTGGTATAACTTTTACTCTAACTTTTTTTTGATTACTTAAACTAACGTTTTGTGATTTCATTTTACCTCCTTATTTTTTTGTATTCATATTTAAGAACATCGGATTGGTATCAGAATTCATTTCACCATCCACAATTTTATAAGATCCTTCAGGCAGCTTTTTTAACTCCTCTTCTGTTAACTCTATTTCAATACCGAATTTTTCCAAATCTTCATCTGAAATAGGACTCGGATCAAACTCATGTTTACCTGAAATATAACCGGAAACTGGTGAAATTGAAAAAGTGGGAGTAAATGAAAAATAAGGTAATTTGAAATTTTCCGAAATTCTCTTTGTAAGTATTCTCACCATTCTCCAATCCTTTATATTTTCTCCGAAAAACAGATGAACAACAGTTCCACCTGTAAATTTAACCTGCAAATCATCCTGATGTTCAAGTATATTAAAAATATCATCATACTTATCAACCGGAGGATGAACAGAATTCGTATAATACGGTTCCTTACTTCCACTGTTTTTTATATCAGGATATTTTTTCTTATCAATCCTTGCCAATCTATATGAAGCACTTTCAGCAGGAGTTGCTTCAAGATTGTACATGTTTCCAGTCTCTTCCTGAATATCCATTATTTTATTTCTCATAAAATCAAGCACCTTAATTGAAAATTTTCTTGTATTAATACCCGTGATATCTTTTCCCAAGAAATTTAACATTGCCTCATTCATTCCCACCAAACCAATGGTTGAAAAATGAAAGTTCCAGAATCTTCCATGAGCTTTTTTTATATCTCTCAAATAAAATTTGGTATAAGGATAAAGCCCCGCTTGAGTAAAACGTTCAATATTTTTTCTTTTTATTTCAAGCGCTTCAACCGCAAGTTCCATTCTATCCTCAAGTATTCCGAAAAATTCTTTCTCATTATCAGCCAAATATCCGATTCTCGGAAGATTAATAGTCACAACCCCTATTGAACCTGTCAAAGGATTAGCCCCGAAAAGTCCGCCGCCTCTCTTCCACAACTCACGATTATCAAGTCTTAACCTACAGCACATTGACCTTGCATCTTCAGGGCTCATATCCGAATTAACAAAATTTGCAAAATAAGGGATTCCGTATTTTGCCGTCATTTCCCACAAAGGTTTTAAAGAATCATTTTTCCAATCAAAATCCTTTGAAATATTGTAAGTCGGAATAGGAAAAGTAAAAATCCTACCTCTTGCATCACCTTCCATCATGACTTCTGAAAATGCTCTGTTAATCAAATCCATTTCATTTTGAAATTCGGAATAAGACTCCTTTTTTATTTCTCCTCCGATAATTACAGGTTTGTCTTTAAGTGTTGAAGGAGGCACCAAATCCATCGTTATATTGGTAAAGGGAGTTTGAAACCCTGCCCTCGTTGGAACATTTAAATTAAAAACAAACTCCTGAATTGCTTGCTTAACATCTTTATAAGACAATTTATCATACCTTACAAAAGGAGCAAGTAAAGTGTCAAAATTAGAAAAAGCCTGAGCTCCGGCAGCTTCACCCTGAAGAGTATAAAAGAAATTAACAATCTGACCGAGAGCGGTTCTGAAATGTTTTGCCGGTTTTGATTCAATTTTACCCCTGGCACCTGTAAAACCCACTCTTAAAAGGTCTTCAAGATCCCAGCCCACACAATACGGTCCGAGAATTCCAAGGTCATGAATATGAAAATCTCCTTCTTCATGAGCAATCCTTATTTCAATCGGATACAATTTTCTTAACCAATATTTTGCAACCAGAGTCGAAGAAATATGTAAATTCAATCCCTGCAATGAATATGACATATTTGAATTTTCTTTTACTCTCCAATCTCTCATACTTATATATTCATCAATAACCTTAATTCCATCTAAAAAGTTCTGTCTAATATCTCTTAATTCGGATCTTTTCTCCCTATACAAAATATAAGCCTTAGCAGCCGTTGTTTCTTTATTCTCTATTAATATTCTTTCAACAAGGTCCTGAATTTCTTCAACCTGAGGCATTAATCCGAAATTAAAATAATCCTTATCAATAATTTCACACACCTCTTTGGTAAGCCTTTTAACTCTTTCTGTTTCTCTCTTTTTTCCGACAGCTTTAAAAGCCTTAAAAATAGCCTGATAAATTTTAGAATCATCAAAAACCACATATCTTCCATCTCTTTTTTGAATTAACTTAGAGTTTTCTTTCATATTTTTTCCTCCTCTTTTTTATTTCCAGAAATTATTCTAATAAATAAAAAATCAAATGTCAACATCAAAAACACAACATATGGCATATTGATATTCATCACACACTATATATAAGGCTTTTTGATTGTTTTTAACAATAGTAAATATTGGGGATTCCTTTTAATAACAACACTTTATCCGTGAAAAAAATGACAACAAATATGAATTCTGATAGATTAATAAACTCCGATTATTTAAATCAAAATAATTTAACAGGAGATTTTTTACTTTTTTTGAATTTTTTGATTTATTAAGGTTGCCTGATACGCTGCTCCGAATCCATTATCTATATTAACAACACTAATTCCACCTGAACAAGAATTTAGCATTGCGATAAGAGCAGACAAACCTTTAAAATTGGCTCCGTAACCAACAGATGTCGGAACACCGATAATGGGAGTTGAAGTCAGACCGGCAATTACAGAGGGCATTGCTCCTTCCATACCGGCAACGGCAATTATTACACTTGCACTATCAAACCTTTCCTTTAAATCAAGAATTCTTGAAATACAAGCAATTCCCACATCATATTCTTTTTCAACATTATTTCCCAAATATCTCGCAGAAACGTAAGCTTCTTCTGCAACTTCAAAATCAGAAGCACCGGCGCTAACAATCAATACTTTTCCTTCAAATAAAACCTCAGGTTCAGTATCAAATGTAACTATCCTCGCAGGTTTATGATAACATAAGTTTTTAAAGTCATTCTTTAAGTACAAATACTTTTCTTCCGATACCCTTGATATTATTAGATTTTGTTTAAGTTCGGAAATTTTGGCTATGATTTTCCTTAACTGAGAAACATTCTTTCCCTTACCAAAAATAACTTCAGGAATACCTCTTCTTACCTTTCTTTGAAAATCTAATTTTATATCCCGGTCTTTTGAATAAGGAAAATTTTTTAATACTTCAATGAGCTCTTTTTCCTCAATAAGCCCATTTTTAAAATCTTTTATTTTCTCTATTATTATTTGAAGAATATCCATTGAATAAGTTCTTATTCTTTTGATAAAAATCTTTCCACTTTTTCATCTTCTGAAACAGAGGATGAGGTCTGTACGGAAATTTAACCTGTGGTGGATCAACTCCGATAACATTCTGCCACCTATTATTTCCCAACCCCTCTCTGAATCCGAAATAAATATAAGGCACATCATTAACCTCAAAACCCATCAAATAGGTTGTTAAGGAATCAACAAGAAGAGGATCTTCGGAAGCAACCGAAAATCCATGAAAAACAGGACTACCCTTAACCGGTCCCTTTCCTTCCATACCGTATAATCCGTCAATTAAAACAAGAGAAGGTCTTATATTTTTCAAAAGATTGACAAAATTCTTTCCAGCATAAATAATTGCCTTTAAATATTTATCCTCTGGTAATGAATTTAATTTTTTTAAATCCGGAAACGAAACACCATACATAAAGGCTCTATCTTCCGGTCTAACAAAACCAATTAAATTCGGAATTGATAAAAAAACCGGAAAGATATTAAAGGTTTTCGGAGGAACAACAGATATCATATAATCAGTATCAATTTTTGTATAAAATATTTCTTTATCACCATAAATTGTTTTTACCGATAATTTGTTATTATGTTGCAGATCATCAAGATTTACCAATTTTGCTCCGTTTAACTCAACCTCTTTATACCTGAACTTATAAAATATATCCCATGTTGTTCTTCCTGAAAAATAAGCCCCATCAGAACCTTCGACAACAGAGATATCCTGAATATTGAATTTATCTTTTAGATAAAATATAAGGTCTTCCACTGTTTCATAATGTGTATTAGCATAAATCTCTTTTGGACCTGAAAGATTTATTTTGATTGCAACCCTCTTTGCAGAGGATAATTCAATCCTATCTGCTATGGTGTCCATGATTTTTTTTACAAAATACTTCTGCCTTGTTTCTTTTATTAATGCTATTGGTTTTCTTTTCAATTTCCCCTCTTGTGAGTTAAGTGAGGAGGAGCTTAAACTCCCCCTCACAAAAAGTATCTATTCTACTATTGAGAAAGGTATTTCCAATTTGCCCTTACCCATATTACCTCTGTTATATTTATCTTTAAGATATATAATCAGAGTATAATCACCCGGCTTTAAATATTCTTTTGAACCATCCTTTTTTGTTTTTGCAAAAGTGATAGGTTGGAAAAAGAACGGATTATTCATATTAATTTCTTTGAATTTTAAAGATTTTTTAAGAGGTTTGCCTTTAATCTCAAGTTTTGCCGAAATATTCCACTGAGGATTGGCATTTGCCATAACAGATCCAATGATGAAGAATCCAAGAGTTGGTGTTTCCGTTGATTTAAATTTTGCACCATCAATATAAGGATAGAATATCTGTTTTGCAGGACCTATCTCATACTTATTTGCAACAACATTAAACTCCCGTCTTGCTTCAAACATTGTTTCAACCTTTTCATAAAATACAGGTTCTGAATTTAACAATTTCTTTCTTGGCTTAAAAACTCCGATGAAAGTATAATCAGGAACTTCAATATTTATTAATTGAGTACCGTCTTTTGAATTATCTATTCTGTTAATATCAACTAAAACCTGGTATTTGCCAGGTTCTAAAATTAAACCAAAAGAATAATATTTTACATTATTAACATTTTCCGGCATTGGAGCTTTATACTTTTGATAAATATTTCCATCTTTCATAATTCTTACGTAAATATTATGAAATGTTTTTGGATAAACCAACTTCGGTTCTTCCGGTTTTTTCCACTCCTTTTGTTTTTTCGCTTCCATCTTCTTTACATATTCATCGTATTTAGCCTTAATCTCTTTAAATTTCTCTTCAATCTTTGTTTTCATCATCTCTTTATCATTTTCAAGATCAGCTCTAAAAAGAATATTCACATAAACTGCTTTTTCCAAAACCCAATAATAGGTTTTTAAATATTCAATCTTAAATACTCCGTTTGAAGTTTGTGTTTTAAATAAACCATCAAGACTTATTTTTACATTCTCAGGAATATCTGATTTTTTTTGCACCTCTTGAGCTATCATTAAAACACTCATTGATAGCATTAAAACAATAATTAAAATTTTTTTCATATTTTTACCTCCTAATAACTTGCAATTATAACTTATAAACATTTACTTTTCCATAAAAAATCTAAAAAGTCTCATTAAGTAACCTACCAAGCCTTTGTTTATCATAATCAGAAAGTTTATTATAAAATTTTTCTTTTAAGACTAACAAAAATCTTCTTGCATTCATTTTTTCTTTCATTTCAATATAAGTTATACCAAGATTAAAATAAGCATCAACAAAATCAGGCTTAATTTCAATGACTTTAATCCAATCGTTAATTGCCGCAATTAGATTTTTCTTATATTTGTAAGCAGATGCCCTTCCATTAAGAGCATTATAATTTTTGTTATCATATTCCAATGCTTTGTTAAAATTCCGCAATGCTAATTCGTAATAAACATCCGACTTTGTATCAAGGTATTGTCTCAAATACATTGCACCGAGATTATTTAAAATCACAGGAGAATTCGTATCAAGTTCCAAAGCTTTTTTAAAATTAATCAAAGCATTTTCGTAATCCTTTTTCTCAACATAACCCATACCAAGGTAATTATATATATCCGGATCATAATCCTTAACCTTCAAACAATTCTTCAAAATTTCAATGCCTTTATCAACATTCTTTGATTTAATCAAAGTTATTCCGAGAGCCGAAAGTAATGAGATATTATCCGGATTATTCTTTAAACCAAGATTTAAAACTCCTATTGATAATTCAATTTTATTCATCTCTTCGTAAATTTCGGCAAGTCTCTTATATGCCATAATATAATTGGGGCTTTCCGATAAAATTATCTTCATATAAGATATTGACTTCTCTATTTCTCCGCTTTGATATAAAACGGTTGCTTCAAGCATTTTATTTTGAACTTTCAACATGGTCTTAAGGTCATCCTTTTCCGTAAACACCTTTTTCTTAACAAAACCATCTCCTGCAAAATACCCAAGACTCTGCATCCTCTTTTTCATTTCAGATGTAATTTTACCCCTCTTTGACTTAACCTTACTCTCGTATTTTTTCATAAGATTAAATAATTTTGCTCTCAAATTCTTTATATTATAATCCTTAGCCAAATTATTATTCTCATTAATATCCTTTTCAATATCATATACTTCCGGAATCGGTTGATCAATAAATTTCAAATTTTTATCAATAAAACCTCTCAAAGGTGCCCATCCTCTATTTATATAAGCACTCAACGACTCAAAGTAAATCAGACCTTGCTCCGACTTTTTATTTATAATATTAAAAATTGATTTTCCCTGAATATGGGGAGGTACTTTCAGACCAATATAATCACATATGGTAGGAAATATATCAATATGACATACATTAGAACCAATAACCTTATGCTTCATCTCAGGAACTCTTATGATCAAGGGTATATGTATGGTATTATTGTAAGCAAAATACGAATGAGTTTCTTCTCCCTTTTCACCGAGTGCTTCACCATGATCCGCCGTTAAAATAACCATTGTATTGTCGTAAAGTTTGTTTTCTTTTAAATAATCAAAAATCTTTTTTAATTGTGAGTCAACATAAGCAACTTCTCCTGAATACGGATCTCTATCGTACCTTTCATAAAAAGGTTTGGGTGGGAGATAAGGTTGATGAGGATCAAACAAATGAATCCACAAAAACCATTTATTTTTTCTTATTTTCAACCATTTTAAAGCAGGTGCTATTACTTTATCAGCTCTTCTTTCAACAAAAAAGATTTTCATTTCATTATGAGATCCATAATTGTCGTCATAAACATCAAATCCCTGTGCCAACCCAAATCTCGAATCAAGAGGAAATGCTCCGACAAATCCACCTGTATCATAACCATGATTTTTTAAAAACTCCGCAATGGTTAAGAAATCATCTCCTAATCTAAAAGCCGTATTATCACTTATGCCATGATAAAGAGGAGTTACTCCTGTCAAAATATTTGTATGCGCCGGAAGTGTTACCGGATTATGGGAAAAAGACCTTGTAAAAACAAGGGCTTTTTTTGAAAAATTTTCAATATTTTCTGTTTTCAAATGCTTATTCGTATAAACACTTAACCTATCAAATCTTAAAGTATCTATGGTTATTAATAAAATATTTTTTGATTTATTTTTCCCATTACCACAATAATTAAAAATTAAAGATAAAAATACCCACAAGAAAATTAAAATTTTTTTCATAAATTTATATTAATTATTTACTCTTTTTAAAAGCATCAACAACTGCTTTTGCTGTATTATAATTCGGAGAATCCGGTGCTAACTCCATAAATCTTTCCAATGCCTTTATTGCTTCCGGAATCTTATTCATTCCGGTGTATGTCATACCTAACAAATAATAAGCATCCGCAAAATCCGGATTTACCTTTGTTGCTTTCTCAAAGTATTTGACTGCCTTATCGTATTTGTAAGCATTGTAAAAACTTACACCTATATTATATAAAGTATCGGGGTTATTTATATCTTCAAAACTCAACTTATTAAACCATTCCATTGCAGCTTTCTCATTTTTCATATTTGTATAAGCATTACCAATTGATAATATCAGATTTTTATTTTTAGGATACTTTTTCAAAGCTTTTTTATAATATTCTATGGCTTTTTCATAATCCTCTTTTTTTGAATAACAATTACCTATATAAAGATTAACTATTGCAATTCCCGGTTTATCCTGATTTTTTGAAGCGATATCTAAAAACAATTTTAATGCTTCATCTGTTTTATTCTGTGATAATAAATTCTGCCCTTTCTCAATCTCCTTAACAATCGATTGTTCCAATACCGGACCTTCGATCTTTTTCATAGCTATTTTTATTATCGGTCTCTTTCTGCCGGGAGCTGTATCAACCTTAACACTTGTTTTAACTGTTTCATAGCCTACTTTTTCAAAATCTATATTCCACATACCGCCTCTGATATATAAAGCCTTCCATTTCCCTTCTTTATTGGTTTTCGGAAAAGGTCTCAAATATGCTCTTGCTTTCAAAGAATATAACTTTACAGTAACACCTTCAATTGGCTGTCCTGTTTGCGCATCAAGAACAATTCCTCTTAATTTACCTCTCCCGGCAGTTCCTGCCTGAGAGAATAAAGAAACAGACAAAACAACAATTCCTACAAATATCAACAACTTTTTCATTATATCCTCCTAATATTTAAATTAAATATTAATTTAAATTATAACACTTTCTGCAAAAAAATTAAAACTTTTATACAATTCTTTTCCATTACCAATATATTTAATAGCTGTACCAACCAATAAGCCCCGAAACGAATAGCAGAACAGCAAAGTCTGAATCGGTCTGAAATAAGTTAATGCTTTTTAGGACTCAATTGTAGCATAATTTTCTCTACTTTATGTAAAAATCTTTTTTGTAATAGCCTCCTTTTTGAGAGACATAATTTATCATAACTTTTCCTGTTCCCTGGATTATCCAATCAAAGTAAATTGTTGAATTGCCATCAAGATAATCAACTTTAATTTTTTGCGGATTCTTTTTTATTTCTTTGAATTTACCATCATACTTATTAAATACTTTTCCTCCGGTAATCACCTTAATATTACTACCCGATATTTTAATATAATCAGGTAATCCGATGTTATTCTGAACGGCACTGAAAGTTCTTGTCGGAACTATTTTTTTATTACTAATCGCAATTCTCAATTTATAAAGATTATTCCCCAATGATTCTAAATTTACTTTTTTTACTTCAATTTCTGGTAAATGAGATGCTGTAAATAGAATAAATGCAGCATTTCTATGACATAATTCTTCCAATTGAAAGTAAGGAGGTACTCTTGAAGTTAACTTAGCCCAGCCGCCAATCTCTATTTCACCATACTTCGGATGATTAAACTTATGCCACTTAACAAAACCCCTACCCATTAAAACCAGATCATTCCACTTCATTCTCTCCTTTTCACTCACCTTACCATCCTTATCAAAATCCTGTTGTTCCTGATACAATTCATTTACATAAGAAAAAGCCCCGAAAATATAATGCATTTGATCATCAGAGCTACCATAAGTTGAATAAAGGTCTTTCCATGCAATCAAATATTTATAACCGGGAAGGATTTTTTCACCTTTCTTACCGAGATAATCATAAACCTTTTTATCAATAAATGAAAACTCCCCGACATCCTTTGTTCCGGGACCTCTTAAAATCATTCCGCCTGAATTGTGAAAATCCTGAAAGAATAAGATATTAGGATGTTTTTTTATAAACTCAGTAAATACTTTTGTATTTTCAGCAGCAAGTGGATAATCAGATGTTCCGAATTGAACATAAGGCGGTTGCCAGTTAAATGCATAAGTCCTGTTCATATCATAACCACCATAAGTATCTTCGTTTATCAGGCCATCTCCGTCATTATCAATTCCTTCAAGTCCGAGAAAACCATATTCTCCCTTTTCTCCCTTTCTAACTCTTACCAATACTCTCGGATCATCCTTATCCTTCTTCCATCTGCCATTTTCATCTTTAATAATCATCTTGCAAATATTTCCGTCATGGTCCAAATCATCCGGTGGATCTTCATCGAATTTACCGTCTCTGTCATCATCAACGGGATTATAACTATGCCTTAATGTTGAAGGAGTATTCGCTTCAATCAAATAATGATACCTTGCATCTACATTTATAATCGGTACAAAGTAAAAAGCAATTCTATCCACCAATCCTGTTGCAAATTTATCCTTACCGTAATTAGATAAAAGATAGTCTATTATGTATAAAACAACCTCTGTTCCTTGAATCTCATTTCCATGGATATTTGCATCTATTAAATAACCGGGTTTGGAATGAGCATCACCTGTTTTCGGATTATTCAATGTCAAAGCCCAGATATCTCTCTTTTCATAACTCTTTCCAATAACCTCTATTTTAACCATATTCGGGTACTTTTTCTTAAACATTTTCAATACACTTGTTACCTCATCATAAGTATAAAATTTATCATATTTAAGATTAAGGTTTGAAGAATCGGCAAAATTTATATTAACCAATAACAACATAGCAACAAAAAGAATTGTTATTTTTTTCATTTTTAACTCCTTATTTTAAATTTATTATTTTTTGAATATTTCCATACTTTCTGCTTTTAACATCAATAACAAGCCTATTGGAATTCGAAGTAAATAAAATCTCAAACTTTTTCCAGCCACCCATACCTGAGAGATTGTTAACCCTGTACAATTTATCTCCGCTTAATACTTTTATCCCTTTTGATTTTATGTTTACCAATACAGGAAATTGTTTACCATTAGTAACACCCTGTGTGAAATTAAGAGGCAAATATCCGTTATTTACAAGATAAAATTTCAATTCATAAAGATTTCCCGACTTCTTTATTAACTTAACCCCTTTTATCTCCAATTGAGGTTTCTTTCCCAATATCCACTCAATCATTTTAGTGTTAATGTTTATAAAATCCTTTGTCATGCTTTCAGGAGGAACAATTCCGCAATAAGGAGCAAATCCTCCGATTTCAACAATTCCTAATTGAGGATGATTAAATCTTTTCCATTTAATAAACTCTTTTTCTAATTTGTTCTTCTTTATCCATTTGTAAAGATTTAGATTTTCAGGTTTTGAATCATCCTTATCATCATTTTTTGACATCTTTCCCATAAACTTTGCCATCATCTTGGGAGTAAGTCTTCTGGACTTAACCATCATTATTAATCTGTCCGCTGAAAACTGAGGAGGAGCATTGTTATCCTTTAAGAATTTTTCAATTACCTTTTTATCCAATTTTAAGAAATCCTCCTTGCTCATTTTCTCCAACTTTTCAGCTGTCAATTTATTCTTATCATCCTTTTTCTTTTTATCTTTTTCAATCGGGAATGTAAATGAATCAAGAGTAATTACAGGAATTCCATATTGAAAGTAGAACCAATAAGATATAGAACCAGGAGAATTACCCTTATACTCTCTTTCTTTTGAAATTTTCAATTCATTTAACAAATCCTTATAATGTTTTGAAAACTCTTCCATATATTTTAAATCACCCTGATCATAATTTAACCTAGGACCAAAACCAAAAAAGGATGCTATCATTGCATCAGTTACCTTCATCCCTCTTGTAAAAGGTTTGATAAATTCTCTGATTTCTTTTAATGTATATTCTCTTGAAGTATCAATCCCCAACCATTTGCCAAATCTTTTCGGAATCTTGTATTTTTCCGCACCCAATTTTGATTTCCCACTATCAATCGGTAATTTCATCATATTATTCTCTTCATCAATAACAAAAGCAAAAAATATGTTTTTCTTTGATAATAAATAATTTAAAAGCGACTGAGTTTCTCTCTCGGAAATAGGATAAAGTCCAAAGCCTTTTTTAAAATACTTGAATCTATGAGGAAAATTTTTATTAAGTTCAACTCCGCCAATTGGATCCTCATCGTATTTACCATCATTATCATTATCTATTCCTTCGGTATAAATTTTATAAACACCTTTTTCACCTTTATACCTATTAGCCCTTCTCATTAAATCAGGATATTTTTTATCTATTATGTATGTTCCTTCTATTGATTTTTTTCTCATCATTGTAATAACACCATCTTTATCAAGGTCTTCAAAACCGTCTTCATCAATTAATGTATCCTTATCATCATTATAAGGGGTTTTGTTATACTTTCTAAAATATTTGTTTCTCTTTGCAAAATAATAATCATAAACATCAGGATTTAAAACCGGAATAATAATAAAATTATAATTATTAAATTTTGTTTTATAATTATTAATCAAATATTCTGCTATCTTTAATACTTCATAAGCTGAATCCACCTTATAACCAGTCATATCACCACCAACAAAAACACCTGTTTTTTCAGATGTTCCGACTTCTACAACATAAAGATTTTTTCCTTCGGTTGATTTACCGTAAATTTTGATTTTCACATTTTTTGAATCAAGTTTTTTTAATGCCTTAATTGATTTTACGAATGAGTTGTAATTCTCATAAGAATATCCAAAAAACACGAAAACAAAGATAAGAAATAGTGATAATGTTATCTTTTTCATATTTCACTCCTTAATAATACACATACGAAGACGCAAAGATTAAGTTCTAAATATTATTTTATTTTTTCTATTGACAAAGTGCTTTTTGTTTATTAAAATAGGTGGGTGAGTGATTACTCACCTGGAGAAAAAATGATAGATAGAGTAAAAAAATATATTGATAACAGAAAGTTTGACATCTTTTACTCTTCCCTTGTATTAGCGGATAAATACGGAATCAGTGGTATTACAACAAAGAACCTTGCCAAAGAAATCGGATTCAGGGAAGGAGCATTGTATAAGCATGTAAAATCAAAAACAGATATATTTTTTATGATACTCGATATCTCAAAACAGGTAATTACTGACTTTTTTAATGAATTGGATTCCATGAATTTAAATTCTGAAAATAAACTAAAAGAATGGTTTTATTTTTCAATTGAAGCACTCGAAGAATTACCCGGAATTTACAGAGTGCTTTTTTCAGATGAATTGTATGTTAAAGAAAACACATTGTTTATAAAATTCAAAGAATTAACAGAAACACTTGCTGAACATTTAAAAAGGATAATTGAGAGAGGAAAATCAAATAACATATTTAAAAAAGACATAGATTCATATTTATCCTCAATTATTTATCTCGGAAGCATAAACACCTGCTTTACAATATGGAATATTGTTGAAGACAGAAAAAGATCTTTAAAAGAGATATCAGAACCCATATTAAAAGAATATTTATATTATATTAAAAAAAATAAGGAGACAGGATGATAAAACGTTTTTCCGAATTTGTTGTAAAAAAGAGAACTATCATTATTCTTCTGATTGTATTAATTACTATTGTTTCAAGTTTCGGACTTAAAAATCTGAAATTTAATAACAAACTGACTGATTGGCTATCAAAAAAAGATGAAAGATTAACCCTTTTTATTGATATTTCAAAAGAGTTTTCAATAAACGACCTTGTTCTTGTAATGATAAAAAACGAACAAGGTGTTTTTAACAAAGAGTTTTTGGAAAAAGTAAAAGAATTTACTGAAAAATTAAAACAGGATAAGAGAATCTTTATTGTATCTTCGATTACCAATTCAACGGATATTGTTAAAACAGAAGATGGAATTGAAGTAAAAGACCTTATAGGAGAAATTCCCTCTGATAAATCGGAAATTACCAAGTTAAAAAGATATATACTCAATAAAGAATTATATAAAAACAATGTTGTTTCTGAAAACGGAAAATGGGTTGCTATATCGGTTTTTTTAAAAGAAAAATACGATCCGGTTGAAACATTCAGAGAATTGATAATACCGGAATCAAAAAAGATATTTTCAAAGAACAAAATCTATTATAGCGGAATACCTGCTGATAATCACTTTACTGATAAATACACAAAAAATGACCTTGTAAAACTTACACCTTTAATAATTCTTTTGATTTTCATTATATTGTACATAAGTTTTAAATCAATAAAAGGCATTGTTTTCCCATCCCTTATTGTAATCTTATCGGTTATCTGGCTGTTCGGATTTATTGGTTATTTAAAATTACCTTTGACTTTTATTTCAACTTCCATACCAATTCTTTTAATTGCCCTGGGCTCAGCATACGGAATACACATTCTAAACAAATATATCAATGATTCATTAAGAATCAAAAACTACAATAAGGATAACTTAATAAATTC
>Ga0256835_1001475_pt1 | contig 14099 bp, 9 predicted proteins | sample PIR30metaG_FD_185972 | JGI IMG/M metagenome (GOLD analysis project Ga0256835, IMG submission 185972) | Hydrothermal vent microbial communities from East Pacific Rise, Pacific Ocean - PIR-30 | ecosystem: Environmental > Aquatic > Marine > Hydrothermal vents | place: Pacific Ocean: East Pacific...
TCTACTGTTACTAACCGGTATTACAGGTTATGTAAGTAGTAAATGCCCTTATTTAAGTTGGGAGACAACTTTATTGATGTCTATTAGTTTATTTTTAACTATTAGTGGTACAACAGTCTATAATATGATCTATGATAGAAAGATTGATGCTAAAATGAAAAGAACGCAACACCGCCCGATTCCCTCGGGAAAAATCTCGGTGAAAGAAGCGATTATTTTCGGAACTGTACTCAATGTAATAGGTTTGGCCATTGCTTTTTGGTTAAGCCCTCTGTTCGGAATAATAGTATTCGGTGGATTATTCTTTGATTTTCTCGTTTATACAGTCTGGTTAAAACAAAGAACCCCCTGGTCAATTGTCTGGGGTGGTATATCAGGCGGTATGCCCATACTCGCCGGACGGGCATTGGGAGTTGGAGAAATTGACATGGTAGGTATTTTGCTGGCAGTTGCTATTTTATTCTGGATTCCAACACATATAATGACTTTTAATATACGGCATTTTCAAGATTATTCAACTGCCGGCATTCCTACTTTTGCCGAAAAATACGGCATCAAAAAAACACGCTTTATTATCGCTATTTCAACAGTGCTTTCAGCCCTTTCATTTGCCTTTGCAGCTTTTTCACTCGGTATAGGCTGGGGCTTTATTCGACTGTTGATTATTTTAGCTGCCGGTGCAACCTTACTGGCGATTTACGGAATAGTAAAACCTTCTGATAAAACCAATTTTCAATTGTTTAAATTGGCCTCGATTAACATGTTGTTCGCTATGATTATTATTATAATCGGTTCATTATTTTATTAATATAGTTATGTTAAAGGTTCATAAAAACATATTAATTCTGGTAGCCGGATTAATGTGGACAGGCGTAGGTATTTTACTGAATTATTTTGCCAAAAGATGGTTTCATCTATTTTCGCAAAATGAAATAATGTTTGCCATAATTGGCGGTATTGTTTTAGGAGCTTTGATCGCTTATTTCGGATTTGGCCCCTTGGCTCAAAGAAATATTGACAGAATTGTCAAATATCCCGAAAGAGTAAGTATTTTTATGTTCCAGAGAAAAAAAATGTATTTTATAGTTATTTTTATGATTTCTTTGGGCATATTTATGCGAAAAACATCTTTGATACCTAAAAATCTTTTGGCTCCTATGTATATTGGTATAGGTTTGGCGCTGTTTGTATCAAGCTTTAAATACCATGTATTTTTATTAAAGAAAAATTGACATTCACTGATAAAAATTGATCTAATGAATAAAAAAATACTTATAGCAGGTGCCATATTTGGAGCTTTGGCTGTAGCCATTGGAGCTTACGGCGCACATGGTGGAGCTAAATATTTGACAGAACATACAACTATTACTTTTGGCAAAGCGGTTCGTTATCAAATGTATCATGCTTTAGCATTGTTATCGGCAGGTTTGGCTTATATTTTAATTCCTTCTCAACGCAAACTACTAGCCTGGGCAGGCTATGCTTTTATAGGTGGAATTATATTTTTCTCCGGTAGTTTATATATCATTGTTTTTGCCGGAGTCAAAATGGGATATGTTACACCTTTAGGAGGAACTTTATTTGTGCTGGGCTGGTTGTTATTGGCCTTGGCGGTTTATAAAGCAGACGATTACAATACTTAGTTTTTACGGAGAGATATATTCAATGCCCAATTGATTTTACACCATTTTTTGTGTTTCAATTGGGCATTTTTTTTATCGAAGATGGTATTTATCGTTATTTTAAAGTTTGATTTTAACAATTATTAATTCTTTACAAATCACATACGATAAAGAGGGACGGTTCCAATGTAAATTTTTACTGTTATTAAGGCGATAACTTTAGAGGCAGCTTCTTGTTAATTTCTTGACGTCTGTAATTCAATCCGGATGCAATTCTTTCCTTTAATAAAAGACTATTTTATCCTTTTTATTTTTAAAAAATATTAGCAATTATATTTTAAATAGAACTTTTTGTTTTGTAAAGTTCTTAAACATATATATTTATGCGCTGTTAGATAGCTTTAATGCAATGAAATTGCAAAGATGATTTTAATAAAATTATTCTATTTACAGACAAAAGTCATTTTCTAGCGAGATTTTATGACTTTTATCTTTTTTTTGTAACTATTATTCCTTATATTTGATTAGTATTTTATTATTAACTAAAAAAAATATGAAATTATGAGAAAATTATTATTACTAACAATTGCTTTTTTCTTTGCATTCTCAGTGAGTGCACAGATTATTGGTGTTAAAACCGGTTTTACCAAATCCGGGTACAAAGTTAATTTCAATATTCCTGACGGAGCTAATATGGGGGAAGGTTTTCATTTAGGTGTTTTTGCCGAAAGACCTATCAAAGAAAACATGAACTTAAGATTATCTCTTACTTACAATCAGTTAGGTTCTGAATTTTATTTAGAGCAAAATACTGATGCAGGATTGATGGTTCAAGATTTTAAAAAGGAAGTTAATTATTTGCAAGTTAGCTTAACACCTAAATTTAAGTTGGGAGAGTCCGCTTATGCATTTATAGGCCCTTACATAGGATTTGTTTTAAGTGGAAGTCAAACAGGAACAGCTACAATGGGTGAAACTGTATTGGTTGACATGGATGTAGATCTTTTTGAAGGAGACTATGATTATTATAATAAATTTGATTTCGGAGGAAATTTAGGTTTAGGAATGAACCTTAAAAACGGATTTTTCGCTGAATTGAGTTTAGGTATGGGCTTTTTAAACTTTATCAATACTGACAGCCAATATTATTCTATGGAAGATGAAAACGATCCTGATAATCCTTCACAACCTATGACTGAAGATTTAAATCAAAGAAATATGTTTATAGGATTTTCTATAGGACATATTTTCAAAATAAAAAAATAAAACCAAACCAAATTAATCTCAAAAAAACTCCGGAATTTCCGGAGTTTTTTTTTGAGATAACTGAACTTTTGTAGGTGATTTCATATGTTTGTAAAATATTGATAAACAATTAATTAATCGTTATTACAAGCTTTCATATTGCTGTGTTCCTCCGCAAGCATTTGGGGAGTGAGAGTGTTTTGACGAAAAGAAATGAAGTCATCCTGAAGTTTCGGGAGTATCGAAAAGCTTGTCAGTTCGAGTGATACGAGCTTGCGAGTATCGTATCGAGAACTAAGACAAGCGTCTTTGATAGACGTAATGCTACTTCTCGATACATTCTGAAGCGAGTTCGGGACACTCGCCGTGCTCCGACGAATGTCGTGAGAAGTGACATTACTTGATTATGACATGCGAAAGTTCAGTTGAGATAATACCAATTGATTTATAAAAAAGTCCAAAAATATTTTAATGTATATTTGTTTGTAAAATAAGAAGATGATGAACAAAGATTTTTTAAAATCCTTAGGCCCCGGTTTGTTGTGGGCGGGAGCGGCTGTTGGTGTTTCTCATTTGGTACAGTCAACTCGTGCCGGTGCCAATTACGGATTTTATCTCGTATGGTTGGTTATCTTGGCTAATCTGGTAAAATATCCTTTTTTTGAATTTGCTCCACGTTATGCGGCAGCTACCGGCGAAACTCTAATCGACGGCTATAACCGGATTGGGAAATGGGCTGTAAATTTATATGCTTTTTTAACTTTTGCCACTATGTTTACCATTCAAGCGGCTGTTACTTTTGTAACGGCCGGTTTAATCAAAAATATTTTACAAACGGATCTAAGCATTACTACTATTAGTCTTTTGTTATTGCTTTTTACCCTTTTGTTGTTGTGGATAGGAAAATATGCCATGTTGGATAAGTTTATCAAGATAATTATTGTTACTTTAACGATTTCAACTATTGTTGCGGTAATTAGTGCGGCTATGCATCCTGTGCAAACCTTGCCGCTTTCCAAACTGCGAATGTTTGATTGGCACAAAGCAGCCGATTTGGCTTTTTTGATTGCTTTGGCCGGATGGATGCCTGCACCCATTGATGTAGCGGTTTGGCATTCGTATTGGGCGGTTGAGAAACAACAACAAACCGGATATCGTCCTTCCTTAAAAAATGCTCTGTTGGATTTTAAAATAGGTTATTTCGGCACGATGATTTTGGCCGTCGGGTTTTTGAGTTTAGGTGCTTTGTTGATGTATCGTAGCGGAGAAAGTTTTTCGGCCAGTGGAAGTGTATTTGCCGGACAATTGATTAAACTCTATACCACGAGTATCGGACAATGGGCTTATTTGGTGATTGCCATTGCTGCTTTTACCACCATGTTTAGCACTACTTTGACGTGCTTGGATGCGTATTCAAAAGTATTAAAACCAACCACCGGTTATATGCTTCCGTCTTTGTCTGAAAAAACTTTGAACAAATTAGGTGTTTTTTGGTTATTAGTGGTGGTTACGGGAGCTTTATTATTAATCTTTAAATTTTCAAAAAGCATGAAACTAATGGTGGATATAGCCACCACCCTTTCTTTTGTAACAGCGCCGGTATTAGCTTACTTAAATTACAGAGCGGTTCATCTGTCGCATGTGCCTGATAATTATAAACCGGGAAAACTTTTAAAACTTTTTGCTCAAACAGGTATTTTTGTTTTAAGCATTTTTTCGTTGGCCTATATTATTTGGCGGTTTTTTATGTAGAAGTGGAACAAGGATGTTTATATTGTTTTTTTTTTTTCGTTAAAAGAGATATTCATAAATTTTAATTTTATAAATAATCATTGACTCAAAATCCATATCTTTGCAAATATGGAATACCCTTCAAAATTATTATCCGAAGTAGTAGATGAAATTTCCAAATTGCCCGGTATCGGCAAGCGGACGGCTTTGCGTTTGGCCTTGCATTTATTGAAGCAACCCGAAGAGCAAAGCGAAGCTTTGGCGCAGTCTGTTTTAAAATTCAGAAAAGAAATTAAACACTGTAAAATCTGCCATAACATTTCCGATAAAGAAGTATGTGATATTTGTAGTGACGAACGCCGCAATCATGCTTTGATTTGCGTGGTGGAAGATGTGAGAGATGTGATGGCTATTGAAAGTACCGGTGAATATAAAGGGGTGTATCATGTTTTGGGTGGCAAAATATCGCCTATTGAAGGAGTAGGCCCGGCTGATTTAACCATTGATAAATTGATAGAGAGAATAGAAAATTATCAAATCGATGAAATTATTTTTGCCCTCAGCGCAACCGTCGATGGTGATACGACTAATTTTTATCTGTATCGAAAGATTTCCACCTTGCCCAATCCGCCCGGTATATCAACCATTGCCCGTGGAATAGCCGTGGGTGAGGAGTTGGAATATGCAGACGAAGTTACTTTGGTAAGAAGTATATTAAACAGGGTTCCTTTTGAAAAATCGATTAAACAAAACCGATAAACTGACATTTTTTCAGTGCTTAAAAAGGTATAATTATTGATACGGGAAATTAAAAAATCAGGAAAATATGGGAAAAGAAATTAAAGTGATGAATGAACAAGCTTTGTTTGATATGTTAAACGACGAAGCGGAACTGATTCCTTTGTTGAGTCCCGAAGACGAAAAAAAACTACAAGAATCGGAGGTGCCGGATATTTTGGATATCTTGACGCTTCGCAATAATATATTACTACCCGGTGTGGTAATTCCTATTTCCGTTGGACGCGATCAATCGATTAAACTGATTGAAGACGTCAATAACAAACATAAAACTTTAGGAGTTGTCGCACAAAAAAATCCGGAGATTGAGGTGCCCAAAAAAGAAGATATCTACCAAGTGGGAACGGTGGCCAAAATTCAACGGATTATCAAAATGCCCGATGGCAATCTAACCGTGATTATTCAAGGTATCAAGCGTTTTAAGATAGAAGAAGTTCTTCAAGAGGAGCCTTATATTACGGCCAAAATAGAATCATTGCCCGATGCGCAACCCAAAAAAAGCAAAGAGCTGGACGCCATAGTCGATTCCATTAAAGAATTGGCTATTAAAGCTATTAAACTCAATCAGAATATACCGACTGAAGCTAGTTTTGCTATTGAAAATATTGTAAGTCCGGTTTTTTTGGTGAATTTTATTACCTCTAATTTGGAGGCGGAAGTAGCCAAAAAACAAGAGCTCTTAGAAACAGATGATTTTAAAGAAAGAGCTTTGGGACTATTACAATTGCTCGATGAAGAAGTGCAACGTTTGGAACTGAAAAACGATATTAAAAATAAAACCCGTAAAGTTCTTGACAAACAAAGCCGTGAGTATTTCTTGCATCAGGAAATGCGCACCATTCAAGAGGAATTGGGAGATATCGGCCCGATGCAGGAAATAGAAGAACTGAAAAAGAAAGCCGAAAAGAAAAAATGGAAAGATTCTGTTAAGGAACATTTTGAAAAAGAGTTGAAGCGCTTAAAACGAATGAATCCGCAAGCGCCGGATTTTAGTATCCAACGCAATTATTTGGAATTGATGCTCGATTTGCCGTGGGATGAAATTACCGAAGATAAAATCGATTTGAAATACGCCCAAGAGGTTTTAGATCGAGATCATTTCGGATTGGAAGACGTCAAAAAGCGTATCATAGAATATTTGGCGGTTTTAAAGATTAAAAACGATATGAAATCGCCTATTCTATGTTTGTATGGCCCGCCGGGAGTGGGAAAAACCTCTTTGGGAAAATCTATTGCCGAAGCGGTAGGACGCAAATATGTGCGCATGTCATTGGGAGGTATGAAAGATGAATCCGAAATTCGCGGACACCGCAAGACATATATCGGAGCGATGCCCGGGCGTATCATACAATCAATCAAAAAAGCGGGAACGTCCAATCCGGTGTTTATTTTAGATGAGATAGACAAATTGGGCAGTAGCCACCGCGGAGATCCGTCATCGGCTATGTTGGAAGTATTGGATCCGGAGCAAAATTCGGAGTTTTACGATAATTTCTTGGAAATAGGCTACGATTTATCACGTGTGTTGTTTATTGCCACGGCCAATTATTTCTACGATATTCCGTGGGCTTTGCGCGACAGGATGGAAGTGATTCCTATCAGCGGATACACTATTGAAGAAAAAATTGAGATTGCCAAACGGCACCTGTTGCCCAAGCAACTGAAAGAACACGGTTTAAAACCCAAGGATTTAAAGTTGGGTAAGAAACAAATCAAAAAAATTATAGAATCGTATACCCGCGAATCAGGCGTGCGCGGATTGGACAAAATGATTGCCAAAGTGGTACGCAACACGGCTAAATCCATTGCCATGGAAGAGGATTACAACAAAAAGCCTTCGTTGAAAGAAATAGAAAAAATATTGGGAAAACCCAAATTTACCATTTCCGAATATGAAGACAATAAAGTGCCCGGTGTGGTAACCGGTTTGGCATGGACACGTGTAGGAGGCGACATTTTGTTTATCGAATCTATTTTAGCCAAGGGCAAAGGACAATTGCATCTGACAGGAAATTTAGGGCAAGTCATGAAAGAATCTGCACAAATAGCTTTGGCTTATATCAAAGCCAAAGCGGAGAAATTTGGTATCAAGCCCGAAATGTTTGAGCAATATCAAATACATGTGCATGTGCCGGAAGGAGCAACGCCCAAAGACGGCCCTTCGGCCGGAATTACCATGTTGACGTCAATGGTTTCGGCATTAACCGGCCGTAAAGTAAAACCGCATTTGGCTATGACCGGCGAAATTACTTTGCGCGGAAAAGTCTTACCGGTTGGCGGTATCAAAGAAAAAATTTTGGCGGCCAAACGGGCTAAAATAAAAGAAATTATCCTATCGGAACGCAATAGAAAAGACGTAGATGAAATCAATGAAGAATATATCAAAGGCTTAAAATTTCATTACGTCAAAAAGATGGAAGAAGTTTTAGATATCGCTTTGTTGTAAATAACGATAGATGATTGACTATTTGCGATTGACGATTTACGATTTGAGATTTTAGATCAATTCATCAGTTTATCGATTTATCATATCAACAATTATGAAAGAAACAGAACGCAAATTTCTGGTAAAAAACGACGATTATAAGTTGGAGGCCGAGCGGGTGCATCACATAGTGCAGGCTTATCTCAATCGTGATCCCAATCGTACGGTTCGCATCAGAATTAATGATGCTACCGGCTATATAACGGTTAAAGGCCCTTCCGATGCTACGGGAATGACGCGTTTTGAATGGGAAAAAGAAATTCCGGTGGAGGAAGCCCGCGAATTGATTAAATTGGCGGAGCCGGGTGTGATAGAAAAAGTGCGTTATATCGTGCCTGCTTCTAACGGATTAAAATGGGAAGTGGATGAATTTTTGGGTAATCATGAAGGTTTGGTTTTGGCGGAAATTGAATTGCCAAGCAAAGACACGGATTTTGAAAAACCCTCGTGGGTAGCTGAGGAAGTAACCGGAAAAGCCGAATATTACAATGCGTCGCTTTCAAAAATTTAGAAAGTAATGTAATGTATTGATCATTAATAAGATGTTTGTCTTGAAGTTTTGTTAGAATTGAGATGCTTGTCAGTTCGCTGTGCTCCCAATTTTAATTGGCGGGAGTGATCCCAACCTTATTTAATTTTGAGACATTATCTAATTTATAGATTCACGAAGCGATAACGAAGTCCCGGCTTTAGTTGGGATTGGATCATCGGTTCATCTCCCGAAGTTTCGGGACATCGGTTCATCGATTTATCGATTCATCAATAAATACATAATTATGAAAATAGAAGTATCTAACGGAGAAATAGTTGACAAGCTCACTATAATAGAAATCAAATTAAAGCATATTCAAGATCCGGCAAAACGTAAAAATTTACAAGCCGAATATGAAGTGTTAAATGAAGCGGTATCAAAAATCATTGACAAAAATCACGAATATTATCGCGAATTGCTCAAGATTAATCAGGAATTATGGGATATTGAAGATCGTATCCGCGATTTGGAACGGGCCAAAGATTTCGGCGATGATTTTATTCAAACCGCTCGTGCCGTTTACTTTACCAATGATCGCCGTTCGGAAGTAAAGCGGAAAATCAATGAACTAACCGGTTCCAAGTTGATAGAGGAAAAATCTTATGAAAAATATGATTAAGGTAGTTAATAATTACATTTGTCTTTAAAGTGTTTTGTGTTTGTCAGTTCGAGTAATCCTGATTTTAGGTAGGAATTATTATTTTTTTGGGCAATGCAAAAAAGTAATGATTTTTTATTCCCTTCATTCAAATTCTTAAAAATACTATTGTTATTTAGTTTTTAAATTTGTCGGAAAAGTATTTTTTTGACAGTCTAATTTTTGTATTTTCCGTACAGGAATACTTAAAATATATAGGCCAAGCGAGCAAAAAGCCTTATATATTATAGGATTTTTCTACGTGAGGTTGCGCCCTAAGGGGTTCTTGCGTAAAAATAACGACGAATAAGCGTAAAACTATCTGCTGTTTGAATGAAGCGATAGCGGAGTGAGTTCAGATAGTTTAGCGTTGAGGAGATTATTTTAGCAAGGTTCTCTTAAGGCTAGCGTTTTTTGTTACTTTTTTGGGCAATGCAAAAAAGTAATGATTTTTTATTCCCTATTTTCTTTTAAAAACTTTATTATAAACTTATTTTAATATTGATGAATATGTAAATATAGCACCTAAAATTTGCGCTATTTTTTACTGGCTATTTAATTTTTTTTCAAAAAAATAGTTTTGCATTTTTTTCAGTTCAATGGGTGAAAGTAATAGAAAATGATAAAAAATTAATGTATATTTGAGACAAAAATTATCAACATGGAAAAATTAATCGAACGTTTTCTTAAATATATTAAAATTGATTCGCAGTCGGATCCGAATTCTAATACGACACCTTCCACAGAGAAACAATGGAATATTGCCAAGGTATTAGTCGATGATTTAAAAGAAATAGGCATGCAGGACGTTGAAATTGATCAATACGGTTATGTGTATGCCACTTTACCTTCCAATATGGATAAAGAAGTTCCTACTATCGGATTTATAGCACATTATGACACGGCACCCGATTATAGCGGTGCCAATGTCAATCCGCAATTTGTTGAAAATTACGACGGTAGTGATATCATTTTAAATGAGGAAAAAGGATTGGTATTATCACCTTCTTATTTTCCCGAATTAAAAAATTATATCGGACAAACTTTGATTCACACCGACGGCAATTCCCTATTAGGTGCCGATGACAAAGCAGGTGTGGCCGAAATTATGGACGCGATGGATTACTTGATCAAGCATCCTGAAATCAAACATGGGAAAATCCGTGTAGCTTTTAATCCCGATGAGGAAATAGGCATGGGTGCCGATAAATTTGATGTTGAAAAATTCGGAGCCGAGTGGGCTTATACCATGGACGGTTCGGTAGTCGGTGAATTGGAATTTGAAAATTTTAATGCCGCCGGTGCCAAGGTAAAAATCAACGGAAAAAGTGTTCATCCGGGATATGCCAAGGATAAAATGATTAATTCCATGTTGATAGCGGCAGATTTTATCAATCGTTTTCCGAAAGATGAAACACCGCAAACGACTGAAAAATATGAAGGTTTTTATCACTTGCACAATATGAAAGGTGAAGTGGAATTAACCGAATTGAATTATATCATCCGTGATCACGACAGAGAAAAGTTTGAAGCCCGCAAAAAATATTTTGAGCAAGTGGTGGCTGATATCAATAAAGAATACGGCGAAGGAACCGCCGAATTGGAATTGAGAGATCAATATTACAATATGCGCGAAAAAATCGAACCGGTGATGCATGTAGTGGATATCGTAGAAGAATCGATGAAGGATTTGGGCATTAAACCCATTATCAAAGCCATTCGCGGTGGCACCGACGGTGCACAGTTGTCATTTAAAGGTTTGCCTTGCCCGAATGTGTTTGCCGGCGGATTGAATTTTCACGGCCCTTACGAATTTGTACCGGTTGAGTCCATGCAAAAAGCCCGTGATTTGATAGTGAGAGTGGTAGAAAAAACAGCCGAAAAATTCGGAAAATAAATTTGAGATAAAATGTCACATGTAATGACATTTGTTGAAACACAGCGAGTTTTACGATAAAAGAGGAGGCAAGTAATGTCACTTCTCACGACATTTGTCGGAGCACGGCGAGTGTTCCGGCGCAGCCGGAATGTATCGAGAAGTCAGACATTACGATTGTAAGTCTAAAAACGTATTCTTGTCTAATGTCTCGATACAATCCCAAACAGAGTTCGGTATCACTCGACATGACAAGATGAAGATTCAAGCATAAGATAGATAAATGTAGTAATGTGTAATGTCACTTCGAGTAATTTAGAGAGGAACGAACTAAATTGTATCGAGAAGTCAGACATTACGATTGTAAGTCTAAAAACGTATTCTTGTCTAATGTCTCGATACAATCCCGTCCCCAAAGTTTTGGGGATTGGTATCACTCTCGCCAATTAAAATTGGGAGCACGGCGACATGACAAGCTAAAAAACAACAATATCGATTAAACGGTTTAACGATTAAACAATAAACAAAAAATATCGGTTCACGAAGCGATAGCGAAGTCCCAACTTTAGTTGGAATCGATTCATCAGTTTATCAATTCATCAATTCATCAATAATTAAATGAAGACAAACAAATTTATATACAGACATTTAGGTCCGCGTCCACAGGAAGTGGAAGAAATGTTTCAAACTATCGGAGTGGAAAATATGGATCAGTTGATTTATGAAACCATTCCCGATAATATCCGCTTACAAAAAGAATTGGATTTGCCACCGGCCATGACGGAGCCGGAGTTTATGGAGCATATCAGCCGTTTGGCGCGCAAAAATAAAATTTACCGTTCGTTTATAGGATTGGGTTATTACGGAACCACCATGCCCGGTGTAATTCAACGCAATATACTTGAAAATCCGTCGTGGTATACTTCTTACACGCCTTATCAGGCAGAAATTTCGCAAGGTCGTTTAGAAGCTTTGTTAAACTACCAAACCATGTTGACGGAACTCACCGGTATGGAATTGGCCAATGCTTCATTGCTCGATGAAGCCACCGCTGCTGCCGAAGCAATGGGCATGTTTTTTAACTTGCGTGACAGAAAACAGAAAAAAGCGGGTGTCAATAAATTTTTTGTCGGTGTCAATGTTTTACCGCAGACCATGGCGGTTTTGGAAACGCGCGCCGCAACTTTGGGAATTGAAATCGTAAAAGGAATTTTTACACAAATAGAATTTGATGACAGTTTTTTCGGTGCTTTGGTGCAATATCCGATGAAGCACGGAAAAGTGGTGGACTTTAGCGGTTTTGTGGCCAAAGCCCACGAAGCCGGTGTTAAAGTAGCCGTAGCCGCCGATTTGATGGCTTTGGTGTTACTGACACCTCCCGGACAATGGGATGCCGATGCCGTGGTGGGCACTACGCAGCGTTTCGGATTGCCCATGGCTTACGGAGGCCCGCATGCCGGTTATTTTGCCACCCGTTCCGATTACAAACGTCATATTCCCGGACGGATTATCGGTGTAACGGTTGATGCACAAGGCAAACGGGCTTTGCGGATGGCTCTGCAAACCCGCGAACAACATATCAAACGCGATAAAGCGACTTCTAATATTTGCACCGCTCAAGTGCTGTTGGCTGTTTTATCGGGCATGTATGCCGTTTATCACGGCTACGAAGGTTTGAGAGAAATAGCACAACACATTCATAATCAGGCTAAAAAACTCAATAAAGGTTTAAAGGATTTGGGCTATAAGCAGTTGCACGAAGTCTTCTTTGACAGTTTGTTGGTGCAGGCGGATGCTGCCACCATTCAAAAATTAGCCGAAGAAAAACAAATCAATTTAAACTATTACTTTGGAGATGACAAAGTAGGAATTTCCGTCGATGAAAATACCACAGACGAAGAAATTCAAAAGATATTACAAATATTTGCCGGTGATAGAAGTTTGCCGGAATTATCGGCTGATGATGAGATTATTCCCGGAAAATTACTGCGCAAAGATAAATTTTTACAACAGGAAGTTTTCAATAAATATCATTCCGAAACGGAAATGATGCGCTATATCAAACGTTTGGAACGCAAGGATATTTCTCTCACCCATTCCATGATTCCGTTGGGTTCTTGCACCATGAAACTCAATGCTTCGACGGAAATGTTCCCGATCAGTTGGAATGCGTGGAATAATCTGCATCCGTTTGTGCCGCAATCACAAGCGGAAGGTTATCGTGAAGTGATTGAAAATCTGGAAAAATATTTGGCTGAAATCACCGGTTTGGATGCGGTGAGTTTGCAACCCAATTCGGGTGCCGCCGGTGAATATGCCGGTTTGTTGGCCATTAAAAAATATCATGAGAGCAGAGGCGAAGCACAACGAAATATCGCTCTGATTCCTGCATCGGCTCATGGCACCAATCCCGCATCGGCGGTAATGGCCGGACACAAAGTAGTGGTGATTAAAACGACGGATGAAGGAAATATAGATGTGGAAGATTTGCGGGAAAAGGCCGAAAAATATAAAGACGAGTTGTCGGTATTTATGGTGACGTATCCGTCCACTCACGGTGTTTTTGAATCGGCGATTAAAGAAATGACGGACATTATTCACCAAAACGGTGGACAAGTATATATGGACGGCGCCAATATGAATGCACAAGTGGGCTTAACCAATCCGGGTATGATCGGAGCCGATATTTGTCATTTGAATCTACACAAAACTTTTGCTATTCCACACGGTGGTGGTGGGCCGGGTGTAGGGCCGATAGCCGCCAAGAAACATTTGGCCGGTTTCTTACCTTCGCATCCTTTGATAAAAACCGGAGGAAAATACGGAAGTGCTGTGGCTGCCGCACCTTACGGATCCATTTTAGTGAGTTTGATTTCGTATGCTTATATCCGTTTGGCTGGTGCCGAAGGATTGAAAAAAGCGACGGAATATGCCATTTTGAATGCCAATTATCTGGAAGCCTTGCTTAAGGATTATTATCCGGTGTTATATACCGGCGAACGCGGACGGGCAGCCCACGAGTTTATTGCCGATTGCCGGCCGTTTAAAGAAAAGGGAATTTTGGTGGGCGATATAGCCAAGCGTTTGATGGATTACGGTTACCACGCACCTACCGTTGCTTTTCCGGTGCATGACACTTTGATGATAGAACCGACGGAAAGTGAAGGTAAAGC
>Ga0256835_1001476_pt1 | contig 14081 bp, 9 predicted proteins | sample PIR30metaG_FD_185972 | JGI IMG/M metagenome (GOLD analysis project Ga0256835, IMG submission 185972) | Hydrothermal vent microbial communities from East Pacific Rise, Pacific Ocean - PIR-30 | ecosystem: Environmental > Aquatic > Marine > Hydrothermal vents | place: Pacific Ocean: East Pacific...
TTGAAAATGCGAGGATATCTACAGTTTCTGCCTTTGCACCAGCCCCATAAGGTCCAGCTGCAATGCTAACATCGGCACCAAGTTTAATAGAGGTGGATAGCAGGGCATCAAGTCCACTATCTGTCATTATCATAAGTATAATTTGCGAAGACTGGGCCCCTGCCTGTAGACCAAATGATATGGAACCCACCGTATAAAAGGCAGGCTGGCTCCATTTACCAGTATATTGATCCCTGGCAAGCAGCACCCCTGTGCCTCCCTCTGCTCCAAATATGAATGCTCCTTTTAGCAACTGAGGCACTATTAAAATCCCTTTGGCACTGGCCAAGTGGTTACGAAACCACGTCATATTCGGGTCAGCAACAAAGCTTTTAAACGTGATGGTAGCCCTATCAATCAGGGCCTGCTGTTTTTCATAACCAGCTGCATAACTAAACTGAGCAAAGAAAGTAACAACTATTACAAAAAAAATTATTTGCCGTATAATTCTGCCTCTTTTCATTACACTCCTCCCTTTTTTGGATTTTATCCGTAAAGCTAAAGGTTTATTATATAAAATAATATTCATTGTAAACAAAAAAACTTGACTGTCCAATTAATGTTTATTAGAAGGCTAACGTTTTTCGTGATACAGTGCTTGTAACATTGTTTTAAGATAACACACAAAAGAAAACAGAGGAGTACATCTCCAATGGATACTATAGAAGCCATCAGGACAAGAAAATCCGTCAGAAAATTCCTTAATAAACCCGTTGAAAAAGAAATAATCTATAAAATCCTTGATGCAGCCAGATGGGCCCCTTCAGGCGCTAATTGCCAGCCCTGGCGTGTGGAGATAGTCTCTGGCACGACCAAGGAAAAAATCACAAAGGCGATACTTGAAGCCAAAGCCAATAATGTGTCAGAGCCCCCAGATATAGAATACTATCCTAAAACATGGAAAAATCCTTACAAAGAAAGAAGATTCAAGTGTGGCCTTGCCCTCTATTCCGCCCTTGGCATTGAAAGAGGCGATACAACAGCAAGAAAGGAGGCGTGGTTTAGAAACTATGAATTTTTTGGCGCCCCCTTAGGCCTATTCCTATTTATGCCAAAGGCCCTTGGCACGGGTTTTCTAGTAGATATAGGAATATTCCTACAAACTGTTGTGTTGGCCTGCACCAATGAAGGCCTTGCCACCTGCATACAGGCCTCTTTGGCAGAATATCCCTCCATTATCAAAGAGATATTAAACGTACCTGAAGAATTTAGACTCGTTTGTGGACTATCTATAGGCTATGAAGACAAGGCTGCGCCTGTAAATCAGTTTCGAACCACAAGGATAGAAGTGGAAGACTTTACCAAGTGGCATGATTAGTGATTAGGGCCAGCCAGCCAAGACGTTGGCTTGCCCTAGCTTGATATGGCTAATCAGGCAGCCCTTAAACTCGATAGTGGAACCTTGGTGGCCACCTCTCTTTTTAGCATCTCTATTAAGATTATGGCGCGGTCCCTACCATCTATCGCCTTAAGAATACCTTCAATTATGGTCTGATTTGGGCCTTCCAAACGTACACGATCACCAGGTTGGAAACCGTACTTCTCTTTCATGCCAACCTGTATTATGCCAGACTCATTTGACCGTGCTATGAGTTCATTCATAAACCACTCTGGAACTGGTGGATAGTAATCACCAAATCTAACAGGGCCGGAGGCACCAAAGGTACTAGAGATAGTTACCCAGTTTCGCTCCTCTGGAGCCAAATGAAGGAAGAGATAACCAGGAAAAAGAGGCGAAAGCACCTCCTTTACCTTTCTGGCATGCCTTGTTATCCGTGTTGTAGTGGGTAAAAAAACCTCAAAGTTTTGATTTTCAAAATTCTTCTTGGCATAAAACTCTTTTCTAGGCTTGGTCTTGATGGCAAACCACTCTTTTTCCACAGCTTCTCCCCCCTCCGGTATCAGTGAAAAAACACCTCTACTCTATTAACATCTACAACGTCTACGGATCACACCAGTGAACCCTAAACGACACTAAACGACGACCAATATTAATGTGGAGCCGACACACCATCCTGAACTTCCCTTTTGGAAAACCAATTGGGCGGCTCCATCTCCTTAAGCTCAGAAAACAGATCCTTCATGTCGTCCCCTGTGACAAGGGCGGCACTTAGAACCTCATCCATATGTTCAACGCACAAGATATCCAAAGACTTTAGAATCTTTGGCTGAATCTCCTTTAGATCTTTCTCGTTGGCCTTAGGAATTATGCAGGTCTTTAAGTCCATACGGCGTGCTGCAAGCAACTTCTCCTTTAGACCTCCAATGGGAAGGACTCTGCCTCTAAGTGTGATTTCACCAGTCATTGCCAGATCGTGACGTACTGGTACCTTCAATAGTGCCGAAACCAAAGCAGTTGCTATAGTGATACCTGCTGAAGGCCCATCCTTGGGGATGGCTCCTTCTGGCACATGCACGTGGATATCGACCATCTTGTAAAAATCCCATGGAAGGCCAAGCTGATGAGCCCTTGCCCTGACGTAACTCATTGCCGCCTGGACAGACTCCTGCATAACGTCTCCAAGCTTTCCAGTAATGGTGAGCTTGCCCTTTCCCGGCATGACGGCAACCTCTATCTGCAACAAGGTGCCACCTGTCTCTGTCCAGGCAAGGCCATTTGCAACACCAATAAGGTCACTCTCCTCTGTCTGGGAGTGTCTGTATTTTGGAACTCCAAGATACTTATTTAGTGAAGATCTTGTTATCTTGATGACCTTCTTATCCTCTTTGGCTTTTGTTATCTCCCTGGCTGCCTTTCGGCAAAGGGCGGCAATACACCTTTCCAGGTTTCTCACACCAGCCTCACGAGTATATAGGTGTATTATATCCTCCAGTGCCTTTGGAGATATTTCCATCTGTTCCTTTGTAAGCCCATGTGCCTCAAGCTGCCTTGGGATCAGGTGGCGCCTGGCTATCTCCACCTTTTCCTCTTCTGTATAGCCAGGAAGCTCGATTATCTCCATCCTGTCCTGAAGAGGCAATGGGATAGTATGAAGGGCATTGGCCGTTGTGATAAACATTACCGATGAAAGATCATAATCCAGATCGAGGTAATGGTCGTTAAAGGCATAATTCTGTTCAGGGTCCAAGACCTCAAGAAGTGCAGAGGCTGGATCACCCCTGAAGTCAGAACTCATCTTATCCACTTCATCTAGACAAAATACAGGATTAATGGCCTTTGCCTTCTTCATGGACTGAATAATCTTACCTGGAAGCGCCCCTATGTAGGTACGCCTGTGGCCCCTGATTTCAGCCTCGTCTTTGACTCCACCAAGAGATAACCTTACAAAGTTGCGGTTAAGTGCCCTTGCTACAGACTTGGCAAGGGAGGTCTTACCAACACCAGGAGGTCCTACCAAGCAAAGAATAGGCCCTTTCATCTTCTTGGCGAGGCTTTTAACCGCCAGATATTCCAATATCCTTTCCTTTGGTTTTTCAAGACCATAGTGGTCCTGATCCAAAATCTTCTCGGCCCTTTCTATATCGTTGTTGTCTTTGGTACGCTCAAACCAAGGTAATGCGAGTATCCAGTCTATATAATTACGAACTACAGTAGCTTCAGCAGACATAGGAGCCATGAGCTTTAGTTTTTTAAGCTCATGCCGCACCTTGGCAGCGGCCTCCTTTGGAAGCCTCTTTCTCTTTATCTTTTTCTCAAGCTCCTTGAGTTCACTTTGGGCGTCATCCTTCTGGCCCATCTCCTTTTGAATCGCCCTGATTTGCTCATTGAGATAGTAATCCTTCTGATTCTTCTCCATCTGCTTCTTGACACGCTCTTTAATCCGCTGTTCCACCTTTGCTATCTGTGTCTCAGTGGACATAAAGGTATAGAGCTTTTCAAGGCGCTTAACAGGATTGAGGGCCTCAAGGATAGCCTGCTTAGCTGAAACCTTTAAAGAAACGTGCGAAGCAATAGAATCTGCAAGCCGTGAAGGATCATTAATGGAAGAGATGGAAACAGCCACCTCTGGCGGCACCTTTTTGTTAAGCTTACAATACTCATCAAAGGCAGATATGGTAAGCCTGCAAAGGGCGTCCACTTCTGGCCCAGAGACCTTTGGTTCTTCAAGGGTCTCTACCTCTACCAGGAAAAAGTTATCATCAGATATGAATTCCTTTATCTCGGCACGTCTTTTACCCTCAATAAGGGCCTTAACCGTACCGTCTGGCAGACGCAGAAGCTGCAGAATCGTCCCTATTGTACCAACTTTGTATATGTCCCTCCTGCCAGGCTCATCAACCTTTGCGTCCTTTTGGGCAGAAAGGAATATCTCCTGATTCTCTTCCATGGCCTTCTTTATGGCCTCCACAGACTTTTCTCGCCCTATAAAAAGAGGGGCCACCATCTGGGGAAACAGGACCATGTCTCGCAGTGGCAGAAGGGGAAGTATCAGGAGTTTGTCTTGTTTGTCCATAAAACCTCTATTTTTGCGTTTAAATTACGTATTTTTTTATACTTGTGATATTTTTGGCCTAAGAAGCCTCGGCCGTCTTATTTTCATATATAAGTATGGGTTCGGCCTTATTCAAGATGACCTCTTCACTAATTACACATTCTTTTACATCTTCCTTTGAAGGAAGGTCATACATGACATCGAGCATTGCGCGCTCAAGTATGGCTCTAAGGCCCCTTGCTCCAGTCTTACGCTTTATTGCCTCTCTTGCAATTGCCCTAACTGCCCCATCTGTAAAGTGAAGCTCGATATTATCCATGGCGAAAAGCTTTTGAAACTGGCGCACAAGGGCATTTTTGGGCTCTTGAAGGATGCGTATCAGATCGTCTTCGGTAAGCTCTTCCAAAGTTGCCACTACTGGAATCCTGCCAACAAGCTCTGGAATAAGACCAAATTTGATGAGATCCTCTGGTTCTAAGCTCCTCAATATCTCACTGTAGGTGAGCTCTCTTGCGCCTTGGACGTTTGCGCCAAAACCTATTGAGTACTTTCCCAACCTTGTCTTTATAATGGAGTCCAGCCCAACAAAGGCCCCTCCAACTATAAACAAGATGTTCGTTGTATCTATCTTGACGAATTCTTGCTGGGGATGCTTTCTGCCCCCTTTGGGTGGAACATTGGCAAGAGTGCCCTCTATTATCTTTAAAAGGGCCTGTTGCACACCTTCTCCTGAGACATCCCTTGTAATCGATGGGCTATCTGACTTTCTTGCAATCTTATCTATCTCGTCGATGTAGACGATTCCGCGGCTAGCCAGCTCCACATCGTAATCAGCAGCCTGCAAAAGATTGAGAATAATGTTTTCTACATCTTCACCTACGTATCCAGCCTCTGTAAGCGTTGTGGCATCCGCAATGGTAAAGGGCACATTCAAGATCTTGGCAAGGGTCTGGGCTAAAAGCGTCTTACCACTTCCAGTAGGGCCAATGAGCATGATGTTGCTCTTTTGAAGCTCTACGTCATCAATGGCAATATTGGACTCTATCCTTTTGTAATGGTTATGAACTGCAACAGAGAGTATCTTCTTTGCATGTTCTTGACCAATTACATACTGATCGAGAAGGGCCTTTATCTCAGCTGGCTTGAGTATAGCTGTGGAGCCTGACGATGTCTCATCACTGCCATCGTAGTCCTCTGCAATTATATCATTACAAAGATCTATGCACTCGTCACAAATGTAAACATTTGGACCAGCTATTAGCTTCCTTACCTCACCCTGTCCCTTTCCACAAAAGGAACAGCTTAGGTCTCCAACCTTATCAAAATCGTCATTCTTTCCTGGCATAACTAATTAATCCTCCTTGGAGGTCTCTGGCCTTTTTTCCAATATCTCATCTACCAGTCCATACTCCAATGCTTCCTTGCTACCCATGAAATAATCTCTTTCCGTATCAGTCTGAATCTTTTCAAGGGGTTGACCTGTATGTTTGGATAAGATCTCATTGAGCTTCTGTCTAAGCTTGAGAATCTCCTTGGCATGAATATCTATATCTGTTGCCTGCCCTTGGAAACCACCCATAGGCTGATGAATAAGTATCCTTGAATTTGGCAAAACATACCTTTTTCCAGGAGCTCCAGCCGCCAACAACAAAGCGCCCATAGAAGCAGCCTGCCCCAAACACAAGGTACTAACATCTGCCTTAATATACTGCATAGTGTCGTAAATGGCCAACCCTGCAGTTACCACCCCACCAGGGGAATTGATATACAGTGTAATGTCCCTCTTTGGATCTTCCGCTTCAAGGAAAAGGAGCTGGGCAATGATAAGGTTGGCCACCTCATCATTCACTGCCCCTCCAAGGAATATGATCCTTTCCTTGAGGAGACGAGAGTAAATATCAAAGGCACGTTCACCTCTTGGACTTTGTTCTATAACTATTGGAACCAATGGCATATTGAAAACCTCTTGCTAAAACTTCTTACTTTTTAGGCTACTTTTAAAAGATTGGCCTATTATGCAACAACTGCATTACACTCAAAAACTACTCTTACAAATGTTAATATTTAGTCTTTACTACTTTCTTCTTTTTCTTCGTCCTTGGGAGATTCGGATACATTCTCAGAGGCTTCTTCTTCCTCCTTGATTGTCACATTTTCCAAGATGTAATCCAATGTCTGCTTGGCCCTTAGCTTTGGCAAAACCGACTCAAAAACTGCTGCCTGGAACTGGGCCTTATCCACGTTCATTTCCTTGTAATGCTCATCGACATAATCATTGTATTTTTTCAGTTCTTCTGTAGGAATTTCCACTTTTTCTTGTTCGGCAATCTTATCAAGAAGAAGTTCTATCTTGACCTGACGAATGGCATCGTCTCTCATCTTCTCTCTTAGCCGTTCCTCATCTATTCCAGCCTGCTCCAGATTTACTCCCCTTTCATGCATGTGGCCTGCAATATTATCTATCATCTGGTCAAGCTTTTTCTCTATAAGACGTTCTGGCACAGGGAAATCAGCGTCTTCCAGCAATTTATCAAAGAGTTGGTTGCGAAGTACACTTTCTGCTGCCTCTTCCTTGTCCTTGAGGATGTGTTCCTTTAGCTTGTTTCTAAGGTCGTCTACAGTCTCAAGACCGATACCAAAACGCTTGGCAAATTCGTCATCAATCTCTGGCAGGTTACGTTTTTGAATATTCTTAAGTGTAACCTTATAGGTAACCGTCTTGCCTGCTACCAACTTATTCAAAGCATCATCAGGGTAAGAAACCTCTATCTCTCGCTCCTCACCCTTTTCCATGCCTATAAGCCCCTTTTCAAAGGTTTCATTGAAATTGCCCTTGCCAACCTCAACGAAGTAGTCTTCATTGGCAAGCTCTTCCACCTCTTCTCCATCTATAAAGGCAGTATAGTCAATTATTGCTATATCACCTTCCTTGAGCGGCCTCTGCTCATCTACGATTTCAACAGTGCCAAACTGGTTGCGCAGTGCCTCAAGTTGCTCATCTATTTCTTCATCGGTCACTTCTACCTTTGGCCTAACAAGTTCAAACTTTCTAAAATCAGGGACCTTGATCTCAGGTTCGATATCCATAAGTACAGAGTATTCAAAGGGCTTTCCAGGCTCAACATCAGAAGAAGAGTCGAGCTGGGGCTCCAAAAGCATGGTCACCTGACTCTGCTTGATGGCATCTCCAATGCTATTTTCAATAAGGGATTGAAGAACCTCAGATTTGATTTCTGCTCCATATTCACGCTCAATAATACTTCTTGGAACCTTTCCCTTTCTAAATCCAGGGATGGCAACACTTTTTTTCAGACGATTAATCGTTTGGTTGATATACTCATCTACTTTCTGGGCTGGTATCTCCACTTTGAGACGTTTTTGAACAGGACTTACATCTTCTACAGTGACTTTCATTTCCATGATACTAAAAACCTTTCCTGAATTTTTGTTATCTCTTCCTTGTTAATTGTCTTTATGTAAAAGGACCACAATCGGCCCCTTCTTCAGGCTGACCTTCTGGATATACGTTTTTCAACTGCAATAAACATACCTGAATTTCCCAGTTGGATCTTGTGAATTATGGAAGCCGAATCTAAAAGAATATCCTTCTGACACGACTCCAAGATCAGTGAAAACATCACCGGCAGGCATATAAAATCAATGGTGCGAGAGGGGAGAGTCGAACTCCCACGGCACAAGGCCGCTGGATCCTAAGTCCAGTGCGTCTACCAGTTCCGCCACTCTCGCACATCGTCATGAAAATCAGCCTGACGAAATTTAATAGAGGCGAAAAATGAAGTCAATGACAATAACCACTTGAACATAAATCAATCTAACTTATAAAATAACCGAAGAAATCGTTGCTGCAACAATTACAACCCACAAGATGTCAATGCCCTTGTAAAGGGCGTAAAAAGCCCCGATTCCAATAAGGGCCGCTGCCAGATTCCACTTAATAGCCATAAAAAAGCTTAAAAAAACAGCTAAAAGCAGACCAACAAACGATGCAAGCACCCCTTTCATGGCTTTTTTGAAAAAAGGAGCCTCTTTAAAACCATCATAAAATGGACTTGAAAACATAAGCATAAAAAGAGAAGGTGTAAAGATCGCCCATGAACACACTATTGCCCCAAGTAGTCCCTTAAGCATAAAGCCCACAAATGCGGCTGTTATTACAATAGGGCCAGGAGTCACCTGCCCTAAGGCTATTCCGTCCATAAACACTTCTTTTGGCAAAAAAGCCCGTTTTTCAACTATCTCGTGCAACATTAATGGCAAAGAGGCGTAACCCCCTCCGTAGGCAAAAAAATCTATCTTCATCATTAAAAGGCCAAGCCTGGCCAAAAATGGATCGGTGACAAAAAGCATCAAAATGACAACAATGGCAACCAGGGCAACAAAGCCTGCCCAGGCAATTATGCTCCTTACTTGAGGTGATTTGAGGGTATCATGAAAGGTCGGTCGGCTATCACTTTTGCCAACAATATCTCTGTAAAGGAATATGCCTCCAATAGCACATGCCCCTATTGCAACTATTGGACTGCCTTTTAAAAAAAGATATATGGCCGAAGCTGCCATTAGAAATATATCTTGCCAGCTCTTTATCATCTTTTTGCCAAAATCTAGCGTTGCATTGGCCACTATAGCCACTACCACAACCTTTAATCCCACAAAACATGAGACAACAAAAGAGATATTCATGGCCTTTTGGTAGGCCCATGCAAGTATCACCATCAGGATAAATGCTGGCAATGCAAACCCGGTAAACGAAACAATTGCCCCAAGCCCACCCCTTGCCTTTAGCCCTGCATAGGCTGCCGCCTGCATGGCTGTAGCACCTGGAATGGTCTGTACCAAGGCTATGCCTTGATCAAACTCTTTTGGATCAACCCATTTATATTTTTTGCAAGAAAGCTCTTTTATGTACCTGACCATTGCAGGCCCGCCAAAGGCAGTGAGTCCAAGGCGGAAAAAGGCCCAGAAGAGCCTTATGAATCCAGGAGGGCTGCCCATATCTGCCTAAGCTCCTTTGCCATAGCAATATCTTCTTCAGGAGGCCTGCCTCTGGTGGTGAGATATCCTCCAATGAGCATGGCATCTGCACCTGCCATAAAGGCCAAGGATTGGAGGTCTTTCAAGACCTTCTCCCTTCCCCCTGCAATACGAATGGCTGCGTGCGGCAACATTATCCGCCACATGGCAACCGTTCTGAAAATTTCTTCTAGCGCAATCCTTTTTTGGCCTTCAAGGGGAGTTCCAGCAATAGGAACAAGGATGTTTATGGGGCACGAATCAACCTCAAGCTCGGCAAGATCCCTTGCCATGAGGTAGCGATCATGCTCCGATTCTCCAAGCCCTATTATGCCACCAGCGCACACATCTAACCCTACACTCTTGGCATTTTTGATGGTCTTTACCCTCTCTTCATAGCTGTGAGTTGTACAAATCTTTGGAAAATATTCCTTTGAGGCCTCAAGGTTGTGATGATATCTGCTAAGGCCTGCCTCCTTGAGCAGTTTAAGATCATCCGCGCCCATTATGCCAAGGGATGCGCAGAGCCCTATATCAACCCGCCTTCTCAGCTCCTCTATATATCGCGCTATCTTTTCAACCAAAGATGACGATGGTCCTTTTCCACTAATTACGATACTAAACCTTTGAGCCCCTGAATTTCTGGCCTCTTCTGCTTCATAAAGAAGGGCATCAAGCTCCTTCAAATCATAAACAGGAGCCTTGGCACGTGCCCTTGCACTTTGGGCACAAAATGCACAATCTTCTGAACACGCACCACTTTTGGCATTTGTTATTGTGCAAAGGCCCATTTTCAAACCTCTATGCCCCAACTTGGCCTTTAGACCAAGCTCCATCAACTGCCATAGAGACAACCTTTTGAAATAAGAGTAATCTGGAAGTGACACACCCTCTTTAGTAGTAGCCAATTTAGTAACCAAGCTCCATTGACACCTCGTTGATTGTTGAGGCAGTTTGGTAAAGCAGGAATTCTATTTCTTCTTTTCTAGTACAAAGGGGCAAAAAGAGATAAATGACATCAGAAAGGGGCCTTAAGACAAGACCTTTTTCAAGCCCTCTCAAATAGACCTGCCATCCCACCCTCTTTGTAGAGTCAAATGGCCTTCTTGTCTCCTTGTCGGCAACCAGCTCAAAGGCTGCCACCATGCCTATTCCGCGTACATCGCCAACAATAGGAAGCTCCAAAAGCTGGAACTTTTCTTCTTGCAGAAAAGCACTTCTTTTAACCACACTACTCATCACATCTTCTTGCTCAAAGACATCAAGGCTTCCAAGGGCAGCCGCAGTACAGATGGGATTTGCCGTAAAGGTGTGGCCATGAAAAAAGGTCTTACCTTCACTGTAGTCTGCGTAAAATGCCTGAAATACCTCTTCACTTGTTACAGTAACAGCTAGGGGTAAGGTACCTCCTGTTATTCCCTTGGAAAGACACAGAAAATCAGGGCAAACATCTGCATGCTCCATGGCAAACATCTTTCCAGTACGCCCAAATCCAGTTGCCACTTCGTCAAAGATGAGATGAGCGCCTATCTTATCACAAAGCGATCTCAACTTTTTGATGTACTCTGGTGGGTAACACAACATCCCACCTGCCCCCATGAGGAGAGGCTCAACAACTATTGCGCACACGTTTTCTGCCCTCTGCATCACCTCTTCCTCCAGGATATGAAAACACTGGAGATCACAACTTCTTCCTGAACCAGGCTCATATTTGTCTTGTCCGGCTGGACAGCGATAACAATATGGCGCAGCAACTCGTAGGGAATCAAAGGTAAGTTTATCAAAAGGACCTTCAAAGGCAGGCACTCCACCAAGCCCCATAGTGCCTAGGGTATCGCCATGATAGCCATGCTCCAAAGAGACAAAAAGCTCCCTTTGCCCTATACCCTTGTTCTTCCAGTATTGGAATGACATCTTCAGCGCCACCTCCACGGCAGTAGAGCCATTATCGGAAAAAAAGAACTTTTCAAGGCCTTTGGGCAACAACTCATTTAGCCTATTGGCAAGGAGAATAGGGCCTTGGTGAGTGGTGCCAGCAAATTGAACCTGATCAAGCCTTCCAAGTTGACCTCGGATACTCTCCATTATTGTCGGATGGTTGTGACCATGGGTAATACACCACCAGGAAGATATCGTATCAAAATATCTCTTTCCATCATGGTCATAAAGGTAAACCCCTTTGGCCCTGTCCACAAAGAGAAGATCTCTTTTTTCAAAATCCTTCATCTGGGTATAAGGATGCCAGATGAGCTTTTTGTCCATTTCCATTAGGTCTTTTATATCCATTTTTCCTTATCCGTTATCACTTCTATTGCTTTTTGATATAATGGAAGCACCCTGAGGATTCATAGCCTCTGTATGTAGCCTTAAAGATATTATCCTCATTCCGTTGTAAAACCAACGGTTGCAACATCTAAATTGTTAAAGTTTTGACTGCATCTCCTTCAGATTCAAGAATAGAGGCAATATGGGGGTGACATGTAAAGAAAAGCACCTGCCGCTTTTTTGACAGCTCTGCCACTGCCTTTGCTGCAAGTCTCATCCTGTCTGGATCAAAGTTTACAAATATATCGTCCATCAAAACAGGAATCCTCTCATCTTTTGGCTCACAGGCAGAAATCACACCAAACCTCAAGCATAAATAGAGCTGTTCAGCTGTGCCGCGACTTAACTTATCTGGACTTACACGTCTGCCATCCCTACTCACAGCCACAAAACCCGCCTTTGCATCTGGCAATATCCGCATGTATCTACCCATTGTTATCCTTGAAAAGTGTCCTGAAGCCTCAGACAACACTGCCGGCTGATTTTCTCTTTCAAACTTTTCCCTCGCCCCTTTAAGAAGTGTCTTGGCAAGACTCAAAACCGACCATTTCACTGTAAGGGTTTTCAATTTCACACGTGTTGTTTCATATTCTAGAAGTAGATTTTGATGCTCTGTTGAATCCATAAGGCCCTCTAAAAGCTGAGCTGCCTCGGCTCTTTTTCTGTAAAGCTCATCTCTATAGGACAAAAGCTCAGTCTCCCTTCGCTCAAGCTCTCTGGCCTCGGCTTCAACCTGGTGCATGGTATTGCCAGAAAAAAGGGCTGAAACATCTTCTATATTTGGCTCCACTGCGAACCTTGATGAGAGCATAAGAAGAATCTCGTTAAAACGGCTCCGCTCTTGACAAAGTTGCTCCACCCTTTGAACAAGCTCATCAAGTCCCTGAAGAGAAGTAACCTGAAAGGTACTCAACAACCGCTCAAGCCCTTTTTGTGCAGTTGTCACCTTGTTTCTAAGTGTCTCTATCTCTTTGTCCAAAAGGGCCATCTTGGCCTTTAACTGTTCATGCCTTTCAGCTTTACCTGCTTCGTTCTCATAGAGTGACACAAGATGATCCACTACTTGAACAAGGCTCTCAAACTTGATTCCAAGATCGAGATCACCAATAAGAGTATGGATCTTTCTTCTTTCTCCATCTATCTGAATCTCAAGCCTGGAAATATCCTTTTCCAGCCGCTCTTTGTTTAAAAGTAACTTTTTTATCTCTTCAGCCCTTTGAAAGATCTCTAAAACACCCTCAATTCCTTTGATTCCGCCATCAAAAACGCCTGTCTTTTTAAGAAGTTGACGCCACTTCTTCTCCAAATCAGCCTTTTTTTCATTAATGGCCTCTAACTTGAGATCAATCTCATTTATTGCAGAATCAAGCTGACAAATCTCTTGGTCTATCTGTTCAATTTTATTGCTAAGGCCATGAAATTCTTCTATCTTTTTAGAAAGATACTTCAACCTATCTTTTATCTCAGAAAGCCCTTCTTCCACTCCTGCTGCTGCACCTTCTCCCTCTACATCTCCAAGATATGGAGTAAGCCTAGCAATTGTGTCTTCCAATAAACTACATCTTTGGGCCTTTTTTTCTTCCAGTCTGTAAAACTGGGCAAGGTGCAGCATGATATTGCCAAGTTTCTTTGAAAAAAGAGGAAATTCCTTTAGTTCAAGCCCTTTTGGCAGGGTGTGTTTTGAAAGAAGATCTTTCCACTTATTTTTAATCTCTAATGTCGACTGCTCCAGTTGTTTTATCTTGGCCTTTAAGTCATCAACAACCTGTTTTTTTTGTGACAAGAGAGTGTTTGTTTGATGTAATTCATCACGTAACCCTTGTCTTTTTTGCAACAGCCTAAGGCTATTTTGACTCTTTCTGATTATCCTGTTGAAATCTGAAGCTGCCTCAGCTTTATCAAGAGCTGTAAGTTCGGCTACTCGTGAAAGCTCTGTCCCTATCCTTTCAAGCTCATTTACAAGGGCCTTTTTCTGCACATCAATATTTTTCGCATCTTTGCTAACTGTTTCTTTTTCCCTAAAAAGCAACTCGCTCTTCTTCCGTGCCAAAACCCTTGTAATTGGAGCTGACATAAGAAAAAAGACGCCAAGTCCGCAAAGATATTTATCGTAAGGAAGATGAAGGCCATTCCATGAAGAAAGATATAAAAGAATCAAGCTACCACCTGCCAAATATAAAAAAATGCCTATCTTTTCAAGACGTTGCCAAAAGGTTATACCACTATCAAGCTCTCTAAGCCGTCTTCCAAACTTGTGTAGTTCAGAGTCATAGGCATTCAGTGTGGATTTTA
>Ga0256835_1001477_pt1 | contig 14077 bp, 11 predicted proteins | sample PIR30metaG_FD_185972 | JGI IMG/M metagenome (GOLD analysis project Ga0256835, IMG submission 185972) | Hydrothermal vent microbial communities from East Pacific Rise, Pacific Ocean - PIR-30 | ecosystem: Environmental > Aquatic > Marine > Hydrothermal vents | place: Pacific Ocean: East Pacific...
GCGATCTTGGGCAAAAAGGCCGCCTTTCCCAGAAAGGTTAAGGCCTGTAACAATCCCCCTTTTGGAAACCATTGTGCGTATGCTGACTTTCCTTGATGAAGTGGGCCTCGGCTATTTGCAGCTTGACCGGGCAGGCGATGGGCTTTCCGGCGGTGAGACCCAGCGAATACGGCTTGCAGCCTCCATTGGTTCAGGCCTTACAGGAATTACCATGGTTCTTGATGAGCCAACAATAGGCCTCCACCCTTCAGACAACAGGCTGCTTTTAAATTCCCTAAAAAAATTGTGCAGCCAAGGAAATTCAGTGCTCGTTGTGGAGCATGATGAGGAGACCATAAAGGAGTCTGATTGGGTGGTTGACCTCGGTCCTGGTGGAGGATCAAAAGGAGGCAGGGTGCTGTTCAGCGGGCCTCCAGACAAACTGCCTGGCCTTAAAGAGAGTGCCACAGGAAGGATGCTTGCTAGCAGGCAAAGGGTAAGGCCCCTAAGGGAGCCCAGGTCAGAATTTTCAGCTTTTTTGGAGCTTAAAGGCTGCACTTACCGCAATCTTAAAAATGTGGATGTCACAATTCCAACTGGTGCCTTGACTGTTGTCTGCGGGGTGTCTGGGTCAGGAAAGAGCACCCTTATTGATGAGATACTCGCTCCCAATGTTCAAGAGTGGATATCAAGGCGGGATCAAGCCAGGCCGGTCAAGTGCAGTACAGTCAAAGGTGCACATTTGTTCAAATCTTTAAAAAGGGTAGACCATTCCCCCATAGGCAAGACATCCCGTTCCTGCCCTGCCACCTACTGCAAACTGCTTGATCCCATAAGGATGCTTCTTTCAGCCACGCCTGAGGCCAGGCGCATGGGCTTTAGGCCTTCGACCTTTTCATTCAATGTAGAAGATGGAAGATGCGAATTGTGCAAAGGCCAAGGGCACACTAAAGTGGTTTTGGGTTTTCTGCCTGATGTATATGTTCGCTGCAGCCAGTGCATGGGAACCCGTTTCAAAAAAGAGGTCTTAGATGTTTGCTGGCGGGGCAAAAATATCTCAGACATACTCAACATGACCATTGAAGAGGCAAGGGAACTCTTCAAGCCTGTACCCAAGCTGTTCAAGCCTTTGTCCATACTTTGTGAGCTTGGAATTGGCTACCTCACCCTGGGCCAGCCGAGCCCAACCCTTTCAGGCGGTGAAGCTCAGAGGCTCAAGCTTGGCAGAGAGCTTATTTCCGGAAGACCTGAAAATAGTATTTATCTGCTGGATGAGCCTACCACAGGGCTCCATATGGAGGACGTGGAACGCCTTATACGCTTTTTGCACAAAATGGTGGATAGAGGCGGCACCATTGTGGTCATTGAACATAACCTTGATCTCATAAAAAATAGCGACTGGGTGGTAGAGCTTGGACCTGGTGGAGGAAAACATGGTGGAAAGGCCTTATATTGCGGCCCTTCTGCACAATTTTTACATGGATCTGTCAATACTCCCACATCCCGTTGCCTTGGATTGTAACCATTTTTTAATTTATCAATTAAATATCTTGAATTTAGTGGGTAATCTTTTCCCATACAGGCCAGTTTGAATTAAGTTTGCGGAAACGCTCATCTTTTTCTATAGAATTGGATAAACGCCTATTCCCGATGATGATGCCGCCGACCTTGATTTTGTCTTCTATCATCTTTTCAAACTTGCTTTGCAATTCCTTTATGGAAAAGGGTCTGAAGTAATAAATTACATCAAATTTATTGTACTCGTTAAACTCCCAAATATCCTCTAGTAAAATTTTATCTGCTCCGATAAGCCGTTGGGCAATTTCACAGGGATATGGATCTTTTTCTATGCCGTGGGCATCAAAACCAGCCATTTCTGCAATGAGTACAATTTGGCCAATTCCACACCCAATATCAATGAACTTGGGGGCCTTTTCCTGCTCTGTTTTGGAATCCAAATATTGTTTAGCAATAATAATTTGCTGATAGGCTTGTCGAGTATCCATTGGAACAAATGGATATTCTATTTTAGTATCATTTTTAGTCTTTTTTATGGAGTCTCGAGTGAAATAACCTATGAAACGGTTAATAACACCAAACAAAATATCCAACTCACTATTTTCGTCACTGCAAGCTTGATATGTTTTTGATTTTTTACACATGATAGGCTTTTTTATTTTTATTTTTAACATATCGATATAAATGATAACATGTAATTAAAATGTATTAAATGATTGCTTCAAGGAAGATGGTTATGAATAGAAAAATTTTTTGTTTTTTTATTGTTTTTACCTTTCTTTTTTTGACACAACTGTCTGCGTCCCAAAACAAAAAGATATTTATAGTCGCAAGTTATTCTGAAAAAGATCTTTGTGGCTCTCCCCAATACAAAGGCATATTGAGTGCTTTGAAGGAGAGCGAGTTTCAGAACCTGGTCATAACTAGCATTTATTTAGATTCAAAAAGGCTGGCTAAAAAGGCCTTGGAAAGGAGAAAAAAGGCATTAATCCAGCGGATAGATACGGAAAAGCCTTATTTGATAATTACTATTGATGATCTTGCATTCAGCGTAGTTGCTCCTTCTGTGGTAGGCAACGGCCCTCCCTGGGTAGTTTTTTCTGGACTTAATAGATCTCTGGAAGAATATAATAACGCTCTCCATTTCCTTAAGGGAAGTACTCCCCAGAAAAATATTACAGGTGTTTATGAAAATCTCTTTATGCCAGAACAGATCAAGTTTTTTGATCTCATTTCCCCTAATAGAAAAAAAATAGCATTGTTATATTCCACCGACTTTATGGGAAATATTTTAAAAGATCAAGTTGTGAAAGAACTGGAAGATGCAGGCCTTACAAACAGGTTGGTTTTTTTCTCTGTTGCTGATATGGACGAACTGGAACAGAAGAGCACTCAAATAGAAAATAATCCACAAATAGGCGGATATATTCCTTTGACCATGTCTGTAAAAGGGGAAAATGGAGAAAAATACACTATTAGAGAGCTTGCACCTATATTGATACGCAAAGTAAAGAAGATTGATTTAGCCTTGAATATGGCATTTACTAAGTCAGGTTTTTTGGGTGGAGTCAGTGTAGATTTTTATCACATGGGTCATCAGGCAGGAGAGCTGGCTGTCAACATAATTAGGCAATATCCTATTTCCAGGCTTAGTGTCCAAAAGGCTGAAAGATATAGGTTTGTCATTAATAAACGTAGACTGCAGAGCTTAGGACTGAAATTGCCAGAAGAAGTTTATAATATGTTGGACGAACTAGTTTTATGATTGATACCCAGAGCTATTTTCTTCATCTGGCAGGTGCGGTTTATCTGCTTTTTTTTCTATCCCTTTGCTGTTCAAAACGACAAAAAAGTTTCTGTTGTCAAGATCAAACTTCTTCAAAAATATTTACCACTACTCTGATTTTAGCGATCTTAATAAAGATTTTTTTTCCTTTGGGACAATGGTTTTATCCATCATACTTTGCTAGCAAGGAAACGAGCCTAGTATTTGCAATCTTTATGGCAATGCTGGCAGTTATTAATTTTTCTTATCTTGAGATAGGGGGTAATACGAAGCGATCATACCTTTTGTTGATTCCTGTATCTCTAACATTGAATAGCTTTGCATTTTACTTCCCTAATATATTGTTGTATTTGGCCGATCTGTTCGTTTTGAATGCGGTGCTATTGTTTTATCTCTATTCTATCGGCGGAAAGATATTATTAAAATTTTGTACAATTTTTTTTCTATTTTTTGCATTGTGGATTATAGCGTCCATAAGAGGCGCAGATTTTCTGGAAAAATCTTTTGAATCATATCAGCGTTACAAGGTTCATTCCAAGCTGAAAGTTGTTCAAAAAAGATTTCTTGATCTTGAAAAGACAGGATCATCCATGGCCAAGATTGTTGCCATAATGTTTTCAGACGGCAAAATCAGGTTTAACAACTTAGCTCAAAACAAGACAAAGCTGGAAGCAAAGCTTAGGCTGTTCGAGCACCTTTCTGGCGTATCTGGCATATATATGCTGGATACAAAAGGTAAGGTTATTTTAGCCACAGACTCTCATTTTAATTCGCAATGGCTTTCATCTTTGCCAATTTTCAAAAAGGCTATCAAAGGCTCATCTGCGATCTCTTTTTTCAGTCACGGCCGAGATAGCGTTTCTTTTTTTGCGCGTCCTCTAATTCAAAGGGGAGAAATAATTGGTGCAGTGCTTCTTCACTACTCTTTGTCAGAATATTTTGGTTCTGACTTGGAACAAGAAGAGATTTATCTTTTGGATAGGGAAGGTCACATAATATTAGGGCCTAATGAAGGAGTGTTTCACAAAATAGATAATTCTAATAATGATGCTGCATTTGATGTCCTGCAGAATAATGCGGATAATGCTTCTTTTGATGATGGTGACAATGGGATTGGACAACATTTTTTTACAGACACTGTAATTCATATCCCATTATTTGGTGGTAAATGGTTTTTGGTTAAGCTTTATAATAAAGGTGCTTTGTTTAAATTAAAAGCAGGCCTTGCCTTTGTTTTTCTGCTTATATCTTTGGTAATGATGCTTTTGTTTTTGAGAGTTATACACGCAAAAGAGTTTATAACCACTTTAGAGCGAGAAATTTCCGAAAGGAAAAAGATACAGGAAGCCAAAGAACTGTTAGCTGATGTGGTTGACCAAGCTATAATTGGTATAGCAATTGCTGACCAAAATATGGAAATCCAGTATATTAATAAATGTTTTCAAGAACTTACTGGTTACTCTTTAGATAATCTTAAAAAGGTAACTATTTCTTCACTATTATCTCAAAATGGCAGCAGTAGCGAATCCTATATAAAGTTCAGAAAAGCAGTTTCCAATGGAACTGCATGGCGCGGCCGTATTACTGGAATACCTAAAAGGGATGGTGCGTTTTTTGATGCCGATGTCTCTCTGTTTCCCCTGAAGAACAAAGAAGGCAAGATTAGAAATTATGTTATAGCATTCAGAGATATAACTCATGAGCTGGCTCTTGAAGCCCAACTGTTGGAAGCGCATAAGATGGAAGCTATAGGCGTTCTTGCTAGTGGTGTGGCACATGACTTTAATAACATGCTGGCTATTATCCAATTCTCCACAGAAATAGCTAAAAAAAGGTCAGAATATGGGACTCCTCTATGGCACAGTCTTGATACAATAGAAAAGACGGTTCATAAGGCTTCCTCTATAGTAAGACAGTTGCTTCTTTTTAGTAAAGGTAAAAAGGCTCCTTTGGTTAAAATTAACCTTAATCACATTCTCCACGACCTTGAAAATATGCTTAAGCAAATTGCAGGAACACGGGTAAGGGTAGAGATAAATCCGGAACCTGGATTATGGGATGTATTAGCAGATAAAAATTGTATTGAGCTGGTTCTTTCAAACCTAATTGTCAATGCTAGAGATGCAATGCCTGGAGGAGGCACTATAACTATCTCCACATATAATTTGGCAAAAGGTGAAAAGTGGTTTTCAGGGGCTCTTATTGCAGATCAAGATTGGGTATGCATGGAAGTCAAAGATACTGGTCATGGAATAGATAATGATATAAAAAGCCATATTTTTGATCCTTTTTTTACTACAAAAGAGACTGGCAAAGGAACTGGTCTCGGGCTTTCGGTAGTATATGGCATAATAAAACAGTTTGGTGGTAAGATTGAGGTAAACTCTATGCCTGGTTCAGGCACAATATTTTATATAATGTTACCAAAGGCAGACATCAGTCAAGATACCACTTTCTTGGCAGCTGATTATGGTTTCGGCTTCCGTCATTCAGACTACGGCATTCTTTTGGTTGAGGATGAGGAGATGATTAAAAATATAATTAAGTTGGCCTTAAGTGAAAAAGGCTATAAAGTATTTTGTGCCTCTGATGTTGCTGAGGCAGAAAAGCAGTTAAGGCTGCATCAAGACGATATTGATTTGGTATTGTGTGATATTGCGTTGCCTGATAAAAATGGCATAGTCTTGGCAGACAATATAAGAAGATATTATCCTGAAAAGAAAATAGTTATGCTTAGTGGTTTTGTAGACCTAGAAGAGGTAAAACAGGAGTTGTTGAAAAACGATCTCCCCTATTTGGAAAAACCTTTCACCATGCCAGATCTTTTTGGTATGGTTACAAAGACATTATTTCCATCGTCAGAAAATATGAAAAATTAATGGGTGCACTGAATTTTAGAGTGTGGTAAAAGAATCTGCTTTTAATTAATATCATATCAATCGTGTTTTTTTCCATATAAAATAGAGAAGGGGTGGAAGCTGTTTGATGAGAAGTAGTGGCCAAGTAAGCTCCTCAAGTCAATGGCGAGATACATTATTTAAGGCCTCAACCTTAGGTTCAGCAATTTTTATATTGTGTTTGCTGGCCTTTATGGTGCTTGTTTTAATAATTTATGCCTGGCCTTCTATTACAAAATTCGGTCTTAAATTTTTGATATCTCTAGAATGGAATCCAGTAGCTGGAGAATTTGGGGCCTTAACAACTATTGTTGGCACATTAGTTTCAGCTGCTTTGGCTATAATTATTGCTGTTCCATTGGCAGTTGGAGTGGCTTTTTTTCTTACCGAGATGGCACCATTACCTCTCCGGCCAATATTTAGCACAGCTATAGAACTTTTGGCAGCAGTTCCATCAATTATCTATGGCATGTGGGGCCTATTTACATTAGCTCCGATTATGGGTGATTATATTGAACCGTGGCTGGAAGAACATTTTGGCTTTATACCGCTTTTCTCAGGCCCCCCTATGGGTATAGGGATGCTAACTGCAGGAATTGTCCTTGCCATAATGATTTTACCCTTTATATCTTCGGTTTTGAGGGACGTGTTCAAGATGACGCCTCAGGTTTTAAAAGAATCTGCTTATGGCCTTGGTGCCACAACTTCAGAAGTATTATGGCATGTGGTTATACCATATGGCAGACGGGGCGTTGTTGGAGGTGTGTTTTTGGGGCTGGGAAGGGCCTTAGGGGAAACCATGGCTGTAACATTTGTAATTGGCAATGCCCATGAGCTATCATGGTCCCTTTTTGCTCCTGCCAATACTATAGCCTCAACACTGGCCAATGAATTTACAGAAGCGTCCGATGACCTTTATCTTTCTGCTTTAGTGGAATTAGGGCTTGTGCTTTTCTTAATCACATTCATAGTGTTGGGAATTGCTGAATGGTGGCTTAAAAAAAGTGCACCTAAAGGCAAGGGGGCATAAATGAGAGCAAGATCTGCAGCAGTTAGGAAGGGAAGTAATCTCTTTGCCTTGGGGTGTTCGGCATTGGCTGCCTTAATAGGTTTGGCCTTTTTGATTTGGATCATTGCAGAGGTCTTTTACCGGGGCATCGGTGCTATTAATTGGGATTTTTTCACAAAGCTGCCTGCACCGCCTGGAGAAGAGGGCGGAGGCTTGGCAAACGCAATTTTGGGAACAATGATAATAACTGCTTTGGCAACTGTATTAGGCGTTTCTCTGGGAGTCCTGGCTGGGACATATTTGGGGGAGTTTCGCCATACAAAAATTGCCGATGTTGTGCGGTTCTTATCTAATATATTTGTAAGTGCACCATCAATCGTTATTGGTATCTTTGTGTATGCGGTTTTAGTAGTTCCATTGGGAAATTTTTCAGGACTAGCTGGAGCTATTTCATTGGCAATTATTATGCTGCCTGTGATAACCAGGACAACTGAAGAGATGTTGAGGCTGGTACCCACAGGCTTGCGTGAATCAGCCTTGGCTCTAGGAGCTCCTTATTGGCATATGGTATGGCATGTGGTTTATAGAAGTGCCCGTACCGGTATGATGACTGGTATTATACTGGCAGTGGCTAGGGTTTCCGGCGAGACGGCGCCGCTTCTGTTTACTGCCCTGAACAGTCCCTATTGGCCGACGGGACTGCTTGAACCTATGGCAAACCTTACTGTTACCATATTCAATTATGCTATGTCTCCTTATGAAGATTGGCAGATTAAGGCATGGGGAGGTTCATTGATAATAACGGTAATAGTTTTACTTATGAATATTGGTACTCGTACACTTGTTCATCGGATGGGAAGATCTAAATCAGGGGAGGGTCATTAATGTTTTTGCCCCCGGAAATTCCAGTTAAGGTCAAAGTAAGAAAGTTAAATTTCTATTATGGAAAAATGCAGGCCCTATTCGACAATAATCTGGACATTGCAGAAAATCGTGTCACTGCCTTTATAGGGCCATCTGGATGTGGAAAGTCTACTCATATACGTACATACAACCGAATGTATTCCCTTTATCCAGACCACAGGGCTGAGGGACAGGTTATTTTAGATGGAAAAAATGTATTGGATGATGATGTAGATTTAATTGATCTGCGTACCAGGGTGGGTATGGTGTTTCAAAAACCCACACCTTTTCCAATGTCTGTATATGATAATGTGGCTTATGGCATAAGATTAAAATTAAAGCTTTCAAAATCGGAACTGGATGAAAAGGTTGAAAAGGCATTAGAGGATGCTGCATTGTGGGATGAAGTAAAAGATAATCTTCACGCTCTTGGCACAGATCTTTCTGGTGGTCAGCAGCAAAGGCTTTGCATTGCCAGAGCTATTGCAGTAGAGCCAGAGGTCATATTAATGGATGAGCCATGTTCTGCTTTAGACCCTGTAGCTACCTATAAGATTGAAGATCTCATAAGGCGTCTAAAGCAGAGATTTACTATAGTCATAGTGACTCATAATATGCAGCAAGCAGCACGTATTTCCGACTATACCGCTTTTTTTTATATGGGGCGTACTATAGAATTTGGTGCCACCGATATACTTTTCACAAAACCAGAAAAGAAAGAAACAGAAGATTATATTACAGGCAGATTTGGTTAATTATCTATGGCTGTTGTTACCATTGACGGCCCTGCTGGGGCTGGTAAATCTACCATAGCCAGGGAATTGGCCAGGCGGCTCGGATTCACCTATTTGGATACCGGAGCCATGTATCGGGCTGTGGCTTTGGCAGCAAAAAGAAATAATATTGCACTGGACAATGAAGCTGCATTAAATGCCTTATTGAAACAGATAAAAATCGGTTTGGAAGGTGATAAGGTATTTCTTAATGGAGAAGATGTTTCACATCTTATCAGGACAAGAGAAATGGATAAACTCTCTTCTGATATCTCAAAACAAAAAAGTGTTAGAAGTTTTCTAACACAGATCCAGAGGGAAATAGCATGTAAAAATAATTTAGTTGCTGAAGGGCGTGATATGGGAACTGTTGTTTTCCCAAATGCAGATATTAAATTTTATATAACTGCTTCGCCTGAAATAAGGGCAAAGAGGCGTCAGGCGCAACTAGCTGAAAAGGGAGAAAGCGTGTCTGTTGATATTTTACTCAAAGAAATAATCGCGAGAGATGAGGCAGATTCTTCCAGAAAAGAGGCTCCTCTTAAACGACCCGAAAAATCAATAAAAATTGATACATCAGACTTGACTATTGAAGAAGTTTTTGGCATGTTAATCCCGCAAATAAAAAATTTAATAGGTTAAAATAAAATGGAAAACGGTTTCAAAATTGATCAATGTCTTGGATTTATTGCTAACAGGTTGGTACGGGCCTTTCAAAAGGCCATGGACAGGAAGCTTGCTGATCATAGCTTGACCACTGCGCAATTCTGTGTGCTGGCAAAGTTACTTGAAGAAGAAGGCCACACACAGACAGAACTTGCCAACAGGCTTCATATCGAAAGCCCTACATTGGTAAGGACCTTGGACAGAATGGAAGAGGCAGACCTTATTGAAAGGCGTCGTGATCCAGGTGACCGCAGGGCCTACCGCATATTTTTGAAGCCCAAGGGCAAGAAGATGCGCAAGATTGTGGACAATATCGGCATGGAGATCCATGATCAGGCCACCAAAGGGATTTCAAATAAGGAATTAGAAATTCTACAGAAATCCCTGGAGAAGATCTGGGAAAATCTGGAAAAAGCAGAGTAAGTTTTTAGTAAATTTATTAATTAAATTTAATCAAAAGGCTGATCCTTTTACATTTTGCTTAGTGTGGGGTCAGCCTTGATTTTCTCAGATTGCTTCCAAGGCCTTACGCCTAATAGCAAGGCATTATAACTCTCAAAATTATTCCTATAACTCTGTGGTTATAGGTAATAATCGAAGTGTTTTTTAAGTTTTGGGCAAAGGCTCTTAAAGGGAGGCTGTGGCCCTAGGTAGGCGTTATATTTTATATGGCAGATTTGAGCTGCCACATTCTCCTAATGTTTTCCGTATTCATGATTCCGGCAAGCATTATGAGCAGCTCAACTGGCCGATAAAATATACCAGAAAGGAATACTAAAAAGATTCTAACATCTCTGCCTAGACGGAAACGTTGGCTCTTTTTACGCTTTTTCATCCAACCGTCATATTTGTCGGCTGTATAGCTGTTTATCAAAGAGCCTGCCAATGCCAGTATGCCTATGAGCCAGCCTAGATTGCCCATCATATTGTAGTTTGCTACATGCCAAGTAATGCCAGCTATTAGAAATGCATCTGCATATCTATCTAGCACTGCGTCAAGCCAGGCACCATATTCAGTTTGTTGCCATTTAAGCCTTGCTATCTCTCCGTCACAACCATCTATTATGCTGGCTAGTTGGGCAATTAATCCGCCTGCAGCAAACCAAAAATAGGAATTTTTGCTTAGCATAAATGCAGCAAAGAGGGCGAGAAGGAAGCTGAATATAGAGATCTGGTTTGGAGTAACAGGTGTTCTTGCTAAAAGAGTTGAAAGTCTTATGGATATGGGCCTGTTTAAAAGCCTTGCAACTGGACCATCGTGTGCTTTTCCACGAATCAGCATGAGCAAAGCCTTTTCAGCCCTTTTAAAAGCATTTTTGTCATCTAAGTCAGCCCAGAAGCCCTTTGAGGTTTTAATAGCTAACGCCTTGTCTGTTTGAGCTAATTTTTCAACTATTTTGCTTACACTGGCTCTGGCTCTTTCTGAAACTTTTATTTCTGTACAAACAGTGTCATATACATATTTGGAACAAATAAACAGGCCTGTATCGTAGCTGTTAAATGTTGATAAATCCTTGCCTATTTTTTCTATTTTACCATGTCTAACTACGACTTTTGTGGCATCATTTTGGTCTATTACTGGGTTTTTAAGTCTTGTATCAACTAAAAGCGCAAGTCCGCCCCTGGGTGGTGTGAAGGACAAAACTTTTGCAATGATGTCCTTTGAAAATATATGATCGCACATTGCAAGTATGAAATTTTCTTTCATTATTTTGGCACCAACGAGAAAAGATGTGCCATTGCCTTTTTCCCAATCGGGGTTGAAAATCGAAGTGATTTCCACATCAGTCAATTTCTGAGACAATTTAAACAAAAACTCTTTGACTTCTTGATCCTTGTAGCCTGTTACCACCACAAATTTTTGTATACCTGAAGCGCGAAATCCGCGTATAGAACGTTCAATAAGCGGCACTCCAAGGAAAGGGGTGAGCGGCTTTGGCGTACCTTTAGCACTTAACCTGCTTCCCCTTCCGGCTGCCAGAATTAGTGCAGTTTTCACATGTTGTTTGTGTTTATTCATTGTATGAACCAGCTAAAAGGCATTTTAAGCAGCTAGGGCATCTTTACCATTTTCCGGCTGTTCTGTATCAAGGAACAGCCCTTTTTTAATAAAGTCCTCTGTCATGCGGAAGGCTATATCATCAGTATACTGCTTTGGAGGATGTTTCATAAAGAAAGCTGAAGGGCCTTCGATAATTCCATATTCTCCCCGGTCCATAGCCAATTTGCAGCATCTTATAGCATCAATGGCCACACCCGCTGAATTAGGAGAATCCTCAACTGAGAGCCGCAGCTCTAAATTCATGGGCACATCTCCAAAGAGTTTGCCTTCAATGCGGATAAAGGCGATCTTGTTGTCCTTCTGCCAGGGAACATAGTCACTTGGGCCAACATGGATATTTTCCCAATCTATGGGTTCCGGTAGCACAGCTTGTACTGCTTCAGTCTTCGATTTTTTCTTGGAAACAAGGCGTTCTCTGTTGAGCATATTGAGAAAGTCTGTGTTGCCGCCAGTATTCAATTGATAAGTGCGTTCAATTTTTACACCACGCTTACTGAAAAGATCGGCTAGTATCCGATGGGTAATAGTGGCCCCAAGCTGTGCCTTTATATCATCCCCTATGATAGGCAGACTCGCGTCTTCAAACTTCTTTGCCCACTCAGGATCTGAAGCAATAAAAACGGGCATGCAATTTACAAATCCCACCCCCGCCTTCAATGCACATTCGGCATAAAAGCGTACAGCTTTTTCAGATCCCACTGGAAGATAATTAACCAATATGTCAGCTTTACTCTTCTTTAATTCATTGACCACTTCTTCCATAGAGGGTTCTGGTTCATCAGCCAGAATAAAGGTATGAGATTCTGGATAATCTTTCATGTGAGGAGAAAAGCCATCAAGTATTTTCCCCATACGCACAACTACACCGCTCTTGGGAAGGTCTTTACAAAATTGAGTAGTGCAGTTTGGCAGGGAGAAAATGGCCTCATTCACATCTTTTCCAACCTTTCTTTTATCGATGTCAAAGGCAGCGACCACTTCAATATCGTTTGGTTCATAGCCGCCGATGGACCAATGCATAAGGCCTATAGCCTGATCTTGTTTATTATGAGTATAGTAATGAATTCCCTGAATAAGAGAACTGGCACAGTTTCCCACACCAGCAATGGCAAGTTTTATTTTTGGCATATTAAACCCCCTCTATCTATGAGTCCTATTTAAAAAATTAAGTTTTGATGGGGAGTTGTCAAGCTATCACTTATAACGCTTTATATTGGTGCTCTTGCAACAGTGATCACAAATACGTTTACAGTCCGCTCCCTTTTTAAAACCTTTGCACATTCTGAGACTGTAGCTCCTGTGGTAAAGACATCATCGAACAAGAGAATTTTTTTAACTGAAGGAGGTATAGGTTTTTTTAAAGAAAAGGAGTTTTTTATATTTTTAAACCGCTCTTGACGGGAAAGGCCAACTTGCGGAGCCGTTTTTTTGCTTTTGATTAAGATGTCCGGAACTATTTTACTTCTATTTTTAGAAAAAATAGAGAAAGCTAAGGCTGCGGCTTGATTAAAGCCCCTCTGTCTTAGTTTGGAATCATGGAGGGGAACCGGGCATATAAGGTCTGGAGAAAACTCCTGCAAGATTATTTCAATAAATGGTTGGGCAAGGTCTGAAAGGCCTTTTAATGAAAATCCATCTCCATGGTATTTCACGCGGTGTATCAAAGTCTGTATTGCGCCATCATATAAAAAGATAGAACGGGCAATGTCAAAATGGGGCCTGATTTTAAGGCATCGGCCGCATATATGATCTGGTCCGGAATGAGTCTTAAAAGGCTCACCACAAATTGAGCATAGGGGTGGCTTTATAGAAACAATAGTATCTGCACATTTGGAACAGAGAAAATGATCATAAATAAGGCGGCCTGAATTTGACAGACCGCCTTTTTGCTGTTTTTGGGAATTTTTTGCATTAATTAAAGTCCTGTTGCAGCAGGCACATATCCTTGGAAAAAGAATGGAATCTATGTGGCTACATAGATTCCACCACAGCCTGCGCAAATTCAGAACATTTGATTTCTGTTGCGCCTTCAATTTGCCTTGCAAGGTCATAAGTTACCCGTTTTTTCCCTATAGCCTTTTCCAGCGCATGATGCACCATGTCCCTGGCTTCGCCCCAGCCCAAGTATTCCAGCATCATGGCCCCAGATAATATCAAAGAACCGGGATTTACTTTGTCCAGGCCAGCATATTTTGGGGCTGTACCATGGGTGGCTTCAAACAGGGCATAGCCATCTCCTATGTTTGCCCCTGGCGCCATGCCTAGCCCTCCAACCTGTGCTGCCAGGGCGTCTGACATATAATCACCGTTCAAGTTTGGCATAGCAAGTACGCTGTACTCTTTGGGGCGCAACAATATTTGCTGGAACATAGCATCAGCAATCCTGTCCTTTATTACTATTTTGCCTTCCGGCACCTCGCCGTTGAACTTATCCCATAATTCCTGTTCGGAAATGGTTACATCTGGAAATTCTTTTTGGGCTAG
>Ga0256835_1001478_pt1 | contig 14075 bp, 14 predicted proteins | sample PIR30metaG_FD_185972 | JGI IMG/M metagenome (GOLD analysis project Ga0256835, IMG submission 185972) | Hydrothermal vent microbial communities from East Pacific Rise, Pacific Ocean - PIR-30 | ecosystem: Environmental > Aquatic > Marine > Hydrothermal vents | place: Pacific Ocean: East Pacific...
TCTCAGGAAGGAATTCGAAGCCCTTATGGGAAACAATTATTTAAAACTGAAAAGACGGGCAGTAATATATCTTATGAATGAGATAATCCCCTATCCCTTCCAGGCGAATTTCTTCCCCCTTCCCCAGCGTGTAAAAATGGAGTGCCTCCGTGATTTTGTAAATGCGTATCATTCCCCTTCAAAGGCAACTCCGGGAAACTTTGAAGAGTGGCTCTTAAGTACCTTTGGAGAAGCCATGTGCAAATACTTCTTTTTTCCTTATAATAGAAAATTCTGGGGAATTGATCTGAAGAAAATATCATCTCAATGGGCAGAATGGGCCATTCCGAAACCATCAATAGACGAAATTTACCTTGGTTCCCAGGGAAAAATAGTGGAAGGAATGGGGTATAACCCTGAGTTTTTATACCCAAAAAGGGGAGGTGCTTACGTCTTTTTTAAAGAATACGCCCGGGGAATCAAGGTTATGGAAAACACTGTAATAAACGAAATCGATACAGAAAAAAAGAAAATATACACAAATGGGGGAGAAATTAAATACGACGTACTCTTTTCCACCATTCCACTGGTGGAATTTGTCAGGTTAATAAAACCCGAGGATGATATACTGCTTCTTGCTTCCCGCATTCTGAAAGCGAACCCTGTAACCGTTTTTAATGTTGGATTTGAGGGCGAAGTTCCAGAATATCACTGGATTTATTTTCCAGAGGAAAGATTTTCTTTCTTCAGATTGGGATTTTATTCCAATTTTTCTCCCTTTATGGCACCGAAGGGAGCTCACTCACTGTATCTTGAATTCAGTGGCAGAGAAAGGAACGAATCAGACCTCAATAATGCAATCGAAATTCTGAAAAAAGAAGGGTTGCTCAGCGGAAAGATTCGCCTGTTTCAGAAAATATTTATTCCCCATGCATATCCAATACCTACAAGGGAAGCAGTTCTTATAAAGGATGGTCTCGAAAGTTTTCTGGAAGAGCGAAATATCTATATAGCGGGTAGAGCTGGAAGCTGGGAATATCTCAGCACAGAAGGTTCTATCCTCAGCGGGAAAAGGGCCGTGAAGAAATTTACAGGTTAAACTCCAGACCCAGTTCCTGGCATATGTCCTTTATGTTTTCGTAAACCTTATAGTACAGGGGAACCGTTTTCTGTCGTTCGTCGGCCTTTTCGAATTCCTTTTCACCATGTATATATATCCTATCCTTTCCCTCGGCTCTTGGAGCGTTCTTAAGCATTCTTATGATGTTATCCATGTTTGAAGAAATTTCCTCAAGGCCCACAAAGGCTTCCGGGGAAATTGCCCCAAGGAAATGACACACATTGGGAGGTTCGCCCTTTCTTCCATAGACATCGGTTCCCCATGCTCCGGATGAAAAAACTCCTGAAAGGATATCCACCAGAAGCGCAAGACCATATCCCTTATGTCCACCTGTTAATTCTTCAGCTCCTCCAAGAGGCAGAAGACCTCCTCCCTTCCTTTCCAGAAGATTATTTAGAACCCTGGAAGGATCATCTGTGGGAACCCCCCTCTCGTCTGTAGCCCACATAAGGGGAATCTTCTTACCGAGTCTATTGTAAACTTCCAGCTTCCCCCTTGGAACAGTGGAAGTTGCCATATCAAGCACAAATGGACGCTCTTCCTTTGCCGGAACCGCCACAGATATAGGATTTGTACCCAGAACGGCATCCTTTCCATTGGTGGGAATAACAAGAGGTGCAGCATTGGTAAGTGAAATTCCTATTAATCCCTCATTTAAAGCCATCATGGAGTAATATCCTGCTATGCCGTAATGATTGGAATTACGAATTGCAGCAAAACACACATAGTTTTCCTTTGCCTTTTGAATGCACTTTTCCATGGTCTTATAGGCCACGACCTGTCCCATTCCTGCACCACCGTCTACAACCATGGAAACCGGGGTTTCCTTTACTATGGTAATCTTTGTTCTGGGTTTCATTATTCCTTTTCTTATTCCATCAACATATCTTTTTAGCCTCGCTACACCGTGGGAATCTATACCCCTTCTGTCAGCAGCAATAAGAACATCTGCGATTATTTCCCCATCCTCTCTGGGCACTCCCAGTTTCTCAAAAACGTTCACCACAGTGGCGAAAAGGTCATTAATCTTAACAGGTATCCATTCCTGCATATTTAACCTCCAAAAACTTCATACTTCACTTATACTTAAATTTTACTCCTGGAAATCCAAAATGCAATTAATAAAAAATTTTCTGGTATCGGATACTATAGATTTCTTATAAGCCGAAGGGTCTCCCTCTGCAGCCAGCCAATCCCTCCCCATGATGTTTCCACCTCAACCCAGTGGTCCATAACCCCTATTACCTTAAATTCCATCCCTGCCTTAACCCTTCCCACCGGAGTTTCCTTCCTGGGCTCCGAATACATGGAAGTGTCCTTTATAACAACGCAAACTTCGGGATTCCTGTAAGACTTCCATTGATAAAAGGAAAAGACAAATAACACCAGACTGGCAAACAAAAGAAATCCTGCAATAACAGGCTTAAAGAATCTCATCCCGACAAAGGCGCAAAATGCTATGTATAAAACCAGAAAGGCAAAGACAATCAGGAAAAGTACTGCGAAAAGATTGGGAGCAAAAAGGGATGGTCTGGGTTCAAAGTTAATGTTCTCCTGGGGAATTCCAAGCTTCCTCTTAGCCGTTTTAATGTTTTCCTCAGCCTGATAATCCCCTGGATTTATAAGGGCAGCCATTCTCCACCAGTATATTGCCTCGGCATACTCGCCCTTTTCATATTTGATCACCCCGATGTTATAGGCAATGTTCCCGGAGTGGGTCATGTGAAATTGCTGGAGCAATTCCTTCTCTCCAGGATTTATCAAAAAGAGCATGAGAAGAAGCGCCTTCATCTTTTCACCTCGAATTTCTTCTTTGCCTCCTCCAATAATTTTTTCCTTTCCTGCAGGGAATCTGCAAAGGGAGAAAATCGAATATGATCCAGTTTTGACCTGAATGGTTCATTCTCAGAAAAAAGTCGGGCAAGACGGGAATAGAATTCCTCTTTATTAAGGTATTCCATATCCTCTTCCAGAAGGTTTATTTCCTTGACAGGATTTGGAGAGGATCCAAGCCTGGGCTTTAAAATTACTATAATGGAAACCACAAGTATTAGAACAAGAAAGAAAAACACACCCCAATAAAACCTGCTGGAAAAAAGAGGGGAAAATTCCCTGAATCCATTCCTGAACCCGAAAATATCATAGCTTTTCTGCGATTCCTGCCTGACAAGTTTAAAGGATGGAGTTTTAACCACCTTAATCTTTCGGGTCTCGGGATCAAATATTTTGTAGGAAAAACCCTCTCCTGAAACGGTTTTTCCCCTCGTCAGATATATAAAGGTCTTCTTTCCCGACAATCTTTTATTTTCAAACACCTTCTGAACTGACGCCCCCACAAAAACAAGATTGCCCTTCAACTTAAGCACCTCAGGAGGTGGCAAAAGATCCAGATTTCCATACCCTTCAGCTACAAGTTCCAGCTTCCCTTCCTCAGGAGTTATCCTGAGGGAAAGGTTTAATTTACCCACCCAGTCAACCTTTTCAGGAATGGGAAGAATTTTAATCTTGAGTCTATTTCCTGTGGAAACGTATTTTTTACCCTTTATATATATCCTGGCAACTCCATCTCCTATTTCGAGCACTCCCGAATGCTGAGGGAAAAGGGCAAAGGCTTTTACAGAATAGGCCCAGCAACCTTTTCTGACCGTATTAAGAAAGGCAACCCTGCGAAGAGGAGTAACTTCTTCCATCCAGAATCCATTGAAAGAGGGCAGTCTTTCCCAATCCACCCTTTCCGGTCTCTGGGAACACGCCACCCATGTTGTCAGGATAACCTGCTGGCCCTGATAAACAATTTTTTTATCGACAGTATTATAAAGAACAGGGAATGCAAAAAGGAGATAAAGAGGCAATAACAGAATTACCAATCCCTTTGCTGTGATTTTCCCTTTGGATTCCACCTTTTCTTGAAGACCTCCTTCTCCTTTTTCTTTAGAAATTCCATTATAACATCTGGAACAGGCTTTAGCGAAGGAGGTTCCTCCTTTTGAAGTTTTTGCAATGCAAGTTCCAGATTTATCTTGGCAGGAAGATAATATGGGTTATATTTCAGGGCTGCAATATACTGCTCTATTGCCTTTTTATATCTTCCCTGACGATAATAAACGTTTCCCAGATTGAATACCGCTCTGTAGTCCTCCTTCATTTTCAGATACTTCTGAAATTCCCTTTCTGCGCTCTCGTAATTTCCAAGCATATAGAATGCGCATCCAGCATTAAAGTGAAGTTCAGGTAGATCCCTTTTCTTCAGGGCCTTCAAATAATAATCCAGTGCCTTTCTATAATGACTGTCCCTGTAAGCCGCATTCCCCTTCTCCACCATTATAGCTACCGGCTCAAACCAGTGAAAAAATAGCAATAAGGGAATTACAAAGATCAGTTTTCTCATCTTCTCTCCCAGTAGAACATAAGCGATAGAAAGACAAAAAACAGAAATGTGAAAATATAGGCCCTTGGAACGGAATAGGTTATGTAATGGAATCTGGAAACTTCCTCTGCCCCCTCCTCGATTCTTTTTACCACCTCCATGGGAGAAATCTCCTCCACCAGAAGAAGTTCTGCCCTTAGCTCCGATGAAAGCCTTTCAAGCTCAGATTTTCTTAAATAGGTAATTACCTCCTTCCCGGAAGGGTCCTTTTTCACGCTGCCATCAGGCAAAATTATCCTCCCTCCCCGGGGTGTTCCGATTCCCACAACAAAGGTTCGCACACCCAGTTTTCCCAGGGTTACAGCACTTTCTTCCCAGCCCTTACCGAAAAATTCACCATCGGTGATAATAATAAGGGCCTTACCCCTTTTCGGAGCTCTCTCTATCATATCCACTGCCTTCTGTAGAGCTCTGTTCATATCAGTGCCCTGTTCCAGAACCTCTGGTTCAAGGAATTCCAGGATCTTTAAAAATCCCCCTGCTGAAGAGGTAAGAGGACTGAAAACCCTTGCTTCTCCAGCGAACCCTATCACAGCAAATCTATCCCCCTTTCCTCGACTGACCAGTTCCCTGATTATAAGCTTGGCTACTGCAAGCCTGCTGGGCACAACATCCCTGCATAGCATACTATTTGAAAGGTCCAGCAGAAAAATCAGATCCTTCCCGGAAACTTCCACCTTTTTTCTACCCTCACCCCACGTAGGAGAAATTATGGCTATACAGATAGAGACAATTGCAAGAAGCAGAAAAATCTGCCTCAATATTGGTGAACGGGGCCTTTCCAGCATATTTAGATTTCTGGCTCCGGAAATTTTCTTTCGCTTAACCCACCACCTCAGGAAGTACACAGAAAACAGCCCTAAAAGAATCGGGAAAACCCACCACATGCTCAACCTTTCAAAGCCCATTATGGAACCTCCGGAAATCCGGCCTTTATGGCAAGCCATACAAAAAGCACCAGAAGAATAAAGAAATTGAGCTGGTTGTATACCGGTCTATAAGTCGAACTTATTTTTATCCTCGCCTTCCTCTTTTCCATCTTATCTATTTCCCTGAAGATTTCCTTTAATCCTCGGGGATCTTCTGCACGAAAATATCTACCTCCGGTAAGCTCAGCTATCCGCGTTAGAACCTCCTCATCTATGCTCACCCTTTTTTCTATATATCTAACACCTATACCTACTTCTATAGGAATTTTTGCCACCCCGCGTCTTCCCACTCCTATAGCGTAGATCTTTACTCCGGCCTTTCGGGCAAAACTCGCTGCATCCAGTGGGGAAATCTCCCCTTTATTGTTCACTCCGTCGGTGAGAAGGATCATTACCCTGGCAGCTCTGCTCTCCTGGAGATCAGTAACTGCCTCGGCTATAGCAAGGCCCAGAGCTGTTCCATCCTCTATTTCGCCTATTTTTAATTCCCTTAATGACCCGAGAAGAAAATTCCTATCAAGGGTAAGGGGGCATATCAAAAGGGGAGCACCAGCAAAGGCCACCAGCCCTATTCTATCTGCTTCCCTTTTTGAGATAAACTCCTCTATAACCTTTCTTGCCACTTCAAATCTGTTTCTGGGAGCGAAATCCTCAGCTGCCATTGACCTCGAAATATCAAGGGCTATCATTATGTCTATTCCAGGAAGATATACTTCCCTGTATTTAGAGGAAAGGGAAAGTTCCGCACTGGAAAGAATTGATATAATGAGAACTGTATAAAGCAGGGCTTCAGGAACCTTTAACAGATATTTAAGATAAGCAGGTGTGGCCATTTCATAGAATCGTATATACCCCAGGCCCACGCTACTCCTTTTTCTTTTCGAGATGTATAAAACAACTGCTGCTATCAACACAGGAATAAGAAGCAAAAACTCAGGTCTCTGAAATTTCATTTTCCCTCTCCTTAAGGTACGTTCGGGCCAGGTTCAAATCCTTCTCTGCGGTTTTTAAATTTACTGGAACCCCACCGAACCTGACAAGTTCCGCTCTTTTAACTACGTCCCCTATCCACTCCTCAACTTTATCCCTCAATTCTCCTGATGTCATGGAAAGGGCTGGTAAATTGAATTTTCTCTGCAGGTATTTTCTGAGAGAAAAACTCAACGTAGTATAAAACCCATCCATATCCTTTGAAGATAGCTTTTCTTCTGCATTTACAAGGGAAACCCCCAGTTCCTCCTCCGGGGTCAACTCCCTAATTTCTCCTCTTCTCATCAAAAGATAGACCACCCCGATCATAAGAAAGAAGAACAGCACTATCCCAACCCGGATGAGAATCCAGCGCGGATTTCCTCTGATCGAAAGTGGTCCTATAATTTCCTGCAGTTCTTCTCCGCCCTTCAGAACCGATACAACTTCAATGTCGTAAAGCCTGTCTCCTATTTTGATGGTATAGTTCCCCGGCTCATAGATGGTTAAGGTATATCTGTAAACTTCCCCTCTTTTAACCTTGCTCAATAGATAAACAGGTTTATCAAACATAACATCCCTTTTACTCTCAATAATCACAGGCTCCCCCACGGTAATTCTCTCCACACCGGATGGGGAAGCAGCAAACAGTATGGTCAAAGGAAGAAGGAGTAAAAATCTCTTCATCTCCTTCTCCTGAAATATTCCTCTATGGGTATATAGGCAGGTTGATCTGTATAAACCTCTATTAATCCTGCACCTGCTCTTTTAAATATGTTCCTTATCCCTGCTTCGTATCGGGAGAAATATTCTTCCAGGAGAGCCGCTCCTGGCCAGAGATGGCTGGCTTTTCCCGATTCCAGATCCTCTCCAAAAAATGGAGATATCAAATGGAGCTTCCTTTCAGCTTTATCCCGGATCCACACCCCTATAAGGTCATGTTTTTTTGCCACCAGTTTAAGTTCGTTCAGAAAATTTCTGTCCGTGTAGAAATCGGATATGACCACAACTATTCCTCTCTTCTTTGCCACCCTGTAAACCCAGGTAAGGGCATTTGCTATATCTGTACTGGTTCCTTCATCCTTCTCCACCAGAACTTCCCTTATGATTCTTAAAAAGTGCCCGCGTCCCTTCCTGGGGGGAACAAACTTTCCCTCCTTCTCCCCAAAGGTTAGCAGTCCAACCTTATCATTATTAACCAGTGCTGCAAGGGAAAGCAGAGCTGCAGCTTCTGCTGCCTTTTCCCTCTTTCTCATGTATACTCCAAAGTCAAGTGAGGAAGAGGTATCCACAAGAAGGTACAGGGAAAGTTCCCTTTCCTCTCTGAACTTTTTCACATACAGGGTTCCCTTCCTTGCCGAAGTCTTCCAGTCTATGGCTCTGATGTCGTCCCCGGGTTCGTATTCCCTTACTTCTTCCACCTCTATTCCCTTCCCCTTAAATACGCTCCTGTACTCGCCACCAAAAATTTCGCTCACCTTTTTCCTTGAAATTATCTGGATCCTCTTTATGGCTTCCTGTATGTAATCTGGAAGCTTCATGGAATCTTAACGGTGGAAAGGATCGTGGCTATAAGCTGATCCTGGGTTACTTCTTCTGCTTCTGCCTCATAGGAAAGTATAATCCGATGACGCAAAACATCCCTTGCCATCCATTTTATATCATCGGGTACCACATATCCTCGCCCATCGAAAAAGGCTCTGGCCTTAGCGGCAAGCGTAAGGTAAAGGGAGCCTCTGGGAGAAGCTCCATACATTATGTACTCCTTGATCTTAACTCCGTACTTCTCGGGTCTTCTCGTGGCATCCACAATGTCAGTTATATACTTGAGCAGCCTATCGTCTATGTGAACCTCCCTCACCATTTTCTGGGTTAAAAGGATTTCCTCCTTTGATATTACAGGTCTGGCCTCCGGTTCACTTACACCCCCCATTCTTTTAAGAATTTCTATTTCTTCGTGTTTTTCAGGATAATCAACCAGTAGTTTGGCCATGAACCTATCTATCTGGGCTTCGGGAAGCGGGTACGTTCCCTCCTGCTCTATTGGATTCTGGGTAGCTACCACAAAGAAGGGTTTCTGTATTTTATAAGTTTTGTCTCCTATTGTTACCTGTAACTCCTGCATAGCTTCAAGGAGAGCACTCTGGACCTTTGCAGGTGCGCGGTTCACCTCGTCTGCCAGAACAAAATTTGCAAAGATGGGCCCCTTTTTCACAACGAAATTCATTCCCTTGGGGTCAAATATCAGGGTCCCTGTTATATCAGCGGGCAACAAATCAGGTGTAAACTGGATTCGGGAAAAGGAAAGCGACATTGAGGAAGCAAGGGTCTTTCCAAGAAGGGTCTTGGCGAGCCCGGGAACACCTTCAAGCAAAACATGTCCTCCTGAAAGTAGAACTGCAAGGAACTTATCTATAAGAACTTCATTCCCAACGATAACCTTTCCTACCTCCGTCTTTATCTCCAGAATCTTCTCCCTGTAAACTTCAATTTTTTCTTCAAGCCTTTTAATCTTCTCCTTCATCCTCTCCTCCTGTAACGGCTCTGAAGGAAGTTCTTCTCACCTCGGATCTGTAATCCACTGCCTCAATATTAATCTCCTTACACATCTCATAAAGCCTGGAACGCAGCCTTGTACCGATCTTCTCCTCCAGCTCTTTTCCTCTGAATACAGTGGTGAGTATAACAGGTAGTTCCTCCAGATACCTTCTATTTATTAGCCGAAAAATAAAGTCTTCCTCCCAATCACTTACGTCCCGGGAGGCAAAATCATCTATAACAAGTAATTCCACAGAAGAAAGATTATTAAGAAAATTCTCCCTCTTTTCCCCGGTTTGAAGAGCAGAGTATGTCCTCAAAGCTTCCCTGAAATCCACAAATAGACAATCAATACCCTTTTCACTGATCAGTTTTCTGCACAGGGCCACCACAAGATGGGTTTTTCCGGTTCCGCTGGGCCCCATTATTAAAAGTCCTCCATCAACCGCCGGATATTCCTCTGCATATTTAAGAATCGCCAGTTTTGCCTTTTGCAAAGAGGGATATCTCGAATCCACCATAAAATTATCGAAGTTTCTGTTTCTGAAGGCCCTTGGAATACCCGCATTTTCGAGAAAATAATCTTCAGCAGGATGCGATATCTTCCTTCTTATACCTATAATTTTTCCATTCCTCTCTTCTACTTCCCAGTCTCCCAGATCAAACTTTTCACTCAATTGAGACTCCCCTTTATGCTTTTGAGAGTTTCATTCCTTCTTAACTTCTTCAAAGCTCTTTTTTCTATCTGTCTTACCCTTTCCTTGGATAATCCCACTTCCTTCCCCACTTCTTCGAGGGTTCTGGGACGACCATCTTCAAGTCCATATCTGAGTTTAATGATCTTAGCTTCCCTTTCTCCCAGAGAATCTATGATCTCCTTTATTTTTTCCCTTAATCTCTTCCTGAAGATTTTCTCTACAACATCCTCTTCTTCATCGGGTATTATAGCCTCCATGGTGGTATCCTCTTCGTCCTCAAAGGAAGAAGAAAGGCTAATGTCACTTTTCTTTATCAACATCAGCCTGTCAAGACGATCCTCATCCATCCCCAGCTCCTCTGCAAGTTTCTTTTTGCTCGGCGGTTTACCTTCCCTCTGTTCCAGGGCCTTGGCCTTTTTCTGAACTTTAAAGTAGGCATCCACCATCCTTTTGGGAATATCCACCGCTCTGGATCCTCTATGGATGGCTTCTAAAATGGCTTCTCTGACCCACCAGCCAGCATAGGATAAAAATTTAACATTCTTATCCGGATCAAATCTTTTGGCAGCTTCTATCAGACCGAGAACACCTTCCTCCACCAGATCTTCAAATGGGACTCCATATCCTCTAAATTTGGAAGCATATTTAACCACAAATCTTAAATTGCCTTCTATCAACCTTTTTATAGCCTCCTTGTCTCCCCGCTTAAGCCTCTGATAAATTTCCTTCTCCTCTTCAGGACTAAGGGGTTCGTACTGGAGGAGTTTCTTTATAAAATTAGTCTCTTCTCCCTTCTTCATTCTATTTTTCTTCCTTTTTTACAATATCCAGTTGCGAAAGTTTTATAATTGCCCGCCTTCTCGACTCAAGCTCCTCCTCCCTTTCTGCAATAATTTCACCCAAAAAATCGATCAATTCATTAACCTGCCTTTGTATACGTTCCATCTTATCCCGCATATTCAAAATAATCTCAACTCCTGCCAGATTAACCCCCATCTCCCTGGTAAGCATAAGGATAAATTCCAGTCTCTTCAAATCCTCATCAGTGTATAAACGGGTATTCCCCTCTGAACGACTGGGCTTTAAAAGTCCCTCCTTTTCGTACAATCTCAGGGTCTGAGGATGAATATTATACATTTTTGCAACCGCTGATATCATATAATACCTTTTCCTTTCATCCCTCTGTTCCTTCATTTAAACAATCCCTCCCTGGGATTTTTACCCTCAAACCGGGAAAGTTCCTTTAAAAGCTCCCTTACCTTAACATCTGTAAGGTCCGGAGGAACTATTTTTATCTCCACATACATATCCCCCCTGGTGCCGTTGGGCCTCGGCACCCCTTTCCCCCTCAGTCTAAGTTTCTTTCCGCTGGGAGTACCGGGAGGAATTTTAACCCTGGCTTTTCCGTCTATTGTGGGTACCTCCACCGTTGCGCCGAGAGCTGCTTCGGTGTAAGTAACCGGAAGGGTAATGTAAATATCATCTCCCTCCCTTCTAAAGTATGGATGAGGAAGCACATTTACTATTATGTAAAGGTCTCCAGGTGGGCCTCCATGTCTTCCGGCATTACCCTTACCCGCAATCCTTAATCTCCCTCCATCCTTTACGCCCGGGGGAATTTTCACTTTTATAGTATCCTCCACCTTGACCCTGCCTTCCCCACCACACTTCTTACATCTATCCCCTGGCAGCTTGCCGGTACCGTTACACACAGGACATATGGATGAGAACTTAAGATATCCCCTCTGCATGTATATTCTCCCTGAACCTCCACAATTGGGACACACGGTTGGGCCGGTACCTGGTTCGTACCCTGTACCTCCACAGCGGGGACACTTATCAAGTCTGCTTATCTTGATGGTTATAACACTTCCCTTAACAGCTTCCTCAAAGGGTATGGTTATTGAATAGGTAAGGTCTTCTCCCCTTGTAGGTCTCTCAGCAGCAGTCCTGCGTCCTCCTCCAAAGATATCCGAAAAAATATCACTGAAGGAAAAATCTCCAAGGTCAGAGAAATCAAAGCCCTCAAAACCTGTGTTCCCTGCAGGCTCATGATGGGACGCAAAGTCCCCCACATGTCCAAATCTGTCATACTGAGCTCTTTTCTTGGGATCGGAAAGAACCTCGTAGGCTTCCTGGATTTCTTTAAACTTCTCCTCTGCCTGTTTATCCCCGGGGTTTAAATCCGGATGATATTTTCGGGCAAGCCTGCGATAGGCCTTTTTTATTTCTTCCTGGGTTGCATCCCTGCTTACTCCAAGAATTTCATAATAATCCTTCGCCATCTACTAAATTATAAATCAAAAGGTCTGTTCTACGGAAATATAAACTACCGGATTTAATTTAAAACCCGGACCTGAATCAATTATAAGGGAACTCCCTTCCACAGTTATGAAAATCCTTATCTTCCCATCCTTGGTTACCTCAAAATCCTTTTCTATCTCAACAGTCGAATTCTCCACCTGAATATCGTATTCCACATCATTATATAAAACGGTACCTCCAGAAAAGGTTAAAATAACCTTATTGTAAGAACCTGCATTCATTTGCGAAGTTCCTCCCGGTACCGCTCCCTGTGGGGCAGCAAGATTAATTTCTACAGGGTCCATTGTAATCTTCTCGGTACCATGTCCTACAAAGCCCAGCTCCACAGATTTCAGGTAAATAACAGCGGATTGAACTCCCAGTGTAGAAGGGGTATGATCAACCCATATCTCAACATCTCCATCGCCAAAATGTATATTACAGGACCCAAAAAACAGCAGAAGAATCCCCACAAAAAAAGCCAGAAAGATTTTTCTCATGGATTCATTATAACATTCTGAGCTTAAAAGGATAAAAGTACTCTGACGGACCCCATAAAGGGGCCCGTCAGAATTTATACTTATTCGGGCTTTATACCATTCATGTAAGTATAAACGATGGGGACTATAAACAGGGTAAGAAAGGTTGCAACTGTAAGACCTCCCACGATAGCTATCCCGAGGGGGCCACGGATTTCCGATCCAGTGCTGGATGAAATTGCCATAGGAAGGGTTCCCAGAATTGTGGTGAATGCTGTGATCAGAACAGGCCTCAACCTCGTTCCTGCTCCTTCAATTACAGCATCAAAGGGCATCTTCCCTTTACGTATGAGTTGATTAATATAATCAATCATAACTATTCCGTTATTCACCGCTATTCCTCCCAGCATAACACCTCCCATCATTGCAGGCAGAGAAAGGGGTTTCCTTGCTATAAGGAGACCAAGGAACACCCCTATAATTGCAAGGGGTATGGTAAACATTATTACAAAGGGATGGGTAAAGTGTTCGAACTCGGCAGCCATCACCATGTAAACGAGAAGTGCGGCAAGAAGAAATACCTGAATCATTGTCTTTATGGAATCAATCATATCCTTATACTGACCCCCTATTTCCATGGAATATCCAGCAGGAAGGCTTTTAATCAGAGGCTTAAGTTTGCGCTCAGCCTCAGCTACTGCCTGACCAAGGCTCCTGCCCACGATATTGGCTCGCACAGTAATAACCCTCTGTTTGGTATCCCTGTATATCCTGACCGGACCTGTCCCCTCTTCAAGCTCTACAAGATCCGAAATATAGACCCTGCTGCCCAGAGGAGTTATTATGGGAAACTTCAGCAATTTAGAAAGGTTTTCCCTCTCATTTTTCGGTAGCCTTACCCTTACATCGTAGTTATCGCCCTTATAGTTAACCCTGGTTGCAAGTTCGCCGGTTGTAGCGTAACTAACAAGGGAGCCTATATACCCACTGGAAAGTCCAAGCTTTGATATGACATCCCTCCTGGGGATCATCACTATCTCAGGTTTTCCTGCCTGATAGGTCATATTTATGTCCCTCATTCCCTTTACTGATCTAAGTGTCTCCTCCACTCTCTTTGCAAGGTTATAAATGGAATCAAGGTCTTTTCCATAAACTTCTATTTCCACAGGATATGCGCTCCCTCCTGACATCATTCTTCCCAGATCGATTATCTGATTTTCAACCCCTTTATACCTGGGGATCTGCCTTCTGAGCGCCTCCATTATCTCAGTGCTTGATCTTTTTCTGAACTCCTTGTGTTTTATCTTTGCCCATAATACTGCCTCATTGGGCCCTGCAGGGGAAAATTCAGAAGCTGCCATCCCGATGGACCCTTCACCTGTTGTTCCAACATTCGTAAGAACAGAAATCGTTTCCGGAAAAGAAGCAAGAATTCGAGCATCCTCACTGGCAATTCTTCTTGTAACCTCAAGAGGAGTACCAACAGGGGCTTTGATCTTCATCATAATGGCAGGTCTATCCACATTTGGCATGAACTCGGTACCAACGATCTTTACCACCCCGAAGGAAAGAACAAATAATATAAAAACCCCGGCAAGGATCAATCCTCTACGCCTCATGGCCTTCCTCAGC
>Ga0256835_1001479_pt1 | contig 14072 bp, 15 predicted proteins | sample PIR30metaG_FD_185972 | JGI IMG/M metagenome (GOLD analysis project Ga0256835, IMG submission 185972) | Hydrothermal vent microbial communities from East Pacific Rise, Pacific Ocean - PIR-30 | ecosystem: Environmental > Aquatic > Marine > Hydrothermal vents | place: Pacific Ocean: East Pacific...
GGAGAACCCTTCGTTGAGCGAGCGGGTGATCATCTCGGGCGCCATCCCGAGCTCTTTGGCAATCTTTTTCATCTCCCGCAGGAACTCCGCGGCGTTGAGCTCCTCTTTGCCCTGATGCTTCCGCTTGGCGTTGACCGCGGTGCGGAGAAAGTAGGCGTTGGAGACCCCCGGGATCTCCACCGGATGCTGAAAACTGAGGAAGATCCCCTCCAGCGCCCGGATCTCCGGCTCCATCTCGAGGATGCTCTCCCCCCGCAGCAGGATATCCCCGCCGGTCACCTCCACATCGTAATGCCCTACGATCGTCTTGCTCAGGGTCGATTTGCCCGCCCCGTTGGGTCCCATGATGGCGTGGACCTTGCCCGGTTCCAGACTGAGATCGAGACCTTTGAGGATCTCCTTCTGGCCGATATTCGCTTTGATGTTTTTAATGTCGAGGATACTCATCCTACGCTCCCTTCCAGTGTAAGTTCTAACAGTGCTCTGGCCTCTACGGCATACTCCATCGGCAGTTTGGCAAAGACATCCTTGACAAACCCGTGTACGATCATGCTCACGGCATTCTCCTCGTCGATCCCCCGCTGCCGCAGATAAAAGAGCTGCTCATCGGAGATCTTGGAGGTGGTCGCTTCGTGTTCTACCTGTCCGTGCGCGTCTTTGGACTCGAGGTACGGAAAAGTGTGCGCCCCGCACTGATCGCCGATCAGCAGCGAATCGCACTCGGAGTAGTTGCGCGCTCCTTCGGCGTTTGCTCCGATCTTGACCAGACCGCGGTAGGTGTTCTGCCCCTTCATCGCGCTGATCCCTTTGGAGATGATCGTCGAAGAGGTGTTTTTGCCCAGGTGGATCATCTTGGTCCCCGTATCGGCCTGCTGCGCAAGGGTGGTGACCGCTACCGAGTAGAACTCCCCGACGCTGTTGTCGCCTTTCAGGATACAGCTGGGGTATTTCCAGGTGATCGCCGAGCCGGTCTCCACCTGTGTCCAGGAGATCTTGGCATCTTTTTCGCACAGGCCGCGCTTGGTGACGAAGTTGTAGATGCCCCCTTTGCCCTCTTCATCACCCGGATACCAGTTCTGGATCGTGGAGTATTTGATCTCGGCACCCTCCAGGGCGATGAGCTCCACCACCGCGGCATGGAGCTGGTTCTCGTCGCGGGTGGGGGCGGAGCACCCTTCGTTGTAGCTGACGTAAGAGCCTTTGTCGGCAACGATGAGGGTGCGTTCGAACTGGCCGGTATTGAGCGCGTTGATCCGGAAATAGGTGCTCAGCTCCATCGGACAGCGGGTATTGGGCGGGATATAGACGAACGTCCCGTCGGTAAAGACCGTCGAGTTGAGCGCAGCGAAGAAGTTGTCGTTCATCGGCACGACGCTGAACATGTACTTCTGGATCAGCTCCGGATAGTCCCGGATCGCCTCGGAGATGGAGCAGAAAATGATCCCCTTCTCCTCCAGTTCCTTCTTGTACGTGGTCGCCACCGAGACCGAGTCGACCACCGCATCGACGGCGATGCCTTGCAGCTGCTTTTGCTCCTCGAGAGGGATGCCGAGCTTGTCGTACGCTTCGAGGATCTTCGGATCCACCTCATCGAGACTCTGGGGAGCCTGCTTGGGGGCGGAGAAGTACGAGATCGCCTGATAGTCGATCGGCTCATACTCCAGCTTCCCCCAGCGGGGCTCCTCCATCTGCTGCCATTTGGCGTAGGCCTTGAGGCGGAGATCGAGCATCCATCGGGGTTCGTCCTTTTTGCCGGAGATGAAAGCGATCACCCCTTCATCAAGCCCCGGCGGGACGGTATCGGCTTCGATGTCGATCTCCCACCCCTGATGGTATTCACCCGAGATCGCACCCTGCAGTTCCTGCTGTGCCATGCACATCCTTTCGGTTGGATTGCCGGCAGTGTATCAGAAGAAAGTTTAAATAGGACTAAAATTATCCGAATTGATGAAGCCAAGGATTTTGTTCCAACAGTACTCATTACTTAACACTAAACCATCCAGCTCCCGTGGGAACAATCTACTCTCATGAGCGGACACAACGGACATAGTTGCCGTCGTCCTTATCATAGTAATTGCTGCGGCCACTGTCAAATTCGACGTTCCATGCGTCGTCATGGGTTCCCCCGCCCGTAGATGACGACCAGTAATGGCCCGAGGCAGTATGCTGGAATGTCGGATCAATCGCAGGATCGACATGACTGAGATCGACAATAGAGTTCAGCTCCCGGATATTGGGGAGTCTCCATCTGCCACCATCGAGGGTGAGTGCCTCGCAGTAGTCGATGGCATCCTGCCACACAGCCTTTTTGATGCTGCCATTGTTGTCACTGTAATCATCCTGCCACTGTAGTCCTGTCGTGCTGTCGGTCACGACACCGGCATTGCTGCGACTGAGATCGGCCATCATCACTGCACTAAAAGCGATCATACCCAAAAGGATCATTTTTGTTCTCATCATTTTCTCCTTCTCCTATTTTCTAACTTCTAATTCCTAACTCTAATTCTCTCACTTTCCTATCCGAGTACAACGGACATAACTGCTATTACTATCCTTATAGTTATAGTCACGGCTACCACTACCGTAAATGCCGACGTTCCATGCGAAATCGTTGGAACCTTTGTACGTAGACGACGACCAATAAGTGCTCAAGGCGATGTTTTGAAACACTGGATCGATAGCAGGCTCTCGTCGTCCGTAGTCGACGATGCCATCGAGTTCTTTTGCCGTCGGAAGCCGCCATCCACCCCCATCGAGCAGAAGCGTACTACAGTAGGTGGCGGCTGTATCTCCACTGGTGTCGAAGCAAGCACTGTTACTCTGAGTCTGACCGTTGACTCCGGTACATTTGTCGTAGTTCTCCTGTGTCAGCCACGGCTTTTTCACCGGATCGGCATCATCCTGCCACTCCAGCCCGGTGACATGATCGGTGACGATGCCAGTGTTGGGATCTCTGGAATAGTTGGGAGCTACCCCGGCCTGGTAGTAGCCATCGTCTTTGAGACTTTTGTCTGTCACCTCGTTGCCATCCTGATCGTAGCTTTTGGTCTGGCCGGTTTTTTTGAGCTTTGAGGTAGAAGAGGAGAGACTTTTGTAGATGATGCTGATCCGATCCGACTGTGCGCCTCCTTCAATACCGACAGAGAAGTAGAGTGTCTCATCCTGAAGCAACAAGCTCTTGTCTACAAGGTATTGTGTCGCGGTGATGTTATTGATCGTCTCGTAGTCTCCATCATATATCCCATCGAGAGATCGCATGACGACATACGACAAAGCCCCCTCGACAGGATCCCACTGCAATAGCACTCCCCCACTCGTGATGCTTGCCCGAAGATTTTGCGGGATCGCCGTCGTGCCATACACTTGATAATTTCCAGTGACCCATGCACTGACACGCTGATCCCCTCTGAAGATCGCCACACGGTATTTTCTATCGCCGACTTCAGTCACTTTCAACGCTTTGGCAAATAACACTCTTTCTTTGTCAGTAGCCATCTCGACCGCATCCTGCCATCCACCGTTGTTGCCATCGAGACTGATTTTCATCGTGTATTCCAAACCCAATACCTCGGAAAGTGTCGCGGAGAAAGTATAGATCGATTTTTCCGCATCAGATTCAACCTTGCAAAGAGTGATTTCTACGGGAATCACAGACAATTCGAACATATACCAAAAATACGCCGTTCCTCCTGTTTCTTCATAAGGAACATCCCCTTCCTCATCAACGATCTTAAAGTTGCCTTTATGCACACCCGGTCTGGCACCATCCGGTACCGTGATCTCCATCGTCACCGTACCGCTGCTACCTACCGGGATCGTATCGGGAAGATTCTTGGTGATACGTGTAGTGACTTCTTCATCGGCATTAAGTGGGACAACTTGAAGTCCGGTTAAGTCAACATTTCCGAGGTTTTTGAATGTCCATGACTTGGTATAGGTCTTTCCCGCTTCCACCGAAGCTTCGCAACCCGTAACATGGAACGAATGACATATATCACGAGGTTCTGTACTGTCGGGAAGTGAAATCACTCTATAGTCAGGGGCTCCCGTTGTCGATATGACATACACTTTGCGATAGGCAATGGCCACTGCTCCTTCACTGTCTACAGCTCGATATACCACCAGATATTCTCCCGGTTTTTGAGTATCAACGGTATTTTTCATCACTGAAGCCTGCACATTTTTATCGTGATCATCTACAACCGTCACACCGGCATCGTGATACGGATTTCCCACCAGACTCAATTCAGGGTTTTGCCCGATTAGTGTAATCACAGGCGGATGATTCTCTCCACGATCTAAGCCTTTTGTCAGTACAGTGATTTCAACCGTTTTTTCACTTGTGGTATGATTGATATTGGATGTCACCTGGAGATGACAGTAAATCTTTTTGTATCGCGTATCACTGTCAACGCTGGGTGCAGACATCACAACTCTCGATCTTGCATCCTCAAATGGTGTTTCATCATCAACATGAATATCCCATTTGTATGAAAAAGTATCAGCAGGATTGAGAGAGGTTGTCCCTGAAGCATCCAATACAAACTCTTGCCCTTCATACACTTCCGGTGGATACTGAATATCAATTATGGGCTTGGCAATCTTTAATTGGACTTTAGAGTGTGACACTTCAAAAAACTTGGCACCTTTTTGATGGAGCGGTACGGCTGGGGCCAGACTCGATCTGTAATCAAGATCATATTTCAATTGCACATAACGGGACTCAAGTGGATTTTTCGGTATTTCAAAACTACTACTGCAAAAACCTATTCCCATTTGACCGGGCAAAATTCTACCATTTGACAATGTTGTCGATGCATTAGGTTTGTCATTGAGATAAAAATCTACTTTTCCCTTGAATCCAATGATAAGTGTTCTGGATCTATTTTCAAAATTTCCGCAGATTTTGTATTTATTATCTGCCACATGCTTCAAATCCATTTCGAAAGCGAAGAAATCAGACGGAGACAATTCTTTAAATCCAGGCAAAACTTCTCTGGTCAACTTATCTATGAGATTTTGGTAGGCCAAAATGATTTTCTTGGCTTGTTTATAACTATAAGAAGTTGGGGATTTTTGTGCTGCTTCATCTTCTACGAAATAGCTGGAGAACTTCAAATAGATCTGATCTAAAAATTCCTCAAAATTTTCATCATTTTCCTGGGTAATAGTTCCCATATTTCTCGTTCCTCCAAATGCGCGATACACTTGATAGGCATTTTCTGGGTAGGCCGAAAAATTCAAAGAATAATACATTGCCAGGTATATTTTGGCAACAGAAGCAGCAGTTGCTTGGCGGAAAGAAACAAATTGTTTTACTTGAAAATATATATTTGATGATTCTTTCAGGATATTCCCTCCTACCCGGGCATAACACTGTGCCTTTCCGATAGGATCCAACGGAAGAGCAATACAATCAGCAAGAATTTTGGTTAGTTCTGGGTCTGGTACATATGGACTTTTGAGTACTTCTGACGCAGCAGCCGCTGTACCTGACTTTATCACCAATGATTCTAAAACCTTTTTATCTCCACGTATATGTGAAAAAGTCAATTGAGTATTATTCTCTAATTGCTTTATCTTTTTTAACAAATCTAAATCTTTGGTATACGCTGTAGAAAGCCTACTCATATCTCTTGCCAAATTCACCAAACCGATTATACCAAGTACCTCTGTTGTAACATCCGTGGCTTTTGTAATGAAGTTTCCAACGGCTTTGTTGGTAGATTCCGTTTCCTTTAGAACAGTATTTAAATACTTTGCATAGTCACCAAGCATACCATCAGTAAAATTCTCCAAAAAATATACCCGTGTTTTGTCATCAATAGTTTTTAGAAAATCTTTGGGATTCAATCCTGTTTCCATAAAATTTCTTCTATCATGATAAGTGGAATCAAACAAAGTAGGTAACAATGCAGGAGAGACAGTTGTCAATAATTCTTTTTTCAAACTCTGTGTTGCATGATCCATGATGTAATAACTATCACTTGCAAGATCTCTTCCTGTATATTGTTTGAATTTATCATTAAAATCTCTACTTGCCGGATCAAGTTCATGAATCGTTATTGACGCATTGTCTAATTTCTTTTTCATTTCATCCGATATTTGTATTCCATTATCGGGTAACATATCTTCATCGAGTGTTTGCAGTAATAAAGCTACCTTTTCTGAATCCTTCAAGTCAAAAATTGTCACGAGGTTATTCGCTTTGACTTTTCCCAAAGAAACAGAACCGACAAAAAATTCTACTGTATCACCATCATTGTATTTGTACTCACCTTTGCTATTGGTAGTTCCTTTATATCCTGATGATGTTATATAATCAGCTCCACCAACGGCACTATCAAGAAATTTACCAACTTCAGAAGGAATCGAAGTAGCAGAGGAGGTCCCACCACCTCCCCCACAACCACTCAACCCAAGCACCACCACAACCACCAACAACCACCGCACAATCGACTGCATTACCGCCTCCTCGAAAAAAACTCCCCCATTATAGCAAATATCTCGCCTTTCGCTATGAAGGTAGCTAAAAAATAATATTAATTTTTAAAATAAATGGAAATGTAACTGAACAAGAGAACAAGAAGGAGGAATCAATCATGAACAATATCAAAGCTCCAAGTACCGTTCTACAAATCCCAAATCATCTCCAGCCATTATCGTATACACCAGTCGATACTTTTTATTGGCACATCGAAAGAAAATCCATGAAAATCTTCTTTGAATATTTAGATAATCACAACCCACCTCTTACGCATACAACACTCTTAGTTTTTCGTTTATCTTCCACCGATTGATGTCCCCAAAAAAAATCCACCGTCCAGGCTTTAAAACCTCTATGCGTTGTTGAGGTCCAAAAAATTAAAGAACCGATATCAAAAATCGGATCAATGGCAGGATAACCTCGACTGTAGTCAACGATAGAGTTTAGTTCTCTGACATTTGGTAATCTCCAATCGTCATAATCACCTTTTACTAAATCTTCACAGATATTGATCGCCTCTTGCCACCTGAATCCCTTGATATCTTCATATTTAAACCACTGTAACTGTGTATTGGTATCCGTAACGATACCATTGGCATCTCGACTATAACCACCAAAAAGCATTGTACTAAATACCCATATCATTAACACAATTTTTATCATCTATTCCTCCTTATTATTGCTATTTATACCTCACACAACGAACGTAATGATAACGATTTTTATCATTATGATAAATGTTCCCATAATTTCCAGCGATCCATGCATCTTGTGGCCAACCTACGCTTGTAGTTGACGACCAAAAGTCTTTATGTACAGATACTGAAAATACACTGTCCTCATCAATACTTTGGCCAAAATCAATCAAAGCATTTAGCTCCCTGATCGTTGGTAATCTCCAATCACTGTAACCGCCATGCACAAGATTGTCACAATATGTTGTTGCGGTATCACCTTGTGTATCATAGCAGGCCGCATCATCTGTACTGTTTACACATAAGTAATTTTTCTCTGTCGTTTGCCATTGTTTTGTGTTTATATTGACTTCATCATTATCTTGCCACATAAGTCCAGTAGCCTGATCGACAACAACCTCCAAAGAATCATCTCTCACAAAGGAAATCGTCACCCCTGCTTGATAATGTCCGTCATCATGGATAATACCATCGGTCACTTCAGAACCATTCTCATCGTAACTCCGTGTTTGACCTGTTTTTTTGAGTTTACTCTCTATGACATCGATTATGCGTATACTCATATTTAATGATGTAGTATTTTCAGCCAAGTCAGTAGCAGTGACTGTGAAATTATAGATACTTTTTGTTTCATAGTCAGCTGGAGACTTAAAAGAGACAACACCCGAGTTCTCATCGACAGATAAACTATCAGCATCTGTTCCACTAACACTAAAAGTAACCCTACCAATTCCTCGGCCATTCAAAACAACCGCAGTAGTTTGATTTTCCAATGCGTAGTCAAAAATCCAATTACCAATAATGGGATATTCTTCATCGGAATTTATTTGATTGACAATACTTTGTATTTCCGATTGTATTATCCACGGTTTATCTATATTTTTATATTCGAGCTTTGCTATGACCATATTGACTTTATCTATATTTTTGTCTGTGACTCCTGTCACTTCTGCTTCGATATACGTTTGAACCGTTGGTGCTGTCCCATTATTCAATGCGTATTCAGCTATTTTTTCTATTGCAGAGAGTTCCTTTGCCTCCCCACCCTTTCCCCCACCACAGCCCATAAAAAATATTGCTAGAACACTTACAAATAATACTTGCCAGATTTTCATTGTTTTCCCTTGTTATTTTCAATAATTCTTCGCGTTCTTAAACTCCGCCACTTCGCTGTCGACCATCGCATCGATCATCCGAAGATAAAGGTCGTTGATAAGGTTGGGAGAGAGGTCGAGTTCGATCGCTTTGGCTCTTACGCGGTTGATTACGTCATCGATACGGTCCTCGGCTTTGATCTCGTCGACGCTGTTCTTGAAATGCGCCAGCTGTTTGATGTAGGCGTTGCGTGCGGCGATGAGTTCCACGATCCGCTCATCGAGCTCATCGATCTGCGCGCGGGCCTCTTCGAGAGAGTGGCACTTTTTGATCTCCATGGTTGACCCCCTGAAAATTGTTTAGAAGTATTATAGCAGAAGTATCACAAGTGAAAAACAACCTTTGTCAAAAAAAGAAAAAATTATTTTGGTAAAGATCTCTTTACCATAAATATGTCTGTATCATTCCCGTTACGCTCCAGCGATAACCGGAGTTTCTTCCTTAAAATAACAATAAGATAAAATACCGATTTTTTCGTATTTTTCTCGCTTTTTTCTGTTTTTTTAACTGGATAGAATAAAGAGAGGAATATCATTGCAGTGTTGCACAAAGGAGTGCGTTTTGGACTACATGATTTTACTGATAGGTCTGGCGATGATGGTGGCGTTTCTCCGGCTGGTGATCGGACCGAAACTGGCCGACCGCGTCGTGGCGTTCGATACCATGGGGATCATGGCGATCTCCCTGCTGATCCTCCTCGCGCTGCGATACAAGTCGGCGCTCTACCTTGACGTTGCTTTTGTCTTCGCGTTGATCGGTTTCATCGGCACGATCGTCTTCGCGCGGTTCAATATCCTGAGGGGCGATGATGTCTGATCTCCTCTCCTTCATCGGGCTGGTGTGGATCGGACTGGGCGGTGTGTTGCTGCTCATCAGCGGTATCGGATTGTTGCGGATGCCCGATACCCTCACCCGGATGCATGCCGCGACCAAAGCCTCAACACTGGGCAGCCTTCTGGTGATGGTCGGCGCGGCTTTCATCGCGCCCCATCTGTGGTTCAAACTCTTTCTACTGGGCCTTTTTGTCCTCCTGACCAACCCGCTCTCGGCATCCATCCTCGCCCGCAGTGACTATCTGCGGCACGGGTTCTGGCATCCAAGCGGTATCGACGAACTGAAGGAGAAGCCATGATCGGGCTTTTGGTCCTCGGAACCTTTCTGATGCTGATCGTTCTGGCCGTTCTGATCGTCTCGGACACCCATCTCTCCGGCAGCGTGATCTACTATATGGCGTTCGGGCTGGGGAGCACGGTGCTCTATTTCCTTTTCAGTGCGCCCGATGTGGCGTTGACCGAAGCGGTGATCGGGGCGGGGGTGAGCAGCGTGGTCTTTCTCGTTTCGCTGCTGCAGACCCGGACACGGGAGGATGAGCGATGAACCTGAAAAAAACCGTACGTCTCCAGACACTGCTGAGCGCATTGATGGTCTCATCGCTCACCATCGCGCTTCTGGGCGTGATCGTGCACATTGTCCCCGTCCAGCCAACCCTTGGAAGTCACCTGCTGGAACTCAACCGCGCCCAGACCCAAAGCGCCAATGCCGTCACATCGGTCGTTACCTATTTCCGCGGGCTCGATACCCTTGGGGAGGTGACGATCCTTTTCCTCAGTATTTTCGGCATCGGGATCGGGATCGACCGTTCCGATCGGATGCGCACCATCCTCCACTACGACAACTCCCTGCTCAAGATCGGCGCGCGGGTACTCTTCCCGGTCATGATCCTCTTTGGGGCCTACATCATCCTCCACGGCCACCTCAGCCCCGGCGGCGGGTTTCAGGGGGGCGTGGTGATCGCCAGCGCGTTTTTGCTGATGTTCCTGGCCGAAGGGGATGCGTACGATCTCGATCATCGGATCATGAGCCTCTTCGAAGCGCTCAGCGGCGCCGGATTCGTTCTGTTGGGAGTGCTGGGAGTGATTCTGGGGGGAGTATTCCTCAGCAATCCTCTTCCGCTGGGCAGACTCGGCGCACTTTTCAGCGGCGGCGCCATCGGCGTGATCTATCTCTTTGTCGGCCTCAAGGTCGCGTCCGAGATCACCCTGCTGATCGAATATTTCATAAGGACGAACGATGCTCGAGACGCTTGACCAGACCCCGTTCATCCATGCCGTCGTGACCACAGGGTCGTTCGTGATCTTCGCCATCGGGCTGGTGGGGGTCCTGAGCAAAAAAAATCTTTTCAAGATCTTTCTCTCGTTCTCCCTGATGGAGTCAGCGCTGTTCCTGTTCTTTATCGGCAGCCACTATGCGAGAGGTAAACAGGCCCCGATCGCCACCGACGCGTTCACCCTCTTCGATGACCGCATGGTCGATCCCGTCCCTCAGGCGATGATCCTCACGACCATCGTCATCGGGATTGCCGTGCTGGCACTGGCCCTTTCGTTCGTGGTGCGCTACCACCGTCTCTCCGGCCATATCCGTATCGACCGGATGGACGAACTCGGAGACGCGTCATGAGCCTGCTCTCCCTTATCGCTTTGCCGTTGCTGGCGGTCTTTTTGACGCCGTTCTACCGGAACCGTCTCCCCATCGTCTCGCTCCTCCTTTCCCTTGCGCTGGCCACCGTGCTCGGCATACTGGCCGTACGGATCCCGATCGTCGAATACGTTTCGTTCGCTTCGCCGCTTGGGATCGTGTTCTTCCTCGACGCCGCTTCGCTTTTCTTTGCCGGAGTGTTCATCGGGATCATGCTCTGGACCGCTCTTTATACGTTACAGCACAAAAGCGATCCGGCCTGTTTCGTGGTCCGTACGGTGTTCTTCGCCGGGGCACTGGGGCTGGTTCTTAGCGGGGATCTTTTTAACCTCTATATCTTTTTCGAGATCGCCAGCATCAGCGCCTACCTCCTCACCGCATTGCGTCAGGATCAAAAAGGGTACGCCGGCGCGATCAAATACATGATCATCGGATCGGTCGCCTCGATCTTCCTTCTTCTGGCAGCCATGCTCATCTATCTCAACATCGGCTACCTTACCCTCCCGGCCATTGCCGAACGGTTCGCGACCCTTCCCCGTGACACACAGTATCTGATCCTGCTGCTGCTCTTTGTCGGGTTCGGTATCAAGACGGAGATCTTTCCGTTCAATCTCTGGGTCGCCGATATCTATCAGGCCGCGCCCACCCGCGTCGACGGGCTTTTCAGCGCCGTGCTTTCCAAGGCGTATCTGTTCCTGTTCTTCCGTCTGCTCTATGCGCTCCGACCGGAGCCGGATGTCTATATGTTCCTGATGCTGACCGGTCTGGCAAGCTTTGCCGTCGCGGAGTTCTCGGCACTCACCGGCCGCGATCTCAAACGGATCTTCGCCTACTCGACACTGGGGCAGATCGGGGTGGCCTTCCTGGCGCTGGCATCCCATGATCCCGTCGTCGTAAGCGGAGCGCTCTTCCTGATCGGTACGCATGCGATCGCGAAAATGCTCCTCTTTTTCGCTCTGGCGATCGTCGAGAAGGGGACCGGCAGCGTCCGGGTGGAGGCCTTCGGCCGTTTCCGCTCCCCGTTCCTCACGGGCTTGTTCACCCTCGGGTTCCTCTCCGTGCTTGGCATACCCCCTTTGGCCGGGTTCATCGCCAAATGGACGGTGTTCAAAGGGCTCGCCGCCGCCGGACACCTCTGGATCGTCTTCGCGGTACTGCTGATCAGCCTGATCGAGGCGACCTATTTTTTCCGACTTCTCTCCCTCAGGGCCCGTTCGGAAAAGAGCGTCCCCCTGACGATCCCGCCCGGACATAAAGTCCTGCTGGGATCACTCGGGCTCGGGCTGATCCTCCTCGGCCTCTTCCCCGGAACGGCGCTGGAGCTGTGTACCCGTGCCGCCGAAGCATTTCTGGCAGGAGTTCCCCATGTTTAGTTTCGCTTTTACGCCGCTGGGACACCTCTTTTTCGGTTTGAGCGTTCTGGTCTTCGGTTCGCTGGTGTGGGTGGAACATCCCCGGAAGGATCGGATGCTCTATGCTCTGCTGCTGATGTCGCTTGGGGTGCTCTTCTATGCGGCCGATCTGGTGACGCTCTTTGTCGGATGGGAGATCATGGGGTGGAGCAGCTATTTTCTTATCGCCCGCCGTGCCGATACCCCGACGCTGCAGAAGTACATCGTCTTCAACCTTGCCGGCGCGTTCGCGCTGCTGGGGGCCATCGCTCTGATAGATGCCTCCTGTGGCAGTATCGCCTATGAGCGGATCGACTTTGCCGCGGTCCCGGCGCGGGAGACGACCTTTATTGTGATCCTGGGGCTTGTCGCGATCTTCATCAAGTCAGGTATAGTCCCCTTCCACTACTGGGTGGTGGATGCCTACAGCCGATCGGACGATCTGTTCAGCGCGATCCTCAGCGCGATCCTCTCCAAAGCGGGGATCTTCCTTTTTATCGTACTCTTTTTCAGGCTCATCACCGCCCCGCATCTCCCCGCCTCTCTCCTTGGCCTCACGGCATGGCTCGGGGTGATCACCTCGATCATCGCTACCTTCAAGGCGATCGACCAGGACGAGGCCAAGCGTCTCCTGGCCTACTCCTCCATCGCCCAGATCGGCTACATCCTCACCGTCCTCTCCGTCGTGGGTTCCCTCTCGCTGGAAGCGGCCCTCTACCATACCGTGGTCCACACCCTGGTGAAACTGCTGCTCTTCGTCAACATCGCGGCGATCATCCGGGTCACCGGCGAGGGGGCTTTCAGCCGTCTTGGAGGGCAGATGGAGCGCCACCGGCTCAACTTCGTCCTGATGGTGCTGGGGATCATCGCGCTGGCCGGCATACCGTTGCTGGGCGGCTTCAACAGCAAGTTCCTCCTCTATACCGCCCTGCTCGAAGCCCATCAGGGGTTCCTGCTCGCCGCGGTGATGTTCAGCTCCGCCGGCGCGTTCCTCTACAGCTACAAGCTCGTCTACGGGATCTACCTCGGTCAGCCCACGCAGGCCGCCCTCTCCCCCACACCCGCGATCCCTTCGGGCTATTACCTCCCCCAGCTGCTGGGGGCGGGGATCCTTATCGGGCTGGGGATCGCCCCGGGGGCCGTGGTCCCGCCGCTCAATACCGTTCTCGTGTCGGTGGGAGCTGCCCCGATCGCTCCTCTGGGGACCTTTACGCTGGGGGATACCTTCGCCGCGTTCAACGGCGGGGTGATCTGGATCGCCTTTGGCGCGATATTCCTGGCTATCCTTTCGGTCTATTTTCTCCTGAAGAACCGCTCCGTCGCACCCAAAGACCGGTACGACATCAGCTACAGCGGTGAGATCCCGCCTCCCGGGGCCAACCTCCACTACGGATACGGCATGGGGCGGGAGCTCTCCCGTATCGGCGGGATCGGCTGGATCCTCCGTCACCACGCTCACAGCTTCTGGGGCCGGATCGAGACCCTCGCCCATGACATCTCGATACTCCTGCGAAGGCTCTATGCGATCAGCGCGCAGAACAGCGCGTGGCTGATCATCGCGGCGTTCACGATCCTGCTCTATCTGGAGGTGTACTGATGTGGTACGATATCCCGCTGATGCTTCTGATGGCCTACGGCTTCGGTTTTCTCTATTACGGACTCTACCGCAACATCACGGCACGGGTGCACGGACGCTTCGGCCCCGCTCTCGCCCAGTCGTTCTGGGACAGCATCAAGCTCCTGACCAAAGAGACCTCCACCAGCTTCGGATGGGTGTTCGCCGCCGGGGTGGTGATCATGGCCGCCGGCGCGGTGATGACGGTACTGTTCATCCCCTGCTTTACCGACACCGAACGTTTTGCGGGTCTG
>Ga0256835_1001480_pt1 | contig 14066 bp, 10 predicted proteins | sample PIR30metaG_FD_185972 | JGI IMG/M metagenome (GOLD analysis project Ga0256835, IMG submission 185972) | Hydrothermal vent microbial communities from East Pacific Rise, Pacific Ocean - PIR-30 | ecosystem: Environmental > Aquatic > Marine > Hydrothermal vents | place: Pacific Ocean: East Pacific...
TTAAAAGCAAGATTGCCATTCTTACATGTTTGTGCCTAATTTCTATTTTATTTTTTTCAAATATTAATTTAGAGAAATTATATTTATATATAACATATCCAACTAGATATAATAAATTATTTATGATAACAGAAAATGAGAATTCTTTAGGAATGCAATATATAATTAATTCACCTTTTCCATTGAATATACCATTAAGAATTATTTATACAATGATCATGCCCATTCCTCCTTTTATACAATATAAATTTCATAATTTAGTTTTAGGAAGTGGAGCCTTTTTGTGGTATTTCGTATTACCATTTTGGATTTTTGGAATGTGGAAAACTAGGCAAGACCTAAAAAGTAATTTATTGACGCTAATTTCTTTGATACTACTTGTGGGAATCGCGTTTACATCTATAGACATCAGACATAAAACACAATTTTTAGGGCTAGCTGTTATACAAGCTGCTTATGCTTTTAATATTACAAAGAAATATCGAACTATTCTTTATTCAATTACTACCTATACCTTAGGCTGCTTAGCAGTTATATATATTTATTTAAAATTTAATTAAAGTTTTTATGCATAAAAAAGAAAAAACCTTATTAATTGGTCCCTATCCACCTCCCTATCACGGTACAAGTATTCCATTTAAGTTATTTTGTGATTATCTAAATAACAATCTATTAAGTTCTGATGAGTTGTGCCTGTTAAATACTCAAACAGGTGACAAGGCTCTAATATCTATCTTTAATCCTAAAACATCTCTCAAACTAGTCGGCCTTATATGGCGTATACTATGGCGCTCTTTATCAAAAAAGAAAATTATTGTATTTGGTTCACAAAGATTTGTGACAACCATTGGTCTTATTTTGTTAATTTTTAAACCTTTTGGAAAAGAGATTCATTTAAGGATAAATGGTGGTGCTTATGACAAATACCTTGAGCAACAACCTATTTTCTTAAGAAAGATTATCATTAAAGGATTAAGTCAATTTTCAAGTGTAGTAGTAGAAACCTCTTTAGTCGCATCAAAATTAAAAAACTTGGGAGTAAAAAGGCTAAAAGTATGTCCGAATTATAGAGTACTACCCAAAAAACAGAATAAATTTAATAAAAAGAAGGCTCAAAATAAAATCTTTTTTTTATACACTGGTGTAGTTCGTCGCTCTAAAGGTTGCCTTGAACTGGTACAAGCATTTCTTGACCTCAAAAGGTGGCTCAACACTAACAAACACAACTATGACTTAACTTTAAATATATATGGGCCAATATATGATACAAAAATTATTGAATACTTTCCTGATATTGAACAAAAAGGGGTCTTCTTTCATGGCAATATAGACCCTCATTTGCTAAAAAAAGCATATGAAGAGGCTGATATATTTGTATTCCCTTCCTACTGGAAAACTGAAGGACATTCAGGTGCCGTAATAGAAGCAATGTCTTATGGGCTTCCTGTAATAGCAACTTCATGGAGGGCCAATAGTGAACTTATCCAAAATAAAGTTAATGGGCTGCTATGTAAACCAAGGGATGTAACTTCCTTATTTGAATGTATGAAACTTCTTGTTTTGGACAAAAAAATGAGAGAAAAACTGGGTAATGCTGCCTTGGATTTTTCAAAAAAGTTTGATGCCAAAGTTATTTGCAAAGATTTGGCAAGCAATTTCAAATTGATTTCCTTCAAGAAACAATGAGAATGTATTCCCAAGCCAAACTGATATTTAATGGACGTATTCATTCCGTAGGCAAGAATTACATATATGCTGCTAAAGGCTTCAAGGTCTATCGAAGCAAAGATTTTGGTAATACTTGGAAGCTGTTTTTTTCTTTACCTGTATCACCTTCTGAAAAAATATTAGGCTCTAACAAAATTTTGAGAAGATTATTAAGAACTGGTATTCATCATATCAACTGCATAAACAATGACAGAATCATTTTATGCTTAAAACATAAGATATTTCAATATAGTATTGCAAAAAACCAATTTATATTTTCGAAGCCCATAATGAGCGGTTCTAGACCACTGTTTTTATGCCATGATAATAATGGTACCGCTTATTTCGGCCAATATTGCAACAACCCACAACGGACACCTGTGCATATCTTTGCTAATACAAGATTTGGCGAAGATTGGAAAATAGTGCATACTTTTTCTTCTATACGACATATTCATGGAGTTTTTTATGATCCTTATGAAAATGCAATTTGGGCTACCACAGGAGACAGGGATATGGAATCCGCTATCTGGAGAACTAAAGATCATTTTCAATCTATTGAAAAAATTGTTTCAGGCTCTCAACAGACTCGGGCACTACAACTGCTATTTACATCAAAATACGTCTATTTTGGTTCAGATACACCATTAGAAAAAAATTATATCTATAGATTGGATAGAACCACTTATCAGATTGAAAAATTACATCCGGTCAATGGATCCATATTTTGGGGATGTAAAGTTAACGAAAACCTATTTTTCTCCACTGCTGTAGAACCTAGCAAAATAAATAAATGCAATAAAGCCCAACTGTGGGCATCGCCAAATGGCAAGATATGGCAATGCATATCTCAATTCCAAAAAGACAAATTACCTCCTAAACTGTTCCAATATGGTCAAATTTTGTTTCCCACAGGTGAAAACAACTCAAAATATTTATGGTTCACTCCCTTTGCTACAACGTATGATCAGAAAACCTTCCGCTTAAATATTAAAAAGTTACCAATCTACTTTTCAAACTCCAATACCTAAAGGATTTTAGAATCATGTTCATCCAAATAAAACATCCTGTTCACGAAAAAGACATTTGGAATTGGTATAATAATATCAATTATGAACTACAAAAAAATTTTCTTTCAATTGAAGAGAAAAAAGTTCTAAAAGAATATTACAAAGAAGCGGGTCTCTTGCGAGGTTGGAGACGATCTTTTTTCCGTCATCATTTTGCTAGAACCTTTACCAAGGCTGCGAATTACCTTTTGGATGAAACTTCATCTCCATATATAATAGATTTGGGCTGTGGTTTTGGTACGCAGTCGCTGTGTTTTGCAATAATGGGAGCGCATGTTTTAGCTATTGACATGGATGAGACGGCCTTGGAAATATTCTTAAAAAGAAAAAAGTTTTATGAAAGTTTATTAAATCGACCTTTACATATAGAATTACACCATTGCAACATCTTTGATTTTGATTTTTCTAACAAAAAACCTATAACTGGCATCTATTCAATGTTTGCTTTTAATATGATGCAACCCTCTGAACGGCTAATAGCAATTCTTTCTAAATATAGCCAATCTAGATGCCGGCTGGCTATTCTTGACGGTAACAATCAATCCTGGCTCTCTCGCTTCATACCTACCAGGCGGAGAGAAAATTGTTTATCTCCCTTTGAATTGGAACAACAACTATCTAAACATTTCTTTATGGTTGTAGATCAAACTCCTGGCTTTTGCATCCCACCAGTGATTTGGTCCATTCTTCCAAATTCTTTTTTAAGAACAGTAGATAACTTGTTGGGTAGATTTGCTTTTTTTGCAATTTCTTATCAAACTCTTGCTATCAAACAATAACTGCTCAATGTGGAATAAAACATTGAAATCTTTCTGGCTACGACTTAATACTTTTTTAAGACTTGGATTAAAAAACATTTTTTTTGTGTTTATATATAGAATTAAAAAAAAAATGGGCTATTACGAAAAAACTATGCCCATAGGAACACCGTACACTCTTTTTTTAGAATCTTGGCCTGAAACAGTCATTCCCAACCTGTCTGAACAGACTCAAAAAGTTATATTGAATAGCGCAAATAGACAAATAAAAGGCCAGGTTTGTTATTTCTCACACGCCTGGTTTGATATAGGTTCACCTCCAGATTGGTTTAAAAATCCTTTTCAAAACAAAAGGTGCCAAAACTACAAAAAACATTGGTCCAAACTTGCTGATTTTAGCGATGAAATTGGAGATATCAAAGTCATTTGGGAAACATCTAGATTGGCCTGGGCTATCAATTTCGCCAAGGCCTACAAATTAACCTTGCATGACCAATACTTAAATGCACTAAACAATTGGCTTTCTGATTGGACTGAAAAAAATCCTGCCAATGCTGGTCCAAATTGGAAATGTGGCCAAGAGGCAGGCATAAGAATGATCAACCTTTTATTAGCGGCAAGAATACTTGGTCAGGCACCGCATAACTTAAACGAATCTTTAATAAATTTCATTTGGGAACATTGTAAGCGTATAGAACACACTCTTCTATATGGTGTAGCTCAAAACAACAACCATGGCATGAGTGAGGCATCTGCTCTATTTATAGGCGGCGCCTGCCTAAACCAGCAGTCTATCCAAAGCTCAATAGTTACGAAGGCAACATATTGGGAAAATCTAGGGCGCAAATGGATAGAAAACAGAGTCCAGACATTGATTGAACCAGATGGAAGTTTTTCCCAATATTCTGTTAATTATCACAGGATGATGCTCGATATTTTAAATTATACAGAGATCTGGCGTAAGATCTTAAAAAGAAAACCATTCAGTAAGATTTTTTATAAAAAAGCCCAAAAAGCTACAAATTGGCTCTTTATTTTTACAAATGAGCTGAACGGCCAAGCACCAAATATAGGCGCAAATGATGGCACCCATTTATTTAATATAACAAATGCTTCTTATCTTGATTACAGACCCACGGTTGATTTAGCAGGAAGACTTTTTTTGGGGAAATCACTTTATTCGAACAAGGACAATGACCAAATTTTGGACTGGCTGAATGTCGATATACCTCCAAGATCTAACCTTATTCATAAGGTTAAGAAAAAACCTACACTTTTTAAAGAAGGGGGATATTGTTTTATTAATCAAGGCGAGGTTGAAATATTCATCCGCTTTCCATCCTTCAAATTCCGGCCAAGCCATTGTGATCTGCTACATATAGACCTATGGTTTCAAGGTAAAAACATTATCTGCGATTCTGGAACCTATAGCTACAATTGTAAAGAGCCCTATATTACATATTTTCCTGGAACTATTGCACATTCTACTATTCAAATGGATGATCAGGACCAAATGAGGCGGATAGGTAGATTTTTGTTTGCCTCTTGGCCAAAAAACCTTTTTACTACCTCTATATCAATATACAATGGAAAAATATCTTGGCAGGCTGGTTATCGTGATTATAAGGGAGCTGAACACATTAGAAAAGTAATATTGACATCCAACAAAGTTACAGTGATTGATAAAATTAGCAGATTTAAAAAAAGAGGAATTTTAAGATGGCATCTAATCCCAATAGATTGGAAATTAGAAGGCACTACTTGCAACTCCTCGGTTGCCAATATTTCTATCAAATCTTATGCACCTATAAAGAATATACATTTAACACATGGATATAGATCCTTATATTACCTTAAAAAAGAAAAAACTCCTTTACTAGAAGTAGAAGTGAATGAACCAACTCAGTTTACTACAGAAATAAAATTAACATCATAACATAAAATTTCATTATATAAAAATGAAGGTATTATATTTCCATCAACATTTCTCTACACCATTGGGTTCAACAGCCATACGTTCATATCAGATGGCCCAGAAACTAATTGCCCGAGGACATGAGGTAACACTAGTATGTGGCTCTTATGCTGGCGGGGATACCGGTTTACAAGGCCCTTTTGTTAAAAAAAAACGTAGAGGTAGGGTAAACGGGATCAATGTTATAGAATTAAGCTTACAATATTCCAATAATGACAACTTCATAAAACGCTCTTTTACATTCTTAACCTTTTCTTTACGCAGCATCATCTTTGCTCTTGCTGAAGATTATGACCTTGTATTCGCAACTTCTACACCTTTAACTGCTGGGATTCCAGGAATTTTTGCTAAGTGGATACGCAATAAACCTTTTATCTTTGAAGTGCGGGATCTTTGGCCAGAACTTCCAAAAGAAATGGGAGTAATAACTAATCCATTAGTTTTAGGACTAATGAGTGCTTTGGAATGGATCACTTACAAGAGTGCAAAAGCATTGATTGCATTGGCACCCGGCATAGCAGAAGGAATCTGTAGGCGAGGAATACCTCCAGAGAAAGTCGCCACCATCCCAAATGGCTGTGACCTTGATATTTTTGGTAACAAAAATATTCAACCTTGGAGGCCTAAAGGTGTTTTGCCTCAAGATATAATGGCTATATTTACAGGTACACATGGCATAGCAAATGGCCTTGATGCAGTATTAAATGCTGCAGCAGAACTAAAAAAAAGAAAGAATAATTTCATAAAATTCGTATTAATAGGCCAGGGTAAGTTAAAACCAACCCTTATGGAACGTGCCCAAAGAGAAGATCTTACAAATATTATATTTTTAGATCCTGTTAATAAAACTAAGTTAGCGGGTCTTTTAGCGGCTTCAGATATCGGCATGCAAATTCTGGCAAACGTGCCTGCTTTCTATTATGGAACATCACCAAATAAGTTTTTTGATTATATTGCAGCAGGATTACCGGTTTTAAACAATTATCCAGGCTGGCTTGCAGATTTAATAAAAGAACATAAATGTGGTTTTGTTGTGGAACCTGATAATCCCATAGCATTTGCAAATGCATTGGAATATGCACATGAGCACCGAGATATATTGAAAAGAATGGGGAAAGCAGCAAGGAAACTGGCTGAAACCAAATTTGACCGAGACAAATTATCGGATCAATTTGTACACTGGTTGGAATACCATTGCAAAAAATGTTGAAAAGATGCTTGGACATCATTGTCTCCTTAATAACTTTGATTGTATTGGCACCTTTATTTTTATTGATAATGATTTCAATAAGATTATTTTTGGGAAGTCCTGTTTTTTTCCGTCAAACCCGACCTGGCCTACATGGTAAACCTTTTAATTTGATCAAGTTTAGGACCATGACAAACACAAAAGATCATTTTGGACGTTTACTACCCGACTCAAAAAGAATAACTAAACTTGGACGTTTTTTACGCATCACAAGTCTGGACGAATTGCCAGAATTGTGGAATGTCCTTAAAGGAGATATGAGTCTGGTTGGACCACGGCCTTTATTAATGGAATACCTTGATAAATATACGCCTGAACAGGCTCGACGCCATGAGGTCAAACCAGGTATTACAGGATGGGCACAAATTAATGGACGTAATGCATTATCTTGGGAAGAAAGATTCAAAATGGATGTATGGTATGTTGACAATCAAAATCTATGGCTGGACCTTAAAATTTTATTTCTTACGATCTGGAAGGTATTGGCTAGAGAAGGCATTAGCAAACCTGGCCATGCAACCATGACAAAATTTTCAGGTACCAAGGCTGATGAATAGTCCACAACAGGAAATATTTCTTTATGGAGCTGGCGGACACGCCAAAGTCATAATTGATATAATAGAAAAAGAAAAAAAACATAAAATTGCCTTTATCATAGATGACAGGCCGCAAATTAAAGGAAGTCATATTTTAGGATATCCAATTATAGGAGGGATCAGAGAGTTCTTATTGATTCAACAAAAACCTTCAAAAGCCATAATATCTATAGGGAATAATCAAAACAGAAAAAAAATAGCAAAGTTATTAAAAAAACATGATATTGAGTTTCCAAACGCTATTCATCCTAGAGCGGTTATAGCAAAGGAGGTCTTTATCAGCAGCGGGACAGTGGTAATGGCAAATGTTGCCATAAATTCTTGTACATACATTGGAAAACATGTAATCATAAATACTGGAGCAAATATAGATCACGACTGTAACATTGCTGACTATGTTCATATTGCTCCTGGTGCAACTCTGTGTGGAAACATAAATGTTGGAGAAGGAAGTTTAATAGGTGCTGGATCAACAATAACCCCAAACGTAATGATAGGAAAAAATGTTTTAATTGGTGCTGGCACCACTATATACAAGAACGTTCAAGATAATAGTAAGGTTATTGGACCAAGGGCTACTTTATAATGTCAACCACAAAAACAAGGATATTTTTATCCCCACCCCATATGGGTGGCACGGAACTTTCATATATAAAGAAGGTATTTGAATCAAACTATATTGCTCCAGTTGGCCCAGCTATAGATAAATTTGAAACCGAAATGGCAACCATCTTAGATATCCCTTTTACTGTAGCTGTTTCCAGCGGTACGGCTGCTATGCATTTGGCAGTGAGGCATTTGGAAATTGGACCTGGCGATGTTGTGTTGGCATCCACGTTAACCTTTATTGGTAGTGTAGCGCCTGTAATTTATCAAGGTGGGGAACTTTGGTTCATTGATTCAGATCATAAGACATGGAATATGGATCCTCAATTATTGGCCGAAGCTTTAGAAGAGTGTATAAAAAAAACTGGCAAACCTCCTAAGGCTATTATTCCAACTGATATTTATGGTAATTGTGTTGACTTAGATGCTATTAATAAAGTTTCCAACAAATACAACATCCCAGTAATTGTTGATTCTGCAGAATCCTTGGGATCTACATACAAAGGAAAATCCGCAGGCAAAGGCGGATATGCCAGTGTTTATTCTTTTAATGGCAACAAAATCATCACTACTAGTAGTGGCGGATTATTGGCTTCGGAAGATCAAGCCTTAATCAACCACGCAAAGAAACTTGCCACACAGGCCAAGGATCCAATGCCATACTATCACCATACAGAAATAGGATATAATTATCGAATGAGCAATGTTCTGGCAGCTATAGGTTTGGGACAATTGCAAGTATTAAATGACAGGGTCAAGCGCTGCAGAGAAATTAACAGATTATACAAGACTTGCTTGAAAGATGTGGACGGCCTTTCGTTCATGCCAGAACCTTCTTATGGAATATCCAATTGCTGGCTGACTGTGATTCTGATAGATCCTCAAATCTGCAAAAAAGGACCTGAAGCGCTACGTATTGCACTGGAAGCCCAAAACATTGAATCTCGGCGAGTATGGAAACCTATGCATATGCAGCCAGTATTTGCCCAAAATAGAATCATCGGTGGCTTGATTGCAGAACGTCTTTTTGAAACAGGCCTATGTTTGCCATCAGGAACATCAATGACAAATAGCGAAGTAGAATTCGTGGCAGAAACTATTAAAAGAACTTTAGCCGCCTGAAATCAGCTATGAGAAAACGAGTTTTGAAATTTTTTCTACTTAATAGATGGGCAGCGCTATTACATGATCTAGTTTGGATTCCTTTGGCCCTAACCTTAGCTTATTATCTTAGATTCAATTTTGATACTATACCTCAAGAATATTCTGATTCTCTGATTAAATTAATTGCTTTTACTGTGCCGATTCAAGGCGCTGTATTTTGGATTACAGGCCTTTACCGGGGTTTTTGGCGATTTGCATCCATTCCAGATCTAATTCGCATTCTAAAGGCCGTTGGACTAGGTACATTGCTACTTACACTTACAGCTTCTGTTGTATTACGGATGCATGGAGTACCTCGTTCGGTATTGGTTCTATATCCAATTTTATTATCTGCCGGACTTAGCTTCTCTAGACTAACTTATCGATGGTTCAAAGATGCTCATATCAAACTCCACAAAAGGGAAGGAAAACGGGCACTAATTGTTGGAGCAGGCAGAGCTGGCGAAATGCTTGTAAGAGATCTTCTACATAGACCAGAATACCTTCCATTAGCATTTATTGATGATGATCCCCAAAAACAAGGCCGTGAAATCCATGGTGTACGCGTAATAGGCACTACCAATTCCATAGAAAATATAGTCAAAGCTCTGGAAATTGAATTGGTTTTATTGGCCATGCCTTCTGCAGATAAATCCACTATCCAACGAGTTGTTTCCTTATGCAATAAGGCCAAAGTGGAATGCCGGACACTCCCTTCTGTGTTTGAAATGAAAGGAGCAGATGTAGATGCTGCCCGTCTCCGGCCTGTTACAGTAGAAGACCTCTTGGGAAGAGAAGTCGTGAAGTTGGATAATAAGGCAATTTCTGACTATTTAAAAGATAAAAATGTGTTGGTAACAGGAGGGGGAGGCTCCATAGGTTCAGAATTGTGCAGGCAGATTGCAACAATAAAACCTGCTAAATTAATTATTATTGATAACAGTGAATTCAACCTTTATACCATTGACCACGAACTTAGAACAAAATTTCCAAGTCTTAATCTAATCACAGTATTAGGAGATATAAAAAATGATGAAAGAGTAAATTGGGTTTTTGCCAAATTTGCGCCTGATGTCATATTTCATGCTGCAGCCTACAAACATGTTCCAATGTTGGAAATTAATCCTGCGGAAGCCGTTACAAACAACGTTTTAGGAACAAAAATTATAGCAGATGCAGCAGACAGATATGAAGCAGACCGTTTTGTACTTGTATCCACAGACAAGGCAGTAAATCCTGCTAATATTATGGGAACAACAAAGCGTATAGCAGAAATATATTGTCAAAACCTTAATGAAAGGTCAAAAACCAAATTTATTACTACCCGCTTTGGTAACGTATTGGGGTCTGCAGGTTCTGTGGTGCCACTTTTTGAAAAACAAATTAAAGATGGTGGACCTATTACGGTTACTCATCCGGAAATTACTAGATACTTTATGACCATCCCAGAAGCAGTAAGCTTAATATTACAGGCTGGTGCCATGGGAAAAGGCGGAGAAATATTTGTTCTCGACATGGGTAAACCTATTCTCATACGTGAATTAGCTGAACAGATGATTAAGCTTTCTGGCCTAACACCTGGAGAGGACATTGAAATTATTTATACAGGCCTTAGACCTGGTGAAAAATTATATGAAGAAATTTTCCATCAAAAAGAAGACCTTAAACCTACAACCCATGAAAAACTGCTGTTGGCTAAAAGCAGAAAAGTGGACTGGGACTGGTTGCAGCAGGAAATAGTGCACCTTCAAATGGCTGCATCAATGCGGAATATACAAAAGCTAAAAAACCATCTACAGAATATAGTTCCAGAATACACATCTCAAACAAAACCTCATGGATAATCAAAAAACAGCTTCAACAATCAAAGAATATATTACTTCCCTGCTGATATGGGCACTTTTTTTTCTTCCTCCTTTGATTTTCATACCAGGTAAATTAAATAATAAGTGGATATTTGTTAGCTACAGAGAGCCCAAACTGGCGGCAATACAAATATTATCGTGGCTTTTAATTACTTGGTCAGTAGCAACTAATTTCGGGCAGCTCAAAACTTTTTTTTTAAAGAAAAACGGCCTGACTAAAACTATTTTCTATCTTTTCTGTCTATTTACTCTTTACTCTTCTTTATCTGCATCATGGGCTTTAGTTCCAGAAGCTGCATTATATGAGGCCAGTCAATGGGCAACCTTATGCTGTCTTTATATAGTCTTGCTCGTACTCTTTTCAACTTCATCAAAATATAGAAATGTAGCTCTTTATTCTATTCTTTCCAGCTTTGCCATTGTTACTATTATTGGAATCATTCAAAACAAAATAGAAATTCCATTTTTACTAGCTGCCACACAGTTACATGCAAATTATTCTACTTTTGGTGCAAAAAACACTTGTTTTGTTACGCTAGCCAGCCAATTATTCTTACTTTTATATATAATAGTACAGAAAACAGAACAAAAAAGATTACTAGTTGCGTTCTCTCTATTAAGCCTATTTTTTCTAGAACTGTTTTACATATTCACATCCTCTAGTAGAACCTCTTTTGTTGCTGTCTCGCTAGGCTTAATAATTTTTGTGACACTGTTGATTACTGTGGTACGATCTAAATTTTATACAAAAATATCTATCACATTAGGTACTACTTTAATCATCCTACTCATAGTGACTTCAATTATCGTACTAGGCAACAAAGGTACAAATTGGGTTTCCAACCCTGGATTTGAGTTAGGTAACAATGACACCCTCCTACCTAAGGACTGGATTTTATATCCGAAAACATCAAAAAACCCTGAGAGAAAACTTGGTGAATGGTCCAGTATAATTTCACATAGTGGTAAACATTCTGTAGCAATTTATGGAAACAATAATATAAAAATTGGTTGGCGAGGAAAAATTATATACTTTAGGAATCCCTTTCCTAGGTTATTGAGTATAAGAGGTTGGTCAAAAGCAAAAGATGTACAGGCCTTGGATAAGAATTATACATTACTATTTAAAGTTTCTTTCACAGACAAATCACATACCTGGTACAGACCTAAAGAACTAAATTTTTCCCAGGGGACCCATGACTGGGAATTAAAGAAAATTACAAAATATTGGCCCAAAAACATAGTTTCTATCCAGCCTTATTGCATTTTATATCAAGGTTCGGGGACTGCATGGTTTGATGACATTTCTATTAAACATTATAATTCAATATATGCATTTTCATATAAGTTCTTAACAACCTGGAAAAAGAGAATCTTGCCTTATCTATTCAATCCTAGACGTTTTTTTTACGAAACTGCCAGAGGTGCCGCTATATTGGATACATTAGATATGTTTTCAGATCATCCCATGGGTGTTGGGGCAGGCAACTGGGGTTTTGCATATCCTTTATACCACAAACATATGATCAAAAAATCATTCTCTGAGCAAATACAAATAAGACGTGCCCACAATGATTTTATAGAAATTTTAGGTGAGCTTGGGCTTCCAGGGTTCCTTCTTATTGCTGCTATAATCATTTTATTGTTTATAAAAACAGTTAGTTTTTACCTTAACCAAACAGATATTTATAAAAAACTTTTAGCTTCCTGCCTATTATGTCAGTTGATTGTAATGAGCATATCTATGACCTTAACATTTTATTTAGAATATCCTTATCGTAAATTTTTATTCATATATATTATAATTTTCATTCTTACCAATTTAGAAAACAATGAAACACATTTTTTCAAAAATTGACATTAACTTTTTAATTCCAAATTGGCTTTATTGATACATCATCAAACCATGTCAACCCTATACCATCATAAAGCAGACAATATGGCCGGATACTTCTAATTCCCTTATCCCATGTCTTTGTAACAGACCTTTGCTCCCATTCATGAGTTCCAGGAGAAAACCTTAATTCCTTTGGACTATACCATTTTACTGTCCCATCCTCGAATACTACTTGGAAATCCAATCCATAAAACTTGACAGCAGGATCTACTTCCCAAGCTTTTGACCAACCACTTAAAGCAAGCGTTTTGGGATATGGTTTTTCAAATACCACATCTGCACCACGCCATCCTATATGACTACCTGTTTGATTATTTAATGATACTGAATAATTGCTATTGAGATTTTCATCTGCAACGAGTTGACTTGGCTCTATATTCTTTTCTGCTTTATCCGTTGCACTATCAAAAAACTCCCAATTTTCTGGATTTCTATTATTACCAGCAATTTCAAAATTACCATTTATGATGATATTAGATGGTTCAGGGATCACATAAATATCATCAAACCAAACTGACCCTGTTCCAACATATAATGTAGCGAACAAAATTATCTTTTTAATGCCTTTATCCCATCTTTTCACAACAGATTTAAACTGCCAGTCATGCGATCCTCTATCATATTGAAGATCTTGGGAAAAGAACCAACTATGAGAATTATCTTCAAAAAATACTAAACACACTAAGCCATATAACCATGTTTTTTCTGAAACACCTAAAGCCTTAGACCAACCACCGATGGCTAACACCTTTGGATATGGATAAGAAAAGGTAATTGCCTTAGGAGACCAAGCTGCCATAGTACCTTTCTTATTATTGATCCATAGCGAGTGGGAACCAGAATGTGCTTCTTTTGTACTCCATCCCCCCGGCACCTCATCTGAAGGGCGATACCAGCTGCTCCAATCCATAAAATTCCAACCATCTGGACTTGTATTTCCATTTTCTATACTACTGTTCAACAACTCATTATTTTCTATAATATAGCTTGAGGATCCCAAAACTTTTGGCTCAACAAAATAAGATACTTCCTGAGAAAATGGACTCATTTGTCCGTTCAAATCTATCGCCTTGACAGCAAAGTAGTAAGTAGCTCCCTCCTTCAAACCATCAATAGTATAAGTTCTTGTCTTAGGGGTATGAGTTCTATCATTAATAGTAATTCTATTTGAATATTGTCTACTTTTCAGACCCCAAAAAA
>Ga0256835_1001481_pt1 | contig 14063 bp, 8 predicted proteins | sample PIR30metaG_FD_185972 | JGI IMG/M metagenome (GOLD analysis project Ga0256835, IMG submission 185972) | Hydrothermal vent microbial communities from East Pacific Rise, Pacific Ocean - PIR-30 | ecosystem: Environmental > Aquatic > Marine > Hydrothermal vents | place: Pacific Ocean: East Pacific...
CCTTTCTGCTTGAGCAGCTCGGCGATGGTCATCTCCTCGTCGCTGATACCGATCTTGGCCCAGGGCATCAGGGCGCCGGTGATGCCGATCCGGTTGGGATAACAGCCTGTGAGGAGGCCGGCACGTGAGGCACTGCACACTGCCTGCGCGGCATAGAAGTTGGTGAAACGCATCCCCTCGGCCGCCAGACGGTCGATGTTCGGTGTCTGATAGTCGATGGCCCCGTTGGGGCCGATGTCTCCGTAGCCCTGGTCATCGATGAAGATGATCACGACATTCGGGAGATCCCTGTTTTCCGTTCTCTGGCAGCCCCCCAGCACGAAGGTTGTCAGCAAGACAAAAAGTGCTAGAATCCTTTTCATGATGATATGAGAGGTTGGTTCATGTTGTCAGGCTCCCGCTACCTTCTCCAGCCGTTTCATGATGGAAACGATGAACAGTCCGGAGAGGACGGTGACTGCGATAAAGATCATCCATACCTGCCACAGTTCGAGGCGCTCCCAAAAGTCGGACCCGACCCGCAGCAGCAGATTGCCCAGGGCGGTGGCGCCCAGCCAGACCCCCTGCATCGAACCTTTCATCTTGGGCGGGGCTACCTTCGAGAAGAAAGAGATCCCCATCGGACTGAGGAAGAGCTCGGCAACGGTGAGGATAAAGTATGTGGAGATCAGCCACATCTCCGAAACACGTTCGGGAGAGCCGGCCTCACCGATCACCTTGGGTGCCGGCAGATGCAGGGAGGGAATCACCAGCACCACGTAAGCGATCGCTGTCAGGAACATGCCGATGGCGATCTTACGTGGTGTGGAAGGTTCCTTGCCCTTGCTGTCCAGCCAGCCGAAAAACCATACCACCACCGGCGTCAAAAAGACGATGAAGATGGGATTGAAATGCTGGAACTTCTCAGGCGCAATCGGCATCTGGTCCTGGAAGGTCTGTACCACAAAATAGAGGACGATCAGGGAGGACACCGCCAGGGAGATCCCCCCGAAACGCACCTTCGCAGAGACTTTTCGGTTGAAGGCGTAAACCAAACCAATGATGGCAAAGATCAGAGGCAGGAAGGAACGCAGGTCGAAGAAAATGTACGACCACCGGGAAACATGCTCACGGATATAGTCGCGGGCGAAGAAGGTGAGCGTGAGGCCGTTTTGGTGGAAAGCCATCCAGAAAAAGATCACGGTCACGAACACCAGACCCAGTGCGGTGAGTCGTTGACGGGTCTCTTGGGGAGAGATCTCCTGCATCGTGGGAGGCAGCTCCTCCTTCTTTTTACTGGCGATGTCTCCTTTTCGCAGATGGCTCTGAAGAACCAGATAGATGATCAGGGAGATCACCATGGAGATCCCGGCCACGCCGAATGCCATGTGATATCCTTGACCAAAAACATCAATGTAATGTTGTGCAAAGGCTTTCAGATCGGTTACCGGGGAAGAGGAGACCTGGTTGGCCAGGTTCTGCAGAGCGGTGAGGTCGATCTGTTCCCCGTTGAGATATCCGTGTGCCAGCTGAGGCAGGTTGGCGTTGTAACCCAGCCCGTGGATCTTCAGCCACCAATTGCGGACACCCGTGGCGGCACTCGGGGCGAAAAAGGCCCCGATGTTGATCCCCATGTAAAAAATGGTGAAAGCCCGGTCGCGAAGATGGGAATATTTGGGATCCTCGTACAGGTTGCCGACCAGGGCCTGCAGGTTCCCCTTGAAAAGACCGTTGCCAAAGGCGATGATCGCCAGTGCCGCCAGGGTCACCCCCAGGCCAAACCCCGGAACGGCCATCAGGGCATATCCCAGGAACATGATGATCAGCCCGAAAAGGATCGTCCGCATCAGCTTGCCGGTCACGTCGGCGAGGATACCGCCCAGTAGCGCCAGTCCGTAAATGGCAAAATAAAAAGTGCTGTAGATCGACCCTGCTTTTTGAGCAGACAGACCGTATTTGGCCTGCAAGAACAAGACCAGGATGGCCATCATCGTGTAAAAACCGAAACGCTCGCCCATGTTGGCGAAGAAGGCCACATACAGGCCTTTGGGGTGCCCTTTGAACATCTCTGTTGGTTTTAGGTTAACGATCCAGTGTCACAGGCAAAAATAAGTATCTTTTTTGATCTTCAAAGACCCGCGAGATTTCTCCTCTCCCACGAGCCGGTGACGAGATGTTTTCAATATGGAAATCCCCGTTACTTTATTACTTTTGTATTACCCAATTGCCACGAGCATGAAGCTTTTCAGAACTTCTGAAGTGCACCGCATCGATGCCTATACCATCGAACACGAGCCCATCGCCGACATTGACCTGATGGAGCGGGCGGCCGGCCGTCTGTTCGAGTGGGTCACGTCACATTTTGACAAGGCGCGGCATGTGATGGTCTTCACCGGCCCCGGGAACAACGGTGGCGACAGCCTGGCCCTGGCTCGGATGCTTGCCGCAGCAGGTTATGAGGTGGAGGACTATTTCCTGCGTTTTACGGAAAAGATCTCCCCCAGTTGTCGTACAAACCTTGAGCGATTGCAGCAACAAGGGAAGGTGCCGGTGCGATTTGTCGAGAAGGAAGACGAGCTTCCCCGGATCCCTCCGGAGGTGCTGGTGATAGATGGTATCTTCGGATCGGGGCTTACACGTCCTTTGCGGGGGCTGCCGCAACAGGCCGTGGCACGTATCAATGCTTCCGGAGCCACCGTCATCGCCATAGACATACCTTCGGGGCTCTTTGGCGAGGATAACCGTGACAACGATCCTGAAAAGATCCTTCGGGCCCATTACACCCTGACCTTTCAGTTTCCCAAGCTTTCTTTTTTCTTTCCCGAGAATGAAGACTTTGTGGGAGAATGGGTGGTGTTGGACATCGGGCTTCATCCCGACATTATTGCGGCGACGCCTACCGAGTACTATTATCTTACGCGGCGGGACATCGCAGGGATTTTGCGGCCCCGGCGCAAGTTCAGCCACAAGGGTACTTTCGGGCATGCTCTGCTGGTATCGGGGACGTATGGTCGCATGGGGGCGGCGGTGCTGGCGGCGCGGGCGGTGCTGCGCAGTGGCGTCGGTCTGCTGACCGTACATATTCCCCGCCTGGGAAACGATATCCTTCAGACGGCTGTGCCGGAGGCGATGCTCACACATGACGATTCGGATATTCTTTTCAGCGGTGTGCCCGACCTCGCTCCTTTCTCTGCCGTAGGTGCCGGCCCTGCCCTGGGATTGCGCAACAACACACGCAAAGCCCTTCACGACCTGATCCGGAAGGTGAAAGTGCCGCTCGTCCTCGACGCAGATGCCCTCAACATCCTGGCCATGCAGCAGGAGTGGTATGCCGACCTGCCGGAGAATACCCTCCTCACCCCCCATCCGAAAGAGTTCGAGCGTATGGCAGGCCCGGCAAACAGCGGCTATGAGCGGGTGCATAAGGCGATGGACTTTGCAAGAACGTACAAGGTGATCGTCGTTCTCAAAGGCGCATATACCGCCATCGCCACGCCGGAAGGGGAAGTGCATTTCAATACCACCGGCAACCCCGGCATGGCCACGGCCGGCAGTGGTGATGTGCTTACCGGCATCCTCCTGGGACTGCTGACTCAGGGTTACCACCCGTCCGATGCCGCCAAGGCCGGCGTCTTCCTGCATGGCCTTGCCGGCGATATCGCCCGGAAACACCGGGGCGAAGAAGCCCTCATTGCTTCCGACATTATCGAACACCTTGGGGAGGCTTTCCGGAGCGTAAAAAACGAAGGCATACGAGCTTAAGCAATAAGAACAAAGTTGACGGGGAGAGATGAAAAACAAACCGAAAAAAATGAAGAAGCAAGCGATTCTGATCATCGTGTTCCCGGTCGTCATGGTGGCGTCATGCCGGCCTGTGCAGGAGACAACAGTGACAGTGGAGCCCTGGCAGGCAGGGGATACGGTGGGAGGTAAGGTGCTCTATGCGCTGCCCCGCACCTCTCTGGTGATACGTGTGACGGCCGAGAAGACCCTTTACGTCCCCGGGCCGTTCCGGGCCTATGCGAAAAAATACCTCGGCATCGATCCGCCCATCACCCAAGCCCGTACGGAGTGGAACCTCGTGTCGGCAGAGATCTCTTCCTTCCGCGAGCCTGATCCCGACCGTTATTTTGTGATCACCACCAATGGCCTGCTGGCGGAAAATGCCTTGCGTATGACCCGCAGCGGCCTCATCCTCGACCTGGCCGGTGTGAGCGACAAGGCGGCGCCCGCCTTTTCCGTGGAGAGCGACGAACCCGACGGAAAACCCTATTTTACGGATCTATCCGTGAAACGGAACTTCGCGGAGAAGTTGGATACCCTCTACCGCACCGTTCTCCAGGATACCGGTTATGTGCGGATCCCGGTTGTGCGAACCACTTTCGAGAAAAAAACAACCGAACAAAAGGCGGAAGAGGCAGCCAATTTCATCATTAAGATCCGTAAGCGGCGGTTCAAGCTCATGGCCGGACAATACGATGTCTATCCCAAAGATGAGGCGCTCGAGTTCGCAGTCAAGGAGATGACGCGCCTGGAGAACGAGTATCTGGCACTCTTTACGGGCAAGAAGGTGACCCAGCGCTGGTACTACCGCTTCATCGTGACGCCGGAGGACGCCGGAAAACAACCCGTAGTGTTCCGTTTCTCGCCGCAGACCGGGGTGTGTACGGCCTCCTCCTGCCAGGGAATCCCCGTCTATCTCCAATTTGAAGCCGGGAAAGGGATTACAACGGGAGAGGAAGGATACACCGGCATTGCCGTCGACAAACTCTTTTATCGCATTCCGAGGATGACCACCGTCCGGCTGATCTGTAACGACCGTACCCTCGCATCCCGGCATCTGCTGATCTATCAGTTCGGACCCGTGATCCCCTTGCCGGCCAAGGTGATCCTGCCTACTTCTTGATCTCGCTCACGAAACTTTTCTGGTAATCCTGCCAAGAGGTGGTCTTGTAAGCATCCGTGGCAAAGTACTGAAGGATGGGTTCTAGCCCTTCGGCGGTGAAATACCCGGGGACGACCGTTAGCAGTTGCATTTTTTCGTCGAGATAGGCGACCGAGGGGAATGCCAGCTTGCCCTGTAAGAGGGCGATGGCAAGCTGATGGGCACCCCGGCCGCCTGTGCCCTGCTGATAGGTGAAAGTGTGACCGGCAAATTCTACCGGCTCTTTCGATTCGGCATTGAACTTTACCGGGTAATATTTCGTGTTCAGGATTTTGGCGATCACCGGGTTCTTGTAGGTCGTCTGATCCATCTTCTTGCACCATCCGCACCAGTCGGTGTACACATCGATGAAAAACTTGCGCGGTTCCTTCTTGTTCAGCTCCTGCGCCTGCTCAATGGTCAGCCATTTTACCCCTTCTTCCTGGGAGAAAACCCATAGCCCCGTTCCCAGGACCATCCCCAAAATAAAAACGATCTTTTTCATTATCAGATAATTTGTTTCTCTTATCCATTTGTCTTTGACCGGAACCTCCTTCCGTGTCCGGTTTGCAAAGATATAAATATTTGACTATCTGGATTCGTTCAAAATAATTTGCCTCCAATTATCATACCATCCCCGGAAAATATTACCTTTACCGGACATTTTCCGGCATGGCCGGATGAGGTGTAACCATAAAATGGAGAGAGTCATGAGTAAAGAGATCTTAAATCTGGAACCCAAGGAGGTTTGGAAATATTTTTATGAGCTCACCCAGATCCCGAGACCGTCGAAGAAAGAGGGGAAGGTGATCGAGTACATGAAAAAGTTCGGGGAACGTCTCGGTCTGGAGACGATCGTCGACGAGGTGGGCAATGTGATCATCCGCAAGCCCGCCACGCCGGGGATGGAGAACCGTAAAGGGGTGATCCTGCAGGGGCATCTCGATATGGTGCCGCAGAAGAACAGCGATGTCGATCATGATTTTGAGAAAGATCCCATTGATGCCTATGTTGACGGCGAGTGGGTGACAGCCCGGGGCACCACGCTGGGGGCCGACAACGGGATCGGTGTGGCGGCGGCGATGGCGGTCCTGGCTTCCAAGGAGCTGCAGCATGGACCCATCGAGGCGCTCTTTACCGTCGACGAAGAGACCGGCATGACGGGGGCTTTCGGCCTGAAGCCCGGCCTGCTCCAGGGCGAGATTCTCATCAATATGGACTCGGAAGATGAGGGAGAGTTGTATGTGGGTTGTGCCGGCGGTACCAATGCCAACCTCGTTTTCTCCTATCGGGAAGAGCCTGTTCCGGAAGGGCATGTGGCCTATAAGATCTCACTTACCGGCCTCAAGGGTGGTCATTCGGGGATCGACATCCCGCTCGAACGTGGCAATGCCAACAAACTGCTCAACCGCGTGCTCTGGAGCGCCCGTGTGCTGGGGTTGCGGCTGGCCGACTTTCACGGGGGAGATCTGCGCAATGCCATCCCCCGCGAAGCCTTTGCCGTCGTGACCCTCCCCGCCGCCAACGCCGGTGTCTTCGAAGAACATGTCCGGAAGATGGAGAAGATCATGCAGGACGAACTCGCCTCCGCCGACCCCGGGCTGACCCTTTCCGCCGAAAGGACCGACATGCCCTCTGTCGTCATGGATGCACAATCCCAGCAGCGTATCCTCGACGCCATATATGTCAGCCCGCACGGTGTGATCCGTATGAGCACCGACGTGGAAGATCTCGTAGAGACCTCTAACAACGTGGCCGTCGTGAAAATGCATCAGGAAACCTTCGAAGAGCTCTGCCTCCTCCGCTCGTCGGTGGATACAGCCAAGGAGGATCTTAAAAATGTCTTCCGCAGCATCGCCGAACTGGCAGGAGGAAAGGTGACCTTCGATGGAGAATATCCCGGTTGGAAACCCAATATGAACTCTCCCATCCTGAAAGAGATGAAAGAGATCTACTCCACCCGGTTCGGGAAGATCCCCGAGATCAAGGCCATCCATGCAGGCCTGGAATGCGGCCTTCTGGGAGGTGTGTATCCCGGACTCGACATGATCTCGTTCGGTCCTACCATCCGCTATCCTCACTCTCCGGATGAGAAAGTGCATATCGGATCGGTGCAGAAGTTCTGGGATTTTCTGGTCGAGACGCTGAAAAACATTCCGGAAAAGGAATAACGGACCTTCCTTAACCGAAGACAAAGCTGCCCGGTAAGGGTGGCTTTTCTTTTAAGATGGCGGGATGAAGAGATTGCTGACGGGTATATTGCTGTGCATGGCCTTGCGGATGGCAGGGGCCACTGCTCCGGATACGGCTTCCCGGGATACGGTGCGTTTGCCCTTCTCGGTGAAAGTGGAGAATGTGATCCATGATGTGTTCAAGTATGCCCCTTTGCCGGCCGTCAGCTATTCGGTGGAGACCAGTTGGTCGTTCGGGCTGGTCAAGTACAATGCCTTCCGGCTTCCTTCCCGCCGTTTACCCGATTCGCTGGTGAAGAACTCTATGATCACCCTCTTTGGAACCTATTCGCTCAACCGCCAGTACGGCTTCTCTGTCGACCTGGACCTGATGCACGGCTCCAATCGGTGGAACACTCTTTCCCGGGCAGGTGTCAGCGGGTTCCCTTCGTTGTTTTACGGGATCGGCAACGATACCCGGAAAGAGGAGGGGGTGCTGGTCGACTTCAAAAGCTGGAGCTTCAGCGGAGGGACCCACTACGATCTGGCCCGCGGTAACTTTGTCGGCCTGCAGTATTCATTTAGCAATTATCATAAGATAAAACCCATCGACAGTGTTCCTGACGAGACCCTCTACCGGAACAGTGAAGGGATCTCGTCGGGGATCTCTTTCCGTTATCTTTACGACTCGCGGGATCATCGTGTCCGGACCCACCGGGGACTCTACCTCCTGGCTGCCTTCGGGGTGGAGGCGCCTTTCCTGGGAAGTGATTTTTCAAACCGGTCGCTTTCGTTCGACCTGCGCGGTTTTCTTCCTCTGGGAGGAGGTGTTACACTGGGCGGACAACTCCGTACGACCCGGAAGTGGGGTAATGTGCCGATCCAGTCGCTGGCGGCGGTAGGGGGCAATTCACTGATGCGAGGATATTATTCCCGGCGCTTCCGGGAGAAAAGTTCTTTGGCGGCGCAGGCGGAAGTGCGTTTTCCCCTTTTCTGGATCGTTTCCGGCGCCGCATACGGGGCTTTCGGCCAGGTAGCTTCCTCGTACGGTAAGATGCGGTGGGATGCCTTTCACTATGCCGGCGGAGCAGGGATTCGGATCGAGTTCGATAAGATCTCCCACTCGGTGGCGCGGTTTGACGTCAGTTTCTCCCAGGAGGGTCATACTTATTTCCTCGGTTTCGGCGAAGCCTTCTGATCCCTGTTGCCTTTCTTCATTTCGATCCTGTCACCGCGCAACAACAGGATCGAGGGCAGCAGCGTGAGGGCCCCCATGCTCGAGCCCAGCATGCTCAGGGCGATGAGGATGCCGAAATAGATCATCGGCACCAGTTGGGAGAAGACCAACACCAAAAAGCCGGCCGACACCGAGATGAAATTGATCATGATGGCGTTGCCGCTCACCATGATCGCCTCGTCAACAGCCGGCAATACCTTGCGGTGGTGCCCTATGGCATGATTGAAATGAGAGACGAAGTGGATGGAATAATCGATGCCGATCCCCATGGCGATGCTGGCCACAAGCACCGTCACCACATTGAGCGGGATGGCGGTGAGGCCCATGATGCCGAAGAGGATGGCAATGGTCACAATGATCGGAATGCTGGCGAAAAGCCCTTCGCGGAATGAACGGAACATCAGGCTTACCAATGCCAGTACCAGCACGATGGCCAGGGAGAGGCTCGTGATCTGGCTCTTCAAAAGGCTCTCATCCAGACGGGCGTTGATAAAAGGCATCCCCGTGATCTGAACGGTGAAATCATCCGAAAGGTTTTCCTGAAAGAACTTTTCCATGTAGGCCCGGAACTCCCTGATGTTATTTTTCCCGTTATCATCGTATTTGGCGATGATGATCCCCTTGTCGAGGTCGGGACTCACAAGGCGGTTGATGCTCTCCTGTTGGCCGATGAGAAACCACAGCTGAGCCACCTTGTCTTCATCATCGGGGATGTCGGAAGTATCGCCCATGGCGCGGTTCAGCCGTGCCACCACATCGGCAATGCTCTGGGTCCCCGTGACATACGGGGAAGCTTTCATGTATGCCTCGGTCTTTAACATCATCTTCAGCAGCTCCGGACTCTGCATGTCGCCGCTGAAAACGACGAACACCGACTTCGAGCCGCCGAACTTCTCCGACATGATCCGGTCGGCGATGGCGGCGGGATGATTTTTCTTGAAATAGCCGCTCACGCTGACGCTGCGCTGTACCCTTGTAATGCCGAAGAGGCTCACCAGGAACAGCAGGATCCAACCTGCGAAGATACGGCCCCGGTGCCGGTCGACCACCTTGCGCAAGGGCCTGAGGAAATAGTTGAGCAGGTATGATTCCTTGTGTCCGGAGAGGACCCGGCCTCCCGCCTTTTTTTTGTTTGTGGGTGCAACAGCCAGCAGCGAAGGCACCAACGTCAGGGCAAAGACCCCGGCAAAGAAAGTACCCAGAGCGGCCAGCAGACCAAAGTCGCGGATCATCGTAAGATAGGAACCGAAGATGAACGAGAGGAACCCCGTCATCGTCGTCAGCGCCGTCAGGGTCACCGGCAGCAGCATGAATGAAAGCGCCCGGGCGATGATCTTCAGGATGTTTTCCTCACGGCACTGGTTCACCCGGTTCAGTACATGGATGGCATAGGCACTTCCCACCGCCAGGATGATGATCGGCACGTTGTTCGATACCATCGAGAGCTTGTAGCCCATCAGCGAGAAGATCCCCATGGCCCATACGATGGCCAGTCCTGCCGTGAGGATGGGCAGCACGATGCCCCGCAGTGAGTGGAAACTGAAATAGAGGATCACCGCGATCAGCAGGAAAGCGATGGGGATCAGGGTCATCAGGTCGTGGTTGACCACCCGCGAGACGTACGTCGCCAGGAAAGGCGATCCGGCAAAATAGGGTTCCTCGTGGAGGGGAAGCGCCGTGATGCGTTCGATTACCCCTTCGGCCAGGGAGTCTGCATTGCTGCGGTCGGCAAAGGTGAAGACGATCGCGGCGGCCGTGCCGTCGGAAGAGATCAGCGTCCCCGTCACCATATCATTGGCGGTGATCCGGGACAACAGTGAGTCGGCCTCACGACGGTTGTGGGGACGGTTGCGGTCGTTGATCAGCAGGTCGACCTCGAAGTTGTCTTCAGAGATCTTTATGTTCATCGTATTGGTGAGGCTGGTCACACCGATGATGCCGTCCATCGCCGACAGCGTGTCGGTGACCATGGCAATGTCGTCGAGCACCGGCGGGGCCAGCACGTTGTCACCCTGCAAGATAACGATGCCGATCTGGTTGCCGCCGAACTGTTCCCCGACTTCATTGAAGAGTTTTACCTCGGGATCGTCAGGCGGGAGGGAGTGGACAATGTCAGAATCCACTTCCAGGAACTTCAGCTGGTATCCCAAAAAAGCTGTTACGGCGATCACCCCTGCGATGATCGGCCAGCGGAAGCGGACCACGATGTTCGCAAGTCTTTCCATCTTTCCTTTACCTCAGTAACATATCCTTCGAGATGCAAATGCATTAAGGCGTGCCAAAATAGCAATTTTTCCGTTCATTTTTCCTGGCAGCGGTCATCCTCCTCCCGGGAAAAACGGAAAAAGCCATCTCGAGATGGCTTTTTCCGCAGGTCAGGAGGGAGCGTCAATCGTTATTTATCATGCTGTGATTCCTGCGCGTTGTCAGGGGTCGGTTCTTTTTTCAGTCCGAACATGACGGCATAGAAGGCGGGCAGGACGATGATCGTCAGGAAAGTGGCGGCGAAGAGTCCGCCCATGATGGTGACGGCCATTCCGCCGAACATCGGATCGGGCAGGAGGGGGGCCATCCCGAGGATCGTCGTGCCGGCAGCCATGGCCACCGGGATGGCACGGGAGCGGGTGGCGATGATGATGGCCTCATACTTCGTCTTGCCGTTTTCCTTGATCTCCAGGTTTGCCTCGTCGAGCAGTACGATCGCATTCTTGATCACCATGCCTACCAGTCCCAGCACCCCGAGGAGAGCGAAGAAGTTAAAGAAGAGGCCTGACAGCAGGAAGGCCGGTACGATGCCCAGCATGATCAGGGGGATCATGAAGAAGATCATCAGGACGGTCCTCCATTCGGCATAGAGGATCATCAGGATTGAGACGATCAGGAGTACGGCCAAGGGCAACTGTCCGGCGATCGCCTTGTTGGTCACCTCTTGCGTATATTTGATACCATCCCACCAGAGACGATAGCCTTCCGGGAGGGGGATCTGGGAGATCTTGGGGATAAGCCGGGCTTCCAGCTCGGCGTTCCCCACGCCCAGCACCGGGTCGCACTGTGCCGCAATGGAATACTGGCGGTTGTATTTCTTGAGCACGCTGTTCTCAAAACCTACGTAGATGCTGTCGGTGACCTGCTCGAGGGGGATGAGCTGGCCGCGTGCGTTGAGGATAGGCAGACTGCCCAGGTTGCCGTAGTTGTAAATGTTCCGGTCGCTCGACTTTAAGAGGATCGGCATGACCCAGTTGTCCTCACGGAAATGTCCGATCACCTGGCCGTCGGTGATGCGTTGCAATGCCCGTGCCATCTCAGTACGGGTGACATTGGCAATGCGACCTTTGTTCTGGTTGTATACCGGCTCGACCTTGAGCGTCTTGAAACCCCAACTGTCGCGGATGTTGATGGCCAGCGGATCCTGACGCATGATCTCTTTGGCCTGGGCCGCCAGCTTGCGTAAAACCTTCGGGTCGGGGCCGTCGAAGGTGGCTTCGATGATCGCATCGGGCGAAGGGGATACTTTGAACTTATAGGCAATGGCCAGGGCATCGGGAAAATTCTTCAGCACCCAGGTCCGGAAGATCACCATCAGCGAGTCGGCCGCCTTGTAATCGGTGGTCTCCACCAGGAAATTGGCCAGGTTGGGACGCGGACTCCAGGAGACGGAAGCCAGATAGTACCGCAACGGCGAAGCTCCCAGCGTCACCGACACCAGCTTGACATCCTTCCGTGCGAGAAGGAACTTCTCCATCTTTTCCACGTCGGCTTTCACCGCCTTGATGTCGGCCCCCTCAGGGAGGAAGTAATCCAGCTTGAACATCGGCTTGTTGATGGGCGGGAAGAAGTCCTGTTTTACCAGCTTGAAACCGGCCATGCTCAGAAAGAAGAGGCCGAAGACGATAGCAAGCGTGAGGTATTTGCGGCGGATGATCCCTTCGATGAAAGCGGTGAGCTTGTGGTAGAAAGGCGTGTCAAAGGGGTCTATGTTCTCTCCTTTGCCACTGTTGGCTTTGATGATGCCGTCGCCGTAAACGGTGGTCTGTGTCAGGGCGAACACCCAGCTCATGGTGAGGGCGATGGCCAGCACCATGAAGAGCGGCTTGATGATCTCGGCGGTGTTGCTCGGGGCCATGTACAGAGGGAGGAAAGAGAGGATGGCGATGATTGTGGCTCCCAGAAGACCCCACTGAGGCTTTGTCGCCCCCTCCTCAAAGGCTTGCCTGCGAGGCATTCCCTGGGCGATCTTCACCTGGGCATTGCTGGTCACCACGATGGCGTTATCCACCAGCATCCCCATGGCGATGATGATCGCAGCCAGCGAGGTGCGATGCAGTTCGATGCCGAAGGGCAGCATCAGCATGAGGGTTGCCAGAATAGAATAAAGCAGGCTCGTGCCGATGAGCACGCCGGCACGGGCACCCATCGAGAGAAGGATCAGCACGATGACAATGCCCAGCGATTCCAGCAGGTTGGTGATGAAGGTCCGGTTGGCCTCCATGGCCACCTGGTCTTCGGAATAGATATTGACCATCTCAATGCCGACGGGCAACCGGGGCATCACCATCGCCAGCTTCTGACGGATGCTTTCTCCGGCAACCACAGAGTTCCCCCCTTCCCGCGTGGAAAAGCCGATGCCGATGGCGGGTCGGCCGTTGAGACGCATCAGCTGGTCGGGGGGATCTTTGTAGTCCTGTTCTACCAGCGTGGCAATATCCCGCAGACGGATCTGTTTTCCCGACTGACCTGTGATCACCAGATCCTTCAGCTCTTCTATATTGCGAAAAGTGCCGGGAGCATTGACCCGCACGTCAAAGACTCCCGTCTGGATCTTGGAGGTGTTCACAAACTGGTTCTGGGTGGCGAGGGCCCTGCGGATGTCGGCAGGGGTCACGCCGGCCGTGGCCAGCCGGTTGTCTGAGATATAGACATTCACCACCCTGTTCTCAATGCCGAAAAGTTTCACCTTGGCCACATCCTTGGCGGTGGAAAGCTGCTGTTTGACAAACTGGGCATAGTCTTCCAGTTCGGCGGCGGAAAAACCTTCATCGGCTGTCAAAGCGTAATAGATCCCGTAAACATCCCCGAAGTCGTCGTTGACGATGATGGTGCTAGCCTCCTTGGGCAGTTTGGGTTGAACGTTCATGATCTTCCGGCGCATCTCATCCCAGACTTGCTGGAACCGCTCTTTCGGTACCCACTGGTACATGTCCGCCTTGATATAGCTGAAACCGGGACGGGACTCTGACTTGATGAAATCGACTAGCGGATGGCTCTGTATCTCCCGTTCGATCACTTCGGTCACCTGCTCGGCCACTTCCTGTGCCGAAGCACCCGGATAGTAGGTCATGAAGATGATCTGCTTAATGACGAAAGGCGAGTCTTCCCGTTTCCCCAGTTTATTGAACGAGATGATCCCGCCCAGCAGGGTCAGAATGAGGAAGAAATGGATGACCTGCTTGTGTCTTAACGCATATCCTGCAATACTCATAATGCGGACTTTTGGGGATTAGAGGTTCTTTTTGAGCAACTTGACCTTCTGGCCTTCCACCAGTCTTTTGGCTCCTGCGATGACGATGCGGTCACCGCTTTTCAGACCTTTTTTGATTACGATCATATTGCGGTTCTTCAGTCCGCCCAGTGTTATGTGACGTCGCTGTACGGTGAGTGTGTCACCGGCCAAGGGTTTGAGCATCCATACCGAAGGGACCTCATCGGTGTCTCCCTGGACGACGGCGGCCACCGGCACGATGATCTCAGAGGC
>Ga0256835_1001482_pt1 | contig 14058 bp, 13 predicted proteins | sample PIR30metaG_FD_185972 | JGI IMG/M metagenome (GOLD analysis project Ga0256835, IMG submission 185972) | Hydrothermal vent microbial communities from East Pacific Rise, Pacific Ocean - PIR-30 | ecosystem: Environmental > Aquatic > Marine > Hydrothermal vents | place: Pacific Ocean: East Pacific...
AAAAATCGTTCAGGAGGAGCTGACCGGGCTTCTTGGAGGAGAGGCTGAGCCCATTAAAAAGAGTCCGGGAACTTCGGTTTACATGCTTGAAGGCCTTCAGGGAGCCGGAAAAACCACTACCGCTGGGAAACTGGCTGGACATTTTAAAAAAGAGGGAAAAGTTCTTCTCCTTTCCCTTGATCTAAAGAGGGCAGCAGCCCAGGAGCAACTTCAAACAATAGCAGAGTGGTCAGGTGTGGACTTCCTTCCCGTGTCTCCTCCCCTTGAGGAAGCGGTGAAAAAACTCAAGAAGGAAATGAATGGGTACAGATTTGTAATTGTGGATACTGCTGGAAGGCTTCATATAGATGATGAATTGATGGCGGAGCTGTCAAGGGTAAAAAGCATTTTAGAACCCACCGAGACATTCTTCGTTGCAGATGCCATGACCGGGCAGGATGCAGTGCGTTCTGCCACCCTGTTCCTGGAGAAGGTTGGATTTGATTCTGTTATTCTCACAAAACTGGATGGAGATGCAAGGGGCGGTGCAGCCCTTTCTATAAGATATGCCACCGGAAAACCCATTAAATTTATTGGAGTGGGCGAGAAACTGGAAGACCTTGAGGTCTTCATTCCGGAAAGGATTGCCTCCAGAATTCTCGGAATGGGGGACATTCTCACGCTCATTGAGAAAACCGAGGAGAAAATAAAGGAGGAAGAAGCCAGAAAGCTTGCTGAAAAGCTGAAAAAGCAGCAGTTTACTCTGGAGGACCTCAGGGAACAAATCCGACTGTTAAAGAAGATGGGAGGGCTGTCCAAACTGATATCATTTCTTCCCAATGTGGGCAAAATTGGTCAGGTAGATGACAGACAACTTGTTCACATGGAGGCCATCATAAATTCCATGACACCTGAGGAGAGAAGAAGACCGGAGATACTGAACGGGAGCAGGAAAAGGAGAATAGCCAGGGGAAGCGGAAGACCGGTCTCGGAGGTAAACCGTTTGCTGAAGGGATATTTTGAGATGAGAAGAATGATGAAAAGCAAACAGTTCAAGAAATTTGCTAAGGGGATTGACATAAATAAATTTATGAGTTAACCTATTTAGACAGACAGGAGGTTAGTATGCTCAGCATAAGGTTGATGAGAATGGGAAAGAGACACCAGCCCTTTTACAGAATTGTTGTAGTCGAAAGAAGGAGTCCGAGAAGGACTAAGACCGTTGACGAGATAGGTTACTATAACCCTCTTCCTGAGACTCCCCAGATAAAAATTAACCTTGAGAGATTGGAGTATTGGAAGAAAAATGGAGCCCAACCTACTGAGACGGTCAGGACATTGATAAAAAGGTTTAAAAAGGAAGCTCAAAATAACATTTAAAGGAGGTAGCCGTGAAAGAGTTAGTGGAAAGGATCGCAAAATCTTTGGTGGATCATCCTGATAGGGTTCAGGTACATCAGGTCGAGGGGGAACAGACAACCATACTTGAGCTTAAAGTTGACCCCGAGGACCTTGGTAAGGTAATCGGAAAACAGGGAAGAACAGCCAAGGCAATCAGAACCATTCTTTCAGCTGCAGGCATGAAGGATAAGAAGAGGTACGTTCTGGAAATCTTAGAAAGTTGAATTTAATAGGGAGGGTCCTCAGGCCACACGGTATTAAAGGGTATGTAAGGGCCCTCCCCATAAAGGCCTCCATTTTTGATTTACAGTCGGGGTCTGCAATAATTTGCAGACGGGGTTCTTCTGAGCTGAATTTGTTAATAGAGGAAATTAAACCCCACGGTAGATTTGTTTTAATTAAATTTAAAGGAATTGATGGAATAGATGGGGCTGAGGAGCTGAGGGGTTTTGAGCTCTTTATCGAAGGCGAAACCGAAGATACCCTGGTGGGCCTGGATGTCTGGCAGGGAGAAAGGAAGATTGGAAGGGTGAAAGAAGTCATGGAAATTCCAATGAACACAATACTTATAGTGGAAAAATCCGACGGTAGAGAAGTTCTGATTCCCTTTTCACTTTGTAAAATAGAGAAGGATAGAATAGAAGCTGATATACCTGAAGGTCTGGAGGAGCTGTGAACTTCAAGATAATTACCATTTTCCCAGATTTTTTTACAAGTCCCCTGCGATACGGTGTTCTGGCCAGAGCTATAAAAGAAGGAATTATAAAGGTGGAAATTTATAATTTGAGAGATTACACCAGAGACCTTCATCGTAGCGTTGATGATAAACCGTATGGTGGTGGTGCCGGTATGGTTATGATGGTGGAACCGATCTGGAAGGCAGTAAATAGTGTAAGAACCGAAAAGAGCAGGGTTATCTTGCTTTCTGCCTCAGGAAAGCTGTTTACCCAGGATGTGGCACGGGAACTTGCCAGGGAGGATGAATTAATTCTGATATGCGGAAGATATGAAGGAGTGGACGAAAGGGTGGCAGAATCAATAGCGGATATGGAACTTTCCATAGGAAATTTTGTGCTTTCCGGTGGGGAAACCGCTGCACTGGCGGTGATAGAAACTGTTTCCAGGTTAATTCCAGGGGTGGTGGGGAAGGAAGAATCGGTTGAAAATGAGAGTTTTTCCGATGGTCTTCTGGAACATCCTCAGTACACAAGACCCCGTGAGTTTATGGGAATGAAAGTTCCGGATGTTCTCTTTAGCGGGAATCATGGTAAAATAGAGGAATGGAAAAAAAGAGCGGCTCTGGAGAAAACAATGAAAAATAGACCAGATTTAATAAAAAAGGAGAGGAAAGATGGAAATCATCAGGGAGATTGAAAAGGAATACGTAAGAAATGACATTCCTGAATTTTCCCCGGGAGACACTATTAAAGTTTATTACAGAATAAAGGAAGGGGAAAAGGAAAGGATTCAGGTTTTTGAAGGGATAGTTATTGCAAAGAGAGGTGGAGGAGTAAGAGAGACCTTCACAGTCAGGAAGATATCCTTTGGCATAGGAATAGAAAGGATCTTCCCCCTCCATTCTCCAAGGATAGAGAAGATCGAGGTCGTAAAGAAGGGCAAGGTCAGGAGAGCGAAACTATACTTCCTCAGAAACCTTAGCTCCAAGAAGATGAAGAGAAAAGTAGCCGCCAAGCAGTGAAAAAATGGTGGGGACTGATAGCAGGGGTGGATGAAGCAGGTAGAGGTGCGCTCTTTGGCCCATTGGTTGCGGCAGCAGTTATCCTGGACCCGGAAAAACCTATTGAGGGATTAAAGGACTCCAAAAAACTTTCTCCCGGAAGAAGGGAAAAACTTTTTTATGAAATAGTCGAAAAGGCTATTTCGTGGAATTTTTCCCTTGGAACCCTGGAGGATATAGAGGAAAATAATGTGCTAAGGGCTACCCTCCACGCAATGAGCATGGCAGTAAGGGGGCTCTCTCCTTCCCCGGACCTTGTTTTGGTTGATGGGCCTTATCCTCCACCGGACCTGAATATGGAGGTAAGACCAATAATCGGAGGTGACAGAACAGAGCCTTCAATTTCAGCCGCCTCCATCGTTGCAAAGGTTATCAGGGATACCATTATTGTCAGGATGAGTGAAATGTTTTCAGGCTATAAACTGGGCCAGAATAAGGGGTATGGTACAGTTTATCACAGAAATTTTCTTGATAAATTTGGTCCCTCTCCTTTTCATAGAACAACTTTTGTTTTAAAATATCTTAGGGGAGCTAAATGAAAGATTCGACGCCCGAGAAACTTATACGTCAGGGCAAATGGGAAGAGGCAATAAAAGCCTATGAAAAAGCCCTGAGAAGAAAGCCCAGAGATGAGTACTTAATGCGAAAACTGGGTGACCTCTATGAAAGGGCCGGGAAAAGAGAAGATGCCATAAGGATATTTTCCAAGCTGGGGAATTATTATGTAAACAATCAATTTTACAAAAAGGCAATAGCTATTTATAAAAAAATATATCAACTTGATCCTGCAAATCCGAGCTACGGTATAAAGCTTGCCGACCTTTACGCCCAGATAGGTCTTACAGTAAATGCGAGAAATCTTTATATGCACCTTGCCGAGCTCCTTTCCAAACAGAAGAGGAACAAGGAGGCGATAGAAGTATATAAAAAGCTTTCCAGACTTTATCCTGAGGATGTGCGTTTAAAGGAAATGCTTGTGAATCTTTACCTGAACGAAGGACTGAAGCAGGAAGGGGTTTCCCTTCTCCTGGACATTGCGAAGCAATTTTACAATAAGGGCAATGTGGAGGAAGCCTTTGCTCGTGTCAAGCGCGCCATCACCCTTCAGGTGGATAGTGAAGAAGCACTGGAGTTTGCTAAGAAATTGAGCGAAATGTCCGGTTCGGATTTCTTTGAGAAATTCGCCACAGAGGCCCTGAAAAAGACCAATAACCCTAAAATAAAATACCTGCTTGCGGATTATTATCATTCCCTTCAGCAACTTGATAAGGCAAAGCAAATATTTGAGGAACTTCTGGAGGTTGAACCGGAAAACGAAAAGTTACAGCAGAAGCTTTCAGAGATATACCTTTTTACCGGAGAATATGATAAGGGCTTTACAATACTTTCCCACCTGGCTGAAAAATATCTGGAAGAGGGAGATGATGAGGCAGCTCTGGAACTCCTTAACTCTATCCTCAAGGTAACACCCACCCATGAAAAAACCCTGGAAAAGGTGGCGGAAATATACGAAAAAACAGGAAGAAAAAATAGCCTGATAGCGGTCCTTTCAACCCTGGCAGAGATCTATGAGCAAAACGGAGAAGAGGATAAGTTAAAGGGTGCATTGAAAAAATTGCTTACCCTTGATCCTGACAATGTAGCCTTTCAGGAATGGTTTGCCCGTGTTGTGGGGGGAGAGGAAGAAGAAAGTGTAGAAGAGTTCATAAAGACCCATATGGAAGAGGCGGAAAATTATATGAAGCTGGAACTGTGGGTAAAGGCTGAGGCCGAGCTGGAAGAAATCCTGGTCAGGTATCCTGACCAGTGGCCAGCCAAGCTAAAATTACTGGAAGTTTATCTAAGAAAAGGAGACAAGAAGGGAACCAAGCGCCTTGCCGATACATTGAGAATGGAGGTTCTTAACGATCCCGTTAAGTTAAATCAGCTGGAAAATCTCCTTTCCTCCTTTATGAAGCAGGAAGAAGTCCTTGAGACAGAAAAAAGCGAGGATTCCGATGAACTTGTAGAGCTTGAGGAAGAACTTCTGGAGGAAGAAGAGGAGATGCTCTCCAAAGAGGGAGGAGAGACCATGTTTGATTTGTCCCTTGCTGAGAAGGAAATTATTGAAGACATAGAGTCCAAAGGAATAGAGGTGGAACTTGAGGAAGAGGGATATTCTACCAGCGAACTGAATGAGGAGGAAATCCGCGCTGAAGGTCCTCAGGAGGAAGAGGAATTTCTGGAAATATCCCTTGAAGAGGAATCCCAGGAGTATGAACCTTCAACTGTGCCCACGAAGGAGGAATTTAGCATAGAAGAACTTCTGGAGGCTCCTGCAAAGGGAGAAGGAGCGATTTCAGGGGAGGAAGAGGAAATAGACCTGTCAAAGTTCGGGATGGAGCTTGAATCTATTTTTGAAGAGGAAGAAAAGAAGAAGGGAGAAGTTAAGGAAGAGGAGGGGGAAGTTTATGACCTCGCCAAGGTAATAAGCCAGGAACTCGAAGCCATGGAAGAAATAGAATCCGAAGAGGAAGAAAAGACCCATGAAGACCTGGAAAAGGAAATGATAAGGAAGTTCAGCACTTCAATGAGCGCAGCTGTGGAAGAGGATGATTACCAGACCCATTTTGATCTGGGTATCGCATATATGGAGATGGGAATGTACGACGATGCCATTGCAGAATTTCAGATTTCCTCCAAGGCCATGGAGAAAAGACTGGAGTCTCTGGAACTTATGGGTGTGTGTCTTTTCGAAAAGGGACTTTTCGAAGAGGCAATAGAAACCCTGGAGAGAGGCCTTAAGGAGGAGGGACATTCTCCTGAGGAATATCTCGGGTTAAAGTACAATCTGGCAAAGGTTTACACAGAGCTGGGTAACAGAGACAAGGCGAAGCAACTTATTGAAGAGATCAAGAAGGTGGACCCGGCATATCTTGAGAAGGTGAAGAAGGTAGCAGAAAGCTTCCGGTGATCCTTCCCCTTCCAACATCAAGAAGGCTTCTAAATTTACCCCCCTTTTTTCACCCCAATTTACTGGAAAAGATAAGGGTTGGCGCTAACGTCTATCTCATAGGTAGAGACTTCAGCGGCGCTGGAGATATAAACCTTCAGAGGAAAGCTCTGTCTGCCTGCATTTCAAAGGCCCTGGGAATCAGGGTGAAGAAGTTTTTCGAGCTTTCCAATAAAGGATTTTTTCTGGGCTATCCGTCCGCAGAGGCTAACTATAACATTGATGAACCCATCGGGGCCCCTGTTTTTTCAAGGGTAGGATGGTTCCCATTTCAGAGCAGGGAGCTGCTCTTTATCCTCAGGATGATGGAAGAGAGGGGAAGGAGAAAAATTTTTTCTATAGTTGGCCCGAAGGGTTCCGGAAAATCCTGGGTGATAAGAAGAGTCGTGGATTTTTCCCCGGAAGGGATTCTGCTTGATGGAAGGTGGAAAAACCTGGAGAAGCTGGCAGAGCGCATTCTCAGGGAAAGAAGGTGGAGGGTAATAGGGATGGAAAATTTCGGGGAAGGGACCAGTAAGGAAATATTCAGGGTTCTATCCCTTTCCCTGGAAGAAGCTGTTTTTCTCCTGGAAGGGGAATATGATGGAGGATATTCCGTTGAGGTCAGACCTCCTGAGTTTTCACAATGGAAGAAAAACCTTGTATTTCTTGATGAAGAAGCCAGGGAAATAGCTCTGTCTATTTTGAGAGAAAACCCCTGCCCCGGAGTTTTTATAAAAGCCCTGGTCCAGGGTAAACAGAATGATAGAAAGGAAGAGATAAAGAAGGCTTTTCCTGAGACCGGTTCACAGGTCGTGGATGGGGAAACTCTTCTGGATTTCGGAGAATATGAACGAGTTATAGAGGTCACAGCCGATTCGAACGATGGGAGAACAAGGGTTCTTAGAGCTCAGGCGTTTCTATCCATGGGAAGGCGCAAGCAGGCAGAAGCGGTATTAAAGAGATGCAGAACAAAACTATGCAGGGCACTGGCAGCTTATCTTCAGGGGAAGGAGTTCCTTCCGAAACCCGATGATCCTCCGGAGGTTTTTCTATGGGCAGGTAAGGGAGCAGAAAAAAGAAGAGATCTTCTTATGGCAGAAGCCCTTTACAGAAGAGGGTATACCCTGGCGCTTTCCAGATTTGATGCCCGCACAGCAGGGCTCATTGCCTCTGATCTCGGAGCATTATTCTTCAGGCAGGAAGATTTGGAGCAGGCTGAGAAGTTTTTCAGAAATTCCCTGTGGCTTCTATCTTCTTCAAGGAGCACAAAGGCCTATACGATTTCCTGCTATAACCTTGCAGAGGTCCTTTTCAGAAAAGGGGAATGGAACGAGGCAGAGCGCCTATACAGAATTAGTTACAGGGAGAGTCTGAAATCGCCATTTTCCCTTTCCCATGGGTATGACTGCTCTTCCCTTGGATATCTTCTTTTTTTAAAGGGGAATCCGGAGGAGGGTAAGAAACTGCTTTACACTGCACTTAAGATTTTCCTGGAAAAGGGGAGCCCTGAGGAACTTTCCGATATTGCCATGAAGATTTTTGAGTATTCCATCGATAGGGGAGAAGAACCGGAAGGGCTTCTTAACCTCAAACTTCTTCACCCTGCTGAGGTTTTCAGGAGGTTTTTTGCAGGGGAGAAAATGGAGGGAGAAGATCCCTGGACAGTATTTCTTAAGGGGTTAAAAAGCAGAAACAGAAAAATGATCCTGAAGGCAGCTACAGGGTTTTCCAGTAAGGGAAAGGAGGGGGAGGAGTTTTTTTGCTACTATATGCTCGGGAAGTTCAATCTGTGGAATAGAAGGGACGCAGGGAAGCTTAGAAGGGCGTTAAAATGGTATAGAAGGAGAGGTTGCTTCAGGGAGCGAGCTTTAGAGAACATCCTTAGTATCCGGAATTCAAAGTCAGAGACTGAAATTAGAAGCATCGGAGAGGATGATGTATTTGAAGAACTTTTTGCCCTTTCAGTGGACAAGTTCGAAGGAAGGTTCAGGGGATTCTTCCTTCTGGATGATGAGGGAAACATCCTTCTGAGAAAAGCCACTCCTTCCATACCCTGGTTTCTTGTTCGAAATTATCGCGAGCCTCACATATGCGATGATTCTTCCAGATGCCATATCCAGGAACTGAAGGAAGAACTTTTTCTGAAGGGGATAAGATCCTATATGGTAGCCGGGAAAGAGATCGGCAGGGGAATACTGATAGGATTTGTAGGGGATCTTGTGGAAAACAGCTATTCCCATGTGGAACTTGAGGAAATGCAAAGGCTTTTAAGTCTTGCTACAGATAAGATAGAACTGAGGAGCAGATTTCATCTCTTTGTAGGTGGTTCGTGGGCCATGCGGAAAGTTTATTTTAAACTCAGAAAGGCTTCCTCTCACGGATATCCTGTGTTGATCGTGGGAGAGACTGGGACAGGAAAGGAGCTTGCAGCCAGATCCATCCATGAGCTGTGGGGGAGGGGAAATTTCGTTCCTGTTAATTGTGCAGCAATCCCTGAATCTTTGCTTGAGAGTGAACTTTTCGGTTATAAAGCCGGAGCGTTTACCGGCGCTTCAAGGGATAAAAGGGGGTTACTGGAGGAGGCAGATGGAGGTGTGCTTTTTCTGGACGAGATAGGGGAGATTCCGCCTTCTCTTCAGGCAAAACTTCTCAGGGTTCTCCAGGAAAAGAAGATCAGGCGCCTCGGTGACACAGTTGAGAGACCGGTGGACTTCAAGCTCGTTTCAGCTTCCAACCGGGATCTCCCTGAAATGGTGGAGGAGGGCAAATTTCGTCGCGACCTTTATTACAGAATTTCCACATTCGTTGTGGAGATGCCACCTTTAAGGGAAAGGAAGGAGGATATTCTGCCTCTGGCAGAGTATTTTGCGGAGAGAATTTCTGGCACAAAGATTGAGATCTCCAGAGCGGCAAAGGATATATTGCTTAACCATTCCTGGCCCGGGAATGTGCGGGAGCTTGAGGGCGTAATAAGGGCAGCCCTTGCCATGATGGAAGAGGGAGAAACGCTTCTTCTCCCCCAGCATCTTCCTTCCTTTCTCAAGCCTGACATCAAAAGGTCATCACTGGAGGATGCCAGAAACCAGTGGGAGAGGGGTTATATACTGGCAGCCCTGGAGGCAAACTCATGGGAGATTTCGAAAACCGCCTCAGAACTTGGAATTTCAAGACAACATTTATACAATCTCATTAGAAAACACCGAATAAAATGAAATATATAATAAAAAGGTTATTTTACGGAGTTATAACCCTGTGGGGCGCTGCTACACTGGTTTTTCTCCTGCTGAGGGTGGTTCCATCCGATCCTGTTGAATTGATTCTCGGGGAATCTGCAAGGCCTGCTCAAATAGAGGAATTGCGGAGGGATCTCGGGCTTGATAAACCCCTTCATGTACAATACATGGAGTTTTTAAAGGGAATTTCAAGGGGAGATCTCGGGAGGTCTTTGATTAGCGGAAGAAGGGTAAGTTCTATAATAATTGCCCATCTGACACCCACTGTTAACCTTGCTATCATTTCAATTCTTATGACCATTATTATTTCCTTTCCACTGGGAATTGGGGCATCGCTTAATAGAAAATTTGAACTTCCCGCTTCCTTCTTTTCCACTGCGGGTCTGGCAATACCCAATTTCTGGCTGGGTCCTTTGCTGATCCTTCTTTTTTCCATTAAAATGAAGCTTTTGCCCGTCTCTGGCACGGGTTCAATATACCATTACATCCTTCCGGGAATAACCTTATCCACTGCTCTTTCCGCCTATCTTACAAGAATAGTAAAAAAGTCAGTTGAGGAGGAGAGACTCAAGGGTTATTATCTCGCCCTTGTTTCGCGGGGTTTTTCCGTAGGCTATATTTACAGGAAACATCTTCTTCCAAATGCCATGATTCCCATAATAACCATTCTGGGACTTGAGAGTGGAGCCCTTCTTACAGGTGCTATAGTTACTGAGAAAGTTTTTTCCATTCCGGGAATAGGGAGTCTGCTTATAAAATCTGTGAGTCAGAGGGATTATCCGGTAATTCAGGGAGTAGTTCTTTTTATCGCTGGGGTATATGTGCTGAGTAATCTTATGGTGGATCTTTCTTATCCCCTGATAGATCCAAGGGTAAGGGTGGGAGGTAAAGTTGGAGATTAGGAAAACAGGTCTGATCCTTTTGCTTTTGCCCGTGATGCTTTCACTGCTATTTTTGTTTTTACCTTATAAATATAGTTCAATAAATCTTGAAGAAAGATTACTTCCTCCTTCAATATCCCATCCCTTTGGCACTGATTCCCTGGGCAGGGACCTTGCCAAAAGAACTGCTATTGCCACATTTATTTCTGTATCCATAGCGATTATCGTGGTTCTGATTACCTCAAGCATGGGGACCCTCCTCGGGATGTTTTCGGGCTACACAGGTGGGTTTGTTGATGAGCTTGTTATGAGAACAGTGGACCTGCTCCTTGCTTTTCCAGGGTTTCTCCTTGCCCTTGCCATCGTTGCCCTGATGGGTGGCGGTTACTGGAACCTTGTGTTTGCCCTATCTTTTACCGGCTGGACCTCCTATGCAAGGCTTGCAAGGGGAGAAGCCATAAAATTGAGGGAAGAGGATTTTGTTAAATCCACCAGGGTGCTTGGAGGCTCCCATTTATGGATCCTGAGACACCATCTGTTCCCCCATATCCTGCCACTAATAAGGATACAGGCTGTTCTTTCTGTGGCTGGCGTTATTCTGGCAGAGTCATCCCTGAGTTTTCTCGGATTGGGATTACAACCCCCAACCCCTTCTCTGGGTGGAATGATTGATGAAGGGAGGGCCTTCCTTTTTGAAGCACCATGGATAAGCGTTTTTCCGGGCTTATTTCTATTTTGCCTGATAATGGGTCTTCTGCTGACGGTGGAGAAAAAGAACTCTCAGTCTTTAATTTCGTAAAAGAGTATTAGGAGGAAAAAATGAAGAAGAAGCTGGTTATTGTAATAGGAATAATCATTGTATTGCTCGTAATTATTTTGAATGTAAAAAAGAGCGACCAGGGAGTTGAGGTTAGAACTCAGATAATAAAGAAGAAGGAACTTGTGGCAAAGGTCGAGGGAACAGGTGAGATTAAACCCAGAAAGAACGTGGAAATTTCAGCAGATATATCCGGAAAAATAGTTAAAATAGCCATCAAGGAAGGTGACAGGGTAAGAAAAGGACAATTCCTTCTTCAGATAGACCCTGAGGGGTATAAGGCTGACCTTGAGTCTGCCAGGGCTTCTCTGGAGGCAACCAGGGCTGAACTTATACAGGCAGAAGCAAATTATAAAATGAAGAAGGAAGCCTTTGAAAGGGCCAAGGAACTCTTTGCCAAGGGTGTAATCTCAAAGGAGGAATATTCCCAGGCAGAAGCAAATTTTAAAAGCGCCCTTTCAGCCCTTAAGGCTTTAAAATACAGAATAAAGCAGAATCAGGCAGCTGTAAGAAGCGCGGAGGAGAGGCTGAAGAAAACGATGATCACCGCCCCGGTAGATGGGGTTGTAACCAGCCTCAATGTGGAAGAGGGCGAGGTTGCCATTATCGGTACAATGAATAACCCGGGTACAGTACTTCTTACAGTTGCGGACCTTTCGGTTATGGAGGCAGAAGTATGGGTTGACGAAACGGACATTGTCAGGGTTAAACCCGGAGAGAAGGCGGTTGTTACAGTGGATGCCCTGCCCGATGAAGAGTTTAAAGGAGTGGTTACGGAGGTGGGAAATTCCGCCCAATCCAGTTCCGGAATTGGCTCTTCCGAGCAGGCCAAGGAATACAAGGTGGTGGTTCTTATTGAGGGTGATGTAAGTCAGCTAAAGCCAGGACTTACTGCCACAGCCGAAATAGAAGTTGCAAGAAAGAAGGGAGTTCTTACAGTTCCCATTTCTTCAATTGTTGTGAGAAAGAGGGAGGGTAAGGAGAAGGAAGGAGTTTTTATAGTTAAAAACGGAACGGCCCATTTTGTCCCCATAAAGAAGGGTATAATGGGGGAGATGGAGATAGAAGTTAAGGAAGGTCTTAAGGAAGGGGATGAGGTGATAGTTGGCCCATTTAAGACTTTGAGGGTGCTTAAAGAAGGGCAGAGGATAAAGGTGAAGAGATCCCGAAAAGAGGGCGCCGGAGGGAAATAGTGCTCATAAAAACGGATAATATCTGGAAAATATACAAAATGGGGAAGGTGGATGTTGAGGCTTTGAGAGGGGTCTCCATTGAGGTGGAAAGGGGTGAATATCTGGCAATCATGGGTCCCTCAGGTTCAGGGAAAAGCACCCTTATGAACATTCTCGGATGCCTGGATACCCCTACTTCAGGGAAATATTTTCTTGAAGGGAAAGATGTGTCGTCCCTCTCAGATGATGAACTGGCGCTTATAAGGAACCAGAAAATTGGATTTGTTTTCCAGAGTTTCCACCTTCTTCCCAGAACTCCTGCCATTCATAATGTGGAATTGCCCCTTATTTATGCGGGAATAGGCAGGAGGGAAAGAAGAAAGCTTGCCGAAAGAGCCCTGGAAGTTGTTGGATTGAAGGACCGGATGCATCACAGGCCCAACGAACTTTCGGGTGGAGAACGTCAGAGGGTTGCCATTGCCAGGGCGATTGTAACGGACCCATCTATTCTTTTAGCCGACGAGCCCACAGGAAATCTTGATTCAAAGTCCGGAGAAGAGATAATGAAAATTTTTGAAGAGCTTCATTCCCATGGAAATACAATAATAGTGGTTACACATGATCCGAACATTGCAGGAAGAACCGAAAGAATTATAAAATTAAAGGACGGGCAGGTGGTAAATGATTAAAAGAATTTATCTTACAATATTTGATCCCTACAGGCTGGGAGAACAGTTAAGGGAAACAAAAAAGTGGGCGGATGTTGCACTGGTCGTTTTGTTGCTTACCATAGTTTTTTCTCTTCCCTATTCCCCCAGAGCATACCATGAGGCCATGGCACAGCTGGAGATACAGAAACCAGAGGTTGTGAAGCAACTTAAGGACAGTGGAAAGTGGGATAAAATAGCCAATCTGCCCGATCAGACTGTTATGATAAGGGCCTCCATAGGAATAATAATCCCCTTCGTATTTTCCATCTTCTTTACTGCCCTTCTTCTCCTTGTGGGAATAAGGATTTTTACCCCTGAGGGCGATTATGCTTTAATGCTTGCCAGCTGGTCGCACGTTACCCTTATCAATTATTCCCTTGCTGCCCTTGTAAAGGGGATAATTATATGGGCCAAGGGAACAACCGTTGGAGTGACCACCTCCCTTCTTCTGCTTACGAACCTTTCTCCTTTCTCGAAAATGGGAAAATTCCTCTCCGCCTTTGACCTGTTCGATCTGTGGGCAGCAATTGCATGCGGGCTTATCATTTCCGGGGCTCTCTCCATCGAGAGAAAAAAGGCCCTTTACGTTTCCCTGGGAGTCTGGCTTATTAAAGCCCTGATTCTTGGTGGCCTGGGGCTTCTTTTCTAAGTTCTTCAGGCAACAAATTGGTGGGCTATCAGGGGATATTCGTATTGCTCCACACCTGGAGGTAAGGAGCACCCGGCCTGAATATCTTTTTAAATTTTCCATGACCACCTCTGCCGGAACATTGTAGGGGTTAAAAATCCCGCAGGAAACGACGGAAATTTCGGGAGAAGTCCTTTTTAAAAATTCTTCTGAAGAGCTGGTCTTGCTTCCGTGATGGGCCACCTTTAGAAGATTTACACTGCTGAGCTTCTGCAGCAATTCGTTTTCCACCATTTTGCTTATATCGCCTGTAAGAAGCACTTTATAATCTTCATACTCAACAAGAAGAACCAGGGAATCATCGTTTCTCGTTTCCGGAGCGGTTAATGGGGGAGGATGTAGAACCCTTATTTTACAGCTTCCAAAGGTGAATTCGTCTCCTTTCTTTAACCTCATCCTTTTCTCCTCCGGAACCTTCATCATGAGTTCCTTGAAGATAGGATCTTCTTCTGCTACTTCGCTGTA